>Ga0137374_10002136_pt1 | contig 23221 bp, 29 predicted proteins | sample SagtaG_20_FD_104811 | JGI IMG/M metagenome (GOLD analysis project Ga0137374, IMG submission 104811) | Vadose zone soil microbial communities from Sagehorn Ranch, Mendocino, California, USA - Sage1_R_100_16 metaG | ecosystem: Environmental > Terrestrial > Soil > Vadose zone | place: USA... | reverse complement strand
TGACGCTCGTCTGCGACATTTCCCGGCCGGAAGCCATCGAACCGATGGTGTCGAAGCTGCTCGAGCGCCACGGGAAAGTGGACGTCCTCGTCAACAACGCGGGCGCCACCTGGGGCGCGCCCGCCGAAGACCATCCGCTGGAAGCCTGGCAGAAGCTCTTGAACCTCAACTTGACGGGAACGTTTCTCGTGACCCAGGCGGTGGGAAAACGCTCTATGATCCCGAACCGCTACGGCAGAATCATCAACGTCGCGTCGATCGCGGGACTGCGCGGCAATCCCGTGGACATGCTGGAGACGCTCGGGTACAACACGACCAAGGGGGGGCTCGTGAATTTCACGCGCGCGCTGGCCGCCGAATGGGGCGAGCACGGCATCACGGTGAACGCCATCGCGCCGGGATTCTTTCCTTCGAAGATGACCCAGGCGTCGCTCGAGCGGCTGGGCGAGAAGATCGTCGCGCGCACGCCCCTGCGCCGGCTCGGCGACGGGGAGGACCTGAAGGGGCTCGTGGTCCTGCTCGCTTCGGACGCCTCGCGCCACATCACCGGGCAGATCGTCGCTGTCGATGGAGGCGCGAGTGTCGCCTGAAGGAGCCGCGATGACGCCGAGCTCCGGCGGCATAAAGATCCCGTTTACCGAGCACCTCGGCATCCAGCTCGTCGAGATGACCCGGTCACACGCGGTGGTCTCCCTGCAGAAGCGCCCCGAGCTCCTGAACAGCTGGGGCGCGACTCACGGCGGGGTGATCATGACCATGCTCGACCTCGTCATGAGCTGGGCGGTGCGCGGGCACTATGGAGTGGTCGGCGGCGTGCTGACGGTCGACTTGAGCGTCGGCTTCATGAAAGGCAGCTTCGGCGACAAGGTGACGGCCGAAGGCAAGGTCCTGCACGGAGGCAAATCCACCGCCTTCTGCGAAGCCGAGGCACGCGACGACAAGGGCGCGCTCCTTGCCAAGGCGATCGGGACTTTCAAGCTGCTCGCCGATAAGGACAGGAAAAGCGGCTAGCGCGCCGGCCTTCACTCGATCTTCGGCGCGAGCAGCATCTCACCGCCGCCGAGTATCAGCCGGTTCCAGGTCGGGGTGACCACGATCTCGTTCACGCAGACGTGCGCCGGCGATTCGGCGACGAAACGCACGACGCGCCCCACGTCTTCCATCTTGAGCATCTTCGCCTGGTCTTCGGGCGAAGGCGGTTTCGGCCGCGCTTTTTGCAGCGGCGTCACCGTCTCGCCGGGGTGGATCGCGCAACCGCGGATTCCGTGCATGCCTTCCTCGATGTTGATCTGGTGGACCAGCGCGATGAGCGCCTGCTTGCTCGCGTTGTAGGCCGCTCCGCCGAGATAGCTCTGATAGCGTGCGAACCAGGACGCGATGTGGATCACGAGGCCGTTGCGCCGTTTGCGCATCGAAGGCAGCACCGCGAGCGTGCAGTAGAGCGCGCCGTTCAGGTTGGTGCCGACTACTCGGTCCCAATCGGACGCGTCCAGATCCTTGAAGAAGCGCTTCGGGACGTTGGTGCCGGCGCAATTGACGAGGACATCGATACGGCCGTGGCGATCGAGGATCGCAGTCGCCGCGCGCTCGACCGCCTGCTTGTCGCTGGTATCGACCGCCTCGGCTTCGCCTTTGCCGCCGGCTTGCTTGATCAGGGTCGCGGTTTCAGAGAGCGCATCGGCGCGCCTCCCCGATACGACCACCGTCGCGCCGCCTCTGGCGAGCTCGACCGCGCACGCCTGCCCGATGCCGCTGCCTCCGCCCGTAACCCAGGCGATTTTTCCGCTCAGTGGCTCGATCACGCGACGGCCTCGGTAGTCTCCAGAATCGGCGGCAGGGGCGAGTCGAGCGTCGCGCAGATCGCGCGCAGCAGCTCCGCTTCCGCGAGCGTGAGTTTATCATCGGCCATCGCCGTCGCGACGCAAGCCTTGATGAAAAGGGGCTTCTTCAGCGGTGCAAGCAGGTTCAGCTCGTTGAGGGCGCACTCCACCGCCGCGATGTTCAGCTCGGAAGGCGAGCGCAGCACCCCGCCCGCTGCGCCGAGGGCGGCCATTCCCTTGTCGAACGCGGCCATCCCGCCCTTGCCGGAGTGCGCGAGCAGCGAGAGCACGACGGCCGCCTCGGCGGCCACTGCCGCGACGCTGCGGTACTTCACGGCCGACGGGCGCCTGGGCTCCTTCTGGATCTGGGTCCTGCACAGCGTGAGCAGCACGAATTCGCCGAGCGTGATCTTGCGGTCGGCCTCGATCACGCCTTTGATCTTCTCGAGGAGCCCGTCGCGCTCGGGTCCGGGAAGCCGCTTCAGGGTCGGGATCACCAATTCGAGCACGGGAAGCCGCGCCCGCGCGCCGAGCGGTTTCAGCGCGTCGGCTAAGCGCGCGCTTTGCGCGGCGACCTCCGCGCCGGAGCCCGCCCCGATCAAGGCGAGCTGCGCCTTGCGCAGCTCGCCCTCACCCAAGAGGAGCGCGAACAGCGCCGCTTGGGCGCCTTCTACGCGCCCGACTGCGGCGCGGGTCTCCGCAGGAATGGCGTCGAGCGTTGCGCGCGCATGATCGAGGTGGGCGGAGGACGGATTGCCGATGCTTTCGACCAATGACGCCGGCCCCGCGGCGCGAGCCGCATAGAGCGGACTCACGAACTCGCTCACGACCGGGCTTCCCCGCGCCGACAGGGCCGCGGCCTCGGCGCGCTCCATGCGCTCGCGCAGCAGCCGCTTGGCACCGGGGCCGAGCAGTCGCTCGATGCGATCATCGAGCGGCGGATGATCGTGAAACAAGGCAAACTCGAAATAGTCGTTGACGGGGGCGCCTATGCACATATGGGAAAGCTCCTCCGCGTGACGCTGCGCGATGGTGCTGCCGCGCAGGCCGATCTTGAACAAGGCTCCCCCGATGCCGTCCGGATTGCGGGTGAACTGCACCGCGGACGCATCGGCGAGGAACTCGCGCTCGCGGGAGATCACCGCCTTGATCAGCCGGCCCGCCAGCACGCCTATCGAGCCGATCAGCCACAGGAGGAGCCCGAGGAAGAACACGCGGATGTCCGTTCCCGCGCGACGCAGATCGTCGCCGTCGCGGATCCCCGTCATCAGGAAGGCTCCGATCGACCCGACCATCACGATACCGGCGATCACCCCGACGAGGTGAATATTGAGACGCATGTCGCCGTTCAGGATGTGACTGAACTCGTGCGCCACGACGCCCTGCAGCTCGTCCCGGTTGAGCTGCTCCAACGCGCCCCGCGTCACGATGACCGTCGCCTCGTTGGGGGAGTAGCCGGCGGCGAAGGCGTTGATCGTGCGCTGGTCATCCATCACGAACACGAGCGGCACGGTGATGCCCGAGGCGAGCGCCATCTCCTCGACGACGTTGAGCAAGCGGCGCTCCGCCGGCTCGCCGGTATCGCGCTTCACGTGGCGCGCGCCGATCAGGTCCGCGACCGCGACTCCGCCGCCGGAGAGCTGGTAAAGCCGCGACGCGGTACCCCAGCCGATGACGAGCAGCGTGGCAAGAGTGGACCACAGGTAGACGGAGCGGGGGACCTGCTGCAGCAGGTTGCTCGAATACAGGATCTGCACGTCGAACAACCAGATGTACACGATTGCGCACACCAGATCGAACGCGGCGACGATGGCGGCGACGGCAAGCACGAACAGCAGGAGCATCAGCCACGTGCGGCGCCGGGCCCGGTGCTGTTGCTCGAAGAAATCCATTGCGCCGCCGGCGCGGCCGCGGCACTAGGTGAACGACACCTTGACGGGCTTGCGCTCCTCGGGAGACTCGGTGGATTCGAGCAGGGTCGCCTCCTTGAAACCGCCGAAGCCGGCGACGAAATTGTCCGGGAAGCTCTCGATCGCGGTGTTGTAGCTCATGACCGCGTCGTTATAGGCCTGGCGGGCGAACGAAATCTTGTTCTCGGTGCTGGTGAGCTCCTCGGAGAGCTGCATCATCGTCTGGTTGGCCTTGAGGTCGGGGTAGGCCTCGGAAAGCGCGAAGAACCGGCCCAGCGCTCCGGACAGGCCCGCCTCCGCCGCCGCCAGGTGCTTCATCGCCTCGGCGTCGGCCGGATTGGCGGCGGCGCGCTGATTGGCGCTCTGCGCGCCGTTCCTCGCCGCGATCACCGCTTCGAGCGTTTCGCGCTCGTGCTTGATATAGCCCTTGGCCGTCTCCACGAGGTTCGGGATCAGGTCGTAGCGGCGCTTCAGCTGGACGTCGATCTGCGCAAAGGCGTTTTTGAAGCGGTTGCGCTGCGCTACCAGTCCATTGTAGATCGAGATCAGCCAGATGACGATCGCGGCGATGACGCCGATGAAAATCCAGAATCCCCAGCTCATGTCTCCCCCTTTTCTTGTGTGCGTTCCGGCCGCGAGCGAACGCGGATTCAGTCGTCGTCCTCGTCGTGGATCACCACGGTCCCGGCAAGCTTGTCGTGCCAGCCCTGCTTGCGCTTGTCGAAGGCGATCCAGAGGAATCCCCACATCAACAACGGCGTAACAAGGATCCACATTTGCAAATCCGGCCGCGTCAATGCGATGACAACGGGAACCGCAATACCGGGAAACATGGAGACGATGTACGCGAAATAACGTCCGATCAGCTTTCCTGTGGATGGCGGCCCGTACGTCTGCGCATCGACGATTCTTGCCGAGATCAGCATCTTTCCCGGCGTCGCACCGCGGAATCGCCAGAAAAGAATCGCGGCGAGGGCAGGGAGCACGACTTGGAACAGGATGTCTGCCCAGAGGGTCTTGCCTTGGGTCGACAGCTCCATGTAATTTCTTCCGAAGATCGCGAAAAGGATGAGGCCAATGATGACGAGAAGGATCAGCGAGTCGATGAAGAAGGCAAGCAGACGCTTCCAGAATCCCACGTATTCGGGCTGGCGCGGAGTCACGTTGTCGGTCATGGCACCCTCCTTCCATTGCATGGTAGCCCGACAATTGTGACCGAGGCAACAAGGCAGCTATGATGCCGGCATGAACGCGAAGGGACGCGCATGAAAGCGGTGCTGTGCAAGAGTTGGGGCCCGCCCGATACGCTCGTGGTCGAGGACCTGCCTTCGCCGAAACCGGGGAAAGGACAGCTTTTGGTTTCAGTAAAGGCAAGCGGGGTGAATTTTCCCGACGTCCTGCTCATCCAGAACAAGTACCAGTTCAAGCCCGAGCTGCCCTTCTCTCCGGGGAGCGAGATCGCCGGCGTGGTCAGGCAGGTCGGCGAAGGCGTGCACGGTTTCATGCCCGGGGACCGGGTGATGGCGCACATCCGCTGGGGCGGCTATGCGGAGGAGGCCGTGGTCGAAGAGACGCTCGCCACGCCGGTTCCGGCCGGCCTCGATTTCACGGTCGCCGCCTCGTTCGGCCTCGTCTACGCGACGGCCTACCACGCGCTCAAGGACCGCGCGGGAATCAAGTCGGGCGAGGCGCTGCTCGTGCTCGGCGCGGCGGGCGGCGTCGGCCTTGCCGCGGTGGAACTCGGCAAGCTCTTCGGTGCGCGCGTGATCGCCTGCGCCTCCTCCGACGAGAAGCTCGAGACCTGCAAGCGTTTCGGCGCTGAAGTCACGATCAACTACGAGCGCGAGGACCTGCGCGAAGCCCTCAAGAATCTGGGCAGCGCCGTCGACATCGTTCTGGATCCGGTCGGCGGAAAGTATTCCGAGCCTGCCGTTCGTGCGATGGCCTGGAAGGGACGCTACCTCGTGGTCGGCTTCGCCTCGGGCGAAATCCCAAAGATCCCGCTCAACCTGGCGCTGCTCAAGGGCTGCGCTATCGTGGGCGTTTTCTGGGGTGAGTTCGCCAGGCGGGAGCGCGATCTCAACGCGGCGAACCTGAGGGAGCTGACAGCGTGGCTGCGCGCCAAGAAGATCAAGCCGCTGGTGAGCGCAAGCTACCCGCTGGAGCGCGCAGCCGACGCGCTCAACGACATGATGAACCGCAAGGTTCAGGGAAAGGTCGTGCTGACTACAGACTAGTCGTGGAGGACTTCAGCGCGGGGTTTCGCTGGCAGCCGCGGAGACCGGCACCCACTGCGAGGGACAGCTGGAGACGTTGGGGTAGTAGTCGTTGTAATCCGGGCAGTAGTAATACACGCCCCCGCCCTGCTCGATATAGGCCGGCGGTCCGGTATAGACCGGCGGGGCCGCGTACACCGGAGGATAGTAGGGATAGGGATAAAAGAACGGCGCACCGACCACGACCGTGCCGCCGACGACTACGCGGTGGCGATGGAAGAAGGGAGGACGACCGATAAACACCGGCCCGGAGCGAACGCCCACGAATGGCCGTCCAATGGGATGTCCGACGTGAAAGCCGACGACTGCTACTCCATGTCCGCTGTGAACGCCCATGGACGTCCCGCCACCGTGGAATCCTCCGCCGCCCCCATGACCTCCGCCGCCTCTGCCGCCGCGTGCGAGGACGGCGTCTGAGCTTACCAGCAGCACCATTCCCAGCAGAATCGCAATCGGTCGTTTCATTGGAGTCTCCTTTCAGGAGAACCCGGCTCTGAAGAAGTGTAACGCCGGCGCTCGGCCGGCGTTGACCTTTTACACCTCGTTACATCCGGCATCGCTCAGCACTCCGGCTCGCCCGCCCTGGGCGCGGGCCGCGCGACGAATCCGAACCGGCGGGGAACATCCGCGGCGCGAATCGAAGCGATCGGCGCGTTCTTGCCTTGCAGCATCACTTGCGCTTCGGCACCTTGCGCGACGCCTTCCAGGAGCCGCTCGACCGTCCGACCGCGGACGTCGGTGAGGCGCTCGAGAACGGCGGAAAGATCGCGGTCTAGGAGAACGCCGATACCGAGTTCGGTTTCGAGGAGCAGTGCGCCAGCGTCGTCGAGAAACATCGCTTGGAGCGCGCGCGGCACCGCGCCGGTGTGCGCGAGAAGCCCCTGCCCCGCGTCGTCGAGCCGGTAGACCCACGGCGTGTAATCGAGGGCGACGAACACGCGTTGCGGGCCGTTTTGGAAATAGCAGCGGCCTTCGGAATCCGACGCGTAATTCCTGCCGATGAACTCCCTGACTGCGGCATGGGCGATGCGCTCGAAGCGCCCCGCGACAGTTTTGATCATCCAGTTTCCGCGCCGATCGAGGGAAAGCCAGCCGTACACCGCCGGCACGTCCGGCCACTTCAGCATTGAGCGCAATACGATCTCGTCCATCGGAGCTCTGGTATGCTCGGAGTCTAATCCACAAGCGGATCCGGCCCCGAATGAAGCGCGAGGATTTCACCTTCGTCCACAGCCTGCGGGTGCGTTGCGCATGGAAGGCATCGGGATGTCCAGGCGGCGCAACGCCGCCTGAATCGGGCGCCCGCCACCCTACGGAAGGCGGTACAACAGCAGCCGGTAGATCTTGTAGCGCTCGAAGACTTCCTTGCTGCGGCGGCCGGAGAAATACTTGCAATTCACCCGGTCCAGTTTCTTGCGCAGCAGCCTGAGCGCGAGCCGCGCGAGCAGCGGATAGCGGCACTCGATGTAGCGCCCGATCGTGAGCGTGGCCGGCCTGATCCTGTTCATCAGAACATCGTTCACCAGCTCCATGTTGGGACTGATGCGCCGCGTGATGTCCTCGTCCTTGACGAGAACGAACGGCGTCAGCTTCATCGAAGCGTAAAAATCCTTCAGCGGATGGCCGCCGCCGAAGCCGGGATCGAGGGACCCGCTCTCTGGCGCATCGCTCTTGAAGAAATCGGAAATGAGGAGCAGCCCTCCCGGCTTCAGGATCGCCTGCAGGATCGGCAAGGAAACCGACGGCGAAATGTACTGGAAGCTTTCGCTGAACAGCACGACATCGTAGTGGCGCCGGCACTGCTCGACCGGAAAATCCTCGAAGCAACACTCGAAAATCCGCGACCGATAGCCCGAGCGATCCGCCAGTTTCCGGCGCACTGCGTCGCTGAGGTCCTTGGACGGGATGACGCCGTCCGCGCGGTAGCCTCGGTCGAGCATCTGCCGCAGCAGCTGCCCCGTGCCGCAGCCGATGTCGAGAACGCGGACCTCGCGTTCGGGCGCGGGCAGCTGCGCGATCAGCATGTCGTTGTAACGCTGCTGGGCGGCGGCGAGATTGCCGAGCTTAAGCTCGAGGTCTGCGTCCCAGAGCCCGTAGTGCAGGTCTTCAACGTCGAGGAGCTGCCGCGTCAGGAGCAGGCCCAGCTCCCTGCTGTGCATTTTCTTCGTTTTCATCGCCTCCTCAGGCGGGCCGCTTTCGTCGGCGGCTGCGCGCTCAGCGGAACCGGGTACGGAAAACCTCACAGTCCGCGCCCGCGGGGTCATCGTCAGACCGCGTCTGCGCTGGCGAGGTGCGGCTTTTCTTTCTCGGACTTCTGATTCCAGCGCGAATAGTTCTCGGCGTGCTTGGAGCGGATGCTGTCCATGTTCTCGCGCGCCCACTGCTCGGACTCCGGTGTGCCCGGCGCGGGAGCCTTTACCGCCGTTCCCGCCGGCATTTCCTTCATGTACTTGATGGTGCCGCACCCCGAGACGAGGAGCGCGAGCGCCGCGAAACCAAGCAATCTCAACCGTGAGCCCATTCGCTGCATCATGATCTCTCCTTCCCTCTGAAATGACTCTTCGCTCTCTTTGCCGCCGGCGGGGGCGGGAGCTTCCAGACATGCGGAGTCCCGCGTGGTTTCCGTCTTGGCCCTGGAGGTCACGGAGGATATCATTCCGGCTTGATGCCCGCAGCCTTCACCACCGGCCACCACTTCTCGATCTCGGCTTTGTGAAAGGCGCCGAGAGCCTCCGGAGTCTGTTGCTCGCGCCGCGGGATCTCCTGGCCCAGATCGGCGAGGCGCGCTCGCACCGCCGTATCGGCGAGCGCCGCGACAATGGCTGCGTTCAGCTTCGCCACGACATCGCGGGGCGTGCCGCGCGGCGCCCAGATTCCGTACCACACCGAAACATGCAGCCCCGGCAGGCCCGCTTCGTCCACGGTGGGTATCTCAGGCGCCGCAGCCAGGCGTGCCTTCGCGGTGATCGCGTAGGCCCTGATCTTGCCGCCGCGCACCTGCGGAATGGAGTTCGAAGCCTGGTCGATCATCAGTTCGATGCGACCGGCGACGAGATCCAGCATCGCCGGCCCGGTGCCCTTGTAGGGCACGAGCTCGAACCGGGTTCCGGTCGCGTTCTGGAAGTAGATCCCGCCGATGTGCGTCGCCGATCCCGATCCGGCGGTTCCCGCCGAGGCCTTGCCCGGATTGGCCTTCAGCCACCCGATCAATTCCTTCAAGTCCCTTGCCGGGAACGAAGCGTTCGTGACGATCATCAGCGGATTGCTCGCGATCATCGCCAGCGGCTCCAGGTCCTTGAGCAGGTCGTACTGCAACGGAAAGACCGCGCCGTTGATGACGTGGGTGCCCCAGTGGCCGATGCTGAGCGTGTAGCCGTCAGGGGCCGCGCGCGCGACCCGGCCCACGCCGAGGGTGCCGGAGGCGCCGACGACGTCTTCAACCACGATGGTCTGGCCGAGCGTCTTCCCCATCGGGGCGCCGATGATGCGGGCGATCGTGTCCACCGGCCCGCCCGCGGCAAACGGCACCACCATCGTGACCGGCCTTGACGGGTAGTTCTGGGCCAGGGCGGCGGAGAGTCCCGTGAAAATCGCCGCGAGCGCAAAAGCCGCGGATCCTGGCTTCATTCCGGAGAAGGCGTATGCGCCTCCCTCGTACTAGTACCGCTTTCCGGCGCTGAACTCCGCTTTGATGCGCGCCACCTGTTTTCGCACGGCTTCGAGCTCGGCCCGGGCTACCTTGGCCTTCAGCTCGTTCTCTTCGTCCGGCGCGGCATCAGCATTCTCCGAAGACCGGGACGACAAAGCCGCCTGAGCATCCCGGAACCGCCCGGCAGCCGCGTTCCACTGCTCGACCAGTTGCTGTTCCTGTTTCCGCCATGCTTTTCGCTTGTCCATGGAGCCGCTCAGGATATAGAAACGCCCCCGTTCTGTCGAGGAATGGGCGTTCGAGGCGTGCAACTTCGCCCGGCGGACCGAATGCCCGGATCCCTCTTCGGAGGCCGCATAAAAAAGCCCGGCTGCCCGGGCTTTTTCTCGGCCTGCGTCGCTTGTTACGCGATGGGCTTGATGTTGACGGCCTGATCGCCTTTCGGGCCGGCGGTCACATCGAACGAAACCTTCTGGTTTTCTTTCAGGGACTTGAAGCCGCTGCCCTGGATCGCCGAGAAGTGCGCGAACAGATCCTTGCCGCCGCCGTCCGGGGTGATGAACCCGAAACCCTTGGAGTCGTTGAACCACTTGACCGTACCTGTACTCATTTGCACATTTCCTAAAAAAAATTGTAAGAAGGCTTTCGCCCGGAGCGCGGGAACTTCAAGGGGAGAGAGAAAACGACGACCTGATGAGGTGAGCGTGCGTAAGCGGTTGCAGCTGGACCAGACGATCTCGGCTTGGAGAATCCTGCGCGCTCCTTATACACGCGCAATCCGACTGCGTCAAGCGACCTGCACCTCGCATATGCGGCGGCGGCGCGGTGCAACTCAAGCCGAACGCACCGATTCAGGTCTCCAGTTCCGCGTCAGGGAGTGCCGGGTCCGACTGGGGCCGGGACAGCCCGGCGCAAACCACCCGATTGCGGCCCGCCTTTTTGGCAGCATACAGAGCGTCATCGGCCTGTTTCATCCAGGAGTCCAGTGACTCGCCGGGTTGAAGCTCGCTCACCCCTATGCTCACTGTCAGCTGCTGGTCATCGAGCAGACGCGATTCCGCGATGGAAGCGCGAAGCTGCTCCGCGACCACGGCGGCCGCAGCCTCTTGCGTGTCGGGCAGCAACAACATGAATTCCTCGCCGCCGATGCGAAAGAGCAGGTCGAGCTTGCGCGAGCGTTTTTCGATCAGCGAAACGATTCCCTTCAGCACGCTGTCGCCCTTCGCATGGCCGAACTGATCGTTGATGCTCTTGAAGCGATCGACATCGATCAGCAGCAACGAGGCCGAGGCCGAGTTGCGCCGCTGCCGTTCGATGGCGTCGCTCAGACAGCGCTCCATGTGGCGCCGGTTGAAGACGCCGGTCAGCGGGTCCACGATCGCCTGGTCGAGGAGCCTGCGGTGCAGGTCGACGATGATGCTCAGGACGATGTTGGCCAGCACGATGGTGAGCGTGAGCGTGACGAAAAACCGGATGGTGTACGCAAGGTCGATGTAGTGATACACCAGCGCGCTGATGATCAGAAGCAGCAAAATGCTGCCTACATTGGCCATGCGCCGCGAAAGGGAGAAAGTGAAGAGCAGCACCGTGGGGTAACACCACAGCGCGCCGAAAAAGCCCTGGACCTTGAGGGAAATCGCCGTGCCCGCCGCGATGGGGACGAGCAGCAATATCAGCGGAATAGGCGGAGATTTCTTCAGGTAGATGGCGAAAGCGTCGACGCCGAGAACAAGGAACGCGCACAGAATTCCCGCTCCCAACCCAGGATTCCCCTGCACGAAAGCGTTGACCGAGAACGGAAGGAGGCAAACCGCCGCGGCGCTCGCCAGGCCGTACATGATCCGCCCGCGGTAGGGGGCGAGCGGATCCCCTCCGGTTTCGACTGGGCTTGTGCCTTGCATCGCGTTCCCCTCCCCAGTCGCGGTCAGATACGAGTTCTCATCCTATTACAAAGAAAATCGACTCTGAACCTATTTTTCCAGCACAGCTTCGATACCGACCATCAACTGGTAGCGGCTATAGTCGTAGATGTCCAGGTTCGATTCGTTTCGATAGTAGCTGGTCTCGATGAACGCACGCCACGGAGCGGTCAGGCGACGATTGGCGCGCAAGGCGAACCCGTACCGGTCGTCTTTGCGCGTGACCTCGAGGGTGCCCACGTTGAGACGATCAGGATCGTTGTAGCGGCTGACGCGATATTCGCCGCGCGCGTCGGCCTGCCAGGCGCCGACATTGCGCAGGGCGAAGGTCGCGAACAGCGAATGGCGCGTCGGCGAGGCGCTGGAGAAGTCGGCTCCCTGCTCGAGATCCCTGCGATTGTTGAGCTCAAGCTGATAGCCGACTCGGAAAAGAGCGGGCGCCAGCGCGAAGCCCGCGTCCGCCGACAAGCGCTGCTGCCACCCGTCGAGATACTCGTAGCCGCCGCCACCGGCGATGTGCCCGAGCTGATAGCGCCCGCGCAGGTCGTGGCCGGCATCCAGGCGGCTGCGCGCCTGCACATCGACTGCCGCGACCTGCTCGAGGCGCCCGCCGCCGATGTACGCCGTGTCGAAATAACCGCCGACGCTGGTCTGCAAGCGACCCGAATCGGTCTCGTAGCTCAGGCCGGCACGCGACCCCGCCAGGTCGAACTGGCTCAGATCTCTGTACTTCCGCAGGACCAGGCCCCCGTGGGCATACCACCCGCGCGCGGTGTTACCCGCCAGACGATGACTGGCCGCGGCCAGCGCCTCGACAAACGGGGCGCCCTGGTGGCTGACTCCGACTGTCGCGGCGTCCGGCGACAGCGTTGCGTTGCTGTCGTAGCCCCCGGCCAAGGAGACCACGGCGCTCGTCCGCGGCAACGGCGGCGCGGCGCCGAGCCGCTCGAGGGCCGTAGCTGCGAGCGTGCGCAAGTTCGGGTCAGTGGTCGTGAGGTGTGCTCGTTCGAAGTACGCGATCGCCTGCAGCTCGCGACCCGTGCGCTGCGCGATCAGACCGAGGTTGTAGTGGGCGAGAGCAGCCCACTCCGGGTCGCTCGCGAGCCCCTCGAACTCGCGCTCGGACTCCGGGTAGCGCTGCAGCCGGTAATACGCCGCGCCGAGGTTGTAGTGCAGGCCCCGAGTGTCCAGGCCCGCCTTCCGCGCATCGAGGAACAACTGAAGCGCCGCAGGGTAATCGCCCGCGCGAAATGCCTTGACGGCCTGCTCGAAAGCCTGCGTGCCGTCCGCGGCGGCGCCGACAGGCTGCCACGGAACGACGCTAAGGAGTAAAGCGACGACGACAAGGCAGGGAATCCCAAAGGCGCTTGTTTTTCCCTCTTGTGGCCTTCGCCCCCGAATAAACGCGCGCACCCGCCGGAGTGTAACCCGGCAGGGAGCGTGCCTGGGGTGACGATCGCGTTACGGCCGCCCGGATTTCGACGGGATATTCAGGCTGCGGTCGCGAACCTGCGACGCCCCGGACACCCCTTGCCCGAACTCGCGGCCACTCAGATCCCCCTTGTCGCGAGCCGCGTTTGCGATCCCGAGGCCGAAGGCCGAGGGTTCTTGCGCCCCGGGCGCCGCCGTCCCGGGCAGGTCGATCTCGCCGACAGCGTAGCCCGCCGGCGTAATGCGCAGCGCGCCAAGGCTGACGAACGCGGACGAAACCGCGGCGGGCAGGGCGCTTGCGGGGATGGAGGCCGCGAGCGTGGTGGGGGTCGCGATCGATCCGAACGTTCCCGCTCCGAACGCCACCGTGCCCGCGGTGTTCGTCGCCGCAACGGTCCCCTCGAGCACCGAAAGGTAGGCGGGATTCACGCTCGCGACCATGAAGTCGGTGCCTCGGATGCCGATCGTCGCCGTCTGGACGCTCAGCGAGAACGCGTCGGGGCTGCGTTTTCCCAACGCTCCGCTCACTGCGCGAAGCGCGCCCCGCAAAAGGACGAACACCGCGCGATCGGCTTTCGGCTCCTGCTGCCGGTAGCTAAAGTTCTCTATCCGGAACTGCGTATTCTCATGGAGCGCCACGATCTGACCGTCGTCGAAGCGCAGAACGACCTGGGAACCCGAAGCGGTGGTCACCAAGCCGCCCGACAGCACACGCTGGTTCGGGGCTACAGGCTTGCTTTCGGCGGGCGTCGCACCGGCGCGGACATCGCCTTTCGACTCCTGCACGACCGCCGCGCCGAACGCGCTTGCCGCCGGAAAAAACCCCGCGATCCCCAATGCAAGAATCACGGACGGAAAAAGCTGCCCTTTAGTCGTGCTCATCTTCCCTCCCTTCCGGCGCAACGGGCAGGCCGCTGCCGGGAAACTACTGAACTATTCTGCGGGCCGGGGTCCGTTGCCCGGCCCGCACGAGGGCGCTACGGCCGCTCCGTTTTCGTTTTAGCCCGCGCCGCCTCAGACACGCCGAACTCCCGGCCACTGAGATCAAGCTTGTCGCGAGCCAAGTTTGCGGTCCCGAGGCCGAAGGCCGAGGACTCCCGCCCCTGGGGCGACGCCGTCGTGGGCAGGGTGATGGGCAGCTTGATCTCGCCGGCCGCGCCGACGGACGCGTTGGCCGGCACGACGTCCATGGTCACCTCGAGATCGCGCTGCTGCGCCCACGCGCTCGATACCCCGAGGACAAGAACCGTACCCATCGCATGCCGTGTGAATCGCTTCATGACATATCTCCTTGCTTGCTAGTGCGCTCCCAAATCCACGAGCCCGGCGGGCTACATGTCCTTGCCCGTGTTATCGACTTCAATCTTCAGCCGGAACGTCTTGCTGCTCCCGCCGTGCGACAGGTTCGCGACGAGATCGTCCTTCGTCGCTCCGCGCACGATCAAGGGAAGCTGCATCAGGTTCCCGCCTTTGCCCAGATCTGTCTCCCAGGAAAGCTCGCGCCGGCCGCCGTACCCGACGAGCTCGACGTTCTCGGGCAGCGCGAGGCTCACTGTGGCGGCTTTCAGCGGTTTTGCGCTGGTGAACATCAGCCGCACGGTCTCGGGCCGGTCGAGCGTCAGCGACACCGCCTGCACCGGTTCCGACCGCGTGGCGAGGAACACCCCGAGGGCCACGCCCAGCACCAGACTCGCCGCGAGCGCCATGCCGAGCATGGGGCGCCATCTGGGGTTTGCGCTACCGACCGTACGGGTCGCGCGCGATAGTACCTGGTCCACGAAGTGAGGGGGCGGGGCGGGCGGGGAAAGCTCGCCCAAGGCCGCCCGCACCGCCACCGCGTGCTCATGCAGGCTGAGGCAGTCCGGGCAACGCCCCAAGTGTTCCTGAACCGACTTCCGCTGGAGGGCCTCGAGCCGCCCGTCGAGCAAGTCGTCCAATTGCAGTGTGATGTCGCGGCATTCCATTTGTTCGGCTCCTACCGCTTAACACGCTCGGGGGCTGAAAAAGGTTCCATCGGCAGCAGCGCCCGCAACCGCTGGCGCGCCCGGTGCAGGCGCGACTTGAGGGTGCCAAGCGGCGTCTCCAGCATGGTTTCGAGCTCTTCGAGGCTGTACCCCTCGACGTCGTGCATCGTGACGACCGCGCGCTGCTCGGGATTGAGCCGCCTGAGGGCGGTCAGGATGCGCTCGCGCTGGCCGCTGCGTTCGGCGTGCTCTTCCGGGCCATCCCTCGTCGCGGACAAGGCATCGAGCGGGTTGTCCTCGCCCCCGGCGTCGGTCACGAGCTCCACGATCGGCGAGCGAGCCCGTTGGCGAACGGAGTCGACGTACTGGTGGTAGAGCACGCTGGCGAGCCAGGGACGGAGCCGCTCGATCTCGAGCAGTTCCTGCGTGCGGGGATACAGCTTGATCAATATGTCCTGGACGAGGTCCTCGGCGTCGGCCACGCTGCCGGTGAAGCGCCAGGCCAGCCGATAGAGGTACTCGACTTGCGGGCGCAACAAATCCTCGAAATTCAGCGCGTCGGGCCGGCCTCGACGATACTGCGACGTGGCGCCCCGGGTTCGGCGGAACGGCAAAACAGGCGGCATGACCTAGCTTACACGTGCGCGCGGCCGAAAAGGTTCCCTGCGCAGCCTGCCAAAGGGGAATTTATGCTCGTTTTCACAGTTTAGGCCGGCGCGAACCTCTGGGCAGCGCGCGCCCGTTCATTTTCAGCGACCTAGGGTTCCGCATTACACATGGCGGGCTCAGTCGCCGCTATTGCGGCCTGCGGTTCCCCGCGCGCTTGAATTCCGCCGCGCATGCGGGCTGGAGTTCCGGCTGGCGGCTCTTCAGGCAGGACAGGATTCGCCCGCCCCCGGGCGCAATGCCCTTGCAGAATTTCTCCGCGTCGGCCTTGCATTCCTCGCGCAGCCTCCCGGCTTTCTCGGCGAGCGCTTTCGAACTTTCCCGGCACGCCGGGGAAAGCTCGGCCTCATGCGCCTTCATGCATTTCGCGATCGCGCCCTGCCCCGGCTTGACGTCGCCGCAGAATTTCTTGACGTCCGCCGCGCAGGGTCCTTCGCTTCGCTGCTGGGCGCCTGCCTCAGCTGCAAGGCCTGCGGCGCAGAGCGCGAATGCCATCGTGACGAACGCGTTTCTGATCGACATGGTTCCTCCGAAATTCCTGATCGAGGATAGAGTCCCGGCTTCGGCTCGCACAGGAGCGGAGCCGCATACGCCGTATCGGCAAAGATACACCAACCGCCCGGAGAGCCGGGCGCAGCGTACTACGGGAGCGGGTTAAGCCTAAGGATTGCACTCCGGTCCGGCGCGGCGGCTGTAGCACCGCGCCCGATCCGGAGCGTACTAACTAACGTGCTTCGGTACCCAGAGAAATTCGGTCGCCATGGTGTCGGGCTCGCCAAGGCGCGCGGGCTGGACTTGCTTCGGCGTCCAGAGAAACTCCGTCGCCATGGTGTCGGGCTCGCCAAGGCCGATCGCCCGGACTTCCGTCGGCGTCCAGAGGAAGTCGGTCGCCATGGTGTCGGGCTCGCCGAGCCCGGTCGCCGCCGCGTGCCGTTGATATTCGGTCGAGGCGTAGAAACCCGCCGGGGCAAGCAGGACAGCGGCTATCGACACTAGGGTCAGAAATTTGCGCTTGTTCATCTCGGTCTCCTTTTTCCTGTCGCTCTCCTGACGTTGGAAGACCGACATCGCCGACGGATAGTTGCCATCCGGACTGCCGATCTCGTCACCACGTCAGTGCACCAGTCAAGTAGCAAGACCAGTGCCAGGAAAACGAGGCCTTTTCACCTAGTGAGCGCGTTCGGGGCACGTGCCCTACGCTCAGGGACCAGCGCCTCTCGCATCAAGCCGCGGGCAAAATCCGCCACCACAGCGAGGCCGCGCAGACCGCGAGCGTGGCGAGGGTCACAGGCACGCCGGTGCGCGCGTGGCGCCGCCAGTCGATGCGGATGCCGCGCCGCGCCGCGGCGTCCACCACGATGATGTTCGCGATGCTGCCGACGATCAAGAGGTTGCCGGACAGGGTGCTAACGAGCGCGAGCGTCGGGCCGGCGAGCGCGTGCTCTGCGACCGGGAGCAGGAGCATCACCGCCGGCACGTTGGAGACGACGTTCGACAGCACCAGCGTCGCGGCAAACAGCGGCGCGGGCCGCTCCAAGTTCGCGCCGGCCGCCGCAAGGTCGGCCACGATCCCGGCGGCGATTCCCGTCTCCTGCAGGGCGTGGTTCACCACGAAGAGGCCGATGAAGAGGATCAGCAGCTCCCAGTCCACCAGCCCCAGCATCTTGGTGGAATGCAGCCTGCGGCTCATGAGCAGCAGCCCCGCGCCCGTGAGCGCCGCCACGTCGCGCGGCCACGAGGGCACGAACAGGAACACCGTCAGGAGCGCGGCGGCCACCGAAAGGCCCTTCGCCGTCTGCCAGCGATCGAACGGAGCACGATGGTCCTCGCGCCTTTCCGACGCGGCCTGATCCGCCGCGCCGGGGAGCGCCTGCGTCCAGGTGCCCCGCGTCTGCCAGGCGATGAGGCCCCAGGTCACCGCGAGCCCGAGGACCACCGGTATCAGCGCCTGCGCCATGTATCCGCCGAAGGAAAGCTTCAGCGTTTCGCCGATCAGCATGTTCTGCGGATTACCGATCAAGGTCGCCGCAGAACCGACGTTCGCGGCGCAGGCGAGCGCGAGCAGATAGGGTACCGGGTCGAGCCGGCGGGCGAGGCAGGCCTCGATCAGGACCGGGGCGACGGCAAGACAGACGACGTCGTTGCTGAACACGGCCGACAGTGCCGCCACCGCGACGATCAGCGCCGCGAGCAGCAGCGGCGGGGACAGCGGCAGCGCGGCGAGCGCTCGCGTGACCCAGGTATAGAAGCCGCCCAGGCGCATCTGCGCCGAAACGACCATGAAGGAAAACAGCAGGATCAGCGTGGGCAGGTGGACCGATTTTGCGGCCTCCTCCGGGCTCAAGGCCTCGACGCCGATCAGGGCGATCGCGCCCAAGAGCGCGACGCCGGTGCGGTCGAGCTGCAGGAACGGCAGCCCGCCGAGGATCATGCCGAGATAGACGATGCAGAAGATGAGGAAGATCGCGGCGGTCATGGTGCCGGTCAAAGCGGTTTCCTCGTTCGAAGCATCCAGAGGATCGTGAAGCAGGCCATCGCCGCCAGAATGTGCTTGAAGGAGTGGCCGCTGAACAGATTTCCGGTGAGGGCGAAGAATTCCCGGTCATAGAGCTCCGAAACCTTCGCAAGCGCGTGCCAGCCGAACGCCGCGAGGAGCAGCCAGCGGCGCGTGTATCGGGCGCGAAACAAGACGATGATCAACGGGATGGCAAGCAGGGCAATCAACTGAACCCAGAGATAAAACCGCAGGTCGCCGAGGGTGCGCCAGTAAAGCACGCTGCCGAGCCCCAACAGCAGCATCGGAACGAGAAGAACACGCGCAAGCCGCGCGCTCAGGTGCTCGGCGATGACGGCAACGAGCAAACCCATGAAGGTGATCGTGATGGGCAGCCTGTCCCACACGAGCGTCGCGTCCTCGGGGTCCCAATGGTAATAGCTCGACCCCGCGCTCACGAGAACCACGCCGGCGAAGAGCACGATCCAGGCCGATTTGCCGCTTCGCAGTTCGTGCCCCAGGCAAAACTTGAGCCCCGCGATTCCGGCCAGAAGAAAAGGGATATTGGAGACGACGTCCCAGAAATTCGGAATGCCGAAAAAAGCACGCCGGTCGGCGAATTCGTGATATTGGGGATCCTGACCGATCGGCGGGGACGAGAGCATCAGCGCCATGGACCCGATCGCGACGATCGCCAGCAGAAAGTACCGCCAGCGGGCCTCCGACAAGCTGGCGTTCGCCGTGTTCATATTTTTCCCCAACTTCCGACGCGGATGGTAGCCCCGGCCGCCGGGATTTCGCAATGCCCGCCGAACGGGCCGGCGAAGGCGGCTTGCGCTTATTATCGTAACTTGTTACGATAATAAGATGGCCGACCGCCGCCCCGGACGTCCCCCGACCGGCCGCGCCCAGTCCGCGGCCGAGCGCATGCGCCGCTACCGCGCGCGCCGGCGCGCGGCGGGCCTGCGGGTCGCGACGCGGTGGCGGCCCGCGGCATCCGCGGCGATCTCGCCCGGCGTGCTGAAGCACCGCATCATCGAGGCGCGCAGCCTCGCGATGCACTGCCTGATCGCGCGCAAGATCGAAGCCGACCGGCGGCTCCTCGCCGCGGCCCGGCGGAATCTCGAAAAATGGATCGCGCGCCACGGTGATGCCGTGCCGCGCGCGCTGGAGGAGTGGCGCGAGATCCTCGATCGCCCCTGGCCGGAAATCGCCGCGCTGATCACGGACGCGGACGAAGCGGCCGTCCGCCTGCGGCAGTCCTCTCCGTTCGCAGGCGTGCTCACGCCCGGCGAGCGGCGGCGCGTGTATGAAGCGTTCCGAGCTTGAGCACCTGATCCGCGCGGCGGGGCGAATCGCCGGCGAGCGCGAGATCGTCGTGATCGGGAGTCAGGCCGTGCTCGGCCAGTTTCCCGACGCTCCGAACGCCTTCCGCAGATCGATGGAAGCCGACTTGTACCCCAAGAACAAGCCCGAGCTCGCCGACAAGGTGGACGGCGCCATCGGCGAGGGATCGCGATTCCACGAGGAATACGGCTACTACGCGCAGGGCGTCGCTCCGGACACGGCGACGCTGCCGCGCGGCTGGCAGCGGCGCCTGGTGCGCATCGAGAATTCCAATACAGGCGGCTACGCGGGCCTATGCCTGGAAGTGCACGACCTCGCGATCTCCAAATACGTCGCGGGCCGGGAAAAGGACCTCGAGTTCACGCGCGAGCTCGCGCGGCATGGGATGACGGACAAGCGGACACTACTCAAGAGGCTGGCGGCGACGAAGCTCGACGCCGCGATCGCAAGAGCAGTGCGGGGAAGGGTAGAGAGGGATTTCCCGGCGCGCGGCCGGTGAGCTAGCGAACCAGCCCCTGCTTCTCAAGCCACTGCTGGATGAGACCGGCGACCTGCAGGTTGTTCCGGTCCATCATCAGCATGTGCGAGTTGCCGCGCATGCCGGCGCTGGGCAGGTCGAGGATCTCGACCTTGCCGCCCGCTTTGGAGATCTCGCTCAGGAAGTCGACGCCGTTTTTCCTGATCTGCGGCCAGCGCGAGTCGAGCGCGATATTGTCGCCGTAGACGACGAGCGTCGGAATGTTCTTGAGCACGGTCGCCTGCTTCGCGTCGCCGATCCCCGCGGGCTCGACTGCGACGAGCGCTTTCACCTTGTCGGGCCGCGCCTGAGCCACCTTGAAGCCGAACTGCCCGGCCTGCGAGTGAAAGAGAATCACGCAGGGGCACACGCGGTCCACCAGCGCGGTATACGCGCGGATGATCGCGTCGTCGGTCGTCGTCCAACGCGGCACGCTCTGTTTCACGAAATTGTCGTAGGCCTCGACCGGGAACTGTACGTTCGGCATCAGCTTCCGCTGCGCCGGATCGGGACTCCAGGAACCGAGACTTTGCCCGATGCGAAAGCGCTCGAAGGGATTCGCCTTGGCGAGGAACACCGGCTCGCCCTTGAAAATGTCCGGGGTCATCGCCCAGCCCGCGCGGCCGCGCTCCACCGCGTCCGAGTTGTACACGTCCCAGCCCTGCTTGACGAAGAAATTCATCCACCCCTCGCGCCCGTCGGGCGTCGTCTCGTACGTCACGCCCGTCAGGCCCCCGCCGTGCCACATCAGAAGCGGCACCGCCCCGCGGCGGTTCGCCGGCAGAAAATACTGCACGTACATCGCCTCGACCGAATACGTACCGTTGAGGTCCACCTTCGCCGGCACCCCGCCCGGCGTGAACACCACCTCCTTCACCGGCTTGCCCGTGATCTCCACATCGCGCCCGCCGACGTGGAACGAGCCCATATCGCGGAGGGCGATGGGGGCGGAGGTGCAGGCGGTGAGAAGGGCGAGGCCGATTAAGATAGCTATCGTACGCATTGCATCCCTCCCGTGGTCTAATGTTTGGAACTACCTAGCCGAGGATCAACTCTTTAACGCGCTGAGTGCCGACATACATCCGATCCGCTCCGTTTGGTCCACAGAGCACTGGCCCGGCGCACGGTCTATGTTCTCCGGAGTAAACGTGCCTGAAACCATTTCACGAGATCGTCGTATTCCAAGCGATCCTCAACTACATCGAGAATCATTGCTTCGATTTCGACGTTAGCAAGAATCTTGGCGTCCTGCTTAGATACCCTCGGCTTTACCAATTTATAGCCCGGCACAACCAACTCGTAACCGCTGCGGTCAACGAACAAATGAAGTGCTAGTAGCGCCGAGCGTTTATTCCCATCAACGAATCCGTGGTTCTTGGAGAGAGATTCGGTCAGCGCGGCAGCTTTTCGGTATATCGAGTGGTAGTACCCAGTATAGGGTCTGGCGATGGCGGACTCTATCAGGGTCACATCTCGCACACCTGCAAGCCCACCACTGCGCAGCAGTGCTACACGATGGGCGACAAGCACATCTTTTAGAGTGACCCGATAGTGACGCAGAGCAATGACCGACTACTTCTTGGATAAGCGATCGAGCGCCCAAGCGAAATGGTCGGCGCCCTCGTTTATGGAGGTAGATGACGCCGTTGATGTAGTCAATGCAAAATTGCCTGACGGATCCCAGGTCGCCTGCACGCCTCTCTCCGCCAATTTAGCGCGAGACTTTTCGACCGCATGAAAATAAGCATTTCTCTCTTGAGCAACTACTTTCGGCAATAACTCAATCATGAGCGCCGTTAGATGGTTCGGATCGCTACGATCTATCTCTGCGTTGTGCAGAAGGATAAGAAATGGCTGCCATTCATCTTCAGAGCCTACAATAGTCTGACGGGCATTCGAAACCAATCGGTAGAACTCCGAGTATTTCGAAGGCTCCACGCGCGCAATAACATCTCTTACGGCAGAAAGAAGCCGATCAGACAAATCTACTTTGCTATGTGCGGTTTGCAAACCCATTGCTAAGTACTCACTGGTGTTTCATTGAAGGATAGGCCACCCCAAATCTATTGTCCAGCAGGAATACATAAAGTACCAAGGGCCTTCGCGGTTAGCGCCTGATGTCGCATCAGTTGACAACCCGCTGCGTGGGTTTGCACTTGTAGTTCCCAACGAACGGCTCACCTCTGTCTGACCGCGTAAGACGGAGACTGCCGACAACTTTCTGCAAGCGACCACCGCGCGTTACATTGCTGCCGCATTATGCGATGTCGTGTATTCAAAATCGATCCCGTTTTCACTTTCGGAGCAAATCTTGTATCGCAGCATGCCCTCAAACGTACTGGTCATTCCTGACTGACCAGTGACTTCGACTTCATTGTCCGAAAGCCGCAATATGATTTGGTCCGTAAAGGTTTTTTGACCGTAAGTGACGACACCGCTGCAAATCAACTCTTTCGATCGCAAGACTTCAGCATCAACTCCAGGAAGGACGAGAAGACTTGCGGCGAAAGTCCCGACGGTCATTAGATTGCGCGCAATATTCATAATGTACCCTAGTGTCCGCGTTCAGACGTGCGTTGGCGGCGAGGCGCGGTTAGGTCGCTACTTTCATTGAGCGCAAACATTTGTTCCAAGCCGCGCGTTCGGCGTTTTTTTCAATCGATATTTCGCGAGACTTACGCACAGACTTCTCAAAAGTCTCTCGAAGCTGAGGTTTGTCCTTCAGGTCAGCTTCAAAGGATCTGACCGCTGCCTTGAAGGCCGAGGCCAACTTCCTGACATTGACGTAGATCTGCTTGCCGTCAGCGGAACGGTGGAAATGTGGTTTCTTGCGCCACGAAATCACTATCTCGATTTTCTGTGAATTTATACAAACGAATTTTGTATCGTACAAATGTACGATTCCGTCTCGAATAGCACTATAGAGAGCGGGCGCCAGCGGCTGCCATTCGGGAGGGATGACCTCTGCAAAGAAGAGCTCCCCTTTATTTTCCTTACCGTTCTTAAGATGTGAGAGAGCGTCACACGCGCAAGTGATCAATGCGGCGGCGAGATAGTTACCGCCTGTCTTCTGTTTGACCAAATAATTCAAATCACCAATTATGAAATTACGAAGCCTGATGACTTCGGGTCTAATGGTCTTGAACGGTACTACCACCGCCCCTCCTGCTCCTATACAACTATCTGACTAGTAGTAGTCAATTACTGCTCCTCCTCCACCGGCTGCTT
>Ga0137374_10002124_pt1 | contig 23281 bp, 18 predicted proteins | sample SagtaG_20_FD_104811 | JGI IMG/M metagenome (GOLD analysis project Ga0137374, IMG submission 104811) | Vadose zone soil microbial communities from Sagehorn Ranch, Mendocino, California, USA - Sage1_R_100_16 metaG | ecosystem: Environmental > Terrestrial > Soil > Vadose zone | place: USA... | reverse complement strand
GCAACCGTTCGGCGCGCCGATGATGGCGGCCGGGCTGAACAGCACCGCCGACGACTATGCAGTCGCCATCTCGCGTGACGGCTTGTCTGCGATCGTGGCCAGCAACCGGACCGATCTCGGCGGTCCCGGAGATTACGACCTTTACCAAGCGACCCGCGCCAGCACCACGGTGGCGTTCAGCGGCCTCGCCCTGATGGCAAACGTGAATGGGACGGGTTCGGACACCAAGCCCGCGCTGATGCCCGACGGGTTGCAGCTTTTCTTCTCATCGGATCGCTCGGACACGGGAACGGGTCATGACATCTATCTCGCCACACGTACCAGGTTGGAGGCGGCGTTCGGAGCGCCTGTTTTGGTGACCGCGGTCAGCTCCACGGTCGCCGACCTCGTCGGCAGCGTGACCCCCGATGGAAAGCAGCTGTACTTCGATCGGGCGACGAGCGCGACTGGGCGGGACATCTACGTTCAAGACTTGGCATCCATCCAGCCGCCGACGATGGTCTCTGAGCTGAACTCCAAGTACGACGAAGGGCACGCCCTCCTCAGCGGCGATCTGCTGACCGTCTATTGGGCGTCCACGCGTGTGAGCCTCACCGCCGACAGCGGAAGCGCGGAGGCGAACGTGCTGGTCGCTCACCGCACGACGCCGACCGGGCCGTTCTCGGGGCTGGCGATGGTCACGGAGCTGAACACCACCAGCGCCGAGTTCCCTACCTACCTCTCGCCCGACGGCTGCACGATCTACATCGGCAGCAACCGATCGGGGCGGCAGCACCTGTGGGTTGCTGGCAAACCCGCCCCCGCGTCCGGCGCCGCCAGCCACTAGCCGCTCTCGCGCGAAGCGCGAGTCTGCGGCTATTTGTGAGACAAAGCTCTACTCTCACCGTTCACGCACCGCTACCACGCCTGGTGTCCGCGCGATTTCGCGGGCGGTTCGGCGAAGCGGGCGCCGGCGACCGCGACCCGGCGGTGATGCCCGGCACCCGGTACGCATCCAAACGAAGCGGCTACCGCTTCGTCGCCGGCGGCCGGATCGTCATGTCGGCGCCGTGAGCCCGACCCTCGGTGCGCGCGTCGGCAACGGTTGCGGCGAACACGAGCAGCAGCGCGATGGGGAGGCGGTACCACCAGCAGAGCGGCGCGAACGCCGTCGACGCGAAGAGGACGAGGGCCGTGTGGACGCGCGGGCTGGTCCGGCGCGCCAGGACGGCCACGATGACGGGCGCCACGACGGAGGCCAGCGAGAGGTAAACGCGGAAGGGCGGATCGAGGAGGTGGTCACCCGACGCGAGGTAGCGCAACGGGAAGGTCGAGAACGACCAGTTGTAGAACGTGAAGTTGCCCGACGTCAGCGCCGGGATCCCGTTGCGCACCCACTCGAGGGCGTCCGTCGTGAGGAGTGTGAAGGCCGTCAGCGCAGCGACGAGGACGACGGCGCGAAGAGAGGGCAGGCGCCGGCTGCGTAACGAGAGGACGGCCCAGGCGGGAAGGGGATAGACCTTGAGCAGGCCGGCTACGAGCAGAGGCGTCGGCGACGGCGAGATCAGCGCAAACGCGGCCAGCGTCCAGATGAGGAGGTCGGCGTTCCCGATCGCGACGGACGCCTCGACGCCGGGGGTGAGCGCCACGATCACCGCGGACGCAAGCAGCGTCTTGGGTGTTCGCGCGGCGAAAAGCAGGGTCGCGAGGGCGGCCGAAAGCGCCAGGCCGCAGGCCGCGAGCAGGACATACCAGAGGACGAAGAACGTTCGATGGTCGAGGAGCGCGGCCGGCCGCAGCAGCGCCGCGAAGACCGGTGGATAGAGGAAGGTGGAAGTGACGTCGTAGGGATTGCGACGGGGCGCTTCCCGATACAGCGGCTCGCCTCTGACGAGGTGCTGCGCGGTCGCGTGGTACACGGCAACGTCGACCCCGAAGTCGATGTTCGGCGCGCTCGCGGCGATCTGGAGGACCATGACCAGCGCGACCGCCGCGAGGGCACCTTTCCGGGGCGCGTTCATCGTCAGTCTCGTACCGCCAGGCGCCATGGCATCCGCCCTCAAAGCGCTGATCGCCCCTCGCGCTGCACGTCGGTCTGGTCATTTTATACGCAAAGTATCGCGAGCTTCTCCAGGACAGGATCGCGCGCGCGGGGTCGTCACCAGATGCAAGTCAACGATCGGCAATGGGGAAGCCCCAGATCCGCGCACTCCGCGTCCTGTCGGCACTCGACACAGAGACGAACTCCCGGATCGCAGAAAGGAAACGCGATGAAGCACTCCCCGTCCGCACTGCAAGGGAGCGTGCAAGACCCAGCCACCGGGTTGCAGGTGCCGAAGGAGCGGGGACAGTCTGCGTTGGTCAGGCATTCGACGCACTGGTGAGCGGACGTGTCACAGATCGTCTGCAGCAGCTCGGGACAATCCAGGTTCTGCCGGCAGCTCACACACTGTTCGGTCGCGCTGTCGCAGTGGGCCGGGCCCGACAGCGGACATTCCCGGTCTGACCTGCAGCCGCGACAAACCAAGGCCGTCGAGTCACAAACGGGGCTCACGGCGGGGCATGCGGCGCCCCCCGAGCAGGTCGTGATCTTCGGCGTGATAGCGTTGGAGATCCGGTCGCTGCAGGAGGGCTGGCCAAACAAGGCGCCCGCAGCCGAAGAGAAGCGTCAAGCGGCCGAACCACGCCGTCGAGGTCGACGTCGTCCCCGTCAGCGACTGCCGGCTCATGGGCCGGGCGCTCCCCCTGTGAAGTCGAGCAAGCGCAGCTCGTCGCAAGCGAGACGATAACGAAGGGCCGCCCCCAGCTTGCCAGCTCTCGCCCATCGACGCGCACGACGAGACGAGGCGCGGCGATTCCGACAGGGACGCCGACGCGGGCGGCCAGCCCGTCGAATACCTGGCCTCTGACTCCCGCGCCGAGAAGAAACACGGCGACCGCGACGAGATCGGGGTTGGCCAAGTGGTCTTCGGCGGCGGTGGGCGCGAGGTCGATGAGCGCGGGCTCCCGCCTCGGCACCAAGTGTGAGGGCCCAGCGCGGTCGCCGCCAAGGTTCCGCGGCCGCCTCGATCGTCAACAGCCAGGGCCGCCAGCTCACCGATCCTTCGCGCGCCATCAGATCGGTGGTGAGCAAAGGGAACACGCCCCGAACGCCCAATCCCAGTCCGGAAGGGAGGCGGGCGGAGACCGCCACCGCCGCGCCGACGCTCGCGGCGAGCGGCACTCCCTGCGCTGCCGCCTACAGCACGGTTCGCCTTCTCTCGAGCAAGTACACCGGGCCCCTCTATCAGATTCGCGTAGGCGGATCCTCTTCCGGCACCGGAGGCACCCTCAAGGACATTGGGACCATCGCCGGGGGGACACTTGCGGACGGGCCCTCGCAAGACGCCCTTTGTGGATCCTCGGCGTGCACGATCTCGAAGCTCTACGATCAATCGGGCAAAGGCAGCGACCTCACGGTGGCCGGCCCTGGTTGCTACGTCACCACGGCCGACACCGAGTCGAACGCAAAAGGTCGCTCTCTGATGGTGAGCGGCCATAAGGTCTACGCGCTCTACATGGTCTCCAATTCGTCGTTCGGCTCTTCCACGGGCCCGATCCACGACGGCTACCGGAACAACAACGGCATGGGGCTGCCGATGGGAACCGCGGCCCAAGGAGAATACGAAATAGTCGACGGCAAGCGCGCCAACGCCGGTTGCTGTTGGGACTTCGGAACCGCCCAACGCGACAGCTGCTCCACCGGCGGGACCGGCGCGATGAACACAATCTCGTTCGGCCTCAAGTTCGTGTGGGGCACCGGCGAAGGCAACGGTCCCTGGTTCATGGCCGATTTCGAGGGTGGCGTCTGGGCCGGAGGCTCAGGTGTGTCGACGACACCCAATCCCAACAACCCATCCATCACCTGGGACTATGCTTTTGGCCTCGTCAAGGCGGACACCGCGAACACCGGTCCGAGATACGCCATACGGGTAGGGAACGCGCAGACCGGCGGATTGACGACGGCTTACGACGGGACGGCTCCCGCGATGTGGAACCTTCAAGGCGCCGTCGTCCTGGGCATCGGCGGTGACAACAGCAACACGTCCTACGGGACCTTTTTCGAAGGCGCGATCACCGTTGGCCGGCCCTCCGACGCCGCCGACTTGGCCGTCCTCCAGAACGCGCAAGCCGCGGGCTACGGCAAGTAGGCGCTCGACCGCCGCAACGATTGGTGCAATGCAAACCTAGGAAGCGACCTCGGGGAATCAAGCGGGAGCTCGGTCAGTCTCAAGAGGCACGCGCCGCTCGCGGCCAGCCTTCGGCGGCTCCGTTCGCCACCTCTCGCCTTCCCGTAAGCACGATCCGGCGCGCCAAACAGGAGCTGCGGCGGCTCTACGGCCGCGCACCGCGCGGGGAGTAACCGGTCGGTGACGCCACTGGGTGGGGCGCGCCCGTCGATCCGCGACGTGACGTTGGCACTGCGCATGCTCTTTCCACCCTTGAGGTATGTCGTGCTCTACACCGGGCTGACTCTGTTCGCTGCGTCTCTCGTGCTGCTGTGCCTCGACCTCGCACGCGTCAGATCCGCCGAGGGAGCTGGTCCGGTGGCGACTCTGTTGATGTTCTTGGGGTTGGCGTTGTTGGCGGCGAAAGCCACCGCCATTCACCGGCGTCGCTCCGGCGTGCGGCAGGAGCGCGGTACCGGAAGGAACTGACGGAGGGCAATCGTGCGTCTTTGATACGTCCGCGTACGTGGCGGCGCTCCCCATCGGGAGCTGCCCATCACGCTGACGCCTAAAGGCGAGGGGATCGATCTCGAGTCCAGCGGCTGAGCGGGGTCCGCACACAAGAAGCCCTTAGGCCGCGCGCGTAAATTATCTATCTACGTGCCGGCAGTTCTAGACCAGCAAAACAAGCGCGAGCAAACGTACGAGTTGAAAAACTAATTTGGATCAAACGCCTTAGGGGCGGCGATCGGGAGAGTTCCTCGCCGACGGGCGTGCGAATGCCCGGAATCCGGTGGCTGCTTCAAGGTCCGCCCGCCCGCGCCCACATCCGCGATCACAGAAACCGAGGTCGCCCGCTCGGCCACCTCCATCGATTTACCGGAGGTTCTCCGGACGGTCCGATTTCGCCGTGAACCTCAACACCCCCCGCAGATACACTCAACGCCGGCATCCGCCTCGACGCAGAGGCCGGGGCAGGCCTCGAGGCAGCTGCAGTAATTGCCGGCGCGGCAGTCGGGCGCCGGCGTGACGCATCCGATGGCATGCCCGCCAGTCACCTGGTTGCGCACACAGACCGATCCGGCGCCGCAGCTGCTGCACGCGGCCACGCGGTTGCATTCAGTCGGCGGCAGGCATGGCCCCCAGCACCCGTCGCGCACGCTGGGGATGGTGCCCGGCGGACATGCGGCCGGATCGGCGAGACAGGTCACGCGCGTCGTGTCGCAGCTCCGCGCGAGTACACAGCGATCGAACGCGCACGTCACCTCGTGCGCCTCGATCTGGTTGGCGGCGCAAGCGTCGACGGCGCAGGTCGCGAGACAGCTGGCGACCTCGGCGCCTTTCGGCTCCGCGCGGCACGCACAGCAGTCGCTGACGAGCACGCAGTCCGCTGCCGTCCGGCACTCGGCGCCCGCCCCTCTCGCCGCCGCCCCGGACGCGCCGCGGACGTGCTGCCTGCCGCGCCGCCCGCGCCCGCCGTGCCGGCACCCACCGCCGGAGCCAGCCGCCCCTGCGCCCGCGACGCCGGTCTCGGCGGCCCCCGTCGTCCCGCTCAGCCCGGACGTCCCGGCGCCGGCCGACGCGCCGCCCCCGCCGACCGTTCCGGCGGCGCCCGGCCCGCCGCTGCCTCCGGTGCCAGCCGGCGTGACGGTTCTCTTTCCGCCGCACGCGGCAACCAACAGCACGCCGAAAATGACGGACGTTCTGAACATTGCCCCCGCTCTGATCACTGAAGGTCCCCCGGCCCGGCATCACGGGCTCGACTGTGTATGCCCTCATCCGGCCAGCGGGATCGCAGGGACCGAAGCCGCAGGAGGGCATGACTGGGATCGACGGGCAATCTACGGGTATCGCGGGCGAGTCCGCGCGATGGCATCCAGCCTAAAGCGACCGCACCTTGTGACGCGGACTATTTCAGGCAGGTCGCGAAATTGGCGCACGGAGGCGTCTTTGCCGCGTTGGTCGCGCAGTGCACGTTTCCCCCGCCGTTCTAGTAGTTGGCGTCATCGACCCAGGCGACTTTGATACCGACGGCGTCGAGCTTGCTCTCGATGCTGGTCTTGATCGCGGCGGGCGTATCTGTTTGACCGATGACGAACGGTCCGTCTTCCTGTCAGGCGGCTCGATAGGCGAGCCGTTTCCAGAGACCGGCTCAAATTCGGCCGTAAAAGTAACGCGACCTTCTACGGGACGGTGTGTGGTGTCCGGGGTGCGTCCGCGTAGCTCCACGCTCCGGCCGGGCGAGCAACTGACTGTCGGCTGATCCGATGCGCGCCGCGCCTGCTAGTCTGTGGAACACATTGAAGGCGCTGGTGAAGAGCCGGGCTGAGCCCGGGCTGTGGTTGGAGGACGTGCCCGAGCCGCGCCCCGGCATCAACGACGTGCTGATCCGTGTCCTGCGTACCGGCATCTGCGGAACCGACGTCCACATCTACAACTGGGACACCTGGGCCACGAAGACGATCGCCGTCCCCACCGTCGTGGGTCACGAGTTCGTGGGAGAGATCGTCGAGGTGGGGGCGAACGTCGTCGATTTCCACGCCGGTCAGATCGTCAGCGGCGAGGGCCACGTGGTGTGCGGCCGCTGCCGCAACTGCCTGGCGGGGCGCCGCCAGCTGTGCGCCGGCAGCAAGAGCGTGGGCGTGAACCGCCCGGGGGCCTTCGCCGAATACCTGTCCCTGCCCATGACCAACGTGTGGGTGCACCGCCCGGGAGTCGATCTCGACGTTGCCGCCATCTTCGATCCTTTCGGCAACGCCGTGCACACGGCGCTGTCGTTTCCGGTGCTGGGCGAGGACGTGTTGGTCACCGGCGCCGGGCCCATCGGCATCATGGCGGCCGCCGTGGCCCGTCACGCCGGGGCGCGCTTCGTCGTCATCACCGACGTCAATCCGGTCCGCCTGGACCTGGCCCGCACCGTCGGCGTCACCCGGGCCGTGGACACGTCCCGGCAGTCGCTGGGCGAGGTGCAACGCGAGCTGGGCATGGTGGAGGGATTCGACGTGGGCATGGAGATGTCGGGTAACCGGCAGGCCTTCACCGGCATGCTGGCCAACATGGCCCACGGCGGAAAGATTGCCATGCTCGGTATTCCCGAGGCCGAGATGGCCATCGACTGGAACGCGGTCATCTTTTCCATGCTCACCATCAAGGGCGTCTACGGCCGCGAGATGTACGAGACCTGGTACAAGATGACGGTGATGCTCGAGTCGGGCTTGAACATTCGCCCGGTCATCACCCATCGTTTGGACTACGCCGACTTCAAGCAGGGCTTCGACGTCATGCGCGCCGGGCAATCGGGCCGCGTCATCTTGAACTGGAGGGCCTGACGATGTACGGGCGCGCCAAGGCGTTGTTTTCCGACGAGCTGGCCAAGATACGGGCGGCCGGGACGTACAAGGTGGAACCGGTGCTGGCGACGCCGCAGGGCACGCGCGTCGATCTGCAGCCCGACGCGGCCGCTGCGGCGGCGCCGCCCGCACGGCAACTGGTCCTGTGCGCGAACAACTACCTCGGGCTGGCGCAGCACCCAGCCCTGGCGCAAGCGGCCCGCGACGCCCTCGACCGCTGGGGGTACGGATTGTCGTCAGTGCGGTTCATCTGCGGCACCCAGGCAGCGCACAAGGATCTGGAACGGCGCATGTCCGCCTTCCTCGGCACCGAGGACACCATCCTCTACACCTCGTGCTTCGACGCCAACACCGGCTTGTTCGAGACCCTGCTTGGCCCCGGCGATGCCGTCATCTCCGACGAGCTGAACCACGCCAGCATCATCGACGGGATCCGCCTGTGCAAGGCCGAGCGCCACCGCTACCGGCACGCCGACCTCGCCGACCTGGAGGCCAAGCTGATCGCCAGCGCCGGCGCCCGCCTGCGCCTGATCGCCACCGATGGCGTGTTTTCCATGGACGGCGCCCTCGCACCCTTGCAGGCCATCTGCGACCTGGCCGAGAAGCACGATGCGCTGGTGATGGTCGACGATTCCCACGCCGTCGGATTCATGGGCGCGACGGGCCGAGGGACCCACGAGCACGCCGGGGTCATGGGCCGGGTCGACATCCTGACCGGCACCTTCGGCAAGGCACTGGGCGGCGCCAGCGGCGGATACACGAGCGCCCGCCGGGAGATCGTCGAGCTCCTGCGTCAGCGCTCGCGCCCCTACCTGTTCTCGAACACGGTGCCGCCGGCGGTCGTCGGTGCGTCGCTAGCCGCGCTGGAACTGCTGGAGCGTGACACCGGGCTGCGCGACCGCCTGATGGCGAACACGCGCCGCTTCCGCGAGGGTCTGACCGCACTCGGCTTCGACATCCTGCCGGGCACGCACCCCATCGTGCCCATCATGTTGGGCGACGCGCGGCTGGCGGTTCGGTTCGCCGCCGCGCTGCGGGGTCGCGGCGTGTACGTGGTCGCCTTCAGCTACCCGGTGGTGCCCGAGGGCAAGGCGCGCATTCGGGTTCAGGTGTCGGCGGCGCACGAGCCGGCGGACCTCGAATTTGCGCTCGAGCAGTTCGGCGTCGTCCGCCGCGAAGTGCACCCGTCCTGAAGCAGTGGCTCGCCGTCGGTCAGTCCGCGCTCTCCCGCCTCGTCTCCCCGAGCTCGGCCAGTGCCGTGCAGACGAGCGCGCCGGTGCTCGGGCGATGTCGTGCTGACGGGTCGGGCTTGACCCCTGGCGCATCCGACCGTCACCGTAGGCGACACAGGTGGGTCACCTGCAGGGACTCGAACTCCTCGGGGGAATCGGGTTGGTAGTCGCGCTGGTACGAACCACCGAAGGCGACGACGGTCATATCGCCCAGTCCCTTGTTCAACGTGGCCGCATCCTCGTATTCGTAGGACGGTAGGCGGAACCGCGTGCCGGCCGGCATGATGGGCTTGCCGGCAGCGTTGCGGTTGCACGCCAGAAGGGGGCGAATAGAGGGGTTGCCGATCTCCTTCAGAAATCCGCCATCGATGATCGTCACCGTCGGTGTGGCGTCGCTACCTTCGTCTCGGACTTCGACCGGAGGATCGGATAGGTCCGAAAGCACCCAACCGCTCGGGCACCGGGAAACTGAGGGGCCGCCGGGCCGTGGATAGATCGCCGGCCGGATGTTGCACATCGGGCCGTTGGACACGGTTGCTCTTAGGCGCCCACGAACGGCGGGGCAATCGCCACGGCGATGCGCTGCCGAGCGCAGCTCGCGCACCCCCACCGTCTTCAGCGCAGGGGGACAAGGTCGGAGCGCGGGTCCGACGTTGCGCGGATGCCGTCGGCCGGCGCCCCCCAGGCTGACATCGGGCGCGTACGCGACCAGCGTTGCGGTTAGCAGAGCGACACCGAGAGACGCTCGAGGCATCAGGCCATTGTCAGTCGACGACCGCCGGAATGTGGAAGTTCTCCCAGGCTGGCGTCGTGTTGAGCCGGTTCTGCGGCTGGTTCCAGAGGTAGATGCCGGGATAGGTGCTGACCGATGTCTCGTCGATGACGACCGCCGTCACATAGAGCTGCGACACCGCGACCACTTTCGTCGTGCCATTGAAGGTGGTCGTGACGTCGGCCAGGCCGTAGCGGTTGTTCGAGAACACGAGCCAGTAATAGGTGCGGCCCGCGCTCGAGATCGCTTCCGGCGCCCAGCGCGGCCAGTGATTGTTGACGCCCGGGCTGGACTTGCCGGAGCACGCGGGCGGGTTGTTTGCCCGCAGCCGGATCGCGGCCGACCCCGACGCGCGCCGCACGATGTACAGCTCGGCGCTCGGGTTGGCGTACATCTCCTGGCCGGCCGGGACCGCGGTGTAGGCGATCAGGCGATCGTCGGGTGAATACGCCGGGTAGTACTCTTCGAGTGTCGTCGTGGCCGCGCCCGCAACCGGCGTCGCGGCACCGCCCGCCTTGTTCGCGAATGGAATCTCGTAGAGATCGGTCGCCCCTCGCGCGAGGCGGGCGTCGGCCGTGCCGCAGCCGTTCACCTGTCCCGGCGACGGGCACGCCGTCGACGCGTATACGATGCTGGTGCCGTCATGGCTCCACGCGGGAAACGCCGCTGCCGGGTGCGGATCGCCGGTACGAGCGAGGTAGCCGAACGCCTGTCCTTCGGTCGGGATAACCGCGCCGTTGACCATCGTGGTCGCCGTCGATTCGAGGTCGATCCACGCCAGCCGGCCGGGTCGCCAGTTGTCGGTCGACCACGGCATCGTGATGCTCGCCATCTGCGTCGCGATGATGGCTTTTCGATCCCCCGCGACCCAGTGCGCCGCTGAGAACGCCATCGGTCCCGCCCAGGGGAATTGCACGAAGCTTCGCGGCGAGGCACAGACGTTCCAGGACGTGCAGCTACCGCCCACGATCCCGGGCAATGCGGCGCCGGTCTTCCCGGACGCATCTGGTTTGACCGCCGCGAACCCCGCGGTCCATGGCCACGCGTCGACGAAGCCGACGAATTCACCGTCGGGCGTGCCCGCATGGCAGCCGGTGCAGTGCGATGCCTGCGTCGCCCCGGCCTGCATTCCAGCCGGCTGCGCAACGTCGGTGATCTTGAGGACGTCGACCGTGCCTTCATCCGCGACGCTGAAGCCTTTGAGGGTGGCGTCGTTGGCGATCGAAGCCGCCGGCATGCTCTCGATGGCGGTCTTCCCCGCCTGCGCGGGATCGAGCGAGAAGAACACGATGCTGCCGTTCGCGGCCGCCGGCGCGATCCGGAACTTCAGCGTCGTCGCGCCGCCAGCCAGCGTCTGCACCGTCAGCGAGACGTCCTCGTCGACGACGTGACGGGCCAGGGCCGACCAGATGTCCTTCGGGAGCACCCAGGTCTCGCCCCTCGCGTACGCGACGAGATCGTTCGCTTCGCGCTCGGCGTGAAGCGTGATCTTGAGCAGCCCGGTCGCTCCCGGCACGCGCACGCGCGGTCGCAGCCAGTTGCGCGGGAACAGCGTGCCGTCCTCGGGCTCGGTCACGCACGGACCGGACCCCGACGGCGCCCCGAACATTCCGGGCGCATCCGGCGACACGCCGGTCGCGAGAATCGGCAGGGGCGGGAAGTCGGTGCACAGCCCGCTGCACGTCGCCATGCTTCCGCCCGTCCCGCCGCCGCTGGTTCCGCCGACGCCAGCTGTGCCGCCAGCGCCACCTCGGCCGGTTCCTGCGGCGCCTCCCGTTCCGGAGCTGCCTGCCACGGCGCCGCCGGTGCCGCCGGTGCCGGCGCCGCCAACGCTCGACATGCCCGCAGCGCCGCTGGCGCCACCCGCTGCGCCTCCGCCGCTCGCGCCACCCGCACCGCTGGCGCCAGCCGCGCCCGCGCCACTGGCGCCACCCGCACCGCTGGCGCCAGCCGCGCCCGCGCCACTGGCGCCACCCGCTGCGCCGCTTGCCCCACCCGCACCGCTGGTGCCAGCCGCAGCGCCGCTGGCGCCACCCGCTGCGCCTCCGCCTCTCGCCCCGCCCGCTCCCGCGTGTCCGCCCGCGCCCGCTTTGCGGCCGCCCGTGCCGGACGTCGTGCCGCCGCCCTCACACGCGACGCCGAGCAACGCTCCAAACATCGCCACTCGCAACGACGACACCATTGAACGCATGAACCCTCGCCCGGTTAGACCTCGGGCGTACTGTCGTTGGCAATGAAAAAGGCCTGACCTTCCTGGTCTGGTTGCTCTCGCGGACGCCCGGGCCCCTCGTCCGTAGTCGACGCGCGCGTCAGCTCACAGGAGCTGGGCGATGAAGCGGACGAGCGCCAGCTTCTCGCCCACCCCGGCGGTGCGGTTGACCTCGACGTGCTCGAGCAGGGGAGACACGAGCGCGAGGTGATCGGCGTTTGCCAGCTCGCGCGCGGCCCAGTCCGTCTCGCCGGGCGGGATCACCGTGTCGCCCGAGCCGTGTAGGAGATACACGGGCACACCGACGGCGCGGAGCCTCCCACTTGGCGAGAGCGCGGCCAGCTCCTCTCGCCGTACGCGCACGAGCGCCTCCAGTTTTGGGGCGAGGTCTTGCAACCGCTGCGACTCGACGAGGTGCCACAGTCGGCGCCCCTCGTCTGTCGCCAGCCGACCGGCTGCAGCCGAGGCGTCGCCACGCTTGTCGCGCAGCCAGGCGCGCAGCGCATCGCCCATCGCGCTACGGTCGACCTCGGGGACGAAGCGGTCGAGCGCGCCGTAGAGCAAAACCACGAGCCCGTAGTCGTGCGCCTTCCGGTGGTCGACGCCAGAGGGCGTCTCGACCTCGTTCTCGATCAGGAAGCGCAGCACGCGGCCGAGATCGTGGTGACCGCCGACGCTGGCTACGAACGCCAGGCGGCCCGCCAGCTTTGGCTCGGACGCGGCAACGAGGGAGAGCCCTCCGGCGAAGCTGAAGCCGAGCAGGCCCACGCGTGAATCGCCGATCAGGTCGCGACGCTGGCCTAGGTAGAGCGCGGCGTCCCGGATGGCCGAGACGCCTTCGCGCGTGATCCGGTAGTCAGCCAGATCTCTCACTTCGGGCGTGAGGACGACGAGGCCCGCGCGCGCGAGCTCGCGCGCGAACGGAATCATGCGCCGCTCGTGCATCCCCTCGTGGTGGATGCCGTGAATGACCACCAGCCCGCGCGCGGCGACGGGCGAGCGGCCCGCGCGACGATAGATGCGGGCGCGGATCGGGGCTGCGGCGCCCGGCGCCGCGACGTTGTCGATGTCCTCCTCCACGAGATCCGCTGCCGGCGCCGCCGCAGCCGCGGGCGTCCCTGCGGTGTGCGCCGACGACAGCGCGGTCAGCAGCACGCCCGCGCGCCACCAGCGCCCCACCGGCGACCAACCGAGCGCGACGGCGGTGACCACGACCAGCGACAGCCCCAATCCGACTCTCCCCGGCCGCCATCTCGGCATGACGCGAGTGTGGCACGTCGCCCCGCCGCCGTTCGAAACCACGACACGAAAACACCTTCTTTTACAATCGCCCGACAGATCGCGGACCAGTCGTGACATGCTGCCGTCCGCGACGGCGCGGGCCGTGTGCCGCTAGCGCGCGCGCTGCCGGGCCGGCCGACGAGCATGGCCAGCGCGATCGCCAACGCCATCGGGCGCGCGCCCGCGCCGCCCGCGTCGCAGGGCTAGCCGGTTCCGGAGGGGGCGTGACGTGCAGCGACCCCCTCCCCCGTTTGCACGCTATTGAATCAGGGTTAATAATGCCTGGGCATGCGCAGTTTTGGTCTGATGCGCGCGCTGCTGATGCTGGCGGCATGTTGTTGGGCCTGCCGGAGTGGAGGCAAGATGGCGCCCGATAGCGCGCCGGTCGGCGGCGATGCCGGCGGCAGCGACGGCGGCCCGGGCCGCGGCGACAAGGGCGGCAGCGATGACGCGCCGACGGGCGGCGGCGACGACGGCGGCGCCGGTCCACCCGAGCTGCCGCCCCGCCGCGACGCCGCGCCGGCGGTGCCGTGGGTGTGGGGCCCCGTCCAGACCGACGACTGTTCGGCCCCTGGCAAGCGCCAGATCTCCGCCGCGCTGGAGGACGTCCCCGCCGGCGTCGATCCCCAATCGGCCTGCGAGAACGCGCCTCGCAATCTGATGGGCATCGACTTCGCCCGACCCGATCGCTGTGCCATCCCGGCGGGCGGCGGCGTGCGTGGCGAATGGGACGTGCCTGACACCTCGTGCGCGGCCGCGCCGCCCCCCGCGCCCGCGCGTGGCGGCGAGGGTTCCCTCGCCTCCGAAGCGGCCCTCGAGGGCTACGCCGACTTGCACATTCATCAGATGGGTCACCTCGGGTTTGGCGGCACGGTGCTGTGGGGCGCGGCGTACGGCGCGCCCGCCGACGTCCTTGGGCCCATCCCCTCGGCGATGAAGACGGGGCACGATCGCTCCGAGGCCCTGTTCGATAACGACATCTTGGGAGGCGTGCTGGCCACCGCCACGCACTCCGAGGACGGCTACCCCACGTTCGCGAGCTGGCCCGATCGCACGCTGGCCACGCACCAGCAGGCATACGAGGACTGGCTTCACCGCGCCTACGTGGGCGGCCTCCGCCTCATGGTGATGCTGGCGGTGAACAGCGAGGACATGTTTGGTCGCGGCGAGAACGATCTCACCCTGATCGGAAACGTCGCGATCCAAACGGTGCTGGCGCCCGGGCGCTCGACCAACGACATGGAGACGTTGGAATGGCAGGTGCGGGAGGCGTACCGGATGCAGGCGCTCATTGACTCCAAGTCAGGTGGCGCCGGCAGGGGCTGGTACCGGATCGTGCGCGATCCGGAGGAGGCGGGGGCCGCCATCGCGGGTGGCCGGCTGGCGGTTGTGCTCGGCACCGAGCTGCAGCACTTGTTCAACTGCGACTCGGATCGCCCCGCCTGCACGTCCGAAGCGCTCGAGGAGGGGCTGTCGCGCCTCGAGGGCATGGGCGTGAGCTACGTCTTCCCGATCCACCACAAGCTGAACCAGTTCGGCGGGCCGGCCCAGTTCAACCCGCTCACCAACGGCCCCACCTACGATTGCAAAGAGACCAACGAGAGCTGCTCGTCGGTGGGGCTCACCGATCTCGGCCGGACTTTCGTAGGGGCGCTCATGGCGCACGGCATGCTGATCGACACCGAGCATATGTCCTGGCGCGCGCTCACCGACACGCTGGACATCGCCGATGCCTATCACTACCCGGTGATGGCGAGCCACATTCACCCGTTCGACATGGCCGCTGGTCCCGAGACCGAGTACCTGCGCAAGACCGAGCATTTCCGCCGCATCTTCGGGACCGGCGGCATGGTGGGTGTCATCCTCGGCGTCGCGGCCGGCGAGTTCGCGGCCACGCGCGACGCCGCCGTCCGCCTGCCCCAGTCGTGTGGGGGAGCGGATCGCTGGGGGAACGCCTACCTCTACGCGCGCGCGTTGGCCGGCGACGGAGGCCTGCGCCCCAGCGTCACCGCGGGTGGCGGGGCCGGGGCGGCCAGCGCGCGCGGCGGGGTCGTCACACTCGGCTCCGATTGGAACGGCTTCTCCGGATGGCCCGCGCCGCGCCACGGCGCCGATCCCTGCGCGGCGCGGACGACCACCGGCGGCGAGAGCATCCCGAAGCCGGTGCCGGTCGGCTACCCCGTGGCGTTGCCGGCCAAGCTCGTTCCCGCCGCTGATGGCGGTGGCGCGACGCTGCCGCGGTTCGAATGGGCGCACCCGTGGGACTACAACGAGCGGGGCCTCGCCCAAGTCGCGCTCATGCCCGAGTTCATCGAGGATCTGCGGCTCATGGGGCTCACCGTGGCGGATCTGGAATCGTTGTTCCGGTCGGCGCGCGGCTTCGTCGACGTGTGGCGGACGGCGCGCGACCGTCAAGGGCCGGGCGATCTGCACCAGGTGCGCTGGGTGCCGCGGAGCCCGTTCGACGTGCTGCCCTTCGAGTCCTGGGACGATTCGCGCAACGTGGAGGCCGCCGCGGGCTTCCCGATCTGCCGCACGCGGACCGGCCATGCGCTCGGGTTCGAGCGCGCCGGCGCCTGCATCGTCGTGGGCGATGGCGCGGCGGCCGCTCCGCCGCCCAGCCCGACCGCCACGCGTGTGCTGCCCGCGGTGGCGATCGCCACCTACCACGCCGGCCGCTGCCTGGACGCGCAGACAATCGCCGGCATCGATCTCGGCACGGTTCGACAGTCCGGCTGCACCGGCGCCGGCAATCAGCAGTGGCAGTTGCGCGGCAGCGACGCCGCCGGCTGGCAAATCGTCAACGCCGCCAACAACAAATGCCTCGACGTCGCGAGCGGCGGGGCCGCCACGGGCACCGCCGTCACCTCGCAGAACTGCGCCGCGGCGAGCGCCGCCGCCGGCCAGACCTGGGCGGCCGTGCGGAGCGGCAATACATTCGCCCTGCGCTCGTCGGGTGGGCTCTGCTTGGAGGTGACCGGCCAGAGCCGCGCCGACGGCGCGGCGGTGGCGCTCGCCCCCTGCAGCGGCGCTGCCCATCAGCAGTGGGTGGTTGCTTCGCTGCGCGCCGGCGATTACGAGCGCCTCTACCAGATCGACAAGAACCGCATCGCCTGGCTGAGCGCGGCCGACGCCGCCCACCCTCTACCCGTCACCGTCGACGGCACGCGCGCCATCTGCCGGCCCGCCGGCGCCGCGCACTGGCTCGGCGCCGTCAGCGGCGCGTCGTGCGTAGGCACGTCCTACGACGCCGCGCCGTCCGCTGGCCCGGCCACGACCACGGCATACGAAACGCTGTTTCAGGCCCGCTAGCCGTCCTTGCTATCGCCTCAGCAACCAGCGGCTGCTGCTCGAGCTGCGCCGCAGGCGATCGACACCTGCGGCGGACGGATCAACAATGGCAATCATGAGAATCGGAACGCACGCCCTTCACCACCCGGCCTTGATTCCGGCGCTGGCGCTCGCCCTGGTCGCGGCCGCCTGCGGCAGTGGCACGCCGGGCCACCCCGACACGGGCTACGGCGCGAACCAACCGGTCCCGTCGGCCGTGAACTGCACGGACTTCTGCACGCGCGGCGGCGACTGCGGCGTTCAGCTCTGCAACGAGGACACGATGTCGATGAATTACACGCCGCTCGCCTCAATCGTGATCGCGCAGTGCGAGAGCGTCTGTAACTCCGCCATCCTGGCCCAGATCACGCCCGCCGTCTGGCAATGCTACTTCCAGTCCAGCTGCCGCCAGGTATTCGAGCACAACGTCTGCAACACCCCGAACACCAGTTACAAATGCAACTGACGCGGACGTATGGCCGAAATTCACGCCAGGCGTGAGCGCGCGCCGGAGCGGCAGCGCCTCCGCGCCTATCTTTCCTATCCGCTGCATCAACGTGAAGACCGACGCCGCTAACCGCCCACCCTTCGTCGGCGCGCTGCGAGCGACAGCGCGACGAGCTGGACGATGACGAAGGCGAGGCATTCGTCGTTCCGCCGCCCCGAGATCTGACATCCAGCCGACCCGGCATCCTGCTCGCCATCCGGCATCGGACGTTTCGTGCCTTCCCCCAAGAGATCGACGCCGCTCTCCGACTCGATCCAGCTTCGCACCCCGCGGATGTTCGAATAGTGGTCCGTGCTCACTTCGCAATCGAAGCTGGTTCCGGCGGAGAGCAAGCCGAGCAGCCGCCATTCTGACGGGAGGGCCGGGTCGAGATCGGCGAGGCGCACGAGCGCCGGGCCGCCCGAGTCGCCCTCGCAGGTCCCGCCCGTCGTGCCCGCGATGACGAGGTCGTCGCCGAGTCTCTGCACTTCGGCGGTGGTTCGGCGTTTGACGCCGAACACGCCCTCGTCCGTGTCCAGACCGAATCCGATCTGCGTGACCGGCGTTCCGACTCGCACCAATTCTTGTTCGGCGTCCTCGAGCAGTAGGACGGCGGGGACGTCGGTGATCGACTCCGCCAGCAGGCAGAAGGCCACGTCGCGACCGTTGCCGAGCGCCGCGTCCGGATGGGCGCGACAACCCTCGACGCGAACGCGCCGCTTCGGCGTCGCCGTGTCGTTGCCGATCATGACCTCGAGGGGGTGGGACCCGCAGTGTGCGGCGTAGAGCACGAGGCGATCCGTGACCAGCACGCCGGTGCACCATTGCAGGGCGACGACGCTCTCTCATTCACCCTCCGCCACCGCCACGCCGGCGTAGATCGCTGACCGAGCGCTGGTCGTCTCCGTCGCATCCAGGCCGCCGCACCCAGCAACCATCGAAAGCATCAAGAGCGCCGGCCTCCGGGCGGAGGCCGGCGTCGAACCCGTCATGGTATCTGCTGCAACTTGTAGCATTGCGCGAACGCGTGAACGCCAAAGCCGGCAGGCGCGAATCCCTTGATCGTCCATCGGTTGCTGGCGTCCGGAAAGATCCCCACCCAGCTGTCCTTGCTGCCCCAGTTGCCGGTGACCTTGGTCAGGTAGCAGAAGGCCTCGGTCGCCGAGGCCATGGTCGTGCCGGCAGAGTGGAAGGTGTCCGAGCCCTCGTAGTCGAAGACCCACTCGCCCGCCTTGGTGATGTTGCCCACGCCCGTCGGTCCGATGAACTGAGGAACGTGGTTTCCGCCCGGCACGCCGACGAACAGCGAGTGCGCCTCCGCCACGTGTGTGCCCGTCTGCAAGGACCCCAGGGTGAGCTTGGAGAGCAGCTGCGTGGTCGCGTTTTGCGACACGCGCGCAAACTCTCCGCTGCCCGAGAATCGCCCGCCGATCGCGGTGAGGAATGTCGCGGCGTCGCCCTTCCAGGCATCGATGGAGCCAGTCCCCTTGCCGGAAAGGGTCACGTCAAACGCCTCGGACGGATTGAAGACGACTCCGCCGCTCGGCGGCGAAAATGCGGTCAGCTGGTAACAAGTTCCATCGCCCGTGACCCTACCCGTGGAGCCGATCGGGACGGTGCTCAAGCTCCAGTTCGAGCCGACGTTCGATACGTACAGCTGCGATCCGGAGTTGTAGAGCGTGCCCCAGATAAGGGTGAGCGCGCAGACGTGGGTGGTCGGGGTGGCCGGCGTCAATGCCGTGGTCTGGGCGGTGGACGTGCTGCCGACCACGCGCTTGGTGAAGAAGAGGTTCCCTTTCGGCGCCAGGCCCGTGCGAGCCTCCTCGTCGGTGATGACGCGTCCATCGTCCAGGACGACGCCTGGGGGGCCTTGTGGTGCGTCGCCGCCGACGGAAGGTTCTCCAATGTTCGTCGAGTCGGGACCGGTTCCGTCGCAAGCTGCCAAGCTCAGCACGAGCGTCGTCAACAATAATGGTCGTCGCATGTCGTCCTCCGGGTGAGTGAGTTCCGTTGGACTGGAAACGCCCGATGCGAGGAATCCGGCAACCGACACTTGCTTTGCCAAGAATCGCGCCCCGCGCGTTCACAACCGGAGAACGACGAAACCAACCGCCGGAACGACGTGCTGAGAGTGGTCCCCGCGGGCCCTCGCGAGAGGGCTATCCGAACCGGGGCAAGCCGCCGGCCGAGAGCGGGCAAGAAACCGCCGGGCGTGCGGAAGCGACTTGCGACAGCTCGTGCGGGCGCCCCCTTATACTGGCCCCATGGCGTGGCGGGGCCGACTGCTGGTGGGAATGTTCGCGTCGGCGGGGGCAGCGGCGTGCTCGTGCGGCGGCACGTCGAGCACCGCGCGCGACGGGGGTTCCGGGGGCGGCGCGGGCGCCTGGGGAGGCGCTGCCGGAACTGGCGGCAGCGTCGTCGACCCTGGCGGCGCGCCCGCCGCGCTGGAGAACACACCCTGCCGCATTCTCGCGTCTCCGGTCTGGCAAGTGTCGTTCGCCGACGACGCGCCGCGGGCACTCAGCGTTGGCCTCGCGGCGCATGTGTTCGACACGGACGCGTGGGCGTTGCGGCGCTCGTTCGCGGCGCACGACGGCGTGGCGCGCTGGGGCGCGATCTCACACGACGGCACGCGCGGCATCACGATCGGGAACGACGGCGCGTTGCGCGTGTGGCGCACCGACGACGGGGTCGAGATCGCGCGCACCGCCGTGGCGCCCGCCGCCCCGCTCGGGCAAGCCGTGGCCGCGTTTGGCGCGCTATCCCGAGCGGGCGCCGTCGCGGTCGTGGATCCGGAGTCCGGGGCGCTGCAAGTGCTCGACGTCGCGACGCTGGCGGTGCGTTGGACGGGCAGCGTTCCTGCTCCCGTCGGTTCGTTGATGTTCACGCCCGACGACGCCACGCTGGTCGTCGGTACCAAGGATCAGTTTGTGCGCTTCGACGCCCGCGACGGAAAGTCGCGGTCGCCCGTCATGGTTCTGGGCTCCGACGGGCACGGAACGCTGTCTGGAGACGGCCAGGTTCTCGCGACGACCGGTCCCACGTATCACGTGCAGACGCTGCAATTCCCCGACGGCGAGCCGACGATGAGCCTCGCCACGACGGAGGGCCCCGGCGCGATCGCGTTGTCGCGAGACGGCTCCGTGCTCGCCACCTCCACGCTGGAGGGCGTGCGCCTCGTTCGAACGAGTGACGGGACGACGATACGAACGCTGTCCGGCCCCGGGTTTTATCAATCGATCGCATTCTCGGGAGACGACAGCTACGTAGGTGCGACGGGGGCGATCCTCACCGTCTGGCGGCGCTCCGATGGCACGGTCGTGTTCGACGGCGGCTCGACGCTGGGCGGGGCCGCGCTGTCGCCTGTCCGTTCCGTGTTCGCCACCCACGACGACGAACGGCGCAAGGTGGTGATCTGGGATTACGAGCAGGGGCAAATCCTGCGCAGCTTCGGGGGCGCAGCTACGGATTTCTACAACATCGTCGGCTTCAGCAAGACCGAGCATCTCTTCGTGAGCCTCCAGGGCGTCATGTGGCGCGGCCTGCTGTTCGATCTCGGGCAGCCGCAGGCGTTTTCCAGCGTCACCTACACGTTCACGTCGCAGCCGCCGGACTGGTCGTCGGGGGGCGTGTCGATCACGGGCGACGAGCGGTTCCTCGTGGGCGCCGGCGACGCCGAGCACCCGGGCAGGATCCGAATCTGGGACACCGCCAGTGGCACGCTGGTGCGGACCCTGCCCGGCCACGACGGCGCCATCTCGGCCTTGGTTGTCGACGACCGCAACAAACGGATCGCGACCGCCGGGTTCGAGGTCGGGCGGACGACCCCCACGGGAGCGGACGCTGGCATCGCGATCAAGTTGTGGGACCAGGAATCGGGGGCACTGCTGCGGTCGTTCGTCGGCCATACGGACAGCATCGTGCAGCTGGCGTTTTCGCCCGACGGTGGCCAGCTGCTGAGTGGCGGCACAGACGGGCGCGTGCGTCTGTGGTCGATCGCGGACGGCAGCGTCGTGCGCGACTTCACAGCACCGGCCGACCGACTCACCGCGCCGGTGTGGTACGGCCTGGGCGTGTCGTTTTCTCCCGACGGCCGTTTCATCGCGAGCGCCGGCAACGATCGAAGCGTTCGCGACGGTGCGACGGTCGCGAACGTTTGGTCCACGGCGACGGGAGCCCTGGCGCGTCACCTGCAGGTGCCAGGCGACATCGAGACCGGCTACTTCGCCAGCTGGTCGCCCGACGGTCGCACGATCGTCGGAACCGGCTCGGGCGGCATCTACGTCTGGTGTGTAGGCGACCTGGACGTCGCCGCAAGCTCACATTGATCGGCACCAACCGAACCCTTAGGGGCCAAATGCCGATCGAACCGAAAGCCTGGCCGATGAACTCTTCGCACTTGTCCAGAGTCCATATCGTCACGGCGCAAATACCGGCGGTTAGTAACGGTCGCGTGACTTGCGTGCGGCCAGAGCGGCTTCGAGCATCGGAAGCTGCGCGAGATCCTTCGGGCGCTTCGCGGCCCGTTTGCTCGCGACGACCCTGGCCAAGGGCAGCACCCTGACCGGCACGCCATCGAGATCGTACTCGCCTGCGCGTGCAAATTCCTGATCGAACGAATCGAGTCCTGACGGCAGGAGGACGAGGTCGACGCGATCGAGGTCCTTGCCCCCGATCGCCGGAGGCTGCATGCCGAAGCCAGAGGTGTAAATGCCACCTGCTTTCGTCGCTGCTTCGCGAAGCTTCGCTTCGTCGATCGAGCCGACCCAGATATCGAGGTCCTGTGTCGTGCCCGGCGCCCCCTCGAGTAGCGCGGCGCCCATTCCCATGATGAGATAACGAATACCGAGGCTGTTCAGCGCCTCGAACAGCGCACGCTCAGCGGGTGTTAGGACGAGCTCGAACACGGGTCAGTCCGCGCCGTAGTCGCTCGCCTGCCGGCAACTCCAGAAATTGCAGCGAATGGTAAACGTCGCCGGCGTCGAGATTAGGGTTCTCGCGGACAATCGCGTGTGCCTGCCGCCAGAGCTTCTCGCTGTGCAGAAGCCACTTATCGTTGTCTCTTTGAGGCGGCACAGCCTCGTCTGCCAAGGGACGACTCACGCATTTCATTATGCCACATCGGCCTCTGCTCGGCCGCCGCATGGCCGATTTCGTGGCGCGCCTGGACCTTCGATCGCGTGGTGCCTGCCGTCCCACTGCGCCAGTGGGTCCTGACCGTGCCGCGAGCGCGGCGCGCCCGAAATGATGTTCGACCCCGCGCTCACCACGGTCGTGCTACGCCAACACGTCGCCGCCGTTTCGTCGTCGCTGCGAAGGCGGGCGCGGCGACTCGGCATCCGCGGCGCGCTCAAGTCGGGATCGGTGGCGGTCATTCAACGTTTCAGCTCGGCGCTTGGCGCCAGCCCGCACTTCCACACCTTGTTCGAGCTGCGCACAACCACCGACGGGAAGCGCAGGGAACCGGTCGGCAGGATCGTCGAATCGGAAACCGACCGGCTTAAGCCCGCGATGTCAATCGATGGACAGCTCCTGGATCTGCGATCGGCGGGGGCGCCGCCGCACTGACGCACCTGTCCGCTTTTTCGATGCTTCGCGCTGGAACTTCCGAATTGTCGACTGATGCACGGTAAGGCAGCGTCGACCGACGTGGACGGATAGCCAAGGAGGCAGCCATGAAGTTGAAGCCCCAGAAGACTGCCCTGCTCGGAGACCTGGTGGTAGCTGCCTTCGACAATGCCGCGCGACACTGCACCGATCAGCGCAAGGTGTCGCGGCTCGCCACCATCGTCGTGCGGCGCATGCTGCACCGGCTGCGCCGCGACGCCGAGTACATCCCCGAGCCGGACGGCTACCGCGTGGATTAGCCGCCCAGGGTCGCGAAGAACTTGGCGTGGCCGGCCAGAATCCGGTCCTCCGCCTCGCGGTCCGGCTCCATCGACCACTCGCCGCGCTGGAAGGTTCCACCCAGCACGATTCCGTCACGTCGCGGAAACATGTACAGGTCCGGCGGCAGCGCCACGTAGTTCACCTCGGGCTGCGGACGCAAGATCGTGAGCTGGCCCTTGATCGGCACAAGCTCGGTGTCGCCGAAAAGCGCCGCGCTGCCGAGGCCGGTGCAGTTGACGATGGTGCGCTCCTTGAGCGCGGCGACGTCCGCGGGCGTGTCGAAGGTCCGCGTGACGATGCGACCGCCGGCGCGCCTGAAGTCGCGCAACACCTCGGGCAGATAGACCGCCGGCTCGATCATCACCGTCTCGAACGTGCGCACGATCGGATACGGGAATGGACGGTCCTCGGGGGATAGGTCACGCAGACCGGGCAAGAGCTCGCGCACCGGGCTGTTGAGGTTCAGCAGCGACTCGGGTGGAAACGGCGTCTGGCGGCAGGCGTAGGTCGGATAGCGGTGGACGCCGTAGCGGGCCGCGGGCAG
>Ga0137374_10002122_pt1 | contig 23291 bp, 17 predicted proteins | sample SagtaG_20_FD_104811 | JGI IMG/M metagenome (GOLD analysis project Ga0137374, IMG submission 104811) | Vadose zone soil microbial communities from Sagehorn Ranch, Mendocino, California, USA - Sage1_R_100_16 metaG | ecosystem: Environmental > Terrestrial > Soil > Vadose zone | place: USA... | reverse complement strand
GAGCTCGGGGTCCGGGCGCGCCGCCGTCAGCGCGTCGAGCTGCCTGCCGTCCAGCTTCGCGGTGGCCGCGAGCCGGCGCGAGATCTCGGCACGCGACATGAGCGGCAACCCACCGCTCGACGCCAGCTTGGCGCTGGCCGCCCAGCCCTGGATATAGTTGCCGTTGGTGACGTCCGCCGTCGGAATCTCGCCGTTGACGTAGCGGACGATGTCGACCAGCTGCTGCGCGGCCGCGTCCGTGGTCGCGGTCCAGATGTTGATCGACGCCGCCACCTTCTCGCCGGTGAGCGGGTCGTCGGCGTCGACCATGATTCCCCAGTAGCTCGGGAGCTGCGCCCCCGGGATGTCGAGCACCAGGTTGTAGCGGAGGTCACCCACCCGCGGCGCGGTGCCGGCGCCGCCGCAGTTCGGGTGGTCGGAGGCGACGACCGGGTTGTGGCAGAGGACGATGACCGGCGGCAGCGCCGCGATCGCGCCGATCGCCATCGTGCTTCTCGTGTCCGAGGCGTCGCCCCCCCGTTCGGCGGCGACCGCCGCCGCTTCGCTGTCGGCGAGCTCGGCGCATGCGGGCGCTTCCCAGCCTTGCGCGCGGCGGCAGGCGTCGACGTCGCGCGCGATGCGCACGGCCTCGTCGATGTCGTCCTGCTGGCCGCGCCACATCGGGTAGTCGGAGTCGCACGCGGCGCCGCCGCCGGTCTTGCGGCACTCCAGGAGCCGCGACGTCTGCACCGCGGTCTTCATCGCCAGATCCCATTCGATGACCGCCCAGTTCGTCGGCTCGAACAGGCTGGTGTCGCCGGCGATGTGCCAGGCGATCGTGCGCAGCTTGCGACCACGGTACGGCAGCGTGCACTTGCGCGTGAACACGTCGCAGCGCGCGCCCGCGCCGGCGTCGCCGCCGTCCGCGCGGCCGAACGGCTGGCACTCGTCGGCGGTGCCGTCGTGGTTGAGGTCCCGGTTCGGGTCGGCGTTGGCGTCGCCGGTGGGGTCCTCGGTCGTCGCCTTGGTGGCGCACGCGAGCGGGCCCCGCTTGGCCGGATCGGGGTTGCCGGGATCGGCGTAGAAGTGGCTCTTCTCCCACAGGTTGTAGCGGGAGATGAAGCGGCTCCACTCCTGGTCGAGCAGGCCATAGTTGCGCGCGTAGCCACGGCGGAAATTGAAGTTGAACGCGCCTAGGGTCTGGAACCGCACGCCGTCGAAATCCATCGGCTCGTAGTCGGTGTCGACGACGCGCCGGTACGACTCGCGGATGGTCAGCTCGACCGGGTTGCAGTCGGCGGCGGGATAAGTTCCGCCGCTGACGTACGCGCCGTTGAGCAGGCAGGCGGGCAACTTCCCCGATCCGGCGCCCAGGCTCGCGAGATCGATCTCTTGCGGCTTGGCGTACACCTTGTTGGTGACGTCGAAGTAGCCGGCGGCGGCGTCGAAGTGGGGCGCGTCGGGATGCCCGGGGTCGAGCACCGTGTACGCGAACGGCTCGTACTTCACCCCGCCGATCACGCCGATCAGCGACAACGTGTCGTAGTCGTACGCGTCGGTGACCAGGTTCTTGGACCAGTCGACACGGAAGAACTGGCGCAGGTTCCACGCCCGGTCGGTCGTGTTCTCGACGACGATGTTCAGCTTCTCGCCGGTCTGCGGGTTGTAGTCGTTCTTGACGTCGAAGTGGCTGGCGATGGCGTAACTGGCGACGATCTGGCCGTCGTTGGACGGTTTGGGCTGCACGCCGGCCATCGGGTTGCCCTTGCTGTCGGTGCCGGTGATGCGCTCGTACGCGAGCCGCGCATTCAGCGTTGCTTCGGTGATCTCCCAGCGGATGCGCGACAGTGGCTGGCCGTAGCTGGAGGTGAACAGGCCATCCTGCGCGGCGCCGTACGCGACGTCGACGAGGCTGCCCTGTTTATAGAACTCGGGATCGTCGGCGGTGCTGTCGAGGTTCGGCCCGACGAAGAACGCCTTGTCGAGCGCGTTCGGTTGCACGCGGTTGATGGGACCTCGCTCCTGCGCGCAGGCGCCGAGCAGGGCGAGCGCGAGGACCATCCTGCCAAGCCGTGTGGACACCGCCGTCCTCACCAACCGCAGAAGCCGTGGCCGACGGCGGACATCGCCGACAGGTCGCACATGACGCCGGGATCGGTCTTGTCGCTGCAGTCGGCGGCGGTGTCGCACTCCTGGGTGCAGTACCCGAGGTCGCCCGGCATCGCGTTCGCCGAGGCCAGCGCGCACACGCCGTGCGCGCCCCCGGTGGCGAGCGACATGCCGGCACCGACCCAGTTGCAGCCCTGCAGGCTGCCCACCACGCACAACATCGAGCAGAAGCTGGCCACCACCGTGGTCCCGCCCGCGGCGCCGCCGATCGGGAGGCAACCGCCTGCGCAGCTCGAGGCGCCGCCGTCCGGATCGCGCGTGCAGTGGGCGCCCAAGGGATCGCCGGCGTGGGGCGTGTCGGCACACTGGCTGGTCGCGAGATCACACTTGCGCCCGGTCGGGCAGTCGCTGTCCTGGGAGCAGATCGGGTAGCACACGTCGAGCGTGGGCGTGGTCGTATCGTCGAGCGTCGCGCACGCGACGTCGATCCGGCCGTGACACTTGGCGGTGCCGCCCGCACCTCCGAAGGTGCACTTCTGGAAGCAGTAACCGACCGGCGTCGCGGCGCTCGCGGGGGCGGTGTCGAGGCACACCCCCGCCGTACCGCAGTCACTGTCGGCGCTGCAGGTTCGCGTGCAGTAGCCGTGCGCGGGCCCCGACGTGCCGTCGAGGATCTTGTCGGTCGCCTTCATGCACGTGGTGCCGCCGGCGCAGTCGGTGGCGGCGGCGCACGCCTTGCCGAGGTCGGCGAGCGCGCCCGCAGCGCTGGTTCCGCCCGCGCCGGTCGCGCCGGCCGCGGCCGTCGTCCCCGCGACGCCGGTCGTCCCCGCGCTGCCAGTCGTGCCGCCGCGCCCGCCGGAGCCCGTACCCGTGCCGGCCGCGCCGACGGTGCCGGCCGCGCCGACCGAGCCGGCCGTGCCAGGCGTCCCGCCCGACGTCGAGCTCCCGCATCCTGCCCCGACAGCAACGGCCGCCGTCATTACCGCCGCGATCCCGAGCATCTCGATTCCGATCTTGCCAGCGCGCATGTTGTCTCCCTGTCGTTGCGCGCGGTCGGGGTGCCACCGCGCGGGTGTTTCCGAAACCCTGCCACGCTAGCAAGACGATCGCGATGAGATTCTCGGGATTGCCTGAACCTCACCGTTCGTCTGCTTCGAACTATTCACTTCGGGACCCTGGGAGGGTCCCGCGCCCCCGCGATGAGCTACGCGCGGCACAGCCGCGTTCCGCTCACGCGATGCCGTGCGCTCTCGTCGAGCGTGATGATCAGCGTGGCGCAGCCGAGGACGATGTCCACGCGGGTGGTGGCCTGCGCGCGGAACTGAGTGCAGGTCGCGCCGCACGCGATGATCGACGTCGGCGTCGCACCGGTGGCGGGATCGACGTCGTAGTACCAGCCGCCGCGCGCGGGATCACACCCCGTCTTGCTGGTCACGTAGCCGATCGTCGTCACCGCCCCGCCGGCGCCGGTGAGCTGCACGTTGACCTTGCGGAAATCGATCGTGCCCGTGGTCGCGGGCGGGATCTTGTACTCGCACGCGACCGCCTTGGTCCGGATTTGGTTCAGCGCGGCCTGCAGCGCCTGGGTGACGTTCTGTCCGGTGTCGATGACGACCGCGCTGCCCGTGCCGCCCGCGGCCGCGAGCGCGCTCAGGTTCGTCGACGCGATCGCCGCCTCGTCGGGCGCGAACACCCCGATGACGAATGTGGCGATCGGCGGCGCGCCGCCGGCCCCGGTCGCCGCGAGCGCCGCGATGCCGGGAATGTCGACCGGCGTGCACTCGGTCGGCAGCCCGTCGGTGACCAGCACCACCGCGGGCTTGCGATCCGGGCTGGCCGCCGCGCGCGCGGCCGCGGATTGGATCGCGCCCGCGAGCGCAGGGCCGGTGGGCGTGAGCCCATCGGGCGTGCGCTGGTCGAGCGAGTTGGCGAGGCCCGCCGCCGCCCCGGGCAGCACGGCGGCCGCGACCGCCGGCGTCGCGTAGGCCGAGACGTCGCAGCGATCGCGGGCGTGGCAGTTCCCCTCGAGCGGAATGCACGGATCGCCGAACAGGCAAGTCGCGCCGATGGGCGCGCAGGCGCCACCCGACAGCGGACACTGCCCCAGTAACACGCAAGTCTCGCCCGAACGACAGGTGGCGCTGGTCGTGCAGGTCACGATCGCCGTCGTCGTCGGCCCGAAGCAGGTCCGAAACTTGTCGCAGGGACCGAAGCCGGCGCATTCCGCGTCCGCGGTACAGGTCGCCGGCACACCCGGCTGCAAGAGCGGGAAGTACTGCAGCGCTACGCCCAGGCCCGCCGACTGCGGGTCGCGAAAGAAGGATTGCAGCGCGGCGCGGACCGCGTCCCACTTGGTGGTTCCCGCCGCCGTCTCCCCGGCCATCGATCCGGAGCTGTCGACCATCACGTAAAGATCGAGCGGCAGCGTCTCCGCCATCGCTGACTGCGTCGCGCACGCCGCATCCGCGTTGCTCGTCGTCGTAGCATCGGTCTTCGGGCCCGCGTCGGGCGCTGGCGGAAGCTCGGGCGCGACCCAACGCTCGGTCGCCGCGTCAGCCATGGGCGCCACGTCCACGGCGTCGGGTGCCCCCGCGGGCGCCGCGGCATCGCCGGTCGATCCCGGCCGGACCTGCTCGACGCGCGCACAGCCGAGAACCGCGGCGACCGCGAAAGCGATCGTCGAACAGATTCGCGTCCAGGCCATGCGCGGAGCGTGGCACGCAGCTTCACACTCGCCGTTCGCATGATTCGTACGGAACGATACGGACGCGCCGAACAGTCCCTCCCACGCCCCGAGCTCCGCGATTGTTCGCGCTTCCGGAATCGCATCGTACGCGCAGTCCCGACGATGCGTGCGCGTCGCGGTGGCATGGTGGCGGGGCTTGACCCTTGTTCTCCCATACCGCACGCACCATCTCCTACGCGGGCTCGCGCTCGCGCACGTGCTCGCGGGCTGCGGCACGGCGGCCGATTCGCCTCGAGATGCCGCCTCGGCGTTCGACGCCCCCGGCAGCGACGTTGCGAGCGAAGCGACCGACGACACCCCACCGCCCGCGCCGCCCTTCACGATCGTGGCGCTCGACCGGTCGCGGATCGGAAGCGCGAATAGCACCGGGTGGCCCAACGTGGGCAAAGCGCGCGCCGACGTCGACTGGGGGCCGGGACCATTCGCCGACGTTCGGCTGGTCGTGGCTCTCGACACCGCGTGTTTCCCGTTCAGCCAGTGGTCGGTCAGCCCGCCCCCGCCGGGGCAAAACTGGCCGGCCGACTGCGACGCGTTCGACCGGAACCTGAACGTGTTCATCGACGATCGCGCGACGCCGAGATCTTCCGACACCGCGCCGTTCGAGGTGATTCACGCAATCACGCCCTTCGGCGGGCCCGAGCACCTGGAGGTGGACGTCACCGATCTCGCCAACGCGCGCCCCGGCCGACACGCGCTGGTCGTCGAGATCCCGAGCTTCTCCGATCCCGAGGGCCTGGTGACCGGATCGAACGGCGGCTGGACGGTGAGCGCGCGCGTCGAAATCACGCCCGGGCCCGCGCGGCGCCGCGTGCTCGCCGTGGTGCCCGCGTTCGTGGGAACGCTCGGCGCCGGCGAGGCGTTTCCGTCGGCGACCTTCGACGTGCCGGCTGGCACGACCGGCAGCCGGCTCGAGTACCGCGCGAGCGGCCACGGCCAAGGCCCGGCCGGCGCGCGCTGCATTGGTCCCGCGGAGGAGTTCTGCGACCGCCGCCACCAGATCTTCGTGGACGGCGCGATGGTCGACAACATCGAGCCCTACCGCGACGACTGCGCGTCGCTGTGCACGATCGCGCACCAGGGCCCCGCCGACGGCGGCCTCGACTACTGCATGCAGAACCCCTGCGGCGACCCCAACAGCGTTCGCTCGCCGCGCGCGAACTGGTGCCCGGGCAGCATGACGCCACCGTTCCGCTGGGACGACCTCCCCGCGCTGGCGACGCCGGGCCCCCACACGCTGTCGTTCCAGATCCTCGACATCGTCGCCGGCGGCAACTGGTCGCTGTCCGCGATCTACACGGCGTACGGGCCATGAGACGCGTGTGGGTGATCGCCGCCGCGGCGGCCGCGATTCTCGGCTGCGGCCCGGCGGCCGAAGACGACATGCCGGGCGCGCTGTCGGGCGAGCTGACGGTGTTCGTCGCGGACCATGCAGACGGCACCTCCCAGCGGCGGCACGTGCTCGCGCTCGCGGACGGCCAGTCGCGCGCGCTGTCGTTCGCGCGCGATCCCGGGCTCGCGTCGGGCGCCGCGCTGACGGTGTGGGGGGCGCCGAACGCCGTGGGCGACTTCGCGGTCGCGGGTTACCGCGTACGCGCGACCGGCGCGCCGACCGAGCGGCATCGCGGCGCCCTGCTGGCGGGAACGCCGCTTCCACCCCGATCGTTCGCGTTCGTCCTCGTCGACACGGGCGGCGGGGTCGACCTCACCGCCGCGCAGGCGACGCAGCAGATGTTCGACGCCGAATACTTCGCCGCCAACAAAGGCTCGATCCGCCGCTACTACCGCGAGGTCTCGTACGGCCTGCAGGACATCAGCGGCACCGTCGTCGGCCCGATTCGCTACCCGCCCGGCTCCAGCTGCGACCCGACCGGCCTGCTCTCGATGCGCGCGCAGGTCGACGCGGCGATCGGCGCACGCTCCGACAACTACCTGTGGTACTTCGGCAGCCGTCAGTCGGGCTGCGCCTGGGCCGGACTCGCATCGCTCGGCACGCCCGCCGCTCCGACGCTGGACACCTGGTTCAACGCCTCGTCGAGTTGCGTGGTGCTCGTGCAGGAGCCCGGCCACAACTTCGGCATGCAGCACGCGTCGTCGATGCGCTGCGGGTCGCGCACGTTCGTCGACGCCCCCGACGACATGTGCACGCACAACGAGTACGGCGACGGGTTCGATCCGATGGGCAGCGGCTGCCGGCACGTGAGCGCGTGGCAGAAGCAGTACCAGGGCTGGCTCGGCGGCTGCAACGCCGTCCGCGTCGGCGCCAGCGGCACGTTCACGCTGTTGCCGCTCGAGTCGTCGTGCGACGGCATCCAAGTGCTGCAGGTACCGATGCCGCACCCGCGCGCGTTCACGTTCTCCGGCGGCGGCAACGCTCCCACCACCGACGAGCTCACCAGCTACTTCATCGAGCTGCGCGCGCAATCCGACGGGTTCGATCAGAGCGTGGCGCCGCAGGTCCAGGTGCGGGTGGGTGGCGACTACCGGCCGCGCTCGCAGTCCGGCCTGCACACCTGGCTGCTCGACATGAAGCCCGCCACCAGCACGTTCACCGACGCCGCGATGGCCGTCGGCCAGACGTTCACCGACCCCGCCGGCGGCGTCAGCTTCACTGCGACCGAGGTCGGCCCGGCGTCGGCGACCATCGCGATCGAAGTCCCCGGCGGGTCCGGCGCTCCCACCTGCCTCGACGGCACCACGCTGGCCCCGCCCGGCCCCGCGACCTGCGCCGGCACGGGCGCCGGCGGCACGAGCGTCGCCGCCGGAGGCTCGACCGGATCCGGGGGCACCGGCGGCACGACCGCGGTGTCGGGCGCAGGTGGCGCCTCGAGCGCCGCCGGAACGACGGCCAGCGGCGGAACCACCGGCGCCGGCGGTGACGGCGGCGCCGCGTCGACCGGGGGCGCCCCCGCTGCCGATGCCGGAACCCCGCCGGGCGAAACGGAGCCCGGCGCTGGCGGTTGCGCGGCCGGCGGCCGAGATAGCTCCGGGATCCCCGCCCTCACGATCGCCTTTGCCGTGCTCACTTCACGCCGCCGCCGGCGAACCTCGCTGACACTTGCCCTCCCGATTCTCGCCTTCGCGATCGTGACGGCTTCCGCCTGCGCGGACAGCGAGGTCACCGGCACCGGCACCGGCGGCACGACCGCGTCCGCAGGCACGACGGGTTCCGCAGGCAAGCCCGGATCAGCAGGCACCTCCGGCTCGGCAGGCACCTCCGGCAGCAGCGGCACCTCCGGCTCGGCAGGCACCTCCGGATCCGCGGGCGCCGCCGGTTCCGCGGGCGCCGCCGGTTCCGCGGGCGCCGACGCGGGCTCGGTAACCTGGTCGTGCGTCGAAGCGGAGGGCGCGCTGTGCTTCTGCAATCAGGGCACCGGCGACGCGCCCCGCTGCACGCTCCCGTGGACATGCTGCTTCGCCGGCCCGACCTCTTGCGAATGCTTCGACGACGACGAAGCGACCTGCCTCGCCACCATCGGAATGAGCGCCACCCTGCGCCGCGTCCCGACCTGCCCGCCTTGATCGCCAGGCCGGCGGCGTTGCCCCCGCCGCTGCCTCGACCGAGGCGGGCATCAATCGATGATGAGCTCGCGCTTGCAATCGTGCGTGCAGCCGTCGCCGTCGGCGGTGTTGCCGTCGTCGCACTGCTCGGTCGACGCCACCACGCCGTCGCCGCATGCCGACCGGCAGCTCGACGACGTGGGCGCGAACCCGGTCAGCGTCAGCTTGAAGTTCGAACCGGCGCTGTGGCGCTCGGCATGAAAAAGCGCGATCTCGTACAACCCACCTACCGCGAGCCCCAGCGCCGCGGCGCCGGCGTCCACGTTCAGCGTCCGCTGCGTGCGCGTGTGCAGGCCACCGAGATCCAGCGCCAGGCTGCGGTTGAAGAAGATCCAGACGTCGTCGTCGCCGCTGAAGGTCAGTGACTCGCCGCCCCGGTACTGGAAGAAGTAGCGGATCTCGGTCGTGAACCCGAAGTCGTGCGCGCGTCCGTCGTTGATCACCGGGTCCGCGAGCTCGGTCGCCTCGCGCACCGGCGCCACGGTCGTGAAGCCGCGGCCATCGATCGGGTAGAAGCCGCCGGGCGCCGAATCGAACACGTAGGCGCCGCTCGCCTGGCGCGCGAGCAGCAGCGTGCTCTTGATCGGCAAGTTGACGCCCGCGACGTCGCGGTACCATTGATCGAAGCTCGTGGCGCCCGTGAGCTGCCGATCGTACGGGCACGCCGCGGTGACGCCGACCTGCGCACACCGGCCGTCCATCACCGGCTTGCCGCCGGCGTCGAGCGCGGGCTTGACCAGGTTGGGGGTGACGTCCATGCCCGCGAAGATCTCGAAGTCCGGGTGCCGCGCCGCCGTCCCCGATGGGAAGCTGATGAAGTCTCGGTAGGTGACGACCAGGTTCAGCTGCGCGGGCGGGTTGGCGGTGGTGTCGGTGCACGAGAACCCGGTCTCGAGCACGCAGTCGTGAGCGCAGCCGTCGCCATCGGCGGTGTTGCCGTCGTCGCACACCTCGGGCTGAAGCTTCATCCCGTCCCCGCAGCGCGACACACATTTCCCGCTCGAGCAATCGGGCTCGAGCGCGCAGCTCGACGCGCAACCGTCGCCGTCGACGAGGTTGCCGTCGTCACAGGCCTCGGCCCCCTCGATGGTTCCGTCGCCGCACACCGTCTTGTGGCAGGTCGATGGCCGCGTCGGATCCGCGGGCACCGGCGGCGGCACGCAGACGTAGCCGGTCTCGACCCGGCAGTCCGCCGAGCACCCACGCCCGACGTTCGGCGGATCGCACTGCTCGATGCCGCCGAGCGCGCCGTCGCCGCAGCGAACCAGGTACATGCAGCGCTTGCCCGGCTCGGGGCAGCCGTAGTCCTTCTCGATCGTCTTGCAGTCGGACGCGCAGCCGTCGCCGGACTTCGCGTTGCCGTCGTCGCAGATCTCTCCCAGGCTTGCGTCGAGCTTGCCGTCGCCGCAGCGCGGTCCGCAGCTGCCGCCGTCGACGCACGGCGGTCCTCCATCGAAGAGCACCGGCGTGCCCCCGAGGCCGCCGCGCCCGCCCGTGCCGGCGGCACCGGTGGCGAGCAGCCCCGCTCCGCCTCCGGCGCCGACGGCACCCGCCGCCCCACTCCCCGGCTGCTGCCCCACCCCCGCGCACCCAACCCCCATCGCCCCGGCCAGAACGAGCGGCAAGAGCAGCAACCTTCGCATCCGGCGCCAGCGTACCCCAGCCGCCGTCGCCGGGGAGTCGGCGTTATCGGAACCACCACGTTCGCGCCACCCGAACAAAGCCAGGCAAGGTACCCGGCTGTCAGCTGATCCAGCGCAGCCGCGGTCGCGGGGCGAGGCCGGCGCACACCGCTGGCACGCTGATCCCGTGCGGCGTCGCGTCGAGCGCAGCGCGGCTTCGAAGTCGATTGACCCTATTTTGGTTTTCGGGCTACCAGTGAGCGGTGGAGGAGCGCGCGGCGGAACCCGACGAGCTGGTGCGCTTGGCGCGGCAGGCCGCCGCGCACGACCGCCAGGCCGCGCGCCGGCTGCTGCTGGCGGTGGGACCGGCGATGTTGCGCGTCGTCCGCAAGCTGCTGGGACCGAACGCGCCCGACGCCGAGGACGTCATGCAGGAGGCCGCCGAAGGTCTGCTCGGGGCGCTGCCGACGTTCAAGGGCGAGTGCTCGGTGCTGCACTTCGCCTGCCGGGTGGCGGTGTTCTCCGGACTGGCGTGGCGCCGCCGGCTGAGCTTCCGCGCGCACTGGGTCGTGAGCGATCCCGACGCCGACGCCCGCGCCCCCAGCGCAGCACTGTCGCCAGCGGACGCCGCGCTCGCCGCACGCCGCCGCGCCGCGCTCGAGATGGTGCTCGACGAGCTGCCGCCGCCGCAGGCCGAGGTGCTGGTCCTGCACTGCGCGCTCGATTTCACCATCGAGGAGATCGCGGCCGCCGTCGGCCGCCCACACGAGACCATTCGCAGCCGGCTGCGGCTCGGCAAGCGCGCGCTGCGTGAGCGCGTCGGCGCAAGCGCCGAGCTGGCTGACCTGTTGGAGCTCGCGCCGTGATCGATCGCCCCTGCCCAGACGATCTGCTGGCGGAGGCGCGCCGGCGTCCGCTCTCGGATCTCGAACGCCAGGCTGTGACCTCACACGTCGCACACTGCGCGGATTGCCGGACGAGCCGCCAGATCGCGCAGGTCTTGCACGCGGGCGACGAGGCGCTCGCGGGCGACGCGGCGATCGTCGCGCGCATCGCGGAGCGCGCCAGCGCGCGCCGGGAAACACCCGCGTGGCGAGCGCGCCCGTCCTGGCGCAGGCTCGCGGTGGCGGCAGCCGCGCTGCTGTGTCTCGGCACCGGGGCGTTCGCGTGGGTCGGCCGCCGGCCGGTTCCCGCCGGCGTGGCGGTACCGGCGCCGGCACCGGCCAAGCGCTCGCGGGCCGCGTCCGCGCCGTCGCGCGCGCACGACGCGCCCGATCGCGTGCTCGAGATGTCGGCTGCCAGCGTTCCGCCGCCGGTCAAGTCGCGACCGTCCCACCGCGCGCAGCTACCGCCAGCCGTCGCGCCGTCCGCGCCGAGCGCGGCGGCGCTGTTCGGCGAGGCGAACGTGTTGCGCCGAGCCGGCGACCTGCGCGCGGCGGTCGCGCGCTACCAGTCGCTTCGGCGCCAGTTTCCCGAGTCGGGCGAGGCCCGGCTGTCGGCGATCTCGCTCGGCGACCTTTTGCTGGACCTCGACGAGCCGTCCGCTGCCCTGCGGGCGTTCGACTCGTACCTCGAGGATGTCCACACCGGACCACTCGCCGAGGAGGCACTGTTCGGCCGCGGGCGTTCGCTGCGCGAGCTCGGCCGCGATCGCGCCGAGCGCGAGACCTGGACGACGCTGCTGCGCGACTTCCCGCGCTCGGGCTACGAGCCTGCCGCCCGCCGCCGGCTCGAGGAACTGCCGCCATGATCGCGTGGGGTCGCCCGCCCGCGGCGTGGCGACCCCCCACCCCCGTGGCGGCTCGGACCGGCCTCGGACGCAGCCGAGCGGCGGCGATCGCCGCCATGGCGATGACGGTGTCGGTCTCGGTCTCGCTAGCGGTCACGCCCGCCCGCGCCGCGGACGACGGCCGCGCGAGCGGCGACGTCTGGACGCCGCCCGCGCGCGCAGATATCGCCCTCGTCGGACCCGAACCGCTCGTACGCCCGGTGCGCGACGCGGTGGACGAGCTCTTGTCGCGGGAGGGCGTCGCGGTGGCGTGGTCGCGCCCCGACCGCCTTCGCCTCGACGACGTCCTCGACCCCGCGCGGCCCGAGGGCGAACCGATCGCGGTCTGGATCGACGCGTCTTCGGCGACCGAGGCGAAGATCTACTTCCGCGCCGCCCGGGGACGGCGCTTCGTGATCCGCCGGTTGCCGCTGCCGTCCGGGCTCGGGGCGGTCGCCGTCGAGGAGATCGCCCAGATCGTGAAGTCCGTGCTGCGCGCGCTCGGCTCCGGAACGACGTCGACGCTGTCGCTCCCCGAAGCGCGGGTCGCGCTCGGCGCCACCGCGACCGCGCCGCCACCGTCCCCCCCAAAGCCCGAGCCGCCGCGCACGCTCGCGATCGAGGTCGGCTCGGCCGGCGTGGCCGCGCTCTACGCCCCCGAGATTCCGGTGGCCGGGCGGCTCGACATCTCGCTGGCGGTGCTGTCCCGTCGCCCCGACCAGACCGCGAGCGGGCTCCCCGGAACGCTCGGCGGCTGGCTGGGGTTCGGGTACGGGCTTTTGCGGTATCGCGGCGAGGCGGTGGGCGCCAGCGTGCAGACCATCGCGCTCCGCGCGGGCGTGCTGTGGGAGCCCTGGCGGCTCGGCCGCGTGTCGGTGAGGGTCTGCGCGAGCGCCGGCCTGGATCGCATCGCCTACCAGCCGCGCGCGGATGCGTCGGGCGCGGTCCCGGCGCCCGCGGACGGGTTCTGGACACCACTTTTCAGCACCAACGCTGGTGTCCGTGTCCAGGTATCCCGGCACTTCGCGGTCGCCGCCGGCGTGCTTGCCGACGCATCCGCCGCCCGCGTCCACTACGACGCCTACGACGCGATGAAAAGGCTGACCGAGGTGCTGGTCCCTTACCGCGTTCGGCCCGGCCTGTCGCTGGGGGTGGACTTTCGCCCATGACCCCCCGCACGCAAACCAGGTCGGTGACCCGTTCGCCAACCTCGCGTCACTGGTCGAGACGACGCATGGCAAACCTCCTCCTGCCCGTGCTTCCGGGAGTCGCGCTCGCGTGCAGCGGCTCGGGGCACCTGCTCGGCAGCGCGGCCACGCACACGGACGCGGGGCTCTCGGACGGCGGGGCCGCGGAAGCGGGCGCGACCTGCTCGGGACTCGGCAGCCCGATTCGGTTGCCCGCCCCCGCTGGGCCCACGTGCGCCCCCACGCTCGCGCAGCGCGCGCACCGCTTCGCGCTCTGCCTGTGTGATTCCTTGAACACGACCGTCCGCATCAACACCGACAGCTTCGACTCGACCGGGGCCGCGATCCAAGCGCCTCCGCCGGCCGCGGTCGGCATCAACGGCGATTTGCAGTCGAGCAACGTTGTTCAGGTCATCGGCTCGGTGTACGTCGCGGGGGCGGGCGGCATCATGACCTCGGAGCGTGTGGTGGCGCTCGGATCGCTGCGCGCCGCGGGCCCGATGCGGACGCCCGCTCCCGGCCTGATCGACGTCGCCGGCGACGCGTTCGCGGGCGGCGACATCGACGGCGTGCTGCTGGTGGGCGGCACGCTTCACGTCGATCCCCGCGCCGACACCTCGACCGCCGACATCTCCGCGAGCGCCATCGTGCAAGAGCCGGTTTCGGTGCCGCCGCCGTGCGATTGTGGCCCGGGCTTCGCGGACATCGGCGCCGCGATCGGGACCGCGGTCGCGCGCAACGACAATGCCGTCGCCGGCATCTCGCCCGATCGGCTCGCGGCCGTCACCGCATCGACCGTCCTCGACGTCCCGTGCGGCAGCTACGCGCTGACGTCGATCGACGCCCAGCAGGCGCTGTTCTTCGCCGTCCACGGCCGCGCGCTCGTCGCCGTGGCGGGCGACGTCGTGCTGCGCGCCGGGTTCACGGTCACCCTCGATCCCGGCGCCGAGCTCGACCTCCTCATCGGCGGCCGCCTGCTCGCGAGCGGCGGCAATCCCATCGGCAGCGTGACGCCCCCGCGGTTCCGGATCTGGATCGCGGGGTCGCAGTCGATCGTGCTCGACGACGATCCCACTGTGGGCGCGCTGATTCACGCGCCCCAGGCGGTGGTGACCAGCTCCGCCGGCCTCGAGCTGTCGGGCGCGCTGCTGGCGCGATCCGTCGCCGGCGGCGGCACGTTCAACCTGCACTACGACCAAGCGACCCTTTCGGCTGGAGGAGCCTGTGGCGAGCCCGCTGCGACTGCTGTCCCATAGTCCATCGCCCGCCGCGGACGTCATCGCGCTGGCGTTCGACGCCGCGGCCGCGCCTCGGCCCACGGCGGCCCCCGCCTCGCGACCGTCGGTCATCGCTCCGCCGGGCCCCGGCATCGATCTCGACTCGCTTCGCTGCTTCGACGCGGTCGCCACCACACTTCGGTTTCGTTCCGCCGCCGCCCGCGTCCACCTTTCGCCGGGCGCGTTCTCGGACCGAATCGGCCGGCTCGAAGACAGCCTCGGCGCCCGGCTCCTGCGCCGCACCACGCGCCAGGTGACACTCACCGAGGCGGGGCAGCGCCTGCTCCCGGTCGCCCGCCGCATCCTCCAGCTCGTCGATCACATGCCGGGAACGGCGAGCGAAGATCCCAAGCCGCTCCAGTACGCGCTCACCATCGGCACCGGTCACGAGGTGGGCCTGTCGTGGCTGTGCGCCATCCTCGATCCGCTCGAAGGCAAGCGCCCCGAGCGAACGCTCCACCTCTACGGCGGCAGCACGGCGGATCTCGTCGCGCGCATCGAGCGCGGCGAGATCGACGCCGCCGTCATCAGCGCCCGGCTTCACTCGCCGCGGTTGACCTACGCCGCCCTCCACACCGAAGAGTACGTCCTGGTCGGTGCCGACCGCCGCCTCACCGAGCGCGAGGACGCGCGCCGGCTGACACTGGTCGACATCGAGCCCGACCTGCCGCTGTTCCGCTACTTCGTCGACGCGCAACCCGACGCCGAACCATGGCCGTTTGCGCGCGTCGAGTACATGGGCGGCATCGCCAACGTGCGCCAGCGCCTGCTCGCGGGCGGTGACCGTGTCGGCGTGCTACCGACCTTCTTCATCAAGTCCGACCTCGCCGAGCGCCGCCTCCACCGACTGATGCCGCACGTGCCCCTTCGTTCCGACAGTCTCCGCCTGGTGTGGCGCGCCGATCACCCGCGCCAGCCCGAACTCCTCACCCTCGCCCACGACCTGCGCGAGTTCCCGCTCCGCTGACCGGCCTCGGCGCGCGACGGCCGGCAACACGCGGCTGTCGCCAATCGAGGAAAGAAATCGACGGAAAGCTGGGGCGAGTACTTCCAGTAATGCGCTCGGCGTTGCGCTTGGACTTCGAACGGGGGTCGAGCATTACGTTCTAGCCATGTTTCTCGTCATCGAGGACCGTTTGTCGGACTCGGCCTGCGTCGAACGAGTCTGGACCGCTCACAACCAGCGCGCGGGCGAGTTCCTGTCGATTGCAGCCACGAGCTCCGAGCTGGTCGTGAGCCGGTATCGAGACAAGACCTTCCTCACCGTGCGTGGCCCCGAGACCAGAGTGACGACGATGGATTGTCCTCCCGAAGGCGAGTGGTTCGGCATCAGGTTAAAGCTGGGAACGTTTCTGCCGCAGTTTCCTCCCACGTCACTGAGCGACCAGAGAGACGTGACGTTGCCCGACGCATCGACGCGATCCTTCTGGCTCAATGGCTCCGCGTGGGAATATCCGACCTTCGAAAACGCCGAGACGTTCGTCGCCCGACTGCTCAAGCAGGGCATCGTCGTTCGCGATCGAGCCGTCGAGGCGATCGCGCGCGATGAGTTGAACCCGCTATCGCTGCGCTCGGCGCAACGTCGCTTCCTGCGCGCCACTGGGATCACGCGCGCGGCGTTCCGCACCATCGAGCGCGCGCGTTACGCGACCAACCTGCTGCGCGAAGGCACGCCCATCGCCGACGTCGTCGATCGTGCTGGCTTCTTCGATCAAGCTCATCTCACGCGGTCGCTCAAGCACCTGATCGGGCAGACACCGACGCAGATTGCGCGCATGACCCGGCAACTGTCGTATTTGTACAAGACAGCGCCGCCGCCGCGCCCCCACAATCGCTTCGGAGGCTGAACATGCGAAAGATAATCGTGGAAGCCGAGGTGTCGCTCGACGGAGGGATGGGCGGAGACAATGCGGAGTTTTGGAAGCAGCTTTTCGCATTCCACAGCGCGGATGTTGAGGAATACCTCGGCGAGCTTCTGTTCATGCCCGACGCGCTCTTGATGGGTCACAAGACCTACGCGTCCTTCGCTCAGATCTGGCCGACCAGGCAGGGCAAAGCCGCCGACAAGATCAACAGCATGCCCAAATACGTCGCTTCCCGAACCCTGAAGGAGCCGCTGCAATGGAACGCGACGCTCCTGAAAGGGGACGCGGCTGACGAGATCAGGAAGCTCAAGCAAGCGCCCGGGAAGAGTCTCCTGCAATACGGCGTCGGCGAGTTGACCCACACGATGCTCAAGCACGGCCTCGTGGATGAGCTACGCATTCTCGTGTCTCCGTTCACGTTCGGAGAAGGACCCCGCATCTTCGAGCACATGGGCGTCACCGCCCTCAAGCTCCTCGACACCAAGACGTTCAGCTCCGGTGTCCTGGCGCTCCGCTATCAGCCCCCGGTGTCGTGAAGCCTGAGGGCGCGGGCGGGCGCGGGTGAGGTTGCTGCTACGAAAACAGGCCGGCGAGCGCGCCCGTGTCCGACCCGACCCGCTCGCGGCGCGTCAGGGCGAGTCGGGCACGGCGCGCGCGTGGATAGCGGCGACTTCGTCGCCGCCGAGAGCCCGGGACCAGACCGCGTAGTCGTCGATCACGCCGGAAATCGAGCGCACCCCCTGATACCAGCGGCCGATGTTGAGGTCGGGATCTCCGGGGAGGATGGGCGCCGGCAAGGCAGCGCTGTCGGCGAGGAGGCCGTCGCGATAGAGGCTGAAGCGGTGGCTGGTCGAATCGAAGACCGCCGTAAAGTGCATCCAGCGGTCGATCTCGATGCACTTGCAATCGAGGACGACGTAGTCGTTCGTGGGCGGCGCCACGTAGTACGAGGCTTCGAGCCATTCGAAGCCGGGCCGCGGATCGAACTCGATCTCCCAGCCTCCCATCGACGGTTTCTCGGCCGTCAGCAGCACCGCTCTTTCGGCCGTGAACGCCTCTCGGTCGGCGGCCGAGAGCTTGATCCAGACCGAGACCGTCCAGTCGGGCGTCGCGTGCGGGAAACCCGGGATCGTCACGCTGTCGCCGGGCTCGAGGCGCAGGCCTCCCCCGAAGCGACCGGCGGGCACCCAGCTGCCGCCGGTGAGCTGGCCGTCGCGGGCGTTGCCGCTCTGGTCCGCGACCGTCGTGCCGCTCTGCTCGTCGAACGCCCAGTGTGCCACCAGGTCGTCGGCCAGGCGCTGGCTCGAAATCGCGATCGCTTCGATGGGCGCCGGGCCGCAGCCGCCGATGAAGACGAGCAGCAGCGTGGCGCTTCGGAGCGGAGCGGGCAACCTCATAGCGGCGCGACCAGCGTCAGCGATGAGAACAGCGCCGGCCGGCCGATACGCGCCACTTCCTCGCCCGAGAATCGAATCGTTGGATAGGGCGCAGCGAGCTGGCCGTGAAGCTCGACCGCGACGGAGAGGTGCCGAGCCAACCGGGTGGTGAGCCCGACGCCGACGTCGAACAGCCCCGCCCATCGCTGGCCGTGGATCCCTTCATAAGGCGAGATTCCCGCACCCTCGACGTCCACCCGAAGCACCCCGCCCCCGACCCCAACCGCCGAACGCACGGCGCGGCCGTGACGGAACGCCGCTCGCAGCTCGACGAGACCCATGGCTTGCCCGACCGTGGCGGTGCCTCCCGGATGGGTCACGCGCGGTTGCGTGCCGAAGCCGGCCACGGTGGCCCGGGTTTCGAGCAGCGACAACCACTCCGCGCGCACACGCGCGACCGGCAAAAACGCCGGCCCGAGATCCCGGTCGCTCTCGAGCAAGCAGAGGCCGAGCTCGAGCGACACCGGCCCCCGCGCCGAGAGCGTCGCGACAGGCGCGGCGGCCCGGGCGGTCTCCGCGGCAACTGGCGTCGGCGATGGCGGGGATGGATTCGCCGTCGCCGTTGCCGTCGCTGTCGGTCCCCCCGCGGCGAGCTCGAGCGCGCTCGCGCGAAGGAACTCGAGCGCCCGGATGGCCAGGACCTCGTCATCGTGGGGCCCCGCGCCCGCGGGGACCAGCAGGCGGCGGACGACGCCGCGTCCCCACGGGACACCGTCGACGATCCAGAGCTCGGCTTCCCCGTCGTCGGAATTACCGATCAGCGTGATGGTCGCGATCGAGCCGCCGCGCGGGCTGGGCGCGTCCACCATCCAGAGCGCCTCGTCGCCGGCCCCGAACTCGCCGACCACCACCTCGAACCCGCCGGCGGCCAGCTCTTCCCGGAGGCGCGTCAAGCAGCGCCGCGCCCTCGGCGAAGCGGAGCTCGATTGCAGCACCCTCACCCGCGCGCCCGCCGCGATCGGCGGCGCCTCCGCCGTCGCGTCGGCGGCCGTGAGCGCGAGGGCGGCGAACGCGACCGCCGCGGCGAGCCCGCGCGCCTTGGTCCCGGGCGCCTCGATCATTCACGGTCCGACGAAGCCACCGCTCGCGCCGCTCGGGCATACGCGCCCTGCGGGAACCGGCGTAGGTACGCCGTCGCGACGGCACGTGCCTCGTCGGTCCGCTGCTGCCGCTCGAGCACGAGCATCCTCCGCCCCAGCGCCTCGGCGGCATACGCTCCGGACGGGGCTTCGCGCAGGTAGCGGTCGTACCAGGCGAGCGCGTCCGAAGCGCGCCCGCCCGGCTCGTCGGCCAGCCGCCCGAGCAGGAACGACGCCTCCTCGGCCCGCAACGTCCCCTGGAACCGACGGCGTTGCGCCAGCAGCACGCGCCGAGCCAGCTCGTCCTGCTTCCGGAAGCGGGCGGCGTCCGCGAGCGCCGCCAGGTCCTCGCTGCTGGCCCCGGCGAGCACGTTCGCAATTCCGCGCCGCTGCGCTTCCGCGACGATGCCTGCCGCACCGCCGTCGACGAGCCGCTCGGACCAGCGCGGACGTGGCGGGGCGGTCGTCGGCGCGGGTGGGGGCGGGTCGACGGGTGCCATCGATTCGGGCGGCGGCGGCGCTTCGACCGCGTGGGGCACGGCGCCCGAGCCGGGGATGGCCGAGCCGCGCGCGGCGAGCGTCGGCTGGGTCGTCGCAACCACGCGGGACCCGTCGAGCCGCACCGACAGCGACTGTCCCCCGCGCAGCACCACGGTCTCGCCAGGACGCGGGCCATCTACGGACACGACGCCGCTCTCCATCTGGAGATCGAGGCGCGACTGCGACGCATTCCAGTCGACGAAAAAGGCGGTTCCGTGCACGTGGATGAGGAACGCGCCCGCCTGGACCTGCCAATCCGCTCCCGGCCGATGCGCCACGTGTACGTGCGCGCGCCCATCCTCGAGCATCAACCGGGCGCCGCGCCGGCCGACATCGAGCACGCGAGCTCGCGCGCTCACCATGACGCGAACATTGCTCCCGTCCGAGAATGCGAGCTCCGGCTCGTGCCCGGCGAACGAGCGCACGTAGCCGCCGGCGGGAGGCGCCGCGCCATCCACCGTGTAGCTCAGCGTGGGTGGCAGGCGGTTCACCGCCGTCCACGCGACGAATCCGGCGGCGGCCAACGCCCCGAGCGCGACACCAGCGCCCGCCGTCCGGCGTGCCCGTCGCCGGCGCGCTTGCTGGGCGCGCGACGCGAACAGAATCTGGGCGCCTCGCGCACCGGGTACAACGGCCGTCGCCCGAGCCACAACCTCGCTGGCCACGAAGGCCGCCAGGCCGGCAGCGGGGGCGTCGAGGCCGTCCACGCGCGCGTTCGGCGGAGCTGGCAGCCGGCTCACGACCGCGCTGCCGCTTCCGCTGGCGCCCTCCCCGAGCGCGCCGTTTCCGAGCGCGCCGTCCCCGGGCGCCCCTCCCCTTTGCCGATGGTCATCCGCTGACATTTGATTTGGCACTCGTGGTTTCGCTCTTGGTTTCGGTGGTGCTTGCACTTGCCCGCGGCCGATCTGCCGCGGTTTCGCGCCGGTCGAAAAAACTCCGCAGCCCCTCGTCGCTGCCGACGTGCTTGCTGACGCGTTTCGAGGATCGGTTCACGAGCCGCTTGGCCGTGCTCATCGAAACCCCAAGCCCTTTCGCGACCTCTTCGAGCGTTCCCTCCTCCATGTAGCGGAGAACGAACGCCGCCCGCTCGCGTGCGCCCAGCTTGTCGAGGATCGCATAGCAGCGCGCGAGCGCCTCCCGTGCTTCCGGGTTTGCAACGGGAGCCTCCATGTCGGGAACCGACCCGGTCTCGGAAAGCAACACCCTTCGCCGCACCCAGCGGCGCCGCAGCTCTCGCTTGAGCACGTTGACGGCCACGGCGATCACGAACTCACGCAGCGCGCCCGCGTCTCGCAGGCTGCCAATGTGCGAAAACACGCGCATGAACACCTCCTGCGCGAGGTCTTCGATCTCCGACCGCGGCCCGAGCGCCCTGGCCATCAAGCGGTGGACGACCCCCGCGTGTCGATCCCACACCTCCTCGGCCGCCCACGGCTCGCCCCGAGCGAGGGCTTCGACGAGCGCGCTCGTGTCGGTGGGCGGTCTCGCCGCGCTTTCACCCGTAGCCGTCGCGACGACGGTCGACGCACCGGCGGTGCCGAGCGGCTCGATCGCCCGCTCGAGGTCTGGGGGTGGGGGCAGGGATCGCATTTCCCTTGGCAGCAGTATGGCACGCAACGACTCCGCCCCCGATCGGCATGCTGCGGGCACCGATTGGAAGACGCGTCAGCCCATGAGAACAGGTCATCGAACTTCGAGCCGCTTCCCCCGATACCCGGCCGCCGCTGCCGAAGCGCGGTACCGGTGTTGCTACGGGAACCGCGTCAATGGCGCAAACAACGAGAGCTTCGGGTGAACGGCGTCCTTTCCCGGCAACTTCGTTGTCGCTGATGTGGCTAGCGTTGGCGATTCCCTCGGCGGCCTGCGGCGGGAACGGAGCGGCAGGCGGCGGCGCCGGTGGCGGAGCAGTGTCGTCGACGGGTGGCGCGAGCCAGACGGGCGGGAGCTCCGGAACGGGTGGATCCGCGGCGACCGGTGGCGAACACCCGGGCGCCGCTCCTGCGGCGTTCCGCTAGCACGGGAGGCGAGCGATCCTGGCGCAGAAGTGTACGGATCGACCGGCGAGCCGAGAGCCGCGGCGCGAGCTGAACCCTCGGGTAGTGGCCCGAAGCAAGTGCAATCGAATCGAGGCGCGCTCCGGAACAAGGCATTCCACGACGCCTATGTGGCGGCGCGCGCAAGTTTCATAGCGGGCCTTCGCGACGCGCTCTTCCCAGCGGGGACGTATTGGCTGAGACGGTTCGCGAGCGCCACCTGCGCCGCGGGGCCTTAGGCTGCTGGTCGGGTAGCGGCGACATTCTCGCGTGATCTCGGCGGTCTCAGGGGAGGATCTGCGCTCAGTCTCTGAACGGCATCCGTTCGGCCGAAGAACCCCGCCAAGCCACCAAAGCGGGACGACAGATCGCTGGAGCAGCCGCAGTCGCCGTTGGAGAGCCTGTCCGGCTCGACGTCCTCGCGGGTATCAACCTTGGAGAGGGCTTCTGGTCTCGACCTCGAGACTACGTCGACGGCGCGGCCCCCAGGTCCGGTCGGCGCGCGCAGAAGGCCTTCTAGAAGGTCGCGCGACTACCGCGCCGTCAGCAGGACAAGATCATCGAGCTCGTCGAGGCCTTCGTCGCGCAGGTGCGAAAGGCGAGCTGACCTGCGCTGCAATCACTCGCCTCGGAGATTGCGATCGGGAATCGGTCACTTCTCGTAGTCGACTTTTGTTGGCCGGCCGGCAATCAATGAGCGCAACTTCTTTCTCCCACGGACGACGAACTGAGAAAAAGTGGCCTCGACGCCACTGTACATATGGGGAACGTTTGACGTCAGCACTCCATCGTTCGCCCTCGGGTTCGCTGCACAAGAAATCACCTTCCGGACCCCGCCGAATGCCAATCGTGCGGGCCTGCCGTGCACTTCGAGGTCGCCCTGGCCACACTCGGCGCGGCCGAGCAATTCGGCCTTCTTGGCCGCCTCGCGCGAGTTTCTGGCAAGAATTAGGTAAACGTTTTCCCATACAACAAATGTCGCTTGCCGGCGCCTCGCCTGTTCGAAGTAGAGGACGACGTGTCCTGCGAACCACAGGTTTCCATGCTTGGCGCGAACGTTAACCGACACGGCGGCATCCAAGCGCTTTCTGCGCAAGTTTTATCTTGAGTGCCGCCGCAAATTGCCTGTTCTTCCTGGCGGCTTTGTACAGCGCATCTAGCCAAGAGCATGGGTCAGGTTGTTGCTGCGCCTCCCGCGAATACTCATTTCCTTTGTACTGTCTGCCGCCTTTTGCACACCACTGCCAGATTACGGGCACGGTGCTGGTACCTTCTATGAAGTCGAACGCAGCGAGACCGGCCGCAACGCCGCAACCGGCGATGTAGCCGGCGAAGACGATCGCCCCAGTGGTGACGGTCGCCGACCAGACATTAATCGCGGCGAGTTCGATGGCAAAGGCACGGCCCGATGGATCGAGCAAGTTCACCGGATCAGCGCCAGCGTAAAGGTACCTGTTGAGCGAGACTGGCAGTTGGGTCTCGCCAAGCTCGGGATCAATTGTCACGAACCGCCCCGTCCCCGATTTGTACTGCCGCGCGCGGAGGTTCAGCAGCCCGAGGTACGCATCGAATTCCTCCCCAGCGTACAAGCGGGTGTTCAGCGTCGATCCCGTGCTCGCGACCAGGATCCCCCACGCATCGTAATCGTAGCTGTCCGTCACCGCGCCCGTGGCGTCGGTCAGGAAGGTGATGTTTCCGTGGGCGTCGTAGCCGTAGTGACACGCTTGCCCGACGCGACTTCTGCCGGAAAGTGGCCGTTGCCAGGCGCGACGTTCGGCGCGGAGTCGCGGCGGCCGGGGCGCGTGTTCGGCGAGCTCGTCGTCGGCCCACCGAGACGCGTGCGCGCTGGCGCGCGGGGCGGCGCCTCGACGATGATTCTCCTTCTTAGCTGCCCGGTGGAGCGCGGCGCGCATCGGCGAGGGCCGATTTTACGCCTGGCCGGCGACTAAAGGGAGAAAGGGCCCGGCCCTCGTAGCTGTCCTCCGTCACGGCGCGGAGGCGGGGTCCAGGGTCGCGCGTAGCGCGACCGCGGAGCGCGGCGCAGCCGCGCGCAGCGGCTTGCCCTGGACGCCGCCGAGCACCGTGGCACCCT
>Ga0137374_10002119_pt1 | contig 23311 bp, 25 predicted proteins | sample SagtaG_20_FD_104811 | JGI IMG/M metagenome (GOLD analysis project Ga0137374, IMG submission 104811) | Vadose zone soil microbial communities from Sagehorn Ranch, Mendocino, California, USA - Sage1_R_100_16 metaG | ecosystem: Environmental > Terrestrial > Soil > Vadose zone | place: USA... | reverse complement strand
CCGCCACCACAGCGCCGACCCCGGTCGGCGCTGCCGCGTCTGTGGCCCTCCCCACCAGATGCTGCCGAACCATCCCCACGCAATTACGCCGAACGATCACCAAACAAACCTGCCGGCAACAGCGGGTCCATGCTGTCGGCGTGGAACCGTCCCTCGTGGCTGTGCGGACCCGGCCGAGCCTGCGCCGGGCCCTGCGCAAGGTCATCCCAGGTCAGGTAGCAGCCGTCGAAGAAGGGCCGCCGCCACCGCGTCGAGGCGAGGCGGCGAACCTGCAGCACGGTCAGCACCAGTAGCAGCCCTCCCACGGCGTACAGCAGGGTCCCGAACACGACCTCGCCGGTGGCAGGTTCGGCGCTCTGTGTCCTGCCGGCCGGCTAGTACAGCTCGCGGCGCTGCACCAGCCGGCTGGCGCGGCTTGCGTCCACCGGCAGCCACGCCTCTACCACGCGGCCGGCTTCGCGCAGTTGGACGTAGAGGAACCAGCGGCCCGCGGGGGTCACGCTGACCTTGCCGGCGTAGCGGCACCGGCCCGTTGCGGTCAGGGCGCCGGTGAGGGTGTGTCCGGCGCGTCGTGCCACCACGCGTGCTGGGGTCAGCGCCGCGCAAGCATCGGCGATGCCGGCGCTGATGGCCAGCGTGCCACGCCCGTCGGAGGCGCCGGTCAGCGTAACGGCCGCGACCGGGTCTCCCTGGCCGGGATCGTGAGCCGCGGCTGGCCTGGGCAGGAGCGCCACGGTGACGCCGAGCAGCAGGAGCAGCGCGGCGCCACCCAGCCGCGGCAACCACCCGGCCGCAGCCAGCAGCACCGCCGCGAAGACCACCAGCGCCGGGACCGCCACGACCGCCACCGCCCCGGCGGCGACGCTGGCCAGCCCGACGGCGCTGGCAAGCCAGGTGGTGAGCGCCACACCGATGGCGGCCGCGGCGTAGCGGGCGGTCGCCGTCTGCCATGGCAGGTCGATGGCGGCCAGGCCGAGGATCGCCAGCGGCAGATCGGGTGTGGAGCGGCCCAAACCCGCCAGTCCGATGGTGATGGCCACCCGCAGCAGCACGTAGATCCCGACCGCGCGCACGACCGGAACCGGTCCCGGCACGACCAGCCGCAGGACGGCCGCCGCCAACAGCCCGCCGGCCAGCAGGACGGGAAGGTACAGCGCCTCAGAGAACTGCGGCACGTCGGTCTCGAACTCCAGCACCGGCATGACCGCGCTGCCCAGCAGCAGCGCTCCCGCGGCCGCCGGGATCCATGGGTGGGTGCCGGGGCGCGTGCCGGCAAGGGTGCCCACGATCAGGGCGAGCGTACCGAACACGCCGAGCAGGTGCGGCGGGCTCCACAGCACGGCGTCACGGCCGAAGGCCGCGTGCCAGGCCGCGTCGATCGGCGCGGTGGCAAGCGTCACCGTCGCGCCCGTGGCGGCCAGCAGCAGCGGGGGCTGCCGCAGGACCGCGAGCAGCGAACGCCTGCGCTGTAGCGCCGCCAGGCCCCAGGCCACCACGACCACGCCGATCACGGCCACCGAGCCGTACAGCAGCAGATGGGGCGGGATCGTGGCGGTGTCGCGCCCCAGGTCGGTGTGCCAGGCGTCGTCCCAGTAGGTGGCAAACAGCGTCCCCGCCCCGGCGACCACCACCAGCAGGAGGGCGCCGGGCGCCAGCCAGGTGATACTTCTATGTTGCATTGATGCGACAGGCATGTCGCAAGTATGATGCGGCCATGAGCACACGGCAAGCTGCGCTGCTCGAGCCCTTCCTGGTGGAGGCCACGGCCGCGGCCGTCGCCCGCTGGGGACTGGCCCAGGTCACCGTGGAGCGCATCGCGGCCGAGGCAGGCCTGTCCCGGGCGACCCTGCACCGACGCGGCCTGACCCGCGAGGCCCTCATCGCCGCGCTCGCCGGGCGCGCCGCCGAGCAGTTCCGCGCCGCCCTGTGGCCCGCCCTTACCGGCCCCGGCAGCGCGGCCAAGCGACTTCAGGCCGCCCTGGAGGCCATGCTCGCCGTCGCTGACGAGCACCTGCAGCTGCTGGCCGGCATGTTCCTGGCCCACGGCGAGATGTTCCACAAGCCCGGCCCGGAGGCTCTCACCGTCGACGCCTTCGCCGACCCGTTGGAGCGGCTGCTGCGCGATGGCGCCGTCGACGGCTCCCTGCGCGAGGTTGATCCCACCGTGGCCGCCACCGTGCTGTTCAACACCGCGGGCTGGGGCTACGTCCACCTGCGCGCCAGCCACCGCTGGCCACCCGACCAAGCCCGCGCCGCCGTCATCGACCTCGTCCTGGGCGGCCTGCTTCCCCGCTGAGCAGCACCGGTCCGGGTCGCGTCCTCCCCGCGGGAGGGACGGCTGCTGCCCTGTCGCAGGACCTCCGAGGATTTGTGCCCGACCACCATGACGACCCAGGGCGCCTGGTGGAACCCCGACCGCCCGCGCGGTGTAGCAGGGTCGGAGGTGCCACGATGAGCCTGTTACGCATCATGGTTGCGCTCGCTGCGATCCTGGCCAGCGCCGTGCTGACCGCGCGGCCCGCCCAGGCGGGCGGCTGGGCCGTGACCGTGCTTGACCCGCTGCCCCTGCGGCTGGAGCCCGGCCGCAGCTACACCGTCGGCTACTGGGTCCTGCAGCACGGCTCCCATCCCTACGAGGGCGCCCTCGGCACGACCGGCCTCAAGCTGGTCGACGATGGCGGTCGGGTGGTGACCTTCGAGGGCGTGGCGCTGCGCGAGCCCGCGCACTTCGCCGCGGCCATCGCCATCCCCCACGCCGGGACCTGGAAGCTCTACGGCCTGCAGGGCGTCTTCGCCGACTACCAGGTCGGCACGCTCAGCGTTCCCGGTGGGCTCATGGTGCTGCGGCCGCCGGCCCCGATGACGATGCACAGCGACACCCACGACACCCATTGGGGCGCCATCCACCCGCCGGACGTCGCCGCCATGGCCAGCGACAACGCCCTACCGGTGAGCACCGCAGACCGTGGCGCTACCGCGGCAGCCGTGCAGGAGCCCGCCGGGCAGCGGGCCGCGCCGACCCCGCAAGGCGATCGCATGCTGCCGACAGTGGTGGTGCTCGCAGTCATCCTCGGCCTGGCCGCCGCTGGCGGTGTGCTGCTGCTCGGCCGTCGCTGGATGCTGCGAGCCGCACCGTGGCAAGCAAGGCGCCGCCCGCGATGAGCACGGCACCGGCCGCGCCGCGGCACTTCCCGCGCGGCCGGGGCCGCGCCCGGCTCGACGATCCGATGGTGGCCTTCAAGCAGGGTTCGGCGCACCGCACGAATGTCCTGGCCTGCTCGGGCCGCACGACCAGCTGCTGGTCGCACGTGTGGCTGTGGCTCCTTGAGAGGCTGGCTGGTGTCGGGCGACCCGCCGGTGATGCCCTGACGCTCGATGGCGTACCGGCCACCGAACACATCGACGCCCCGAAGCAGTGACCGGAAGTCTTGCTCGTAATCTGGAGCCAGCTCCCCGGTAGCTGTCCCCGGGCTACGGGCAGACTTGTCCCCAGCGCGTGCATGTTCCCTCTCCCTCCAGGTCTCGACGGGTGGCTCAGCCAGGTCTACCGTAGCGGGCGCTCTCACGGGACGACGGCGCGTCACGTGAGGGGAAGGGGTGGCGCGAATGCAACGTGTCCTCCGTGTACCCGTATCCGGGGTGTGGGCTCCCCAGTGGCTCCCTCTGCTGGCGCCGACCGCGTCGCCCCGGCCGCTGAGCACGAGGCGGCCTTCATGTCGAGGCCCGCCGCTGCTGACACGTCCATGGTCCACTCCGATTGGGAGGGGCAGCATGAGAGGCAGACCGTGGCGGTTATCGTTGCTGGCCGTGTCGGCTGTGGTGGTGGCCGGCATGTGGGCGGCGCCGGCACAGGCGACCCACAACCAGGACCAGCACAGCCCGCAGGCCATGGCCCTGGCGAACATTCCCCGTTCCAGCGACTTCCGCTGGAACGACCCGGCGCGTGGCCGCAACTTCCAGTCCGACTTGGCCTTCGAGGGTCACCTGGCCATTGCGGGCAACTACAATGGCCTCCGGGTCATCGACATCTCCGACCCGGCCCATCCGAAGGTCCTCCGGGACGTGTGGTGCCCGGGGCCGCAGAACGACGTGTCGATTTGGGGTGATGTGATCGTCGCGTCGGTCGACGACGTGCTCACTAGCCCGGCGTGCGGCAGTCTCCGCGCCGTGCCGCAGACCGACCCGAACGGCTGGGAGGGGCTGCGGATCTTCAGCCTCAAGCAGGTGCTTGCCGCCCAGCCCGACGCCGACGGGTTCACCCGGGTGCAGCCCGTCGGGTCGGTGTTCACCAAGTGCGGCTCGCACACCCATACCGGCATTCCGGACGGCGACCGCGTCATCGTCTACGTGTCGTCGTACTCGCTACGCTCCGGGCCGCGGTGCGGGCCGGAGAACGCCGTCACCTACGGCTACGACCCCTATCACCGGCAGATCTCGGTCGTCGAGGTGCCGCTGGGCAACCCAGCGGCGGCCCGCGTCATCGGCGAGCCCAAGGTCCAGATGCCGCTGTTCACCGACCTGGTGCCGTTCGGCTTCAACCCGCTCGGCGGATGCCACGACATTCAGGTCTACCCGGCCAAGCACCTCGCCGCAGCGGCCTGCGCCAGCGTGGGCCAGCTGTGGGACATCAGCGACCCGGCGCACCCGGACACCGAGCACCCACTGTGGGTGGTCGACGAACCCAACGTGCAGTTCTACCACTCGGCCGCGTTCACCTGGGATGCCAACCTCGTCATCTTCGGCGACGAGGTGGTCTTCGAGAGCAACTGCAGCGGACCGCAGGGCCAGATCTGGTTCCACCGTGCTACCAACGGTGCCACGCTCGGCTCGTTCCAGATCCCGCGCGTGCAGCCGGCAGAGCAGTACTGCTCGGCGCACATGTTCAACGTGCTGAAGACCGATCCTGACCAATACCGACTGGTCGCGGCCTGGTACAGCGGCGGGGTCACCGTCGTGGACTTCACCGAGCCCTCCCAGGCCCGCGAGGTCGCCTACTACGACTTCGCGCCGCTGGAGGCGATCGACACCGAGGGCCTGTGGTCTGCTTACGGCTACAACGGCTTCGTCTACAGCAACGGCCTGTTCCGCGGCTTCGACAGCCTCTTCATCCCCCAGGCCAGAGCAGGGGCCAAGAATCTCTCGACCCTCAACCCGCAGACCCAGCTGTAGCCGCGCCCGGCTTCCTCAGGATCGACACGACCCACATCTGTTCGAATTCGGCGCTTCCGCCCCCGGGGATGGGCCCGGGGGCGGAAGCCGGCGAGACGAGAGAAGGAGAAGCGGCAAGCGACAGGAAACGACCATCGTGGGGTCCAATCGCCGGCGTCGCGGCGGGCCTCGTCTCGGCGGCGGCGCCAGCGTCTGCGTGGTCCGAACCGAGGCTGGCCGCTGGCGGCAGCCCGGCCAGGGTCACGTTCACACCCCGGCACACGACGTGGCCGGCTATCCCGAGGCTTCACGTATCAGTCCACCGTTCCCCTGCTCTCTCTATACAGGCGACGCGTGAGCCGTCAGCGGTACGGGTCGGTGCGGGGAGGAGATGCGATGCCGGTGTTGTTGAGCAGGAGGGACGAGGCGCGTGCGCTGCGCCTAGCCCGATCGCAACCGGAATCGGCCGGCGAGTTCGCCGCGTTCATCGAGCGGCTCAAGGAGCAGGTCGTCGAGGTGGCGCTCGGAGACGGGCGCGTGCTAGAGCGAGTGGGGGGCGGCCGCTACCGGGTGCTCACCGCTGACTATCGTGAGGACAAGGCCCGCGACGGGGAAAAGGTCGCCCGGCTGGCCGAGGTCGGCATCTACGACTACGACCGCGACGTCCTGGTGGTCGCCGTGGTCGACCTGCGCAGCGGTGAGGTCACCGGGCTCCTCGAGCGCGACGGCGCTGCGCCGCCAATTACGCTCGAGGAGTTGGACGAGGCTCGTGAGGTCGCGGCCGGTGTGCCCGGCGCAAGCGCGGCGCTGCGCCACCCGAGGGCGCGGGTCGTCGCCTTCCCGACCCCGAGCTATGCGTTCGAGGCACGCCCCGGCGCCCAGCGCCACCGCGGCTGCATCCTGTACGGGACCGGGCCCGTCGGCGAGGCGCTGAGCGTGGTCGTCGACCTCAGCGCCCGCCAGGTTGTCCCTGACGACGAACTCCCGGAGATCCTGCGGACGCACAGCGAAGCCGGTGCGGACCGCCCAGAGGAGCAGTGAACATGCCCGGAACCCTGAGCTTCGCGGACTGGACCGTCAACTGGTCGATCCCCACCGGGTGGGGTGGCGGTCTGGTGATCTCCAAAGCCCGCTTCCGCAACGACATGGTCCTGTATCAGGGCACGATGCCCTTCGTGCTGGTCCCCTACCACGGCGGGTCGCCGATCTTCAAGGACGGGCTACACCACCAGGGAGCGGCGTTCCTCCCGGTCGTGCCGACCGCCGCCAACGCCTTCCAGGGACCCAGCACCCCACCGGCGGGCAACGACAATCAGTGGGACTGCCTCACCAACCCGACCGGCGCGGTCATGGTGGAGCGGGAACCGGCCACGCTCATCGAGCCCGCCACCGCGGTCATCTGGGCCAAGTTCCAGTGCGTCAACTACCAGTACGTGCACCGCTGGGAGTTCCGCGCCGACGGCTCCATCGAAGCGAGTGTCGGCTTGGGCGGGGTGCTGTTCACCAAGGTCGCGCAGCGATCCAACCACGTGCACAACTTCTACCTCCGCCTGGACTTCGACATCGCCGGCGCCGCCAACAACGCCGTACAGCAGTTCAGCCACCCCAACAACAACCTGGGCAGCGACACGTGGACGACCATCACCACCGAAGGTCGCCGCACTGCCAACCACGCCGTGGCGACCAAGTGGCGGGTCGTCAACCGCACGCCGAAGCCCAACGGGCAGTTGCGCTCGTATGAGATCGTCCTTGGCTCCGACATGGCTCCCGACCAGGTGTCTTCCACAGGCGACCTGTGGGTCCTCGCCTACGACCCGGCGCAGGACGGCTACGCCGTCGGGATCAACGACAGCGTGCTCCACACCACCTACCTCCACGGGCCCGGCACGGTCGTGAACGGCGCCGACATCGTCGTGTGGTGCTCGCTACGTCACCACCACGAAACCCGGCAGTCCGGGGAGGAGACGATCACCCTCCCCTACGAGTTCCTCTCGTGTCACATCGAGCCACGTGACTTCCTCGACGGCACTCCGACGAGGCTCTACCCCACCACCCCGCCCTCTCCGTGACATGCCCTCAACAAGGGATGTCCGCGTTTCGAAGATCGAGCTTGCGCGACCGGAGGGATATCCGGACGCTGCTTGGCCGCGTGTTCGCGGTCGACTCGCCCCGGCTGACCGTCGAGCGGCACCAGCAGCTCCGCCGGCTTGTCGATCCGATCGAGCAGGCGACCCGCGGCTGGGATGTGCGGCTGGGCGTCCACGCCGGCAACCTGGTCCTGGCCCAGGTGCACCGCCGGCAGCAGCCCTGGTGGGCTTGGGATGAGGACGCCTGGCTGGAGCTGACCGGCACACGGCAGACCAGCACCAACGCGAGGCGCGGCCGCACCTGGTCGCGCTGGCCCATCGGCTGGGCGGGTATCGGCGGCTGCACCGCCGCGCCGGCGTGCTCCGCATCCACGCCCTGGCGAGCCTGGTGTTTGGCGCCGAGGCGGTGGACGCCGCGCTGGCCGAGGCGCGGGCCACGCTGTTGGGCTGGGGCACCGCCGAGGCGACCATGGCGCACCAGGTCGGCTGCGCGCTGTGCGACCTGCTGTTGGCCTGCGACACCACCGACCTCACCCGGATCACACCGAGGAGCAGCTGCGAACGCTGGCTGGTGAGTATCCACGTGGGCAGCGTCGCAAGGGCCTGGTCAAGGTCTCGCGGGTCCTGGCCCACAAGGGCATCATCCCGCAGCCGATCAAGGGCAACGACAACCTCCGCGGCCACTGGTCGCAGACGCTTGCGTCGGTGCCAGCGGAGTGGCTTGCGTGGGCGCAAACGCTGGCGGCGGCTGACCACCCACGAGCTGGGCACGGTCCGCGGGATGTTCTCGATCATCCTGGTCGCCGGGCGCTGGGCGGCCGACACCCACCCCGAAGCTGTCTCCCCCGACCGGTGGACCCGTGACATCGCCGCCGCCTACGTCGCCGACACCCTATCCGCCGTCCGCGGCCAGTGGGCGCCCAACAACCGCAACCGCGCCAGCTGAGGCCAGCCGCTGACCGCCGCGGCAAGGCCACCCGCATGGACGCCCCGCGCAGCTTCTTCTGCGACCTGATCGAGTGGGAGTGGCTCACCCCCGGTTCGACCCGCGCCAAGTGCTGAGCCTACCGCTGTCGGTCCGCGCCCAGATCGGCCCCAACCCGCGGATCATCGACGAGGCGGCCTGGGCCAAGCTGATGGCCGCCGGGCTGACGCTGACCGCCGAGGACCTCGAGGAGTACGCCACCCCCGCCGCCCGCATCACCGGTGGCGATCGCCGCACCTTCTACCCGGTCGAGATGGTCCGCGCCCTGGTCGCAACCTGGCTGTTTACGGGCTTGCGCATCGACGAGATCCGCCGCCTGGAGCCCGACCGCATCACCCTCGACCAGGGCCACGACCAGACCACCGGCCAGCCCTACCCGATCTGCCTGCTCCACGTGCCGCACAACAAGACCTCCGGGCCGTTCAACAAGCCCGTCGACCCGATCGTCGGCCAGCTCATCGGGGCCTGGCAGCAGCTCCGCCTTCCGCAGCCGCGGCTGGCCGACCGCAAGACCGGCCAGCACCGCCAGTTCCTGTTCTGCTATCGCGGCCAGCTCGTCGGTGGCTCCTACCTCAACGACCACCTCATCCCCGCGCTGTGCCACAAGGCCGGGATCCCCGAGTCAGACTCCCGCGGCGCGCTCACCAGCCACCGTGCCCGCGCCACCATCGCCACCCAGCTCCTCAACGCGCCCGAGCCGCTGTCGCTTCCGGACCTGCAGCAGTGGCTGGGCCACAAGCACCCCGCCTCCACCCGCCACTACGCCGCCATCCTGCAACACAAGCCCACCGCCGCCTACCACAAGGCCGACCACTTCGCCCGCAACCTGCGCACCATCCAGGTCCTCATCGACCGCGACACCATCCTGCCGGGCGCCGCCGCCGGTGGCGGGCAGCCGTGGACGTACTACGACCTGGGCGAGGCTGGTGCACCTACGACTTCTTCGCCAAGTGCCCCCACCGGCTGGCCTGCGCCCGCTGCCCCTTCTACCTGCCCAAGCAGTCCCACGCCGGGCAGCTGCTGGCGGTCAAGGACGGCATCCACCAGATGCTGGAGCAGCTGGAACTCACCGACGACGAACGCGCCGCGCTGGAAGGCGACCGCGACGCCGTCGCCGCGCTCGCCAAACGCCTCGCCGACGTGCCCACCCCCGCCGGCCCCACCCCCAACCAGCTCGGCACCCAGCCCGCCTTCATCTCCCTGACCACCCTGCGCGACACCCTGCCCAAAGGCGGGGGTGCGCCATGACCAGGCGCGCAGGACCACCGCAGATGTTCGGACACGGCCCAGTCCAAGCAAGCCACCAACTGCGCGACACCCATGCGAGCGCCGCGGTCACGCCGCTGGTCGACTGGGCGCCGCAGCGAGGCTCTGATCACCCATGGGCTCAGCGCAGTCGCGCCAGGTCGACCCGGAACAGCCCGGCTGGCGCAGCCACCCACACCGCACCCGGGCTGGCCGCAAGGTCGCTGATCTCGGCGAGCTGGCCCTGCTCATCAAGGAATTCGTCGGGCTCGCCCAGCTCGCCCAGCGGAACCTCGCGCCTGACCTGGCCGTTCAGGGGCACCAGGGTGGTGCTGCTGGTCGCCCACACGGCGCCGTCGGCCGTCACCAGCGCTGACCCGCCAGTGAAGACTCGGCCCTGGAGCTGGTCGCGCCGCGGGTCAATGCGCAGCACCTCGGCGTTGACCGGGTTGCTCACCCACACCGCGTCGGCGTCGACCAGCACGTCCCCTGCCTGGCCAGCGGGTCCTTCCCGTCCGGGCAGGCCACCCAGCCCGCCCGGGACCCGGATGGTTGCCACCACCCGGCCGCTGGCCGGGTCGACCCGCCAGATCGGCCCGCCCGCGCCCGTCACCCACACCCCGCTGGGGCCGACCCCGACCGCGGTGGGCAGCCCAGGCAGCCGCACCCTGACCACCACGCGGTTGCGGGCGGGGTCGACCCGAACCAGCCACCCCGCCGGGTGGCGAGTGTTGACCCCGCTCCAGCAGCACACCCCCCACACCCCGCCAGCCGTCACCGCCGGGGACGCCACTGGATCGGCCATCGCCAGCGTGGCCACCACCCGGCTGCTGTGTGGATCGACCCGCAGCAGCCGCTCGCCCGACAGCGACACCCACAGCGCTCCGCCGCCAACGGCCATCCCGACCACAAAGCAGCCGCCGCGCACAGGTGGCAGGCCAACCGTGGCCGCCACCCGGCCGGTGTGGGCGTCCACCCGGGCGATCGCGCAGCCATGCGCGGCCCAGACCACGTCCCCATCGGCGGTGACCGCGGTGACCTCGCCGAGCCGTACACGGGCCGTCACCGGCGACAGTGTGCTCGAGGGTGACAGGGGCACGGTCGGCGAGCTCGCCGTCGCCACCGGCGGCGGACGAGAAGAACGCAGACTACCGCCCGACTGGCGCCCGACGACCACCAGGACGCCCAGCACCACCACCACCACCACGGCGATGGTGCGTGCCAGCGTGCTCCTCGAGGGTCGCATCCTCTTCCCCTTCCGCGAGGAACATTCTGGCAGCTTTTCTCAGCGTGCCCGGGACTGCAAAGGAGCCCGACCCAGGCGCTTTAGATTTAGATCTCGGTCTGCCGACGGCCTTGGCCAGTCCAGAAGCCTCCCCGCGGCCACCAATCGCCACCGGAGATTCGCAAATAACGTGCCCGTACCACTCCGATCGCCAATGGCGCGAGCTGCGCGAGCGGTCCCCCAAGGAGTGGGCCGACGCGGTCGCCTTCGACCGCGCGATCCGCCACGGCCATCCCGCTGCGATCCACAAGCAGGCCCTGCGCGGCAACGCCTTCCTGCACCCCTCCCTGCGTCCCCTCGACACAGGTCGACCTCTCCCCGAGTGACGCCGCCGCAGCCGATGCCGACGGGTTCGGCAACGACTGCCAGGGGGTGTGCGGCGTATGACCCCCCGCTCGCCCTGCAGCGGCCCGCCGCCGATGACGTTCCTGTCGCTGTTCGCCGGCATCGGCGGCTTCGACCTGGCCCTTGCCCGGCTGGGCATGCGCTGCGCGGGCCAGGTCGAGATCGACCCGGTCCGCCGCTCGACCCTGACCCGCTACTTTCCGGAGGTCGCGCGCCACGATGACGTCCGCACCACCATCGACTGGTGGCAAGCCAAGCCCCGCCCAGCCGTCGATCTCATCTGCGCCGGCTGGCCCTGCCAAGATGTCTCACAAGCCGGCCGCCGCGCCGGACTCGCCGGCACCCGCACGGGGCTGTTCTTCGAGTTGGCCCGGGTCATTGGCGCCCCTATCTCCACGCTGGCTTCTGCTCGAGAACGTCCCCGGGCTGCTCACCTGCAACAAGGGCGAGGACTTCCAGGTCGTCCTCGCAACGTTGGATGAACTCGGGTACGGCGTTTCGTGGCGCGTGCTGGATGCGCGCTACTTTCTCCGAACTGGTGCTGGCTCAGCTCGGGTCGCTTGGTCCGAACGTCCGCAGCTCGCGCATGCGCTCGCTCAGCGCGGTCCGTGTCGGGCTGGCCGGGTCCGGAGCCAGCCAGTGCTCGTCGTAGTGCGGGTAGGCACGAGCGTCGTAGTCGGGATCGGTGTCGAGCTTGATGCCCGTGTCGATGACGATGTCCTTGAACCGCTCGACGTCCGCGGGGCTGGCCGGGTCCTTGACATAGCTGACCGTCCACTGCAACCGGTCGACGCCGCCGAGGCTGGCATGCCGGGTGTGCCAGTCGAACACGACCACGTCGCCTGGCTTGGTCTCGATCACCGCAAGCGGCAGCCTGGCCACCTGGGCACGCAACGTCTTGTCGTCGTGGATGCGGTGCCGACGCACCCAGCCGGTGAGCGCGGCGGTGACCCCGGGTGGTGGGAGCCGGGCAGCAGCCGCAGCGCGCCGGTGTCAGCGGTCAGCGGCTCCAGGTAGGCGACGAACTTCACGCCCTGCGCGCCTGGGCCGGCGTCGTGGTGCAGCGGGGTGGAGCCGAAGTAGAGGATGCCCTCGGCATAGGGGGCAGCACGCGGCCGCCGACCAGCTCGCCGGCCGCTCCAAGAAAGCGCTCGTCTTCGATCATGGCCAGGCTGATCGGGGTGCGCTGGCGGCTCATCATCGGCTGGTAGTGCCCGGGGATGCCGCCCGCGAACGAGCGCTCGTCAAGGCGCGGGCCGAAGGCGTCCCGCTGGGCCGTCTTGACCTCGCGGCGCAGCCTGTCGGCTTCATCGTCGCGCAGGTGACGGCGCAGGACCGCGTAGCCGAAGGTGCGGTAGTGGTCGATCCGCTCGTCGGTCAGCATGGCGGCCTCCTCGGATCGCCTGCGGTCAGCCTCGGCCACCTCCGCATCGCCAGCATCGCCCGAGGCGCCCGACTGGTGGGGCGGCGTGGAGGCGGCCACGCGCTCCAGCTGGCGACCAGCCGCGCCCGGCTAGCCGTCCTGGGCATGGTGGCGCGCCAAGACCTCCTCCAGGCGGCGCGTGCCCTCGATGTACGGCTCCACGTCGGTGACCCGGACCAGCTCGACCGACCCGACAGGCAGGTCGCGGGCGTGGAGGGTCAGCGTGCGATCATCCAGCTCGGCCCAGGCGACCCAGTGGCGGCCCTCGCCCAGCCACGCGAAGGCGACCGGCCGGCCATCCACCGGGATCGTGACCTGCGACCAGGCCGGGTCGGGCCGGCTTCGGATGCTGGCGATCCGGTCCCAGTGCTCGGCGGCGTCGTCGGCGGTGGACGCGGCCTGCAGCCACAGATCCTCGGCCAGGCTGCGGCGGCTCTCGAACCGTACGGGCATCCCCGGATCCCCGTCGACGCGCTCCACGCTGACCCCGACGCGGAGCTGCGGCCCCTGGTCGGCGAGCGGGTCGCCGTGGCCGAGGTCGAGCTCGATGGTGACCGGCCGGCCCTTGGACCAGCTCCCGGCCCACCCGCCGAGGTGGCGCAGCCCCGGCCAGGCGGGCGGCAGGCCGTGCAGGGGGAATGGGGCGGTCCGGAACCGCTCGACCTGCTGCCGCTGGTCGCGCTCCATAGCCCGGCCAGGACGCACCACCCGCAGCAGGTCAGTGGCAAGCGGCTGGCTCCAACCCCCGCCACCCCACAACGCGGTGGAGAAGAAGAACAGCCACACCGCCACGACCACCGCGGCGGCCACCAGCCACCAGGGCCAGCCGAGCACAAGCTGGGCGGCGACACCGAGCGCTGCCCCGACCACCGCCGCCGCCAGGTAGGTGGCCGGGACCGGGATCATGGTGCGCCGCCGGCGCAGGGTCCGGACCAGCTCGATGGGCACCGACCACCAGCCTCGCTGGGAGGGGCGAAGCGTCGCGAAGCTCCGGGCGCTGCTCATCTTCCCGCACCGCCGGCAGACCCACCGCGGCGGGCGCCACGGGCCGCCGGAGACGAGCCAGTCGCGCACGCCCTCGGCCCACCCCGGGCGGGTGACCTCAACGTCCCAAGTGCCGCACGCCACGCAGCAGGGGACCTGGGGGATCCCCCTGGCCGCCCTGCCAGCCTTCATCGCCACCCCTGGTCGTTGGGTGCTGCTCGCGCGGCGCGTCCAGCTGGCACGCTCCGCCCGGGGGTCCATCGTAAGACTGCGGGCTGGGCCGGGGGCGCCTGGAGACTCGGCGAGCACCCGCACGTTGCCGCGCAGCCCGTCGCCTTCGGCGTTGACCTGCTCGTGGTCCAGGCACGACTGGTTGCTGCCGCACGCGTCGTTGAGGAACCACCCGCCGGGACCCGACCGTTCCGCAACGGGCGACCAGCCTGCGGGCACCAGCCAGCGGCAGCGTCCGTGGCCGCGTCGCCGTCATGTCAGCAGCGCGCGGGCGTGCTGGATGCGCTCCTCGAGCGCGCCCCAGCGCGACAGGCACCACCGCACCCCGTCCAGGTCCGCGCGCCGCTGCGTCTTGGGCTGGTCGCTGGCGAGCACGGCCAGCAGCCAGTCGACCAGGTCGTCGAGGTTGCGGCGCAGCAGGAAGAAGGCGATCAGGTCCGGGTCCAGGTCGCAGTCGCCGGCGTCGCGCTGGTAGCTGTCCAAGAACCGCCCGAACCCCGGACCCGCGAACAGGGCCAGATCGCGTTCGCGGGGCGCGAGCGCGGCCCCATCCCAGTCGACCAGCCACAGCCGGCCGTCCCGATCGCGCAGCAGGTTGTCGCCGATCAGATCGCCGTGGCACAGCACCCGGCCGCTTGGCCGGCAGCCGACGGCGTCCGCCAGCGCCTGCAGGCGCGCCAGCCGGTCCAGCAGGCCCGCCCGCTGCGGCCGCACCAGATCCCGGGCCTCCGCCAGCAGCCCGTGGGCGTCGCCGCCCTGCTCCAGCTTGGCCAGGCAGCGCCACAGCCCCTCGGCAGCAGAGCTGACCTCCAGCGCCTCGGCGAAGGGGACGGGCACGGCAAGCGCCGGGGTGCACCCGTGGACGGCGGCGACCAAGCGGGCGGCCTGCCCCGCCACCTCAGCAGCCGCGAGGTCCTCATCGGTGAGCGGCCCGCCGTCGACGAAGGCGACCACCGTCAGCTGCGACCCGTCCAGCCACGACCACAGCGCGCCGGCCAGGGTGGGCAGCGGCCTGGGCACCGGCAACCCCAGATCGGCCAGAGCCCAGCCCAGCTCCACGGCGAACGCGACCCGCGCTGGCGCGATGGCGCCCGACCGGACGAGCTTGACGAACCACCCCCGACCCTGGCAGTCGGTCGCCCGGTAGCACCAGGCAGTCTCCCCTCTGGGGATGAACCGCACGGTGCTCCCGGCCAGCCCGTACGCACGTTCCAGGGCGGCGGCCACCACCGCACGATCCAGGTTCGGCTCCACGAGCATGCCCCATCTTCCCGGCCCGGCCGGCCGCACGGAAGGGCGGCGCCCACCGCCGCGTCAGGCCAACCGCGGCCGGCCGCCGGCCAGCACCTGCTCGATCAGCCGCTGCGCCTGCGCGAACCACTCCCGGTCGGCCTGGTAGGCCCAGCCGAGCACGTCCAGGCAGTGCTCGAGCTGGTAGAACGCAAACCGCTGTGGCGCGTCAGGATCCAGCCGGCCCTGGTCCAGGTAGCCGGCCACGAACGCGGTGAAGATCCGCGACTCCAGGCCATGGTCGGCGGTCGGAACGAAGTCCTCTACCGGATCCCCGGGGGCAGCGGACTCCAAGTCGAACACGGCCACCACCCCCAGGCGGCCGCCGGCAGTCCGGCCGACGGTGACGTTGCTGCTGCCGTAGTCGCCGTGCAGCAGCCGTGGCCGCAGCCAGTCGGCCGCGCGGATGGCCGGCTCGAGCCGCTCCAGCTCCTGGTCGGCGCGGCGCAGCAGCACCCGCGGGACGCAGTCGAGCGCGGCCGCGTGGGCACGGACGGCCCTGGCCCGGGGCAGCACGTGCGCGGCCAGCGTGGCCGGCCCGCCCGCGTCCCAGGTGCCAAAGCAGGGGAACCCGCCGAAGGCGTGCAGCGTGGGCAGCCAGCGCCCGAGCGCCCGATGAAACTCCCAGCCGTCCGGGGTGTCCAGCTCGGCCCGGGTCGGCCGGACATGCCCGGCGACGACCCTGGTCTCCAGCGTCCACGGCGTCCCGTTGGCCAACACGCCGTGGCCGACCAGCCGCGGCACCGGCAGGCCGCGGCCTTCCAGGCACCGCAGCGTCGCGACCTTGCGTGCCTGCCTGGCCACACCGTCCCACAGGTAGGCCTTGAAGATCGCGTCGTCGCCCACGGCGAAGACCTGGTTGCGGTGCTTTTGCTCGAGCAGCCGCGCCGAGACCACGGGGCCAAGCAGGGGGCGCACGACCGCCTCGACCTCGCCGAGGGTCAGCTGTTGCGGCTCGCCCATCGAGCATCACTGCCCGAGCGTACCCCGGCGCGCCTGATTGCCCTTGACTGGTGCAGACAACAGGACCCTCCCCGGACTACGACGGCGGATCGTCGCGGACTTCGTGCGCCATGGTTTGCGGGCGGTTCATGCGGTCTGGGGCGTGCCGCCGTCTGGCTCGATGCCGTGCTGGCGCAGCAGACCCAGCAGACGCTCGACCTGCTGGTGCAGCCGCCGATTCTCCTCGACCAACGCGTCGAGGCGAAGGGGTCGAACACCCTCTCGCCCGGCATCCAGGTGCAGCCGCTGGTCCTCCTCGACCAGCGCGTCCAGGTCCACCCCGGCTGTCCACATCTGCTCCACCTGCTGCCGCTGCGCGCGCCGGTCCAGCAGCTGCTTCTCGGCCACGCGCAGCGCGTCGGCGGTGTCGAACTCCTGCGCGGCGATCGCCGCGTCCTTTGCCCGCCGCACGTCGGCAAGCTGCTGGTCGTAATAGTCAAGGCCAGCCGCAGGGCCTGGGTGGGAGGGCAGCGGATAGGCCGGGCCGCTGGGTGGCTCGCGCTCGTCGCCCGGCGTGCCGTCCAGCAGGCGCAGCACCTGCTTGTGCAGCCGGGCATGATCAGCGCCGAGCTTGACCAGCACCTGCGCGGCGACACCCTCGCCCTCGCGGAGCAGGCCCAGCAGGATGTGCTCGGTGCCGATGTAGTTGTGGCCCAGCTGCAGCGCCTCGCGCAGGCTCAGCTCCATAACCTTCTTGGCCCTGGGCGTGAACGGGATGTGCCCGGTCGGTGCCGCCGTCCCGCGGCCGATGATCTCCTCCACTTGGGCGCGGACGGCCTCCAGGGAGATGCCGAGCGACGCCAGCGCCTTGGCGGCGATGCCGTCGCGCTCGCGGAGCAGACCGAGCAGGAGGTGCTCGGTGCCGAGGTAGTTGTGGTTGAGGAGCCGGGCTTCCTCCTGGGCCACGACCGTGGCCCGGCGCGCCCGGTCGGTGAACCGCGCGAACCGGTCTTTGGGCCGGGTGGGTCGCTTGCGGCCGGGCAGCCAGCGTCGCATCGGTGCCTCCTTCGCGCAGGGGTCGGTGTCGTCACAGGGCCGCAGTCGGGGCGCCAGCCAGTCCGCCAGGCCTGTCGGGTCGAGCGTGCCCGCGGCCAGCTCGGCGACCACTGCCTTGGCCGCCTGGGGTGGTTCCAGGTCGGCCTGCCAGCCGTTGAGCGCCAAGAACTGCAGCGTGGCCAGCAACGTGAGCTGCTGGTTGGCGCGCCGGAACGGGTGGTGGCGCACCAGGGCGTGCAGCAGGACGGCGGCCCGGCTGGCGGGGTCGTGGTAGGCGTGCTCGGGTGGCGTGGCGGCCAGCGCGGCCTCGGCGGCCGGCAGGTCGACCAGGTCGAGCGCGGCGGCGCTGTCCACCCCCAGCGCCCGGCCGGCGATGACGACCAGGTCGGCCACCTGGAGGGTGATCACGGCTGGTCGTCCCGTAGCAGCCGCAGCAGGCGCTGGTGCCGCGCGAGGTTGTCGTCCAGCAGCTTGAGGAACCGCTGGTCGCCGCGGCGCTGCTCGACCAGCGCGGCGATGGCCTCCCGGGCCACCTCGGAGATCGAGCGGCCCTCCACCTGTGCCACCGCCTGCAGCCGCTCGGCCAGCTCGGGGTCCAGCCGCAGCAGCATGTTCTTGGTCTTGCCTGGCTGCTCTGCCGGCATAATGATATCACGATATCACGATGCCGGCCGGGTGCAACTCCCGCTGGGCCGCGTGCAACGATGCCGGTCGGCCACGACCGCATGCGGGCCCTCACTGCCGCGCAGGCCGTTGCGGCCGCCAGATCGTCGGGGTGCCGAGGGGCACGACCGGTGGCTGGGCCAGGAGCTTGCGCATCTGCTCGAGCTTGTGGCGGGCGCTGGCGAGGCTGACCTGGAGCCCGTCGACCTCGCCGAGCCAGCCGCGCTGGTTCGCCTCGTCGATGCGGTCCTCCAGGTTGGTGATGATGGCCTGCAGGCGGGGCTCTTGGAGTGGGTCGGGTGCAGCATCGGGCAGCGGATGCAGGCTTAACCGAACTGATCTTTGAGAAAGCCGAAGCCTTGCTCGATGTCGCCGTAACCCACGGTCACAGAGAAAGCTTGGAGACCGGTGGGCCGAATCAGGCCTGCCGGAACCGCGGGCCGGCGCGGGCTGGCGGGCCTTGCCGAGGTTAGCCGCCTCCCGAGGCATCGCGTCGGAAGCCGCTGGACCCGGGCAGCCGCTCGACCATCCGGCTGTACCGGTTCGACGTCACCGTCACATGCGGCGCGGCGGCCTGGACCTCCGCGACGAACTCGGCGAAACCGCGCCGGATCAGGACCGGCACGCGACCGGTGTGCACGGACACGAAGTCCGCGGTGTTGAATCGGTGCCGGGACGGGTCCACAGACCGGAGCTGGTTCAGCGGGATCTCACCGCTGCGCAGTGGCGCCCACCAGCGCAGCGTCCGTTCCCGAAGGTCGACCCGGTAGCTGACGCACCGTAGCCACCAGTTCAAAATCCAGCACAGGCCCGCAAGCATCGGCACCAGGAACAGGAATACACCCCACCATCGTCCCGCCACGGACAGGACGATCAGCGCGAGGAAGATGGCGAGAAGATCGCGGACAGGACGATGGTCTGCGCTCGATACAGCGCGTGCATCCGATAGCTCGTCACCACGGGATCGTCACCGCCCGACACTGCTGCCTCCTCTGGCGCGTCTGGCGCCAGGCTGAGCGCCAGCTGGGCCGGCGTCAATTGTCCTCCTCCAGCCAACCGAACCGGGCAAGGGCACGCACCGCATCGGAAAGGTCATCGAGAACCCGGATCTTCACCGAGAGTCGATCGCCGCCTCTCCACGTGCCCGTCGCAGGCAGGGAACTGCCGACTGAGGTGGCGCACCGATCCGCGACCTGCCATCGGCCACGCGGGTGAGGTTCTTGCAATGCCGTGTCGGGCCTACCATCGTGGCCACAAGGGCCGTGGGCGGTCAGCACCCGCGCCCGATCGGCCAAAGGGAGGCGCCATGGCCGGCTGGTACCTCAGCGAGCAGGCACGCCACGCCCTGCACACTGCCCGCGCACTGGCACGCGACGCCGGGGATCCCACGCCCGGCTCCACGGACCTGCTGCTGGCCGCGATCCTGGGGCAGTGGGACGACGAGCACGCCAGCGGCCCGGCGCTGCTGCGCGCCTGCGGCCTGGCCACCGAGCAGGCCAGGACGCTCTCCACCAAGCTGCTGTCCGCCTACCGCAGGCGCGATCCCACAGCGCCCGCCCCCGCCGAGCCACGCCTCATCGGCAGCCTGCGGTTCGTGGTCGACCAGGCCGAGCGCATCGCCGCCGAGACCCGCGCCCCCTACGTGGGCACCGAACACCTCATCGTCGCCATGCTCTGGCAGGACGCCGCCGACCAGCTGCGCCGCCTGGGTGTCAGCTACGCCCTGGCCGTTGAGCAGCTCGCCACCTTGCCCCACCGCGAGCGCGTGGAGGCGATCGACCCGCTGGAGACGGCGGAGGTCCCCACCCCAGCCGTGGCAACGCTGGACGAGCTGGCCCGCCAGCAGACAGGCCAGCACCCGATCCAGGGTGACGGGCGCATCAGCACGCTGCACTACCTGCTCGCTCTCCTCATGGGACGCACCGCGGCCAGCCGGCTGCTCGGCGAGCTGGGCGTCACCTACCCGGCGGTGGTCGAGCGGCTAGCCGAGACCGGCGACCGGCTGATCGATGCCGACGACTGGCGTCCGGACGAGCTGCCGCTCGAGGGCTGGGAGCAGTTCGACGTGACGCCAGAGGAACGCGTGGTGATCGGCCGCCAGGTCGGGAGGATCCTGGCCGGGTCGCTGTGGGAGCAGGGCGTCCGGTTCGCCGGGTCGGATTCCTGGGTGAGGATCCACCCTGGCCGCTCGAGTCTCCAGCCGCGCGAGCTCCTTGCTCGCTTCCTCAGCCGCGCCTCCTGACACCGCAGCGGCCGTGGCATCGATCCGGTAACGATCCACATCGCCCCCGCGTCTGCCTGTGCCGCCAACCAAGCCGCGTCGCCCACACCATCCACGAAGCAACGCTCCTGGTCAGAGAGCTGTCACCACGGCAGCCTCAAGATAACGATCGAGTCGACCTTCTCGCCGGTCTGGGCCAGGACTGGTCGCGCTGGTGCGCGCCGGCGCACGCCTCGACAAAGGGGGTGATGGTCCAGCGCCCCCCGATGAGGATGCGGCCGCTGGGGCCGCTGGGGGATCATGCCGTAGGCTCTGCGACGTCCTTGGGTTGCTTGCCGCTGCGATGGCTCGAAGACGGAGACGACGCCATGCCTGAGGCACGACTGCACGACGCAAGCACCATCGCCGTGGAGGTCCACGGTCGTGGACCCAAGCTGCTGCTGCCGGTCAACCCGCGGCCGGTCGAGGGAGCGCAGGCCGAGGAGCTGCGAAGGTGGGGCGCTGACCCGGCCCTTGGCCGCTCCCTGATCGACGGCCTCAGCGACGCGTTCCGGGTGGTCGCGTTCGACTACGAAGGCCAGGTCCTGCAGGTGCCGAAACCGGACACCCTGACGCCGGCCAACGTCGCCGGCGACCTGCTGGCCGTGGCCGATGCCGCCGGTGCCGATCGGTTCGCCTACTACGGCTACTCTTGGCTTGCGCTTGCCGGGCTGCAGCTTGCGATCCGGACCGACCGGCTTGCGGCGCTGGTCATGGGCGGGTTCCGTACACGCAGATGTTGCGTGTCACCATGGCGACCCATGCGATGGCCAGCTCGGCGCGCAGCACCGTGACGACCTCGCAACCATCGGATGAACCACCGGGCGAGCCGGACTGGTCGCAGGTGGAGGTGTCGCTGACCAAGGCGCAGACGCGCCAGTTCGTCACCCTCTACCAGGCGCTGCAAGGGTTCGACGACCGCGACGCCCAGGCGCAGATCAGGTGTCCGCGCCTGTGCTTTGTGGGCTCGGCGGACGAGATCGGCTACGGCGAGCGTTGGGGCGGGGTGCACGTGAGCCTCGCCGGCCCGGTCGTGCACCGACGCGCCGAACTCGGAGCCCTCGGCTGGCAGGTGCAGGTGCTGGAGGGGCTGGACCACACCCAGGCCATGCAGGCCGTCCATGTCTTGCCGATCCTGCGCCCCTGGCTCGTCGGCGGAAGGCTGGGCAGGTGAGCGGCGGGCTCCATGGCTGCAAGGGTCAACACCAAGGCCGATCTGGGCCGCTGTTGGTGTCATGACACGCCCTCCTGAGGCGCTTGGTGAGTGACGCGACCCCGGGTGGCAACCCGCCCGGCCAGATGGGTGGAGGGCGCATACCGGGTGACCACGGCCGACCGCCAAGCTGCATCGGAACGGCGCCGGGAGCTGTGAAGTCGCCGCCACCATCCGCTTCCTCCCGCGCGGCGGGATCAAACGGCGAGCATCGGCGCACAGACCGCGACGTACCGGAGGAGCCGCTAGTCGTCCTCCCGCCGGAGTTGGTGCCGCTTGGCCCCGAGGAGGAACGCCGTGCGGTCGAGTTGCTCGCTGAGCTGTTGGCCAGCCTGCTGGAACGCTGGGCCGACTCCTCTCCTATTCACGATGAATAGTTCGGAGAGATGTATCTACCTCATATTTATAATAGAGGACATTCCGGAACCTGGTAGGGAGCCGGTTGGAACGACCTACTGGTGAACGACCTACTGGTCTGGTCGAGCACTTCGCCGGGCCAGGCGGTGAGACCCGCAAAGCAGGACGTCACGCCCATAAGGTAGGGTCGCGGTCGCTGACATCGACGATCTCTTCGATCATGAGACGACCGAGTCTGATCTTTGTGGCGCTGGTCGTGGCCCCTCGTTGTTGGCGGCTGGGTCACCTGGACCGGGTGGGGCAACCCGGACATCGGCGTGTTCGTGTTCGTCGCCGCTGGCTGGCTGGTGTCGCTGTGCCTGCACGAGTTCGCGCATGCCTACGTGGCCCCTACCGCAGTGGTGACCGCAGCGTGGTGGAGCAGGGCTATCTCACGCTCAACCCCCTGCGCTACAGCGACGCGCTGCTGAGCAGCGCGCTGCTGCTGCTGTTTGTGCTGGTGGGCGGCCTTGGTCTGCCGGGTGGGGCGGTACGGGTCGACCCGACGCGTACCCCAGTCGGCTTCGGCAGGCACTGGTATCGGCGGCTGGTCCGCTTGCCAATGTGATCGTTGCGCTGCCGCTGCTGGCCGTGCTGGTGCTGGTCGGCCCCCGCGCCGGCACGCAGCTGGCGTTTTGGAGTGGGGTTGCGTTCCTTGTGTTCCTGCAGGTGACCGCGATCCTGCTGAGCCTGCTGCTCCCTGGGCTGGATGGCTATGGGATGGTTGCGCCGTGGCTGCCGTGGCGCCGGGTGCGCTCGCTTGCGCCGTTGAGCGGCCTGGGTTTGTTGCTGTTGGTCGGGTTGCTGTGGATCCCGGAGCTGAACCGCTGGTTCTTCCAGCAGGTGTTCCAGGTGTTGCGGTGGCTCGGCGTGTCGGAATTCCTCGTGCGCCTGGGACTCAGGTTCTTCCGGTTCTGGGCTTGAGCCGGATAGGGTCTTCCAGCGCGCTTGGGTGCTACGCGCTGATTACGCCGGTTGTGGGATCATCCCCGGCCATGACCACCCTGGCGAACGGCTCCTGCCCGACGCGCTGTGGCGGCGCGTCCAACCGCTGCTGCCACCGCCACCCTCCCACGGTCACGGCGGCGCACCACGCACCGTGCCGGACCGGGCCCCCTTGGCCAGCATAGCGATATCGGCACGTCACCCTCCTTGTGTCCGTACCACCCGTTTCGTCGCTCAGACACGGCATGGCGATGCCGGTGGCGCCACGAATACGCCTCACACCACAGGTCCATTCGATCCTGGAGGGCAAAGGGAAACGGGCGTCGAGGGCACGCCGGTTTTGGGATCTGTGCACGGCTCCCAGCCTCGATCCATCAGCGGCTTCTCATACCAGACCATCGGCACGGTGTTCACGCTTGCCAGGAGGTCGCCGGGTGGCCAGGGGGAACTCACCCCCGGGCTCCCACAGATCCGTGCGTGACAGCTGACCCGCTACGCCGCCTCGTCTACAGCGCTTCGCTGCACGGTCACGACCGCTTGGCCATAACGCTGGCGCGTGGAAAGGTCGAGCCGGCGGGCCGCGTATGACAGGCTGGCGTTGACCGCGATGTAGGCCACGGCGATGCCGGTGTAGATCGGGATCGAGTACCTGCCGCCAAGGAACTCGACCGCGGTGCGGCCGTTTCGCAGCAGCTCGGTGTAGCCGATCACAAAGCCGAGCGAGGTGTCCTTCAGCAGGGTGACGAGCTGGCTCACCAGTGCGGGCAGCATCCGGCGCACGGCCTGCGGCAGGAGGATCAGGCGAAGCGCCTG
>Ga0137374_10002118_pt1 | contig 23315 bp, 23 predicted proteins | sample SagtaG_20_FD_104811 | JGI IMG/M metagenome (GOLD analysis project Ga0137374, IMG submission 104811) | Vadose zone soil microbial communities from Sagehorn Ranch, Mendocino, California, USA - Sage1_R_100_16 metaG | ecosystem: Environmental > Terrestrial > Soil > Vadose zone | place: USA... | reverse complement strand
CCATACGCCCGTCAACACATCCGTGCCCAGGACAGCCCCGTGCATCCCATCCTAACAACGCCGATGGACGCAGGGCATACCGCTCCTCGGACCAAGACGTAACTGCAGACCAGCGAGGTCGCCGAGCTGCTGCACGCCGCACCCAAGACGGTCAGCAACTGGGCCACGCAAGGCAAGCTGCCCTACGCGCGCACCCTCGGCGGCCATCGCCGCTATCCCACCAGCCAGATCCTGGCGCTGGCCCGCTTCCTCACCAGCACCCTGCTGCCCGCCCAGCCAACCCCGGCGCGTCATGGCAGTGCCGAGCGGACTGTCCCATGACCAGACCCATCCACGACGCGGACGCTGCTGTGGGGATCGACACCACGGGAAGGGCGAGGAGGGGCGGGCAGAAGCTGCTCCTGCTGCCCCACCGGGGGGTGGCGGGCGGCAACTCGGGCCAGCCGCCAGGGCGCCGAGCGTCGCCCGCCGCCTTGGACCATCTGCGGCCGAGGTCAGCCACTGCACCGGGCACGACCGGAGATCGCAGGATGCCCAGGAGTCCTGATCGCATACCTACGACGCAGCCGCCCGGGGAGCTGGTGCTGGCAGCATCGCAGCCGCTGCGAGTGGCGCTGCTGGCCCCGCCGACCACCACGATGTCGCCGTCAAGCCTTGAGCTGGGTCAGGTCCGCTGGCTCGCCGAGGGCCTGGCAGCGCGGGGCCACCTGGTCACCCTGGTCGGCGCCGGCCTTGCCGGGGTGGCCGCCACCGGCGTCTACGCGGTGATCGACATCGACCCGACCGGCGGGCAGCGCGCCAGCGCGGAGATCGTGGTGCGGCTGCACGCCGAGCAGGCCGGCAAGGCCCTGGAGCGTCTGGGTGAGGTGGAGGTGGTCGGCGACCACACCCGTACCGGTTGGCTGCCGTCCGGCGGGGCCAGCCTGCACCCCCGCACGGTGCAGACCAGCTACCGGCCGCTGGTCGGCCGGTTGGAACCGGCCCCACAGGGTTGCCGGGCACCTGGGATGGGTGGCGGTCTCCGGCCACCAGCAACGCACGGCGCCGACCATGCCCTGGGTGGGGAAGATCCACCCGGCCATCCCGATCGGCGAGCACAAGCTGTGCTTTACACACACCGGGCCGTGCGTGTACCTGGGGCCGCTGACCAAACGCCACGGCGCCGGCGTGGCGTTGGCCGCCGCGCACACCGCCGGGCGGCCGATCGTGCTGGCCGGCACCCAACCGGGCGCCAACGCCACCGCCTACAGCGAGGTCGAACTGCGCCCCCAGCTCGGCACGGGGGATGTGCTGCTGGCGCAGGCGGGCCGGCTGGAGCGGTGGGACCTGCTGGCCAACAGCTCCTGTCTGGTCGCCCCCCTCCACCCAGCAGTGCCCTACAGCCTGGAGATCATCGAGGCGATGGCCTACGGCACCCCGGTGGTGACGATGGTCGGCACGGTCGGCGCCGAGCTAGTCAGCCACGGCGTCTCTGGCCTGGTGGTGGACGACCCCGCCCTGCTGGCGGAGGCGATCAGCAAGGCCGCAGAGCTGGACCCCGAGCGGGTCCGCGCGCATGCGGCCAGCCACTTCGACCTGCCGCAGATGGTGGCTGCCTACCAGCGGCTGTTCACCCGGCTCGCCGGCGCGACAGCGGGGGCTCGCTGATGGGCACTCAACCATTGCGTGGCCACGCCGAACGGCCACCGGGGCTGCCGGCCCTCCTGGAGGTCCTGGAGCCAGGTTCGCGGGCGGGCGCCACCGAGCCGGCCGCGGATCGCCGCCTACCGGTCGCAGCCGCGCGGAGCGGCTGACCACTGCGCCAACCGCCCATGCCACCACCACGCCATGCGGCTGCATCCCTCGCGACGAAGACCTCGAAGCCTCACCACCAGCCCCGGGCCTCGGCTTCAGTTCCCCACCCAACCGACAGGAAGGACAGAGCAACGGTGACCGTCCCCAACACCCCACCGGCAAGGCCCCACCACCACCACCACCACCACCACCACCACCACCGCGGCCGGCTCCTGCCCGCCGCGCTCGCGCTGGCGCTGCTCGCTGGTGCGTGCTCTAGCGCTTCGGGCGGCGACACCGGCCAAGCCCCGGCAGCCGCCAACGCCTCGCTGAACCTCAAGGGGGTCTGCCCCGACCCGGTGGCGGTGCAGACGAGCTGGTTCCCCCAGGCCGAGCACGGCGCCGTCTACCAGCTCCTCGGCTCGGGGTACCGGATCGACGCGGCGCACAAGCGGGTCACCGGCCCGCTGACCGTCAACGGCAAGAGCACCGGGGTCCGGCTGGAGCTGCGCGCTGGGGGGCCGGCGGTCGGCAACCAGACCGCCGCCGCACTGATGTACCAGGACCCCGCCATCACCTTGGGGATGATGAACCCCGACCAGATCATCCAGCTCTCCAAGGACCAGCCGGTCGTTGGGGTGGTCGCACCGATGGAGCTGGACCCCCAGATCATCCTCTGGGACCCCAAGAGCCATCCGGACTGGCACACGATCGCCGACATCGGCCAGACCGACACCAAGGTCCTGTACTTCCAGGGCAACACCTACATGGACTACCTGCTCGGCTCCGGCATCCTGCGCCGCAGTCAGGTCGACGGCTCCTACGACGGCTCCCCCGCAGCATTCGTGGCATCGGGCGGCAAGATCGCGGTGCAGGCGTATGCGACCAATGAGCCCTACCTCTACCAGCACGAGATCACCGCGTGGGGCAAGCCGGTCGCCTACCAGTTGGTCTACGACACCGGCTACTCCAACTACGCCAACGTCCTGGCGGTCCGCGCCGACCGTCGCAGCGCGCTGGACGGGTGCCTGCATCGGCTGGTGCCGATGCTTCAGCAGGCCCAGGTTGACTTTATGGCCAAGCCGGGTCTGGCCATCGATCTGATGGTCAAGCTCGACGGCGCCTACAAGACCGGCTTCGTCTACAGCAAGGGCAACGCCGAGTTCGCGGTGGCGCAGATGCGCCAGCTCGGCATCGTCGCCAACGGCACCGACCGCACGCTCGGCAACTTCGACACCGGCCGGTTGGACCGGCTGATCAAGATCGTCACCCCGATCTTCGCGGGGCAGCGCAAGCCGATCAAGCAAGGGTTGGGGCCGGTGGACGTGGCCACCAACGCCTACATCGACCCTGCCATCGGACTGCGAGGCTGACCCCCATGGCCCCGGCCCGCTCGTTCGACCAGATGGCGGAGCACTTCGACCGGTTCGCCGAACTGGTCGGCGGCCCATTGGACGCCTGGCTGGCATCGCTGGTGCCCGAGGGTGGTGGGGAGCGGGCGGTCGATCTTGGCTGCGGGACCGGCCGGCACGCCGCCCTGCTCGCCGCCCACTACCGGCAGGTCCTGGCGGTGGACATCTCGGTGCCGATGCTGAAGCTCGCCAGCGCGCGCCGCGGCCTGCCCAACGTGGACTATCAGCAGCGCGACCTCCGCGAGGTCCGTGCTGATCGTGATGGGGTCTTCGACCTGGTCGTCAGCGCCTACGCCCTGCATCACCTCGACGACCTCGACCAGGCGCTGTGGCACATCCGTGAGCTGACCGCACCCGGCGGGCGGGTGGTGCTGATCGACAACGTCGCCCCCACTCCCGCGGTCCCACGCCGCTGGTTCATCACCGAGGCCGTCCGCAACGTGCTGCTGGACCTGTTCCAGCATCGCCGGCCGCCCGCCGAGGCGTGGGAGCGGTTTCGGCTCAACACCGACCCGGCCTGGCTGGACCACCTCACCACCGACCGGTTCCTCAACCCCACCCAGTTCACCCAACGCTACAGCGCCGTGTTTCCCGGCGGAAGGTTCACCGACCTGTACCGCTCCCGCGCTATGTGCTGGGACGCCCCGACCCACTGACCCACTGTCACTCAACCGCATGGACAACATATGACTGGCTCCCACACCTCGACACCGCCCCACAGCCAGCCGCCGGCCACGCCATGGTGGACAAGGCTGCTGCGACGCTGGCCGGAGACCAGCGTGCTGCTGATCCTGCTCGGCCTGTTCGTGTGGACGATCCGCCTAGCGCTGCAGGAGCGGGGCACCGGCGGGGTGTGGGCGACGATCACGCTGTGGGTCGCGATGGGCGTCCCGGCCGCCCTGGACCACTACGACCGCGCCCACGGCCACCTCCTTCCCCCACGGAGCCACAAATGGCAGTAGGCCCTGCGACCTCTGGCGGCGATGGGTCGGACGTGGCCAGGGTGCTGTGTGGCCTGGCAGCGCTTGGCTACGACGGCATCGCCACGGCAGTGGGTGTCGTCCGCGAGCACACCGGCCTGACCCAGGCCGAGCTGGCCATCCAGGTCGGCCTGCCGCCCATCGCCATTGCGCTGTGGGGGCACGGCAGCTTCATCCCCCGCACCCACCACCTGCTGCGGCTGGCAACGGTGCTCGCCGACCACCAGCGCGCAGGCCAACCCGCCGTCACGGCCCGACCCGATCACCCCCGCTCGCAACACCGCCTCTGACATGACCACCGACGACTGACAAGGAGCACCAGCCTCAGATGACCCCGCCGACCGTCCCGACCACCAGCACCCCCGCCACCACCGCGGCGTCTGGTAGCCGGCAGGTCCCCAGCTACGGCGGCAACGCCCTCCGCGGCCGGATCTTCATGACCGACGGCCACCAGCTCGCCACCGCCACCCGCCACCCCGACAACACCGTCACCGTCGACCACCTCCCCCAAGCCCCACTGTGGCGGCTCCGCTTCGCCGTCGCCCACCGCCCCCCTACTGCGCGCGTTCCCGTTGGTGGCGGCTGGGTGCCAGCGCGCCCACGGCCGCATCCCCCCGCCAGGGGCCGGCAAATGGCGGTAACCCCCGGCAGTGACGCCGTGGCCGCCTGGTGGCCTGGCAGCGGCCCGCGTGGTGGCCAGCCGAGCAGCAGAGAGCGGGCAGGATGGTGAGGCACGCGGGCGGCCAAGCGCCGATTGCGGGGCTTGGCAGCATCATCGCGCAGGCCCGCGCCCGAGCCGGGCTGAGCCAGCACGACCTGGCCGACGCACTCGGGATCAGGCCAAGTTCGGTGAGCCAGTGGGAGCGCGGCACCACCGCCCCGACCCTGGCGATGTTCCGCCGCATGGTCGCCGTCCTCGGCCCGTGGCCGCTGCTTACGGCCCTGCTCCCACCCGACCAAGCCGACCCCACGGCCACCGCCGAGACCGCCGACCAGCAGGTGCAACCGCCCGATCGCCAGGAGCTGGCCGGGCTGGTCGAGCAGGGCCTGTCGGACCCGCAAATCGGCGAGCGCTACGGGGTGCTTGCGGCTATGGTCACCGGGTGGCGTCGGGCCGAGGGGCTGGCATCGCAGCGGCCCTGGGGCAGGCGGCCACCAAAGCAGGAGCTGGCCCGCCTGATGGAGGAGGGGCTGTCGGACCAGGAGATCGGCCAGCGGCACGGGGTGACCCACTGGACGGTCATCGGGTGGCGTCGCGAATACAACCTGCGGCGCAGCCGCCCCGTGCGGCCATCGACCTCGTCCAGACCACCAAAGCAGGAGCTGGCCGGGCTGGTCGCCCAGGGCCTGTCGGACCGGGAGATCGGCGAGCGCTACGGCAGGTCCGCCTCGACGGTGCAGAAGTGGCGCCGAGCCTACAAGCTGGCGGCGGGGCAGCGGGTCGGGGTGGACCCGGGACAGGCCCCTGACGCTCTGGCATCGGGGCCTGACGATCAGCGAGATCGCCGCGAGGCTGGGCCGCTCGCCCTCGACCATCCGCAAGCTGCTCCAGGACGCCACGCTCACCTACCAGGCGGCCACCCAGCCCCCAGCAGCCCTGGGCAGGACGCACCGTTGGCGGCCCGGCACGCGACCGGTCCGCCGGTCCCGGTTGCCGCAGCCAAGCCGGCACCGCCCCCAGCGCCACCCCACCACGACCAGCAGCATGACACCGACGTGCAACCGGCGGCGGAGGTCGCAGGACCGGCCCGCCAGCCCACCCTTAAGGAGCGGGTGTGACCAGCCCCCACCAGCCCCACCCTCCCGACCCCGCGGCTGGGATCGACACCAGCAGGGCCAACCCGGCGCGGATCTACGACGCGCTGCTGGGCGGCAAGGACAACTTCCCCGCCGACCGCGCCGCAGCCCACGCCATCCTCAACGTGGCCCCACAGGCACGCCGAGGCGCCAAGGAGAACCGCGCGTTCCTGCAACGCGCCGTCCGCTACCTGGCCGCCGAGGCCGGCATCCGCCAGTTCCTCGACATCGGCACGGGCCTGCCCACCCAAGGCAACGTCCACCAGGTCGCCCAGGCCACCGCGCCAGACGCGCGGGTGGCCTATGTCGACAACGACCCGGTCGTGCACGCGCACGCCAACGCGCTGCTGGCCGACCACATCACCACCGTCGCCGTTCTGGCGGACCTGCGCGAGCCTGACGCGATCCTCGGCCAACCAGAGGTGCGACGGGTCCTCGACTTTGCTCGGCCGGTGGCGGTGCTTCTGGTCGCCGTCGTCCACTTCATCAAAGACGAGGAGGACCCGGCCGGGATCGTCGCCACGCTGCGGGATGCCATGGCACCGGGCAGCTTCCTGGTCGTCTCGCATGCCACCGCGGACTTCCACCCCGAGGTGGCGGCCAAGATCACCGACGTCTACCGGCGGGCGTCCGCGCCGCTGGTGCTGCGCAGCCGCAGCCAGATCGCGCGGTTCTTTGACGGCTTCGACCTGGTGGCACCGGGGCTGGTGCAGCCGGCGTCGTGGCGCCCGGACGGCGAGGGTCCTGTCAGCCGGGACGCTGGTGGCTTCTACAGCGGTGTGGGCCGGCGTAGCGGCGATCATCTGGTCGTGAAGCCACGGTGCTAGCGGCCTCTGACTGCCCGCTCAGCGTGTTGCGCGTCACTCCGAATGAAGGCGTCTCGTCACTGCGGACGAGCAGGGAACTGTGGATAACTCCCAAGGCGGCCCGCGTTCATGTGCGACGCCACCATGCGCAGCAAGCGCCCAGAGCGCCCGCGCCTCGGGCTCGCGTCCTCGCTCCCGGCAGCCGTCGGCGAGCCCGGCGGCCCTCACTGTCAAGCGCTGGTGATTCAGTGACCTGATAGACATCGGTGAGGCGGTCGTCCGGACCTTGCTGACCAACCGGCTCCACCACAAGGATGGTGCCGCCACCAGACCTGGCCACAGAAGGAGAACCGATGAGGACCTTGCACTTCGGCCTGCGTGTGGCCGATCTCGAGCGGTCGCTGGCGTTCTACGCAGCCGTCGGCTACGAGGTGGTCGGGAGTGTCCCCGAGACCGAACTCGGGCACCTGACCATGCTCAAACTCCCCGGCGACGACTTCGTCACCGTCGAGCTCATCCACGATCCCACCAAAGGCGAGGTCGATCCCGGGAGTGGGTTCAGCTACTTCGTCATCAAGGTGGAGTCGATGGACGCCACCCTCACCGAGCTCGCCGTCCAGGGTATCGACGCCGACGCGCCCAAATCACCAGATGGCTCCGAGGACTTTCTCACGACGTGGATCACCGACCCGGACGGCTACCGGATCGAGTTGGTCCAGTGGCCGGCCGGTCACCCCGACGGCATCACCGCGGCCGACTGGCCGGACTGAGTCAGCCGGTATGGAGGAGCCGACAACGCGAGCGCGGCGGCGGCAACGTGACTGCCGAGGCCCGACTCGACGACACTCGTACGCGCTCATCGGCAGCGTCGCGTTCGTGCTCGCTTTCCGTGGCGGGCAACACTCAGCGCCTGCAGAAGCCCGTGGTCCACAGAGGCAGTGACGGTCGAGTGTGGCGATGTCTCGCCCCTCGGCTACAGTTCCCTTCGTCTGTCTGGAGTCACTCATCGTGTGGTCATGGGGGAATCGATGTCGGTGCGTGAGATCTGCGAGGCTGCTACTGCCCGCGACGCGAGTGCGAGGTCTCGCTTCAACTTGGCCCAGTTGTGCGAGCAGCTGTTGAAAGATCCCGAGTTCAGGGCGGCCTTTCCCCACGCCGTGGAGTTGCACCGCATTCTTGGTCAGAGGGCCGCCACGCGCGTTACGAGGGCTCTGGTGCGTCACGCCCTGCTCATCCAGCTTGTAACAGCCAGGGTCAACACCACGCTTTATGAGGTCCGCTGGACCAACCGCCTCGCACCTGACGACCCACGACGCGCCGACGTTGACTCCTGCTTGAAGATTCTCGCAAGGTCCTCCGAGCTGGCGCTGGAGGCCGCGAACCGCCCTGCCGGAAGGGATGCAATCGTTGGCCTTGCGACGCAGGCGAAGGTCGCCAACGAACTCCCCGTTGACTACGTAGACCGGCATGCCACCCAGCTTCACCATGCCGACAACCTCCGCTGGCTGGACGACGACCTCGCAGACCGGCTCGTGCAGCAGCGACGGGTCCTTCTAAACCGGGGGCTGAACCCCGAGTATGCGGTCTTCGCGGCTGCCTACGGCAAGATCAAGGTGAAGACCTACCAGACGGATCGGGCGCAAACGGGCGTCAACAAGACGAACCGGGAGTATCGCTGGGAGACGCATCCCCGGTCAGTGCAGTTCGCCCTGCGGGGCGACTGCATGGCCATCGAGCGCAAACTCGTCGACGACCTTTGCCACCTCCATGACCTGCCCTCCAGCGTCCGAACCGTGCTCGCCGAGACTGGGCTGATCCAACCTGGTGGTGAGGCGACCCGCTGTCCGGTGACCTTGGACCTGCTGAGCTACGCCGACTTCAAGGCGGAGATGCTCGATCCCCAGCATGGCCGTGCGGCGTTCCAGGTGGGGCACCTGAATCCCCTTAAGGCCGTGAACGACGACCCGACCACCGGCCATACGGCGGCCAACGTGGGATGGATCTCCCAGGACGGCAATCGGATACAGGGCCACCTCACGCTGGCGGAGGCGCGGAAGCTCCTGAACCGGATTCGCGCGAACTACGCTGAGCTCATGCCTGACTGACAAACGCAGGCAGCTCCTCCTCGTCCTCGGGGCTAACGGCGCGTCCGATGATGTCGGTGCAGGCGGCACGAGCAAGCTCGCGCGCCTCCATACGATCACGGATCGCCTTCTCGACGGTACTGGTTACGTGCGCTCGGAGTGCGGGATCTTGCGGGATCGGCAGCACGACCTCCCGCAGTCGATCGCCGAGGGTGTCGATGATGTCTTGGGTGAAGCGCTTGGCAAGGATCTGCCGCTTCACCGGCGCAGATGTGAGCGCGGCCAGGAGCAAGTACGGCGAGATCCGGGCGGGATCAAGCACACGCAGCTTCAGCAAGTGGCTTTGATAGACAATCTTGGTGTCGTACCTTGTGACATACGCGCACGTTCCAATCAGATAGGTTCCGTCGCGCACCATGAGGATGTCGCCTTCGCATACGTCTTGCTTGGCGGCGAGCGACCGGTAGACGTCTTCGGAGACGCCTTGCTTGGGGTCGAGCTTGATCTCCCAGTTGGAGATGTCCGAAGTGCGTACGAATGGAATGCTGCCGGTCCCATACGCCTGCTTGCCGATCTCGTCCCCGGATCGGATCTGGAGCACGCCCTCGTCGAGCAAGGACTGCATCGGGATCAGATCGTGGGTCCCCTTCAGCGACTCCAGCTCCCGGGCCACATCCGGGTTGTAGTAGCGAGGCGCGAGGATGCTGTCCACGACTTCGTCGACGCGCACGACGTAGCCCAGGTGGTCACGCAGCGCTTCAGGCGACGCTTCGCGCTGGTGCCAACGCTGCACGATGTCGGGCAGCTCGTCAGGAAAGATGCGTCGTCCCCGGCTATCGTTTCCACACCACTTGGCTTCAGCCATGAAGATCCGCTTAACCTGAGCTGCGGACGAACCCCGCTTTCGAGCCACTAGCAGGCAAGTCTTCGTATGCGTTCCACCGGAGCCCGACACCTTGAACAACGACTCCGGCATTCCCACCACAGCGAGGATCTCGGCTCGTGCCCGAAGATACTCGATCACATACCGATGCGTCCGCGAGGACACAAGGCTTTCAGGAACAACCATTCCAAGGCGACCGCCGGGACGCAACAGGCTCAGGCATCGCTCGACGAAGAGCACCTGCGGACTCGAGGAAGTCTGAAGCCTTCCAGTCTTCAGCCAGCCCTTTGTCCTCCTATCTTGCCGCCATTGATAGCCCAACTCGAAAGTTGCCTGCACTTCCTTTGTGGCCGCGACAATCTTTGCACCGAAGGGCGGATTGGTAAGGATGACATCGAACCCAGCGAAGTCCTCAAACCGCGGTAGATCAGCCGCGCCCCGCCATGCCAACGAGTCGGCAACATAGACCTCGGACTCGGCCGACGTGAGCAGTGCTAGCCGGGCCAGTGCAAGGTTAGCTAGATACTGGTCCTTGTCGATACCGGCCACCCACTTCGCGGCATCCGATGGGTCGGCTCCTATCGCCAAGGACCTGCGTACCACACCAGCCAAAAACCCTCCGGCACCGCAGGCAGGGTCGAGCACCCGCTCCCCAGGCTGGGGCTCTACCATTGAGATAAGCGACTGTACGGCGTTCTGGGGAGTAAAGAACTGACCAGCTTGCCCCTTGGCGAGATCACCCATAAAGGCTTCGTAGAGATCGCCAAACGCATCGTAATCGGGAGAGTGTAGGTCGATACCGTCCAGGATTCGGTCGACCTCACGCAGACTCTCGTCGGACAACTGTAGTTCGTCACCCGAAGGGAACACCTTCGAGAGGTCCCGCCGTACGATTTCCCAAACGTTGCGGTATTGGTTTGGCACGCCGCTAGTGCCTCGGCCCTTTCCTAACTGTAGGTAGCTCTTGCAAAGGAGGGCCTTTAGCGCCTCATGCATCAGCGCTTCGTCTCGGGTAGAGCCGAGATGCTGCCCCGCCAGGTAGTTCCGAAGCTCTTTGTAAAATGCTCGGTGGTTGTCGGCCACAGTAGCCTCGTCTTCGAATTGGAATAGCCGTTGTTCGTCCATTCTTACACATCCCTATAGTTATCTGGCAAGCGTGCTTTTCTCCAATTGGCGTGCAGTCCGAAGCGTCCTGGAGCCTATCATGACAGCCATGACATTCGGACCGCCAATAATCCATTGAAGGGAGACGAAAAGGACGAGTCAGAATGAGGGATCTGTCGCGTCAGCGTTGTCTGTCGGGCCGTGGACATGACACCAGCCTTCCGACTCGTTACCAGGCTGTCCACTGAGCCATTCGAGGCACTCACTACATCTATTATGCATCGCCGCATTGATCGTTATTACGGCCCTCATCGAGGTGGCCATCCGGGTGTCGGTACGCGCTCGTCGCCGAACCCGGCAAGCAACCACCCATGCGGAGTTTGACGCATGACGAACAGCTCGGCGTACTCCTGCGTTAGTTCGGTGAAGACCCGTGGTTCGTCGCCGCACTCAAGCAACACGACTAGCTCGTATCCGGGTGCGATGGGACGGGGCCGCGACGCCGCACCGTACCGGCCATCAAGGAGCCATGGGGCCATCTGCCCGCGCAGCTCGGCATCAAGGTAGCTAAGGACGACGCGGGGCCAGCCATCAGCCGGAGCCGCTTCGACGATGCGAGCAGCCAGCTCGTCGAGATCCTGCCCAACGATCTCTGGGTGACTCCGGTTTGCCCAAAGCCAGCCTTGCGCCATGACGAGGCGAAGGCTTGGGTCCGTACGCACCCACACCGCGCCCAGACCAAGGTCCAGGTAGGTGGCGAGCCAGCTTCCAGCGGCAGCGACGGCCCCATCCTTACCATAGTGCGCGGCCAGCTCCTCGGGCGTCTGCCCGCTCGGCTCCTCGATCATGACTGTCTCCGTCGTTCGACTTCGGCGGGTATGGGGTGTTCGCTCACATGCTCACATATAGTGGGCGTACCGTGCGGCGATGGGTTGGCCCGATGGAGCGTGTTTGAGAATGGTTGCGACTTGGTGTGCAGCTCGAAGGGTGATCGGGAGCCACTGGTCGAGTTGGGTGTCGTTCCAGTTCATCTTCGTCAACGCCAACGTCTCAGCCGCAAGTTCTTCGGGTTGGTGGTCTGCGGTAACGGGCCGCAGAGCAATGGGGGTGGGGACATACATCCCGGGATAGACACGGTAGAAGTCGACGCTGCCCCTGGTGTACAGCACGTGCCGATCGCCAAGGTCAAGGAGTGTGCCACGCAGTGGGGCGTTGTCGCCGGACCGGTAGAGACGAAGCCGGTCACCGCTGCTGACCCACATGAGTTCGATCTGATCGACGCGCAGGTCGTCGGCCGCCGTGTTGAAGCCTGCCTTCTCGGCCTCGTTGAACCGTGACGTCTTGTGCAGGACGACCCGGGCGGGGAAGTTGCCGTGTTCGTGGCGGTAGAGCGTTAGCGCCTGCATAAGCAGGTCGCGGGCGTCGGCTTGTTGAAGGTGGGGCTGCCGATCCTCCTTCGAGCGTGCTGCTGGACCCCCTTGCACAACCACACCGTCACCGCGCTCGTTGAACACCTGTGCCACCGAGGTGTGCACCTCGCTGCGGTCGGGTGTGGTGAAGAACGCGACGCCGACGTAGCAGGTGGCGTAGTCGGCCGGGCTACGGAGCAGTCGCCAGGGAACGCCGCCCGCCTTGTAGTAGAGGGCCGTGTGGATGTTCCACGCTCGGGTGGCCTCGTCCTGCACGGTCCGGGTGCTGCCGTCACTGGTCTTGGGTCGGTACTTGGGGTCCCAGGTCTCACGGCGCACGATCTGGATTGGGATGCGATGCCGTAGAGATCGCGCCTTGAGCATGTCATGGAAATCGACACGCACGGTCGGATCGGACTCCTCACGCCCAGTGCTTGCACCGTCCAGGAGGCCATTCTCAGCATCCTGGGTGTCTGGTTCCTCCAAGAGGTCAAGTTCCTCTGGAAGGGCGCAGATGATGACTTGGCAGCGGTTCTCATCGGCCAGCGGTTCGAGTTCGGCGGCCCATGCCTCGACAGCGGCGGGTACTGCCTGCGCGGCCTGTCCGCTGAGGCGAGCCAGGTCGCGGCTGTGGATGCGCCGCATCCAGCGGTCATCGAAGGTGAGCTTGGAATGGAAGCACCGGTCGGTGTCGAAGCCGGGGAAGTCGCGGAACAAGCGGGGCTGGCGGCTTGGCCGGGCGGGGATCTCACCTCGGCAGCGTTCCAGCCAGCGGCGGATGCCTTCGACAGCGGCTTGGGAGCCGATGATCCCGACCTTGATCTCGCCTGGTGCCGACGCGGTGGCCACGTCGACCGGCCCGTGGTCATCGATGCCGTACCGGGGGTCGATGTGGCGGCCCCCACCGCCGAACTCCAACTCGGGCTCGTCGAGGATCATGGCCCTCATCGGCGGCGCCTCCGTCCGCGTCGGGCTGGCTCACGACGGCTGTCGGACAGGGTCACCCCGAGGTCGTCGTTGTCGTCAGCGTTGCTGCTCGCATCGGGTGGCCTCCACGCGGCGTCGTCGATGCCCTGATCCACCGGGAACTCCGCGAGGCCGCCGAATCGAAGCCTGGTGTCGGGCGGCTGGTCGAACAGGCTGGGCCTTCCTGGGCCGCGGAGGTAGCCGGCCCAGAAGGTGGTGAGTCGCCGCACCGCCTGATGCCCCTCGATCCGTTTGATGCCCGCGAGGTAGCCGGCAGCCCAGCGGCTGTCGTGGATGCCGTTCCAGGTGAAATGGTAGGTGGGATTCAGCTCCAGGTACCACGCACCGTCGAGTTGGAGGAACTGTCGTTCCAGCGCGTAGTGCCGGTAGTAGGCCACCCGCGACGGGTCTCGCCTGCTTGGGTAGGCGCTGAACACGGTGCGACCGTAGCCGCCGTCGACCTTGATCGTCAGCGGCGACAGATCCTCAGTCGCACCGAAGTACAGATAGTTGCGCTTGCCATGCCAACGAAGCTGGTCGACATGCGCGTCCTCCAGGGTGCGGTTGAGCACCTGCACGAGCAGGCGCCGGGCGTCATCGGACTTGCTCGCCGCCAGCTCTCTAGTCGACGTAAACCTGATCGGACCATCGACCAGCGGGGTGAGTGGGGCATCGCCGAGCCGGCTGAACGAGAACACCTCGCCACCCCATAGCACCCAATCGGACGCCACCGCCCCGGCCGCTCGTAACCTCTTATAGCCTTCGCGCCGGTCGGCCACCCGAGTCGGCGCCGACCACACGACGTCAGCCATGTAGTCCACGCGCAGCAGGTTCGACAGCAGGATCTCCGGCCGCGGCGGCGGCCGCAGATACACCCCCTCTGACGCCGGAAGCGCCAGCTCCAACAGAGGGCCAGCGGCCGAGGCGTCGAAGCGATCCCGGCGCTTGTCGAACCGGACCCTGCGAGAGGACCGGGCCTCTGGGTCGGCCAGTGCCTGCTTCACCGGCACCCACCATGCTTCTCGGGTGCCTGGATGGGAGCACACCAGCAGCACCGGCGCGTTCCCGGCCAGCCAGTAGCCGATGTCGCTCTCGTCGCACAACCACCAAAACCCGTTGTCGTCTTCCCCTGCGAAGCGACGCTCCGTAGCCTTCGACTGGACGAGCAGAACCCGATTCAGGGTTGCCTCGTCGGGTGACACCAGTTCGATCTCCCCGTCGATGCCGTGGTCGACCCGGCGCGGATGCCAGATGAACCCCATCTCGGCGACGAGCATGCCGATCAGGGCCATGCCGGCTTCGCCGATCCGGGCGCTCCCTGTGAACCGTTTCGCCACCCACCACCTCCCTCGCCATCACGTAGCCGGGAGCATAGGGCGTCGCCACGACACTCACATTCGAACTCGAAGACCGGCAGGGCCGCGGTTCACTTCCTCTTCAAGGCTCCCTTCAGGGATGGTCCGCCGCCAGGGCGCCACCGATGTAGTCACATTTCGGTTGGCCTTCGTGTGCTGGCCCGGTAACAACGGATCGTCGACCAGCAGGCGTTGACGAGCGCGCAGACTCACGGTCTCGATTACCAACCAGGTTCAACTCGTCTGCCACTCCTTGCTCCAAGACGGAGCGAATAGAACAGAACCGCATACTCAGGCGCTCCGGCTACACGAGGTGGACTGTCGTCGGGGAATGCAGAATTGCTCGACCCTCTCGCCGGGCCGTGCTGCTGAAGGTCGTCTGTGAAGTGACTGCCGTGCTTCGTGGTCTGACGATGCTTGGGTTGAGGCATACTATGGGAACACTCGTTCGATGAGGAGGACACGGATGGGCAAGGGCAAGCCGGTGCATGTGGTCCCACAGGGCGACCGCTGGGCGGTCAAACGCGAGGGTGCCCAGCGCGCCTCGTCGCTGCATGACACGCAAGCCGAGGCCGAGAAGGCGGGACGACCGCTCGCTCGCACTGACCAGACCGAGTTCTACCTGCACGGCCGTGACGGGCAGATCCGCGAGAAGGACAGCTACGGCAACGACCCCAACCCCCCGAAGGACGCTCGCTAACAGTGGGCTCCAAGGGGCTCGACGGCTGCGGGATGTCAGGGCCGAATTCAGCTGATCACGGGGACCACATTCCAAAGGAGAGATGAGGGTGCGGCTGCAACTGGGCCAAGAGTGGGTCCTCGGCGAGCGCATCGACGGCGGGGGGTTCGGCCAGGTCTACGCCGCGAAGTCCAATGATCGCGAGGCGGTCGCGAAACTGGTCCCAAAGGACCCCGGCGCCGAACGTGAGCTGCTGTTTGTTGATCTGACCGACGCTCCGAACGTCGTTCCTGTCATCGACAGCGGCGAAACCGAGGACCATTGGGTCCTGATCATGCCCAGGGCCGAGAAGTCCTTGCGGCAGCATCGAGCAAGCACCGATGGCCCGCTCGATATCGCCGAAGCGGTCAACGTCCTGGACGATATCGCAGAGGCACTGGTTGGCCTGGACGGCCGGGTCGTCCACCGCGATGTCAAACCCGCAAATGTGCTGTTCTTGGATGGCCGCTGGTGCCTGGCCGACTTTGGGATCTCACGCTACGCGGAGGCGACCACCGCTCCCGACACGCGCAAGCATGCGCTGTCGCCGCCCTACGCTGCGCCAGAACGTTGGCGGGGCGAGCGGGCGACCATCGCGGCGGACGTGTACGCCGTCGGCGTCATTGCCTACGAGTTGCTCTCGGACTCCATGCCCTTCGTCGGGCCGGGGACCGAGGAGTTCAGGGAGCAGCACCTTCACGGCGAGCCATGCCCTCTCGACTATCTTCCTGCACCGCTGGGAGCACTGGTTGAGGAGTGCCTGTACAAGGCGCCCGAGCCGCGGCCAAGCCCCAGCAACCTGCTGGCTCGTCTCAGGCGGTTCACCGCGTCGCCATCATCGGCAGGTCTGGCCAGCCTCGAAGAGGCCAACCGCGCGGAAGTGGCACAGCGCGGCGACGTGGCGCGGCGTGCGTCCCAAGCACGCTCAGACGCCGAGCGGCGGGCGGCCCTTGCTGCCGCGGCCACAAGCGGGATGGCAAGGATTGCGGGCGCCCTCCGGGAAGCCGTCCTGATCGCCACACCAGCGACCGCGGCGCAGCCAAGCCGTGACGGTGGCTGGAGCCTTCGACTAGGGCAGGCGGAGCTTCGGTTCGGGTCGCCCGTCACGACATCCCCCGCACCGTGGGCATCATGGGAGGCTCCTGCGTTCGAGGTCATCGCCCACGCCTCCTTGGCTGTCATCATTTCGCCGGATCGCTTTGGCTACGAGGGGAGAAGCCACTCGCTGTGGTATTGCGACGCTCGAGAGGCTGGCCGCTATCAATGGTTTGAGACCGCATTCATGCTCTCGCCGTTCCTGGCGCAGCAAGGGCGCCAAGACCCGTTTGCGCTGAATCCCGGTGAAGAGTCGGCGAAGGCCCTGTGGGCGGGGATCGCCGAGTTCCAAGTCGCCTGGCCATTCACAGCGGTGAGCATCGGTGAACTAGACGAGTTCATCAACAGATGGGCGAGCTGGTTCGCGGCTGCCGCACAGGGCCAGCTACAGCATCCAGGCCAGGTGCCGGAGCGGTCACCGAACGGAAGCTGGAGGAGGAGCTAGCCTCGATACTGCTAGCTCAAGTTGGCTGTGAAGGTGAAGTGGTGGACGGGCGCCGACCCGTCCTCAAGGAGGACCATCTCGGAGGTGACGTGGTCAAGCGCCAGACGACGGCGTCGTTGCGCAAGGGTGCTCGGTTCGGCTCCTGGGTGCTGACTCGGCGGTTGGGCCAGGGGGGCAATGGTCAAGTCTGGGAGGTCCAGGGCGACGACGGCACCCCCCATGCGATCAAGCTCCTCGATGCGAGGAAGGGCAGCGGCCGATATCGGCTTGCACGGTTCAAGGACGAGATCCGGTTCCTCACCGAGCATCCGGGTCATCGCGGCGTGCTTCCTCTAGTCGACAGCCACCTGCCGGCTGATCCGGCTGGGGTCTCCTGGTATGTGATGCCCAAGGCGATCCCGATCAGGGAGGCCCTCGGGACTGATCCAAAGCCCGAGGTGGTCATTGATGCCGTGGCCTCGATCGCCGAGACCCTGGCAGCCTTGGCCGCGAAGGATATTGGCCACCGAGACATCAAGCCGGACAACCTGTTCAAGTTGGGCGAGGAATGGGTGATCGGAGATTTTGGCCTGGTCACCTATCCCGACAAGAACCCCCTGACCGAGCACGGCCGAAAGCTCGGACCAGTGGAGTTCATGGCACCGGAGATGCGAGCGGATGCTGACCACGCCCAGGCAGAGGCCGCCGATGTCTGGGCTTTGGCCAAGACTCTGTGGGTTCTCCTGCTCGGCCAGACCTATCCGCTTCCCGGACCGCACCGTCCCACCGATCCCGCCTATGCGCTGCGCGCACTCATCAGCCACAGCCGTGCGGGCGAACTGGACCTGCTCTTGGAGCGCGCGACTGCCATCGACCCGGCTGCCCGCGAGCCGATGGCTGCCTTCGCCCGTGAACTCCGGGCATGTCTGGCACCCCCGCCGGAGACCATCGCCTCGGCGGACCTGCAGACGCTACAGAACCGGATCACGGCGTTGACAGCCGCCCCTTACCAGCAGTCCACCGATTCCCAGGAGCGACGACGGCGCGTAACCAGCGCTTTTGAAGAGCTGAGGGAAGCAGCACTGAGCGGCCCCTACCACGCTCTCGCACAGCGGCTCGTCCACTTCCAGAGCCGCTACCACGACAACATTGCTGATGCGGTTGTGCTGCTTGACCGCAAGGGGCTGGCCTACGCGGGGTACACCTGGGGTGGCCAGTTCTTCTCGCCCCCTGGCGCGCCGACAGTAGTGGTCACCATCGCGGTGGGGGGGCGGGTCATGACGGAGGACAGCCCAGGGGAGTTCGCGGCCGTGCTAAGGGTTGAGCGCCGCCGTGACAGCCGCGCCGATGTCCATGAGGTCTGGCGCGGTATTTACACAGCGCCGATCGCCTCAGCCCAACAAGCCCAGGTCTTCGCCGAGATCCATGCCGGCTTCTTCTCCAATTTCGACAAGACCTTGCGCAAGGTCGCCGAGATGCTAGCTCCGACAAGCCACGCCATGTGATGCTGACCCAGGCAGCGGCCGGAGTCCGGCACTTGCGGTCTATTTATATACAGAGGCTCGCGCTTTCGGACGACAGCCAGGAATGCCCTCGCCCAGCGAGGACTTCCGCGGCGCGCTCCCGCCGCCGGTTGGCTTCGGTCTACTCCTCGTTACGGCGCTGGAACAGGCCGGGTACGAGCTGACCGCAGAGGCCGGCGAGCGGCCCCGATACCGGCGGTCACTGCAGGAACCCCCAGTTCGCCGTGTCCTGACGCATGGGGGGAGCGTGCCGGCAGCACGCGGCTCGCAGGGCTTCCCTCGCCGTCCCTTACCCCTTGCTCTTCACACCATGGGGCTTGGACCGCTTTACTTCGGGCCGCAGCATGTAGAACTGGTCAGCTCCAGATTCGATCTCTCCTGCCATTTCTTCCACTCCCGCGAGTCGACCCATACGCCATGCCTGCAAGAAACCGAAGGCAACATCATCGATCTCGCTCCGCTTGGGAGATCGAAAGCGGCCATCCTCTCGTAAGGTCATGTTAGCCGCGGCGGACAGAAACCTAAATACCTCCCACTCCTCCTCGCGGATTCCGAAATAAGCTCCAGTTACGTTATCAACGCCCGCCGGTCCATACCCTCGTGCGCATTCGGCCGCAAGCTGCTGCATTTCCTCGAATGAGCGCGATCGCTGTGCCATCTGCATTGCCTCCTTTACGCAGCTTCGGCGGAATCTACCATGCTTGTCATGTGGATCTTGCCGGCGCACACCTCGCAGGCGTGGAACTCAGCGGCGCAGACCTACAGAAGCTCGCGCTTGCGGGCGACAACGTCGATGTCGTGCAGCCCAGTGAGCTGCGGGCAGCAGCCGTGCCTGTCACCGGAGCGGGCGAGCCCTCTGTGGGTGGTCAGTTGCTACGGTATCCGTCGCGGCGGACCTTGCCATGTTGGCCTGGCAGACGAACGACAGGGCCGTTTACCAGCAGAAACCCGGATGGCAGGCTTATGTAAAGCTGAGGGCACCCTTCCCGACGCTGGTCAGACGGCCTCTTGGTTGACCGCGTCCCTGCTTCAGCTATCGCCTTGCCACGTCCGTGCCATTCGGCTTTGCACCGTCGCCGGCGTGGAGGAGCAACACCTGAGTCATCAGCCGGAGCGTCTATTATCTCCACCTGGCACGATGGCCTCAATGGCGTTTACCAGCTATTCAGAAGCCCCCGGTTCCTTGGCGGGCTTGTAGATAGTCGGGTTACTCATCGGCTCTCGTCCTCGTGCGCCCCCTGCCCCTCGTCGCGGACGAAGGTCACGGTCTCGTCGGTCAGGTTAACCTGGCTTGCGTGCCATCCGGCATCGCGGATGGCGCGGCCCAATGCGGTCCCCGCATAGCCATACCAGTGAGTGGGGTGGCGGCGAGCTGACTGCGGCAGGGGCATACCGAGCACCTGCTCGATGTCCGCGAAGGTCAGGTTGACCTCGTCGCGGCCCTGGTCCTGCAGCCACCGCCACAACCGCTGGTACTTGCCGGTGTGCGACGGACCCTCATCCGATTCATCAGTGGCCGCGTCGGTCCTGTCCGCTGTGCGGTCACGCGTAAGGGTCACCGGCCTGGTTTGCTGCACTCCGATGTCTGGCCTGGGCCAGATCGCTTCGACGCGACCAATGAGGGAATCGGTCCGCGTCCGGATGTCGTCCTCGGTCCAGGCGTCCTGGTGTTCGGCAACGATCTCAGCGTTGAGCTTGAGTTGGCTGTGGTGCAGCAGGTAGTCGCGCTTACCGTCGCCGCCCAGACCCCGTGCCGCAGCCTCCTGCGCGGTCCACGGCCGGTTCGACATGGTCGGATTCAGCTTCCCGGTCACCAGGGTGAGGTTGCCCAGCACTTGAACGCACCCGTCGCGGCGCAAGGCCGCAACGGGCTCCCCAGCGACGTCGGCGCCCCAGTGATCCCGCCAGCCTTGGGGCATCACATGCTCAACGGTGAGGTTTCGTGGGCAGGACTGGCCTTCCCCCAGCGGGCCACGCAGCGAGTCCTCGATCGCCTCAAGGACCATGCGCAGCCGCGGGCGGGATAGGTTCTTGTAGATCGGCTGCTCGCGAAGGGCCACGCGCAAGGTGGCGGCGTCAGGCCAGTATCTGGAATCTGCCTGCTGGTCGGCCAGGAGCCTCTCGACGGTGTCACCGGCGGCGGCCGGTCCGGCTTCGTCCATGGCGCGCAGCAGGTCGACCACCATGCGGTTCACGTCCTTCGCAGTGGCCCGGCAAAGCGCCCGGCGGACCATCCAGCTCTCCAGCGCCCGCAGCGCCTTGTCTCGCTGGGCGGCCGGCATGGCCGTCTCATCCCAGCGCAGCACCCAGAGCAGGAACGGACCGACGGCGGCGGAGTCCAATGCCTTGATGACGCGGTAATAGAAGATGCCCTCAATGGTGCTCGCTGGCAGCGTCTCCATCTGCTCGTACACCTTGGCGTCGGACGCGAGCTCTGCCAGCAGGTCGAGGATCGGCGGGTGCGTGGTCAGCACGAAGTCGCGGAAGTCGCTGAAGACGCGGTCGGCCTGGACCTCGTGCCGCAGCTTCATGGTCAGCCAGTAGTTGAGGAACACGTCGATGCGCGGCCGGAACAGGCGGCCCTGGGCGACGGGCTGACGCCAGTAGTCGTTGTCCAGCGGCGCCCAGTGGTCCCGGTATAGCTTCTCGACGTCCGCGTCCTGGGCCTGGGCGATCTGGAAGACCAGGTTCTTGACAAGGTCGGCAGCCAGCAGCGGGCTGCCGCGGTGGTTGAGCGTCTCGAAGATGACCTGGGCGTTGTCGCCGGCCTCCAGATCGATGACGACCACCTTCAAGTGCTCACGCAGCGCGCGGACCAGCGCGTTGAGCCGGGCGGTGGCCTTGTCCGGGTCGCCGGTGACCTCGGCCCAGTCGGTGATCTGCTCGACGAAGAAGGCGTGCGCCTGCGCGATGCGGGAGGACTGCAACGCCGGCGGTACCGTGCTGTCGTTGTCCATGACCACCCGAAACGCCGCCTGGTCGCGGTCGGTGGGCCAGACCTTGAACACCTCGTCGGGGTGCTGGGCGATCTGGGGATCGTTGAGCACCAGAACCCGCAGCGCCTGAGCGTCCATGGGAGCCCCGTGCTGCTCGACGACGTACTGGGCGGCATCGAGCAGTATTTGGAGCGTGGTCAGTCGCTGCTGGCCATCGACGATGTGGCGGACGGCGATGAAGCCTGCGGGGATGAACTGCTGGTCAAGGACGATCGCCCCGAGGAAATGCGGGGGCACCGGTGCGGCCCCGTAGCCTGCGGGTGCGTCGAGCAGGCGTTCGGTGACCGTGCGGACGTCCTCCCACAGCGGGTGCCACTGGTCTTCGAGGTTCCACACGTACGGCCGCTGGAACAGCGGCACGACGTAGCGGATGTGGTAGCCGAAGATCCCTGCTGGAGCGAGAGTCTGAGCCTGCACCATTCCCCCTTGATAGTCCAGCGCGTCGGGTCCACCCTGTCTGGGGACATATGGCATCCTTCCACACCGCTGACAGGCGTTCACGGGCCTACCCAAGCGTGGTGTCGCAGTCATCCTGGTTGGAAGTCCTCGGGCCACACTGTGGTGGCATCGACGTCGGCGTCGGTGAGGTCGGCGCCTCGGCGTCGTGGGGATCGGTATTTCCCCAGCGAGACGGACCGTGTGCAGTGCGTGGTTCTGGTCCGGCTCCTGCCCACGACTTGGACAATTGCGACGGCCTTGTGGTAGGTCAACCTGGCTGGCTGTCAGCCTGTGAGGCGCGGTCGATAGCTTGACCTGCGCGTTTAGGCGTGCAGCGGTTCACAGGGCTGGGACGTGCCCTGCCCAGAGTTCGAACCTGCGGCTCAGCGGGCTCATCCGACCCTGCCAGCATGAGCACGTGGTCGATGCTTCTTAGCTTACTTCGCCATGAAGAACTCGGGGTCGAGGTAGGGGCTGAGCTGCGGGAATGCTGACAGGTGCTGGGCTCGTTGTGGTCGAATGAGACTGTTGTCGCTGTTATGAGAGATCCCGCTGCTTCGCGTCACCACCCCGCCGCTGACCACCTGGGACGCGCTCCTGCCCGACCAGGCCAAACGCCTCCCCACCGAGCTCGCCGCCATCGACGCCTATCTCGACGACGAGCGGTTCCTCGCCCCATGGCACACCGTGTTCTCCGCCCGGCTGGGCCGCCCCTCGGTCCCGATCCCGACCCTGCTGCGGCTGTTGTACCTCAAGCACCGCTACCAGCTCGGCTACGAGAGCCTGTGCCGCGAGGTCGGCGACTCGATCGCCTGGCGTCGCTTCGCCCGCATTCCCTTGGACCAGCCCGTCCCGCACCCCACGACCTTGAGCAAGCTGGTGCGGCGCGCCGGCCCCGGCGTGATCGACCAGCTCAACATCGCGCTGGTTGGCAAGCTGGCGGGCGACAAGTTGCTGCGCGGACGCAAGCTGCGGGTGGATACCACGGTCGTCTCAGCGAACGTGGCCTACCCAACCGATGTGGGGCTGCTGGCGCGGGCGGTGAGCAAGCTGGTGACCATGAGCAGGCGGGTGCAGGCTGCCGGAGGTGCGCCGCGGACCAGGATCCGGGATCGTCGGCGTGCGGCGCGGCGCCGCGCCCACGAGGTCGCCCGGGCGCTGCGGTCGCGCAGCGGTGACGCCAAGCAGCTGGTGTTGGAGGTGACCAGGCAGGTCGCCGCCGTGGCCGCGGCGCAGCTTGCCGACGCCGACCGGATCGTGGCAGGCGCCCGCCGGGCGCGGACGCAGCGCCCCAGCGGGGCCGGGGTTGGGGCTGGGGGCGTTGGCCGGCGCATGGCGTTGGTTGCCACCCTGCAGACCACCATCCAGCGGACCCGCCGGCTGCTGGACCAGGCCCGCACTCGCCTGGCCGGTGGCATGCCCGACGGGGCGACCCGGCTGGTCAGCCTCCACGATCCCGACGCCCGCCCGATCCGCAAGGGCCGCATCGGCCGCCCGGTCGAGTTCGGCTACAAGGCCCAGGTCGTCGACAACCCCCAGGGGATCGTGGTGG
>Ga0137374_10002115_pt1 | contig 23328 bp, 13 predicted proteins | sample SagtaG_20_FD_104811 | JGI IMG/M metagenome (GOLD analysis project Ga0137374, IMG submission 104811) | Vadose zone soil microbial communities from Sagehorn Ranch, Mendocino, California, USA - Sage1_R_100_16 metaG | ecosystem: Environmental > Terrestrial > Soil > Vadose zone | place: USA... | reverse complement strand
GCGCGGTGCCGCCGAACCAGGTCTCGATCTTCTCGCGGAGCTGGGCATCTTCCCCTCTCCCCCACCGGGGGAGAGGGTCAGGGTGAGGGGGCGCGTGCTCGGGATCTTCCCCTCTCCCCCACCGGGGGAGAGGGTCAGGGTGAGGGGGCGCGTGCTCGCCCCGCGCTCTCTCCGCCTCGTCTGCCGCCGCTTCTTCGACGGCCTTTCGCCAGGCGGGGCCGTCGATCCCCGGCTGCTCGACGAGCGCGTCGAGCAGGCGCCGGCGAGCGCCCCACGGGATGGGGGTGACGGGCAGCATCAGCAGCTCGGCGGCGCGGAACGGGTCGCGCGGCGCGAACGCGAGGGCGAGCCTGAGTGGCAAGATCTGGAGGGCGGGGCGCCAGCGGGACCGCTCGGCGACGCCGATGGCGGGGAGTCCGTGGCGCGCGAGCGCCGCCTCGAGCGCGCCGAGGTCCTGGCCCGTGACGAGCGTCGCGGCGTCGAGGGGGCGCGAGCGGGCGTAGGCGGCGGCGAGCTCCGCCACCTCGAGCGGCGTGTCGGCCTCGAGGACGAGGACCGAGCCGTCGCCGGCGAGGGCCGGCCCGGGTTCGGCTTTGCCGGAAGAGACGAGTGCCCGTTGCAGCCGGCCGAGGTCGGTCGTCGCGGGTGCGGCCGGCGCCTCCGCCCCGGGGCGCTCCACCGTCGCGCCCTTCGCGACGAGCGCGGCGAGGAGACGCAGGAGGAGCGGATCGAACGCGGCGTCGGGCGCCGCGACCCGGATCGAGAGCGGCTCGGGAACGGAGGGGGCGCGCTCGATCTCGGCGAGCAGGAGCGCAAGCAGATCGGCGAGCCCGGGCGGGATGGCCGGGAGCCCGGGCGCGTCGAGCCGCTCGAGCGCGGCGAGGTCCGCGAGGCGGGGCGAGCCGTCGAGGTCGCCGCCGTTCCACTCCGATGCGCGGAGCAGATCGCGCAGGCCGAGGAGGAAGGCGGCCACGCCCCAGGGATCGTTCGCGCGAGAGCGGGAGAAGGAGCGCGCGCCGTCGTCTTGGAGGGCGAGGCGGGCGGCGTAGGCGGAGACGCGCTCCGGATGCGGCGCCGGACCGCCGCGCAGGCCGTAGAGGCGCCCGAGCCGCTTCGCCAGGCCGAGCGGGCCGACGCACTCCCACCCGGCGCGGGCTTCGCCCGGCGCGAGGTGGTGGCGCCAGGCCGTGCCGCCGTCCCTGGCGGTGAGGAGAAGCTCGAGCATCTGGTCTCGATCGCGACGACGCCATCATAGGGCGTGGGCGGACATCTTACGGAACGCCGGGTCCCGCGCAGTGCCGCGGACGTGTCCGCAGGGGAGCGAAAGTACCTCCAAGCACGCGGAGGTGGAGGATGGCCGGCACGGAGGTGACGGTGCTTCACGACACGCCCGCGGTGAGGGAGGTGATGGACGAGGTCCTGGCAGGGCTCGCGCGGCTCGGCGAATGGGAGGCGCGGCGCCGCGCCGCGGGCTGCTCTTCCTCGACCGTGCGAAGTATCCGGCGCTGCGCGCCCGCATCGATCGGGTCCTGGATGAGGCGGAGCGGGAGCTCGAGCGGATGGTCATCCGCGTGAAGCCGGGCGACTGGGCCGAGATTGGCGGGCATCCCTTCCGCGCGGCGAGCTCGGGCCGGAAGGGCTTCGTCCAGACGGAGCGGCTCGACGAGGAGGGGTTCGTGGTGTCGAGCGTGCCGGGGTGGGCGGGGGGCTCCTGCCGCTCGAGGCGGAGCGGGTGGAGGAGCTGCGAAGGAGCGAGCGGAAGGGGAGGACGAGCCGACGCTGAGTTGATCGGCCAGGGGGAACCTCATGCTGCACAAGCGACTGCTGGGCGAGCGGCAGCTGGGGTGAGGGAATGTGGCGCCGACGAGGGTTGGAAGACGTACATGTTCGGGGCAAGTCGCGGCTGTCCTATGCTGCAAGTATGATGGCCCGCTGATGGGAATCGCCCGCCTGCCCGAGCTGACGCCTCCGCAGCGCCGCCTCGTCGACGAGATCCACTCCTACTGGACGAGGGATCGGCGGTTCCCCAGGACAGTCGCCCTGTCCGTTCGTTTGCGGAAGGAACTCGATGTCAGGGCGGTCGCCAAGAGCATGCCTCCGGACGTCATCGGCCGCGCCAGCGCTCACTCAGACGATGAGGAGGTGCTGAAGCTCCAGATTCTGGGGCTCGCGCTGTGCTCGGGCGAGGAGAGGATCGTCGACGCGTTCCTTGAGTTGCTGCGAGATGCAGCACGCCAGGCCATTAGCGCCCCCAACTCCAGGCCGGTGGTGACCCGAACGATGTTGCGGGCCGTACTCAAGGATGTGCCACAGGAGGAGTTCGACCTCGTTGCGCCAGTAGTGAGGGACAGTCTCCTGTGGGGAGGAACCGAACCGACAACCGGCGAATGGACGCGCGAGCCGTCACTGGACGTCATTCGTTTCGAGAACGTTCGGACGATGGGGGAGTACCTCGAGCTGGCTTCGGTCCAACCGCAAGAGGTTGGCGTTCTCGGGCAACAACACATAGCGCTGCTCGGGGAGGTCTACACCCAATGGTGCAGGGGCGGAGAGTGGCCCGGGTCGCGGGAATTCATCGTTGGTTACAGAGGCAAAGGTGACGCACTCCGCCTACTGAAGGAGATCCCGACTCGATATCGCAGCGAGGTGCAGTGGAGCAGCATCGAGAGCAAGCGGTTTTCTCTTACGCTCGATGGCATCGCGTTTTCCGGGCGGGCTGACGCCGATTTGACCGCGTTCGTGGCGATGGTGCACGTGCTCGTGGAGCAGCTTGAATCCTCGCCGGAGGACGCGCGCATCACAATCCCGGAACTCGCACGCAGAGCGAGCGTACTCGAGCCGACCGCCAGCCGAATGGCTGAGGTCATGGCCCACGACTGGGCCCTTGGTGTCAGTTTAGGTCACGACGACTCACGGTCGACCATGAGGGTCCGTGACACCATCCTGACGTACGAAGGGATTCGCACGTTCGAGGACTTCCTGAGCCGACGAGAGGATCGCGCTAGGAGCAACAAGATGCGCGAGAACGACGAAGTGGACGACGCTGCGATCAGGAAGGGCATCCTTGAGATGTTCGCCGAGCTCCCCGAGGACGCCTCCAGGCACCTGAATAGATCGAATGTGCTTGGACGCCCGACGCAGCCTGGGGGCTTGGAGCATCACCTGAATCACACCTTCACCATCGAGGAGCGTGGCCGCGCTGATCGACTCATGCGGCAGCTCGAGTCAGAGGGACTCTTGGCTCCGACGTGGAGTGACATGGTCGCCCCTCCGGACTGGCTCATCATTACGAGCCCAGGGCGGGAGGTTCTTCGGGAGGGTCTAGCGCCTCGTCGCGAGTCAGTAGCCCCGGCGCGGAGCCAGGATCAAGAGTTTGATGCCTTCCTGTGTCATGCCTCCGAGGACAAGACGGCTGTGGTGACCCCATTCGCGTCGCTGATGGAGAAGCACGGTCTGAAGCCGTGGTGGGATGCCGGCCAAATCGGATGGGGTGATTCCCTCATCAGGACCATCGAGCGCGGCCTGACGCAGTCGCGCTTCGTCATCGTCTTCATTTCAGAAACGTCGCTCAGGAAGACGTGGCCGGAGAAAGAACTTCGCGCTGCGCTTAACCTGGAAGTGTCCGGCTCGAAAAAGGTACTCCCGGTCATTATGGGTATCGACCACGCCAGTCTTGAGAACAACCATCCGTTCCTTGCCGAGAAGCGTTACCTCACGATTCAGCCCTATGACCCTTCGCGTGAAGTCGCCGCCGAGGACCTGCATCATCTTCTCGACGCGCTCAAGGCCGAACTGTCGAGGCTGCGGGAGTGACGCCATGTGGCCTGGCAGAGCGGTCGAAGTAACCAGGCCGGCTAGACACCTCGCATAGTTGTCATCCGGGGTGTCGTGGAGACGCGGCAAGTGCTTCGGACCGCCGCGGCTGCAGTTACGCTCCCTCTGCGCAACTCGATGCTCCACATGACGGCGCACCTGCTCAAGGCGTTCCTGGCCGCAACGCCGACGTGCGCTGCACGTTTGTGCCGTGACTTCTACGGAAGTCGAGAGGGCAACAGCCGCTATCCCGCCTAGAAGTACTTTGACTCGCGATTCAGGAACGCGGGTCGCGTCCCCTCCAGCACATTGAGTACTGCCGTGTTAAGTTCAGGATTCTCGATGGCACCGGAACGGTATTCGACCTTGTTCCCGCCGTCAGAGGTGTGGCGCGCGCAGATGATTTGTTCAGCATCGCACGCAACAGCAAGATTCGGATTGTGAGTTACCATGATCAACTGCCGCCGTGTTTTTGCGGACCGTATACACGTGCCGAGTAGGGTATACACAGTCTCGTTGTCGAGATTCTCCTCCGGTTGATCGATGATCAGGGGCGTGTCGGTCTGATCAATGAGTAGGTAAAACGCCAAGAGCAGGGCTCCGCGTTCGCCGGGCGATAGTTGACCTAGGTCCTTACTCCCAAGCTGCAATGAGTAAGTAGGGACAAGGAAGGATAGCCCAAACACGACATCGTATACGGCCTCGGGGCTGTGATTCTTACGGAGTTGACTCGGGAGCAGCGCAGGAGGCTTTCCCGGAACTCTGAAATCTCGGTGAAGGTGGTCGTCCGTATCTTGGAGAAATCCGACGACTCCGACCGTTGAATTGAGATCGTGTCGCGCAAGCAAGGACTGCAGCATGCGCGCGCCTTCCTCGACGCCAGCAAATGATCCTGTTGCACCTCGGTTTAGATGCGTGAACAGCGCATCCTCAAGGCCGGACTCGCGAATGGCGACACTGAAACTGAGAGGGAACTCCCGAAGAAGGTCTTTTCGCTCTGCTGCGAACCGCTGCACGGGTTCGTAGACCTCTTGGTACATTGCCGCAATCGATCGAATCGTTTCAAAGATCTGTTGCGAAAGCACGAGGCGCTGTTGCTGAGCGTCGGCGAGAAGCGCTGGGATCAGGTCGATTGCAACAAGCTGCGAACGTTCGAACTCGAGCGAGCCTGGGACTTCTGGTGCCCCGATGAGCACAGCTCTTTGCGCCTCCCAGACAGTCAGCGCTGTTCGATAGCGCTCATAATCCCTGGCGGGTCCCGCGAGCTGAGCCTGCAGTTGGGGAAGCAACTGCTCTTCGGCAGCGCGACGGGCAGCAAGAGACCCTGGATGAGCAACGTCCAGAGCTTGCTGGAGCTGGACGGCGACTGTCGTGAGAGCCTGTGCCTTCTCATCGAGAGAAGTGAACGAAATGCGTAATTCAACGACTGAATCCAGTTGCAGCCCGAGGGCTCCCAAATCGCCAGCAACAGAGTTCACCAACGTCTGAAACTGCCGCTGAAACGTTTCGAGCCGAGCCCTAACTTGCCGCACCCTTTCTAACGAGCCCTGTGCTTCGGTGAGGCTGGCAGTTGCGGCGCGGATTTCGAGTTCAAGTGCACCCAACTTCTCGCGCGACGCCTGTATGTCAGAATCCAACTTCGCAATCGCGGCTTGTGCCGCGGGGTCCGCTTCCGGTGCCTGGATGGGCGCCGGCTTGGACGCGTCGTGTGCGTCGACTTCGCGCTGCTTGGCTTCGAGACGCTTCTGAACTGACGCGCGGTATGCGGGCGTCAGCAACATCTCATGCCGAGCGATGCGCTCGTTCAGCGGGGTCAACTGTATGCGAAGCTGCTGCAACCGATCCTCAAGCGGCCCCTTCCGGTTCCCGAGTAGCTCATCGAGCGACTTGGCGCCGAGACGCTTCTCGCGAGGAATGTGCGAGAAGATCACCGACTTGAGTTCACAATCGAAGGCGCTGCCGAGCCCCGCGTTGAGTTCGTTGCAGATTTCCTCAATTCTGCTCTGCGGCAGGTACGTGACGCGCTCGACCTCGCCGGGTCCGACCGAAGTATCAAGAGTGCGGGTCGCTCTTTCGCGAGAGGCCCATTCGGCCGTAGCCTCGAAGCTGCGTGCTTTATTGTCCTTCGGACTCCGAAACTTGAGGTCGTTCAGAAACGAAAAATGGTTCTCGTTGTGGGAGGACCCCAGTAGGCCGAGGACGTCTGCAAGAGCGCTCTTGCCGCTACCTTTGTTGCCGATGATCGCGACCAACTCGTGATTTAGTGGCAGCGACGCATCGAACCAAGGATCAGGCTCAGTAGCCTTCGTCGCCTTCCGGATCTGAACCGAGGACAGGAAGCGAGTCGGCCGTCGATGTACCTCCGTGAGAAGCCGCGGTTCTTCCCCGATGTAGGTGCGCGCTGCAGGTTCGTTCACCGTCTGAAGAAGGCCGAGAAAGCTCGGGTCCGCTTTGATCCAGCAGCAGCGGCCCCCCGGGAACACTCCGTAGTTGGCAATAGCGTGCGCATCGCTCCCGCAGACAACCGGCTTTGGGCGACCTCCGATGGCTTTAAGGAAATTGTTTAGAAAGTGCTGGTTCTGTGGCGTTTCGGCACCGTGGAAGAGCTCGACTGAGCTCTGATCGCGCGTCTCGAACGCATCCGCAAAATGCAGGAAGATGTCGTCTAAGAGCGGCTCGGCTTTCCAGTCAAGTTTCTCGACTCCTCCCGAGGTGTCGTACGGCTGAACCACCAATGCCCGGCCCGCGCTCCGGAATGGTGCGATCGCATTCTTCAACGACTCCCTCGTTACACGAGCGGCTTTCGAACCGAGCAGCAGGCGGCCCTCGTCGGTCGCGAGTAAAGCTTCCGTCGCGCCGAGCGCTGTGAGTTTGTCTGTGCCAAGCGAATGAGTGAGCCCAATCAACGCTTCGTCAGACAGCGATCGGTTCTGGCCGTTTGGAAAGGGTACTTGCAGCGCGGCCTTGAAATCGTGGAGTTCCTGCCGTGAGATCGCGTCAGTGAATATGACCTGCGCGTTGAGTCGGTACGCCGTCGGCGCCTCTACGCGAAGTTCGATTCCCGGAAACAGCGTCTTGGCGAGGGGAGCGTGTGCCGTGTCCTCATAGTCACGGATGCGCAGGTAGCCGTCGAATGTCCAGTAGTCAACGATCGCAAACACCGCGACGTCTGAGCCGTTGACCTTCTCGATGATCGCCTTGGTAGCCGCGTCGGCTTGCGCCGGCGGCATCACCGGGTAGCGCGCGCCTGTCCAATGGAAGGACGCGGGAGTGTGAATGTGCAGATCCCATTTGCGCCACAGCGAGCCGCGCGGGTCGTTCATGTCGGTCCCCCTCCCCGTGAGCCATCATCGCATCATCACGCAGCGTACGGAACTGACTTTCGATCGCAAGCGCGTAGTGACCACTCATCGTGTAAGCTCGCCTACGCGGGGCGACGCGGGCAGCCGCCGTCAAAGGTGCGGCTCGCGCGACGGTGGTGGACGTGGCAGACGCGGGCCGCGGGTGGCCGAACGTCGATCCCCTCCCCAGCGTGCGCGGTTCACAACGCGACGCGCGCGTCGGCGCGCGTCGGTAAATCCCCCTTCGGCAGCACCACCCTGCTCCGTCCGGCGCTCACGCGTTCGACCGTGACCCGCACGCCGATCCGCTCGTGCAGCTCGGGGACGTGCGAGATAACCCCGATGGTGCGCCCCGTGGCGCGGAGGCTGTCGAGCGCCACCATCGCGTTCTCGAGCGTGTCGCGATCGAGCGTCCCGAACCCCTCGTCGATGAAGAGCGTGCGCGCCTGGGTGACACGGGTCGAGAGCGATGCGAGCCCGAGCGCCAGAGCGAGCGAGACGAGGAACGTCTCGCCGCCGGAGAGGCCGTTCACGCTGCGCACCTCGTCCCCGAGGTCGTGGTCGACCACTTGAAGCTCGAGGTCCGCCCCCGGCACGCGCATGAGCCCGTAGCGCGGCGCGAGGCATCGGAGGTGATGGCTCGCGTGTTGGAGGAGCGCGTCGAGCGCGAGCCCTTGCGCGAAGGTGCGGAACCGCTTGCCGTCTGACGACCCGATGACGTCCGCGAGCCGGCGCCAGCGCTCGGCGACTGCGCGCTGCGCATCCCGCTCGCCAGCGAGCTTCGCCACCTCGGCGCGGCTTCGCTCGTCCTCACGCAGGCGGACCTGCACCTCAGTAAGGGCAGCAGCCGCCTCGCGCTCCCGAGCCTCGGCGGACGCCGCGCGCTGCGCGGCTTCATTCTTCGAGATGGAGGGACGACCGGTGGCGTCATGCTCGCCGAGCTTGCGCTGGCGCTCGGCGACGCGCGTGGTCGCCTCGTGGAGCGCCTTGTCGAGCGCTGCGAGCGATCCGCGCGTGCCCTCGATCCATCCGAGGTCCCGGGCGAGGAGCGCCGCCAGGCGCGCCCGGTCCATCCCGCGCGCGCCCAGCGCTGCCGCAAGGAGACCCTCCGCGGCCGCCGCCGCGTTGCCGGCCGCCTCCACGCGCTCCGTAGCCCCGCGCCGCTCCTGGTCTGCTGCGGCGAGATGCTGTTCCGCCTGGGCAACGCCGCGCCGTGCGGTCTCGAGGCCACCCTGCGCCGCCTGCTCGGCGCGGCGGAGATCATTCTCGACTGCGTCGGCGGAAAGCCCGCCGAGAACCTTCGCGCGCGACTCGCGAATGGAATCGAGCGCGGCCGTCTCGCGGCCCGCCTCGGCGATCGCGTCATCGGCTTGACGGCGCTTCTCCTCCGCACGCGCCGACGCGCCCGCGAGCGACTGCCGGAGCAACCCGAGCTGCTCCTCGGCGTTCTTCCGCTCCGCTTCGCGCTCGGCGTGACCCAGAGCGACCTCGCCGCATTCGCGGGAGAACGCCGCAGGATCGTTCCGGGCAGTGGCGCGCCAGTCCTTCCGGAATGCGAGGGCCGAATCGAGCCCCGTCTCGAGGCCGTCGCGACGCGTCGCGAGACCCCGGACGGCGTCCTCGTGCTTCTCAGCGCCCTTCGCGCCGCGGTCGGCTTCGCGGTCCGCGGCGATGAGCGCCTTCCGTGCGCTTTCGAGCTCGCGCCGCGCATCGTCCACGGCCTTGCGCGCCGTGTCGGCCGCCTGTTTGCGCGCGATCGCGCGGTCGTGTTCCTTTCGCGCAGCGGAGACCTCCGCGTTCGCGGCCGCGAGCATGGCGGCGAGCTTGTCGCCGGCATCCGCGGCGCGCGCCGGCACGCCCGCGATCCCCGCGCCGTCGCGGAGCTTCGAGTACCTCTCCTGCGCCTTCTCGAGCGCGTCCGCCTGCCGCCCCCCCTCCTTGCGAGCGTTTTCCGCGCTGGTCTCGAGCTTCGCGACGCTCTTCGCCGCGTCTGCGCCCGTCTTCCGGAACCGCTTCAGCTCCGACTCGGCGCTCGCGACCGCCTCGGCCTGCCTGCGGTGGAGCGACTCGGACGGCGCCTTCTTCGCGTACGGGTGAGCGGTCGCGCCGCAGAGCGGGCACGGCTCGCCGTCGACCAACGTGTCGCGGTGGTCCTCGAGTCTGAACGCCGCGGCGATGCGTTCGAGCGCGTCCCGCGCGGCCGTGAGCGACGCCTCCGAAGCGGTGATCTTCTTGTCGAGCGCGTCCACCTCGCGCCGACCGGCATCGACCGCGGCAGCGTCGCTCCGGGCCGCTTCCGCGGCCTCATCGCGCGCCGCCCGCGCGTTCGCCGCGTGTTCCGCCTGGGTCGCCAGCTCCTTGAGAGCCTCCCGTCGATCGGCGAGCTCATCCGTGTGCTTCCCGAGCGCCCTCGGGTCGTCCTTTGCCGCCGCCTCGCTCGCCGCATGCGAGCGCTCCTCGAGATCCGAGAATCCGGCCTCGAGCTTCCGCGTGCTTCGCTCGAGCTCGGCTTTCCGCGCCTCTGCGGAGTGGAGTGTGTCTCGCGCGGCCGCGAGTGCCGCCGCGCTCCGCGCGAGATCCGCGACGATCGAGGCGTGGTCACCGAGCGCCGCCTGCCACCGTGGCCACTCCGAGGCGAGGACCTGTCGGTCCGCGTGGTCCCGGAGCCACTCGACCGCCCGATCTCGCACGGCCTCGTGCTCAACGATCGATCGCCGGGCGTGCGTCAAAGCTTTGTCCGACTTCTGCGCGTCCGCGCGCGCGAGGGCGAGCGCCGCGCTCGAAGCGTCCGTCCGGCGCTTCGCCTCCGCGATCCGGACGTCCAGCTCGCGCGCGCGGGCGAGCTCCGGGCGCGCGGCCTCGCGCCGTGCGGCCGCGTTACTTGCGGCGGTCACAGCCACCTTCTCGATTTCGCCAGCGCGGGCGCGAGCGTCCCTTGCGGCCGCGAGGCGGGTCTCGGTCGTGGCGAGACGCTCCGCCGCGCCCTGACGCTCCCGGGTGGTCCGCCCCGCGTCGTCGTGCAGGGGTCGGAGCGCCTGCGCGCCCTCGACGGCCTGGAGCTCCGTCCGCAGGGGCTCGCCTGCCGCGCGCTCCTCGACCACCCGCGACAGCGCCGACGAGGCTTCGGCGACATCCTGGGTGAGCTTCTCGGCGACGGCGTGCCACCGCACGGCATCGGAAGCGAGACTCGCAGCGGCCTTCGCCTCCTCCTGCGTCAGCGAGAGCGCGGCGGCGCGGTCGCCTTGCTCGCGCCGCTCCTCGTCGGTGAGGAGCTTCACCGTCCCGGCGCGCTCCTCGATCACACGGAGCTTCTCGTTCTCTGCTCCCGCCCGGACGTGGGCCGCGACTGAAAGCCGCGTGTAGACGTCCGTCCCGGTAACGCGCTCGAGGATCGCTGCCCGCTCGTCGGGCTTCGCCTTGAGGAACGCCGTGAACTCGAACTGCGGGAGCATCACGGCGCGCTTGAACTCGTCGAAGGAGTACCCAACGAGCTTCTCGATCCGTTCCGGGACCGCGGTGAGGCCGGACGTGATCGGCTGGTCCGCGGCGAGGTCCGTGAGGACCATCTTCGCCTGCTGCAGCTTCCCGTTCGCGCGTCCGCGGGCGCGGTTCACGCTCCACCGTGTGCGGTAGCGGCCGCCGTCCACGCCCTCGAAGTCCACCTCGGCGTGGCCCTCGCCGGCGCCGCGCGAGAGTATGTTCCGCTCGTCGTTGGCGTCCACGAGCAGCGAGGCGTCGTCGTCGGGCCGACCGATCATCACGGAGTGACCGCGATCGCCGAGCCGCGGCGTCCGACCGAACAGCGCGAGGCAGAGCGCGTCCATGAGCGTGCTCTTCCCCGCTCCCGTCGGACCCGAGATGGAGAAGAGCCCCGTCTCGGCGATCGGGCCGCCGTCGAGCGGCAGCTCGAACGGGCCGTAGAGGCTCGCGAGGTTCTCGCCGCGGATGCAGAGGATCCTCATGGCAGCTCCCGGTTCACGAGATCGAGGAGCTCGTGGAACGCGACGAGGACCTCTGTGGATGGACTGCCCCCGAAGTCCTTCTCCCACTTGCGCAGGAAGACCTGCTCGGGCTGCAGCTCGGCGAGCGGCTTCAGCTCCACATCGCCGAGAGCGCGCGCGGTGCCGGCCGTCTCGACGCCGAGCCGGGCGAGGCGTGCTTCCTTGCCGGTCAATGTATCCTCGACGAGTTGGCGTAGCGTCGGCTCGGGTCGCTCGACGCGGACCGAGACCTCGAGGAGCGGCCGTGCCGCGTCGGGACCGGGCCCGCGAAGCGGGAGTCGCCCGAGCTCAGCGAGCACTTCCTCGACGGACGCCGCGTCGCGGCCCGCGGGAACGCGGAGGATGTCGACGAACCGCGGCACGCGGAGCGAGCGGATCTGGCTCGCGCGGGGGCCCTCGAGATCGACGAGCACGACCTCGTGCTCGTAGTCGCGCTCCTTCAGGGAGAGTGGGAGCAGCGAGCCCGCGTAGCGGACGTTTTCGCGCCCGCCGACAGGCTGCGCGAGGTGGAGGTGCCCGAGCGCAGCGTACGCGAAGTCCTCCGGGAAGAGGTCGTGCGACACGGCGGACTGGTTTCCGACGACGAGTCGGCGCTCAGAGAGCTCCGAGATCTTCGCGCCCACGAGGTAGAGGTGCCCCATCGCAACGAGCGCCTGGTCCGGCGAGCGTCGTGCCCGGGCGAGGTCGAGGACGGAGCGGTAGAAGCGGCGCGTCCCCTCCGCGACCGCATCCTCCGTGCCGGCGCCCGTCTCTGCCGCGCGCAGGAAAGGGACCGCGGCGACGTGGGCGGCGAGCGCGCCGGAACGGTCGTGCAGCGGCACGACGAGGCGCTCGAGGTCCGGCTTTCCGTCGCGTCGCGCCACCCCGCCGAGAACGTGCAGCCGCTCCATCGCGCGGAGGAACGGGTCGGTCGCGTCGAGGCGTGCCGCCGAGTCGTGGTTGCCGCCGGTCACGACAACCTGCAGGTGCGGGACGCGGTGCCACGCCTCGACCAGGAACCGGTACCAGAGCGCCTGCGCCTCGGTGGGAGGGTTGGCCGCGTCGAACACGTCTCCGGCGATCAGGACCGCGTCGACGGACTCGCGCTCGATCGTGTCGAGCACCCAAGCGACGAGCTTCTCGTGCTCGTACGCGCGTTCGATGCCGTGGAGCGTGTGCCCGAGGTGCCAGTCGGCGGTATGGAGGAGGCGGAGGGCCATGGGACCACGAGAATACGGCTGGGTCGGACACGCCGTGCCGCCGCCCACCGCGATGAATCACGGCAGATCCACGTCGACAGCGGAATGCTCCCAGTCGACGCGGGCTGCGGCGCGCTCGATCTCGACCGGCAGCGGCGAGGCGAAGGCGTCCTGCCACCAGACGAGCGTGATCTCGGACGAAACCATTTTTGGATCGAGCGGCTTCGAGGTGAGGCGCGCGATGCAGGCCATCCAGGGATACCGTTCTCGCACCGCTCTCGGGGTCGAGTGCCCGGGGAGAGGCTCGATACTCGGCTCGACCACGACGATCGGCGCCCCGTAGCGCTGCTTCGCCACCGCGATGATCCGCTCGCGCTGCATGGCGTTCGCTTTGGGCGTGAGGCCGCCCTCGAAGATCCCCACGTTCGTCGGGAGGACTGAGAATCCGAGCACCGACACCATGCGTCCGCCCGGGAGTCGGATCGGGAAGAGTCGGTCGAGCCAAGGGCCTTCGTGCATCTGGTTGCGGGGTTCGTTCATCGGATTCGCGCCTCCGTCCAGCACGATACCGTCTCAGCTCTGGGAACTCCGTCGATCACGCATCGAGCTGCCGGCGCTCCCGCGGCTGCGCGGATAACTCGAGCCCGTTCTGCGGGCGGGCGTAGCGGATCGCGTGCAGCGATCGCGCCGGGGTGACGAGATCCTGAACGACGATCTCCGAGCCACTCGCAAGACGGAGTGCAGCCTCCCCATGCTCCGGGATGTCGGTCTTCTCGACCACCGAGACCCACCGCCGAACCTGCTTGACGAGCGCATCCCGGCCGACGGCGCCGTCCACCTTCGAGGCCTGGAAACGCGTCCGGTGTCGCGGAATCATCTTGTGCCCCCTGCGCCGCCTATCGTCCAGCATACCGTCCGTCCGGACGCGTGGTGCTTTCGCGGCAGAGACCGTTCGCGCGTGTCCGTCCCCGTTGTAGGATGCACCGCGTGGGGGCTGAGTCCCGGGCGCACAGCTCGGGTGCCCGAGCTCCGTTAAAAGCGCCGTCTTCTTGCGAGGTTCGCGTGTCGGCCTTTGTCGCCGTCTCGACCGTCGATTCCATCCTCGCCGTCCAGGTCGCGTTCGCCTGGGCCGGCGAGTCGCGAGAGACGACGAAGAGTCTCGGCTGGTGGCACACCGACTTCATCGACTCCACGGGCGGCGGCGATTTCCTGGCGCGCCTGCTCCCTCGAACGCACCCGTGGGCCCCCCTCGAGGCTGTGCATCTGGGGATGGCCAAGGACTCCATCTTCCGATGGATCGAAAACCGCGGCCTACCTGCCCACAAGATCGGCCGCCTCTGGAAGTTCAGGTTGTCCGAGGTCGACGACTGGATGCGCCGGCATGACGACAGCGTCGACGACCATGCTCCAGCAGTACCCTTCGATGATCGATCCGTTCGCATGCCCAAGCGACGAGGTCGGAGATGAAGCTCGTCCGCAACACCGGCAACGACCGCGTCGTCGACCTCGTGTTGAATGAGTTGGCGACGAGCCAGTCACTCGACGTCGTCACGCCGCATCTATCGATCTTCGGCTTCGCTGCGCTGCGAGAGACTTTGGAGCGCATTGCGAGCACTCGCATGATTCTCCCGCCCGCGGGCTGCGATCTCATGCTCTTGGGCGACGAGGCCGACCGCGCTGCGAGGAATCGTCTTCAGGCACGATGGCTTGCCAAGAACTGTGAGGCGTGGCTTCGAGACAGCGTCGACCTGCGGCCGACGGCGGCAGCAGTCCCTCAAGGGGCCCTAGTAGTGCGCGACGCGAACGGTGAGCCGCAGCGGGTCGTGCACGGCGCGTTTTCTCTCACCACAACAGGGCTCGGCGTTGCGCCGGGCAATCCGCATAGCCTGATCCAGGCATCCGAGACCGCTGCTGAAGCACAGCTTCTGAGCACGTGGTTCGAGGCGCAGTGGGCTAGTCTCACGCCGAAGCCCACCGAGAAGCAACGCGTACTCGATGCGCTCCACAGGGTTGCGGCACACGGTGAGGCCCATTCTTCGTATGCTCTCATCCTCCACCATCTTTTCGGCGCTCGCGAGGAAGCGCTTGACGAGGAACGGATCGTCAAGTCTGCCACGGGCATCCGCAACACGGTTGTCTGGAACAAGCTCTACAAGTTCCAACGTGACGGCGTGGTGGGCGCGATCGACAAGCTCAACCGCTTCGGCGGCTGCATCATCGCGGACAGCGTTGGTCTCGGGAAGACCTTCGAGGCGCTCGCGATCATCAAGTACCACGAGCTCCGTAATGATCGAGTCCTCGTCCTGGTTCCCAAGAGGCTGCGCGACAACTGGACCCTCTACAAGGCGAATGACCGGCGCAATTTCCTCGCCCCCGATCGCTTCAACTACGACGTCCTGAACCACACCGATCTGTCCCGCTACGGTGGCTTGTCGGGCGACATCGACCTGTCGCACGTCAACTGGGGCAACTATGATCTCGTCGTCATCGACGAGTCGCACAACTTCCGCAACAAGAAGACCCCGCGCGTGGGGAGCGAGACTCGCTACGACTGCTTGATGCGAAAGATCATCAAGGAAGGCGTCAAGACGCGCGTGCTCATGCTTTCGGCCACGCCGGTGAACAACCGGATGGCCGACCTTCGCAACCAGATCGCCTTCGCCACCGAGGGCGACGACACCGCTCTGATCGAGCACGGCATCGGCAGCATCGACAGCACCACGCGCCTTGCGCAAAAGCAATTCAATCGTTGGCTCGATCTCGACGACGATGAGCGCACCCCAGCGCGCCTGGTCGAAATGCTCGGCTTTGACTACTTCACGCTGCTCGACCTTCTCACGATCGCCCGCTCGCGGAAGCATATCGAGAAGTACTACGGGATCACGGAAACCGGTCGTTTCCCCACGCGACTGAAGCCGATCAACATCAAGGCGGACGTGGACCGCGCCGGTGAGTTCCGGTCGATCCGGGAAATCAACCTGGAGATCCGCCGCCTCAATCTCTCCTCGTACGCCCCCCTGCGCTACGTGCTGCCGCACAAGCAGGATGCCTACGACAAAAAGTACAGCACCGAAGTCAAGGGCGGCACCGGCTTCTTCAGGCAGGTAGACCGCGAAGAAAGTCTGATCCACCTCCTGCGCGTCAACGTGCTCAAGCGCATGGAAAGTGCCGTGCCTTCGTTCGTGCTCACCATCGAGCGGCAGCTTCGAGACGTAGAGGCTACGTTGGCGCGCATCGAACAACAGCCCGAGTCGGTCGAGGAGATCGAGATCGAGGACGTGGACTTCGAGGATCCTGGCGTTGAGAGCCTGTTGGTCGGGCGCAAGGTCAAAGTCCTACTGAAGGACGTGGACCTCATCCGCTGGAAGCAGGACCTGCTCGAGGACCGGAACCGCCTCGCTACGCTCGTTTCCGCAGCCCGCCAGGTTGACGCAGGTCGCGACGCCAAGCTTGCGGCGTTGCGCGAGGTAATCGAGCACAAGTGCCGGAACCCGATCAACGTCGGAAACCGCAAGGTCATCGTCTTCACGGCTTTTGCTGACACGGCTCGCTACTTGTACGACCAGCTCGCCGTGTGGGCGAAGCAGACCCTCGGCCTCGAGACGGCACTGGTCACGGGCACGGGAACGAACCAGACGACGTTGCCTCGCCTACGAAAGGATCTCGCCTCGATTCTCACGGCCTTCGCGCCGCGAGCAAAGGAGAGACCGGACGATTTCGCGAGCGAAGGTGACCTCGATCTGCTCATCGCGACTGACTGCATCTCCGAGGGCCAGAACCTCCAGGACTGCGACTGCCTCATCAACTACGACATCCACTGGAACCCGGTCCGCATCATCCAGCGTTTCGGCCGCATCGATCGCATCGGCTCGCCCAACGAACGCATTCAGCTCGTCAACTTCTGGCCCAACATGGAGCTGGAGGAGTACATCGGCCTCGAGCAGCGGGTGAGCGGTCGAATGGTGTTGCTCGATATCTCCGCGACCGGCGAGGAGAACCTGATCGAGCAGCAGTCCGGCAACCAGATGAACGACCTCGAGTATCGCCGTAAGCAGTTGCTCAAGCTGCAGGACGCGGTCATCGATCTGGAAGATCTCTCGACGGGCGTGTCCATCGCTGACCTTACGCTCACCGACTTTCGCATCGACCTGGCCGAGTACGTTCGGGCCCATCCGGGCGTGCTTGAAGGGTTGCCCCTGGGCACCTCGGCCGTCACCACGACAGCCGATGTCGACGTGCCACCGGGCATCATCTTCTGCCTGCGGGCGGAGGGCGACGCTGCGCGGCGCGCGTTCGAGCCGGGCTACCCCCTTGCTCCGCACTATCTCGTACACGTCGCGGAGGACGGCGCCGTCCTCCTGCCATTCACGCAGGCTAGGCGGATCCTCGATCGTCTCAAGCGCGTCTGCATCGGGCGCGACTTGCCCGACGCCGCAGCCTGCGCCCGTTTCGACAAGGCCACGCGACAAGGCGAAGACATGCAGCACGCGCAACGGTTGCTGGCCACCGCGGTCGCTTCTGTCGTTGGCAAGACGGAGGAGCGAGCTGTCGCCAGCCTCTTCACGCCGGGCGGCACCCACGCGCTCAAGGGCGAGTTTGCTGGCATCAACGACTTCGAGGTCGTGGCGTTCCTGGTCATCCTGCCGGAGACGACCACATGAACGAAGTAGACGTGATCGCCGCGCTCGACATGCCTCCGAGCGCTCGTGTGGACCAACGCGTACCGAAGAAGCTTCTGGTGGAGAACGGTGCACCCACCGCCGCAGACAAGCAACGGATCAACGAGGGCATCGAGGAGGTCTTCTGGCTGGCCGCCCTCAAGCCCACGACCATAGGCGTCCCAGAGTTCCGCGACGGCACGCGCGAGTACTTGGAGATCGCGGTTCTCAGGGCTGTGCTCCGCACCACGGCCCAGACGGTAAGGCTTGCCGAACTCATCCACCGCGCGGTCCCGTACCCCCTGTTGCTCATCGCCACGCAGGGCGACGCGCTGACGATCTCGCTCGCCCACAAGCGCCGTTCACAGGGCGAGGCGGGAGCGACTGTGCTTGACGGCGCACTGGTCGTTGCCGACCTTGTCGCTGTCGTCAACGCGGACGTGGCCGCCGCCTTCGTTAGCGAGATCGCTGTCGCTAGGCAACCGCGTGCCGACCTCTTCGCGCTGTACCAGGGATGGATCGACACCGTCGTGGCACTGCTTGCGGCCGAGGTGACCGGGACGTTCGCGGCCGCGTCATCGCCCGAGATGGCCGCCGCGCGTTGGACGGCCCTTGCCGAATGCGAAAGGCTCGAAGCGCAACTTGCCAAACTGCGGGCCGCCGCCGCCAAGGAACGTCAAGTGGCCCGGCAGGTGGAGTTGAATCTGGAAATCAACCGCGTGCAGGCCGACCACTCAGCAGCCCGAGCCAAACTGTGACCCTCGAGAATGCGATGAAGAAGCTGACCGCCGATGACTCCGAAGCCCGATCTGCCGACGTTCTGGCAGGCAACATCGATCAGCTGAAGACACTATTTCCCGAAGCGTTTACTGAAGGAGGCATCGACTTCGACGTGCTCAAGCAGCTCCTTGGCGGGGCGGTGGACGAGCGGGAAGAGAAGTACGGCCTCAACTGGCACGGGAAGCGTCGCGCCCGTCAGATCGCACTCGCGCCGTCCACGGGTACGCTGAGGCCCTGCCCCGAGGACAGCGTCGATTGGGATACTACTCAGAACCTCATGATCAAGGGCGACAACCTCGAGGTGTTGAAGCTGCTGCAGAAAAGCTACTCGGGGAAAGTGAAGCTCATCTACATCGATCCGCCGTTCAACACTGGCAGGGACTTCGTCTATCCCGACAAGTACGACGACAACCTTGCAACCTACCTCCGCTACACGGGCCAGGTAAGCGAGGAGGGCTTCAGGGTTTCGACGAACACAGAGGCGTCAGGACGGTTCCATACAAACTGGCTCAACATGATGTTTCCACGCCTTAAGCTGGCCCGGACTTTGTTGAGTTCCAATGGGGTGCTCCTTGTTTCGATTAATGACGCAGAAGCGCCGTCCCTGCGCCGCATCCTCGATGAGATCTTCGGAGAGGAAAACTTCATCTGCCAGTTTGTGTGGAACAACGAGGGGAACATAGACCAACAAAGCAAATTCAAGGGAGTCCACGAGTACATCGTGGCGTATGCTCGGGCAGGCGACGCCGTTGAACGGCCGATGGTCGTGGATCCTAACATCGAGGAGACAAGCAAACTTTACAATGAGCAAATAGAGAACTCGATCACGAAGAACGGACCGGCTAACCCGCCGTCGGAGGTAGTCCTGCCGATTGGTTTTCCCGCGGCCTTTCAGGAAGGGGTGCTGGAGCCACGCGACGATCAGTGGCCGCACATACTGACGCCAATCAAGGTGGCGGCCGGAAAGGTGATCAAGCCGGGAAAGCTGCGTAGCGGATGGAGCTCGCGAAACCTGCTGGACTTGTTCATTAACAACGGCTGCGTCCCGATCTTGGACAGCGCTGGCAGGGAGACATGGTTCGCGCTAACGAACACTGGTGCCATCTACGGGTACAAGCGCAGGTCGGAGTCTCAAGGACATGTGTTGTCCGTGATCCGCAATGTCGGCACGACGAAGCAAAACAGCAACATGTTGGCGCGTTGGGGAATTGAGTTCTCGTACCCCAAACCCGTGTTCCTCATCCGCTACCTTGTTCAGATCTTCACGCGTAAAGATGCCGGGGAAGTCGTGATGGACTTCTTTGCTGGGTCTGGGACGACTGGGCACGCGGTCCTCGCGCAGAACGCAGCTGACGGTGGGGATCGCCGGTTTATCCTAACGCAACTTCCTGAACCTGTAGGTGAGATGGGTGATCGAACCATTGCGGACCTGACGGTCGAGCGGATCCGCCGAGCGAGTCAGGAGACGCGCGCGGAGACGCCGCTGTTTCGCGGTGATGTTGGCTTCCGCGTATTCAAGCTCGATTCCAGCAACATCCGCGCGTGGGAGCCGGACCGGGGAAATATGCCGAAGACCCTAGAGGAATCCGTTGATCACCTCAGGGCCGATCGCACCGAGACTGACATCCTATACGAACTGCTTCTCAAGCTCGGCCTCGACCTCTGCGTGCCGATCGAGAAGAAGAAGATCTCCGGGCAGAACGTGCACAGCATCGGCGGCGGCGTGTTGCTGGCCTGCCTCGCTGACAAGATCACGCGTAACCAGGTCGAGCCATTGGCCGAGGGCATCGTCAAGTGGCACAAGGCGTTGGCGCCCGCGGGCGAGACGACGTGCGTGTTCCGCGATAGTGCGTTTGCCGACGACGTGGCCAAGACGAATCTCGCCGCGATCCTGAACCAGCACGGGCTTGCGAACGTTCGCAGCCTGTAGAGGGAAACGGCGATGAAACTCCACTTCGAGCCCAACCTCGACTACCAGCTTCAGGCCGTCGAAGCCGTATGCGACCTCTTTCGAGGTCAGGAAATCTGTCGTACGGAATTCACTGTCACGCGCGATCTCTCGGCCGCGCAGGCGCAAATGTCCTTTGCCCAGAGCGATCTGGGCGTTGGCAACCGGCTCACGCTTCTCGACGACGAGCTGCTCAAGAACCTCGGCGACATCCAACTTCGGCACGGTCTGCCGCCTTCCGGAGTCATCACCTCCGGTGATTTCACCGTCGAGATGGAGACGGGTACGGGCAAGACCTACGTCTACTTGCGGACCATGTTCGAGTTGAACAAGCGCTACGGCTTCACCAAGTTCGTCATCGTAGTCCCCTCAGTCGCGATCAAGGAGGGCGTCTACAAGTCACTGCAGATCACGGAGGAGCACTTCAAGAGCCTCTATGCGGGCGTGCCGTTCGACTACTTCCTGTACGATTCCACGAAGCTCGGTCAAGTACGCAACTTCGCAACGAGCCCGCAGGTCCAGGTGATGGTGGTGACCGTCGGCGCCATCAACAAGAAGGACGTCAACAACCTGTACAAGGACAGCGAGAAGACCGGCGGCGAGAAGCCGATCGACCTGATCAAGGCTACACGACCGATCGTCATCGTCGACGAACCTCAAAGTGTCGACGGTGGGCTCTCCGGTGCTGGCAAGACCGCCCTCGATGCGATGAATCCGCTGTGCACCCTTCGCTATTCAGCGACGCACGTGGACAAGCACCACATGGTGTACCGGCTCGACGCTGTGGACGCCTACGAGCGAAAGCTGGTGAAGCAAATCGAGGTGGCGGCAGCCATCGTGGAGGACGCGCAGAACAAGCCCTACGTGCGTGTCGTGAAGGTCGAGAACAAGCGCGGCAATATCTCCGCCAGGGTCGAGTTGGACGTTCAGACTGCAAGCGGCATCAAGCGGCAGGAAGTCACAGTGCAAGACGGCGACAACCTCGAGCAGAGCACGCGTCGGGCGATCTACGCCGACTGCCGCATCGGCGAGATTCGGGTTGGCAATGGCAGTGAGTACGTCGAGCTGCGTACTCCGGGCGGCGAGCAGCACCTGAAGCCCGGCCAAGCGTGGGGCGACGTCGACGCACTCGCCGTCCAGCGCGAGATGATCCGCCGCACAATCCGCGAGCATCTCGACAAGGAGAAGCGCCTGCGCCCGCAGGGCATCAAGGTTCTTTCGCTCTTCTTCATCGACGAAGTCGCGAAGTACCGACGATACGCAGCAGATGGGACTCCTGAAAAGGGCGACTACGCTCGAATCTTCGAAGAAGAGTACCGGCGCGCCGCGAAGCTGCCCGAGTACAACACGCTCTTTAAGGAGGTGGATCTCTCCCGCGCTGCCGAGGAAGTGCACAACGGGTACTTCTCTATCGACAAGAAGGGTGCCTGGATGGACACGGAGGAGAACAACCAGGGTAACCGTGACAATGCCGAGCGAGCGTACAACCTCATCATGAAGGAGAAGGAGCTGCTCCTGGCCTTCGAGACCCCGCTCAAGTTCATCTTCTCCCACTCCGCGCTGAAGGAAGGGTGGGACAACCCCAACATCTTTCAGATCTGCACCCTGCGGGACATTCGGACGGAACGCGAGCGTCGCCAGACCATCGGGCGCGGACTACGGTTGTGCGTCAACCAGAACGGTGAGCGCCTTCGCGGGTTCGAGGTGAATACGCTGACCGTGATCGCGATGGAGAGCTACGAGCAGTTCGCCGAGAACCTGCAGAAGGAGATCGAGAAGGACACCGGAATCCTCTTCGGCATCGTCGAGCAGCACAACTTTGCGGCCATCGCCGTTACTGCATCCGACGGAACCGTGAAGCCGCTTGGCTTCGAGCACTCGAAGGCGCTGTGGGATGGCCTCAAGACGGCAGGGCACATTGACGGCAAGGGCAGGGTCCAGGACTCGCTCAAGAAGGCGCTCAAGGACGGTACGCTCCAAGTGCCGCCGGCCTTCGCAGCACAGCTTGATCAGATAAGTGCCGTTTTGAAGAAGCTCGCTGGGCGGCTCGAGATCAAGAACGCAGATGACCGCCGACAAGTCCGCACACGGCGGGCGGTCCTGCACAGCCCCGAGTTCAAGGCTCTGTGGGACCGGATCAAGCACAAGACCACTTACCGCGTGGCGTTCGACAACGTGAAGCTGATTGAGAGCTGCACTCAAGCGTTAAGGGATGCGCCGCCCGTGGCCAAGACTCGCTTGCAGTGGCGCAAGGCGGAAATCGCCATCGGGAAGGCCGGGGTTGACGCGACGGAGCGCGAAGGCGCGGCCACAGTGCTGCTGGATGAGGGCGACATTGAGCTGCCAGACCTGCTCACCGACCTCCAGGATCGGACGCAGCTCACGCGGCGCACCATTCAGAGGGTGCTGAACGACAGCGGCCGCTTGGACGATTTCAAGCGAAATCCGCAGCAGTTCATCGAGATCGCCGCTGAGGCCATCAACCGATGCAAGCGCTTGGCTCTGGTGGACGGGATCAAGTACCAACGCCTCGGAGACGAGCACTTCTACGCGCAGGAGCTGTTCGAGAACGAGGAGCTAACCGGCTATCTCAAGAACCTGGTGGAAGTGCAGAAGTCGGTTTACGAGCAGGTGGTGTACGACTCCGAGACGGAGAAGACCTTCGCTGACGAACTCGAAAATAACAGCGCGATCAAGGTCTACGCGAAGTTGCCCGGTTGGTTCACCGTGCCCACTCCGCTCGGCGGCTACAACCCCGACTGGGCGGTCCTGGTCGAGCAGGACGGAGGCGAGCGGCTGTACTTCGTGGTCGAGACGAAGAGCAGCGCCTTCTTGGACGACCTGCGGGACAAGGAGCGAGCCAAGGTGAAGTGCGGTGAGTCTCACTTCGGTGCGCTTCGCGTTGGCGAGGCCCCCGCCACCTACCTGCGGGCGCATTCTGTTGCTGAGGTTCTGACACACGGATCGTCAAATTGAGCGGCGATCCGGATCGCGTTCGTTCACGTCGCCGAGCCTTCTGCGGATCAAGCTCACGGCCATCCTCCAGCAGCACGGAATGCGGAACATCCTCAGTCTTCAGGGCGAGCCGATGAATCTCATCGAAGAGCAGGACGCAGAGAGCAAAAGCCTGGACCTAAAAGCCGATAACTTGAGACGCCTTGCGACACTGTTCCCGGACGTGTTCGCCGAAGGGAAGCTGGACGTCGAGAGACTCTTTCAGGAATTGCCGGGGGTTCAGGGCGACGCGGGCGCGGGTGATGAAAGATTCGGCCTGTCCTGGAGCGGGAAACGTGGGGCGAAGCAGTTGGCGCTGACACCGTCAACCGGGACGCTTCGCCCGGCACAGGCGGAGAGTGTCTCCTGGAATACGACGCAGAACCTTCTAATCGAGGGAGACAACCTCGAAGTCCTGAAACTTCTCCAGCGTTCGTATTCCGGCAAGGTTCGGCTCATCTACATCGATCCGCCGTACAATAGCGGCAAAGATTTCGGGCTCTCCTCCACGTCTAATGGGTCGAGAGCCGCACATAGCGTGAAGCAAGGAGCCTGACCGGCTCCGCGAGAGGAAGAAGGAAGCGCACCGGAAACCCGTGGTACTTCGTGCTTTGC
>Ga0137374_10002108_pt1 | contig 23389 bp, 18 predicted proteins | sample SagtaG_20_FD_104811 | JGI IMG/M metagenome (GOLD analysis project Ga0137374, IMG submission 104811) | Vadose zone soil microbial communities from Sagehorn Ranch, Mendocino, California, USA - Sage1_R_100_16 metaG | ecosystem: Environmental > Terrestrial > Soil > Vadose zone | place: USA... | reverse complement strand
CTGTCGGCGAATAAGCGGCGAGAACAGTAAGCGCGAAAGTTTTAGAGCGAATTTGCGTGCGAATGTGTGTGCGAAACAAAACGGGCGACTCATCGTCGCCCGTAACTTATTGAATGTAATGGTGAGCCGTGGAGGGCTCGAACCTCCGACCCGCTGATTAAGAGTGCGGTCACAGGCACTCCAGCAGGTTATGGCTCTTACGATTTACTAACATTTGTTACAGGTTGCAGCCGCCAGCGAGTCTATCTGTTACCGGTTATTAACACCTGTTTGTAGGTATTGTGGTCACAAGTTGGTCACAACGAATGGTCCAACAATTCCTCGTCCGCGCTGAAGACCATTCGTTGAATCAGGTGGCAAGGTTCGTCCAGGACTTTTATAGTCAACGGATTTTAAAATCGACCGTTGGACTGTTGTGGCTGCAGTTGATGGCAACGAAATCGTTTCGCCCGGTCCGTCAGCTCCCGAAATGAAGTTCCAAGTACTATCTACGGGCAATCTTCAGCAATTGTACAGGCTAAAGAAAGCTCGCTTACATCTCGCTCTAGGCGTTTTCTACGCTCGCGAGGGAATGGTTCCAGATGCTGAGCGCGAATTTAGAATTCTAGTTCAGAATAATCCCCGCTCCGAACTTGCAAATAAGTTGCTCAGGGAAATCCAATCTTGGCAAAGGCGCTGATCTTTGGACTGGCGCGATGTTGAACCCGAGTGCCAGAATTGTCACACCTCGACTAGTCAAACTAGCGAACAACTATTCGCCGTTGTAGATTACGGCGGGACCCGAGCCATAATCTTTACGACGCTGCTTCATTGGTCGGTCCTACGGGCGGTAAGCAAGAAAACTTGGTGGATTGACAAACCGCATCTATTGGGAAACAGACACCCCACCACCGCTGAACTTGAGGATCTTCGGCACGACGGCTTCAGTGTCGTTGTGTCGTTGCTACTTGAAGAGGCGGAGGCACCGAGGTACGACGTCCGGAGAATAGAGACTCTAGGCTTTGTAAGACACAACATAGGTGTCAGGGATTTTCACCCTCCCTCTGTCGAACAAGTTACTTAAGTTTGTGCATATAGTTGAGAGTCAGCCTGCAGGGACAAAAATCATCGTTCACTGCGAAGGAGGAATCGGTCGAACTGGCACCTTCGCGTCGGCCTATTGGATTCTGAGGGGTTTAAATGTATCCGAGGCTATCGCTCACGTCAGAAAAGAGCGACCCGGTGCGGTGGAAACCCCTGAGCAACACGCAGTGCTCGAAGAGTTTGCCAAGAGAATCTCCATATGACCAAGTGCATACACTTTGGCGGTTGCAATCACTGAGGTGTCGCCTTCGAACAAAACTCAACGTCAAGCTGAAAACGAACCGCAACAATTTCGTGTCAATGATGCAAGAAAGTTTGCTATTGACAGCCTTTTGGAACTGGAGTAAGTTCCTTCGCGAAACGGTTAATTCGCTGCTTTGCTTACCTCGCTTGCACGGTAGCTTCTTCATTTTTAAGGTAGTGTTGTCATGCCCTCGACCGGTGTTCAATCCTCGCCCGACTCCTCAGCACTCAGCTTAAAGGATGCTCTTCGTCTGGCCTTCGCCGATGAAAGATTTGCGAAGGCAATACTTGTTTATCCCGAAGAATTTAGAGATTCATTCAATCTAAGTTCAAAGGAAATCGAAGCGCTTAAGCGTGCTGGAAGAATTGAGCCAACGGCAGATGCGCTGGCAAAAGTTCAGGAGCTGTTAACCCAAAACGTGTCTACACAGCCGGCTGAGACTGGTCCACTGGATCTGAACGACCTGTTACGCCTCGCAGCCGCAGACGAAAAACTGGCATACGCATTACTCGCTAACCCTGATGACTTCCGCGAAGCTTTTAGTTTAACTGACGCGGAAGTTGATGCAGTGAAAAAAGCCTCTCAGATTGAACCAATAACAAAAGCTCTGGATACAATCCGCGAAATAGTAAGTGGAACCGGCTCCAAATCATCACCTCATGATGACTTACAACTCACCATCGATGATGCTTTGCGCCTTTCTAAAGTCGATTCGAGATTCGCTCGCGCCTTGACCGCGTCGACAAGTGATTTCAAAACCGCCTTCAATTTAGGAGATGCCGACGTGGCGACCCTGGAAAAGGCCCTCGGCAACACTGCAGTTTAGACTTCTGGTTTAATACGGGGCCTATCCTGACACAGCCCCACTTGTCACCCAGAGTTACTACTCTGATTACCGTGAAGCAAAAAAGGAGAAAAGCAATGTCTTCGAAATACACGACCAGAATTAAAGACATTAGACCACCCAAAGGTGACCTTGACATCAATGATGCGCTGCGGCTGGCAGTCGAGGATGAGCGATTTGCCGCTGCCCTGGCCACTGACCCGGAAAGATTCAAAAGCGTATTCAAGTTCAATGACGCGGAAGTTGCGGCGATCAGAGAGTCAATTGGCAAGGCGGCAGATATCGGTACTGCGGGTTGGTACGAGTAAGACATTCCAGCTTTCGGTTCCAGGTTGGTGACGAGAATGCGAAGCCATGCGATCGTCTATTTCCGCATGGCTGCGCACCAACCATCCAGAATGACTAATTGTTGTTGGAATGCACAGTCGGCATGAATCGATAGGTGACAAATAGAGTTTTAAAGCGTGCTTTAGTTGACGAACTATAGCCCACCTCAACTCATTGCCCTCTAACTGAAGACAGTCCGGCTGCAGGCCTCGGGGCCTCCTGCGGTAGTTCCATAACGAGGTTCATCATGAAATGCCTAAGTATTCACCTTACTGATTTGTGTAACAGCGAGTGTACCTTTTGCGTGGTTGGTTCACCGCTATACACCAAAGATTCCGTCGCTTACGAGAGTGTTATCGCCTTCCTTGACGAGAATCGTGACGGTGGCTTCGGGGCGGTGAACCTACACGGCGGGGAGCCCACCATTCATCCTCAATTCATCGAGACACTCGAATACATCGGTAAGCTTGGCTATCCGGAAATACATCTTCAAACCAACGGAATCAAACTCGAAAACGAAACGTTTGTGCGCCAGCTCGTCGATCGGCATGTAACGAATTTCATCATCTCCCTCCATGGCGATCTCGCAGAAATTCAGGAAAGCCAAACCTTTACCAAAGGAGGTTTCGCAAAGACCCTCCAGGGAATCAGGAATGCGAAGGCACTCGGCGCGCATGTCAGGACCAATACGGTCATCACGACGCAGAATCTCAAGAGGTTACTCAATATCGCCCAACTCGCCGACAGCCTCTGCGTCGATCACATCAACTTTTCAAATCTGCACCCGGTAGGCAGCGCGAGGTTCTCGCGAAGCACGATCATGCCGCGGTTTGAAGACATGCGCCCTCACCTTTACCCGGCCATCGATTTTCTCCTGCAACGAAACCGGCGCGTAACGGTCGAGGGGTTTCCCTATTGCACGATCGACAACGGACGAGAAGGCCTTCACCTCAATAATGAATATCGCGAGATAAAGCTCCTCATTCGCGGCCGGATTCTTCAGGACTATGACATTTTCATGATGGACCAAATGCGCGTCTTCGGGGCGCCGTGTGAAGGTTGCCGTGTGAGGGACCTGTGCGGCGGAGTGTATCCGGAGTACATCGACTACAACGGTTGGGCCGAATTCGACTCGGCATTGGTGCCACTCACACTATCCACACAAGCCGCGAGGGCGTCATGAATCCCTCCTTCACTTCAATTCTGGTCAGCGTGACTGAAGGATGTCACGTCGGATGCGCTCACTGCGGCTTTATCGGGTCGACGCGCGACCGCGAAACCGAGATCTCGGATTTAACTGATTGGGTCGGGCAAGCCTGCACTTACGGCATCCCTATGATCATCTTCACTGGTGGCGAGCCATTTGAAAAATACGAAGTGCTGCGCAAGGGCGTGCTCGCCGCGTTCAATCACGGAGCGATGAGCGCGCTCTTTACAAGTTCTTTCTGGGCGTCTTCGGTTGACACAGCTTTGACCAAGCTTCGGGAGTTGCGCGGCTTAAGACACCTTTACTTGAGCACAGACGTCTACCATCAACGACGCGTTCCGTATGACTTTGTCCATAACGTCATCGCGGCGGCTGACATACTGGAAATACCGGATATCACCCTTTGCATAACCTATGCATCGGAACAAGACCGCCTGGGTGTTCGTGAAAACTACCTCCGCTACAAGGACCGCGTGAGGTTCTACGAGTCTCGTGTGATCCCGACTCCTTTCATTCGTCAAGAAATGCACCAGCAAGACCACATGCTCGACGGGTCGGCAGAAAGCTATGAACCTACTTGTTGGCTTGAAACGCCAATAATCAATCCGAATGGCGATTTGTTTACCTGCCATGCCGGAAAAGTTGGCGCGCACGGCAACATGGAAGACCTGCCTTACTGGTTGGGCAATCTCAGAAGAAATTCGTTCGCCGAGATAATGGCGAAGGCGCGGCAGAAGGTTGAATATCAATACCTGAGGACTCATGGACCACGAGGTGTCGCGCAGCTTTTCAAAGAATATCCCGAGCTGTCATCCGCGCTAAAGAAGAATAAGTTCACGGGGCCTTGCGATATGTGTTTCGCTGTCCTTTCTACCCCCAAAGGACAGAGTTGCCTTTCCGACTACGCACACAAGCCCGAAGTAGTTAACCGGATAAACATCAAATTGGCGCTCAATTTTGGAGAACCTCCACTCGACTTCCGGATCGGGTAGTAAGTCAACCGTTAGCTTCACGAAGGCAATCAGGTTCCCTGACATGACCAACCGATCGAGAAGCTTGAGGCCGTTTTGTCAGCGCACTAACCGGTGCGCACTTGGATTTGATTTACCGATTGGCGGACGACGATCCTGACTCTGCATTTCGTCGCCATCACTAACATGAACCACCTGTTTATAGCTCTCAGTACAAAAGGTTACGGCGAAACAGCTCTGGGAATCCGTGTAGCAACCGAACTGCAGGAGCGAGGTGATAAGTGCTTTTTTCTTGCACACCAGAGCGCCATCCCTTTGCTGCAAAGCACGACGTTTCCGCACATGAAGACGAGCGATCATGCGATCGGCTTCTTGAATCTCACGCTGCACACTCTCATCAGAAAGATGAAGCCGGATTCAATAGTTCTCTCAGATTACTTCACCACCGCCCTGGCGTTTGAAAAGGCAGCGATTGACCCGACATTCCTAAAACAACTCGACATCTCCGTCGGCGCAATCGACACGTGGGACATGGAGAAGAGTGGGTCGGTGATAGATGTGTTCGGTAACGAGCAGAGGGAGTTTCAAGATTGGTCAGACGTTTTGGACTATCGTTTGATTCCTGTCCCGATTGCCCGGCCAGATTCAGACGGACCGTATTACCAATGCTTCCCCGATCCAATTCAGATCACCAAGAAAATTAAGAGGCACATTCATCGCGACCTCGCTATCCCTCCAAACGGAAAAGTCGTGCTGTTTTGCAGTGGGGAATGGCAACACGCAAGTTTCACCAGCGAACACGGGAACCGGCTTACGCGACTGCTGCCGAAATTGGTGGGCCAATTCATAGATAAATTGGGCGAGGATGTTTTCCTGGTCCATGTCGGCCCCTCCTCATTTGCGAAGGTCATGAATGATCGCTACCGCTGGTTGCCTTCGCTCGCGCCGGATCAGTTTGACATGCTGGTTGCGAGCGCCGACGTGTTGCTGGTAGCAAATGCATCCTCGACCACGATTGCAAAGGCTCTGGTAACAGGAATTCCGGCAGTCGTATTGATGAATTCCCACGCCGTAACCTCTGTCGCCGATATTCACTCGCAAAGCGGAGCGGTTTCCAAGGAACTGGAAGCGTGGATTTCCGAAGCCGCGCCCATCTATCCGTTCTACATGTGGCCCATCGGCTACTACCGTTTTCTTAAGCCTTTGCTGGACGGGAATTATTTCTGCGACGTTGTTCCGATGCTTGAGATCACAAATGAGCACGAGGTATTACGCACGTTGCAATTACTCTTGTTTGAGGCGGGTTCAAGGCGCGATCACATCGCACGTCAGATGCAGTACGTGGAACAGTTGCGGCTATTGCCAAAGGCCGCCAGCTTAATCAAACAAAACGGCAGAGCATGAAAAAATTTCTAGGAATATTGCCTGCGGCCGGGAAGAACACCAGGCTGCATCCATTCAAGTATCCGAAGGAGTTGCTTCCGGTCCATTACCACCCTGCGGACAATGGCAACAAGATCGTCCCGAAGCTGGTAATTGAGTATTCGTTAACGGCGATGAATCTTGCGGCCGTTGACGCCTGTGTTCTCGTCGTCTCCGACACCAAACCGGAGATCCTGCGCTACCTCGGGGATGGCAGTCAGGCAAACATGCGTATCGGTTACATCGTGCAGGTCCAACCGTTGGGGTTGGCCCACGCAGTAGATCAAGCTTGCCAGTGGGCATCAGAGTTCGATTGCAACTGTTGTCTTACCTTGCCCGATACGATTTTCGAGCCATGCGAAGCAGTAAGCGTTATCAAGAATGAACTACTTTCGAAGCAGGCCGATCTTGTGCTCGGTGTTTTCCCGACGGCGTCTCCACAAACGCTGGGCCCTGTTCACGTCGAGAACGGAATCGTGCGGGCCGTCTTCGACAAGCCAACTGACACAACCTTAAGGAATACCTGGGGCGTGGCTGCATGGACTCCCAGGTTTTCCGCGTTATTGCATGAGAAATTCACTGCGGGGGGAAACGAGGAAGTGATATTGGGAGAGGTCTTCGATGAAGCCTGCAAGTCGGGATTCAACGTGCGGGCCGTTGAATTCCCGCATGGCTTGTACCAGGACCTGGGAACTGGGAACGGTCTCTTAGGTTTAGGTGCGTCGGAGCTGGTGATGGAACTGAAATGAAACCTCGACGTCATCTATTGGTTGCCGTTCATCATCAGTCGTGGGGAAGAACTGAAATGGCAGTACGGATTGCCCAGGACTTGCAGGCTGCCGGTGATGAAGTGCGTTTCTTAATACACGCGTCCGAAATTCCGTTGCTGGAGAAGACTGGTTTTAAATTCGAAGTCGTCAGAGACCATATTGGAGGTCTCGCCCGCGTCCTGTTCGATAAACATGTCAGTCAGGTACGGCCTGACTCGGTGATTTATTGCGACTTCTTCAACACGTCGAACTACTTGTTGCATCTGGGAATTAGCGACTCGGAATTTCTACTTGGTTATGACTGTCCCACCGTGACATTGGACGTTTGGGACTATCAGCTTACGGGCCATCGCATTGACCTGTTTGGAGAGTCAACTGCTGACCTGGTCCATGGCGACATTAACCAGAAGATTTCGGAGTTCAATCGGATCACGCATCGGCTGATCCCGGTGCCGTTTGCGGCTTGCGATGACCGTTCCGGCAAGTTCGCATGTTTGCCAAAGAATTCAGGAATAGGTAGTGCGAAGGACTGGCGAGACCGGCTAAACATCCCGGCGGATCATCAAGTCGTTTTGTTTTGCACCTCCAGGTGGCAACACGTTAACGGCTCCGAAAATGGAACCGGTCGCTTGTGCAGTTTTGTTCCCAAAGTCATTTCATACTATATACGTCGACTAGGACCGGCTGTTCACCTCGTTCATGTTGGTCCTAAGTCTTACGAGTTTCAGCACGTGCTGGGTCACCGCTACCACTGGTTGCCGCCACTCGCTCGCAATGATTTCAAGAAACTGATTAGCAGCGCCGACTTGTTGTTGTCGCCGAACATGTGCGCCACGACTATTGCGACTGCAATCGAATTAAACGTGCCGGTCATCGTGCTGAGAAACTCCAGGATGGTGCGGACGATTGACGAGGCAATAGAGGCAGCCGGAGGGGAGTTGTCAGACAACGTTCAAACTCTCATAACTGAATCACTGCCGATCTATCCCTTCGTCCTCTGGCCGCTCGGTTACTATCAGTTTCTTTCTCCACTGCTTACCAGCAACGAGTATTGCGAAGCCTTCGACAGTCTCGAACTGTTGCAGGAATCGTCAGTGATCGGCCGCAGCGAAGAGTTGCTTAATGAAACGCCGGCACGACAAGAGATGATCGCAAGGCAGGTGAATTACACGCAGCAGGTGGGAAAGCTACCTACCGCAGCCGATGTAATGAACGGTTTTCTTCAGTAGCTGCGTCGAGAAGAGCGACCGGATCAGCAGTCGCGCGCGCGAGGGGTCTGACGTGAGAACAGTCACGATAAACATCAACAAGCGCTGTCCTCTCAAATGTAAACATTGCTCGCTTGGGTTCTCCGAATCATATCGAGGCGATGACATTGGCCTGGGCTCTGAAGCTCTGGCCCAAATGATCGAGGCCGTCGACAATCAGACCTATGGAATGATTCTGCTTGCAGGCGGCGAACCATCGCTCAGCCCTAATCTAATCCGGGTTGGGATTGCGAGTAGCCGGAAGGCGGGACTTCTTAGCGCGATGGTTACTGCACCGATATGGGCGCAAACACCGGTTGCGGCTGATCACTTTCTCTCAAAGATACCTGGTCTCAACACTTTGATTCTCAGCTACGATTTTTACCACCTCGATTTTCTTACCATCGAACACTATCGCAACGCTGCGGTTGAGGCGATCAAGCGAGGCATCAGGATTGTCTTTCAAATTGCCTACACGTCAGAGGAGGAAAAAGAGCAATTAATCGATTCGCTGGGAGGACTGAAAATTCTTGCGAACCAAATCAATCCGATGCGAACCGTGAGGGTAGGAAATGCGGTTACCGCGAATCTGGTCGCCGATGAAGTTCAGGTTATGGAGCCATCAGACCTGGATTCGATTAACCGCGGGTGTGTCCTCGGAAATTCTTTCATCGACGAGAATTTCAATGTTCATGGTTGTTGCTGGTCCACCGCCGCAGAAGAGTCGCCTTTTTCTGTCGCTGCTGATGGTAGTCCGTCGTCAGTTGGGAAAGCTTTCAAAAACCTTGAAGCACGTGCTCTTTTTCAAGGCGTACGGCAGAACGGCTTCATCGATAGTTTGAGTGAAAAAGGCAAGCAAGCCGTGGTCGACCTGGTCAGAGGTGAGAAATTCTCCAGCGAGTGTGACCTCTGTATTCGCATGATGAGCAAGAGGGCGGCGCATGTTTGGGATGAATGCGCGGTCTCGATGCCCTCAAAACCGGAAAAAACAGTAGCTGCGGGAAATGGAAAATCCTAGCTTCTCAATTGTTGTTCCAACTTTTAACGGCGCGCGTTTTCTGCTGGAAGCGCTCGATAGCGTGACCGCGCAAACGCTTCAGACGTGGGAATGTTTAATTGTTGACGACGGTTCAACTGATAACTCCTACGAGATTGCCTCGAAGTGGGCCAGCACTCAAAAAGCTTCGGCCCGGGTTTTCCGGCGCCCGGAATCCTCGCAGCGTGGCGTCGCCGCAACTCGAAATTTTGCCATTCGCGAGTCGTCGTCCGAGTGGATCGCATTTTTGGACCAGGACGACATCTGGAAGCCATCCAAGCTGGAGGAACAGGTCCAGTTCATTCGACTCCATCCGGAGTTTGCTGTGATTGGCAGCCTACCGGAAATTCGATTCGAGAGCACCTCGAGATCGCCGTTCATCGAGAACTGGGAGGCGATGATCTTTTCCATTGATGAAGAAAAGTCGATGAATCTGCGGCTGAAAGATTTTATTGCAGCTTGCCCGTATTGCATGTCAGGTGTCGTCGCAAGGAAATCGAGCCTGTTGGAAGTCGGGGGATTTGATAACTCCATCAGTCGCATTTCTGATTGGAAGACGTGGGCCTGCCTGGCGAGCCGCGGTCCCCTCGCCCTCATGCGATCGATTCTGGTCACCTACCGTCTCCACGGTGATAACGAACTCTTGAACCTGCAAAGCGAACCGCTTGGCATCGTCGACGCTCTGCTGACAGTGCGGTCACATATGGTTGATTGGATGGCCAAGGAGCAGTCGTTGACGAGCGAGGAGGCTTCGAGCCGGTTCGATGAAATTCTTCAGCAGGAAGGACTAGCCTGGCTTCGTCAAAAGGCTCAAACCAATTCATATGCAAGGGGCGTTGCCTATGAATAACAACAACGGTCCTGTCGTTCTCGTCGTCGCCCCTGACAAAAGTCTTCCGCAGGGGTTAAGCACGAAAGATTTCCTTGGCCGGATGCCGAACATTGGAGTTCTCTATCTTGCCGCGGCGCTGGAGGCAAACGGACAGAGATGCGTTGTTCTGGATCGACAGCATTCCAGTGTTTCTCCCTTGCAGCTCGCAGTTGAGATAAATACTCACAAACCATCGCTCGTCGGTTTCACCCTATATGACGTAACGATGGAGTCGACGCGTCAAACCCTCTCGATCTTGCGGCTCCTTTACAAAGGTGCAGTTGTAGTCGGAGGTTACACACCAACCTTTCACGCCGAAGAGATTCTCCAACGATGGAATGACGTGGATTACGTGGTAGTGCGCGAGGGCGAAAAAGCGATCGTGGCTCTCACTGAACACTTCAATGGGGCACGCACCATCCAGAACGTTCCCAACCTCGTCTACCGTCAGGATGAACAGATCCAAATGAATCCGGAAGATAACCTGGTCGACGTGAACAGTATTCCATGGCCCAAAAGAGAATGGCCTGAACGAGGGGACGTGACGCCAATTGTTTCAAGGAGAGGGTGTCTTAGCCGCTGTACTTTTTGCTCGATGGTCCCATTCTATGACCTTAGGCTCGGGCCAATCGTGCGGACGCGCAATCCTTCCAACGTAGTTGATGAAATTGCCTATTGCGTCGACAACGGGAGCACCGAGTTCATGTTCTACGACGACGACTTTGGCCTTTCGTCAAAAGCTGAACGTGAATGGTGTGCCCAGTTTCTCGATTGTGCCCGAAAGCGTGGCGTCAAATTTCATTGGGGAGTGGAGTTGCGGGTTACTGACGTCATTCGAGGAGAGTCGCTTCTGCGCGACTTATGCGAAGTCGGATTAACGCATATTTCCATCGGAATGGAGTCGTTGCTGCCGCGCCAACTGAAACTCTACGGAAAAGGCTACAAGCAGGACGACGTTTTCAAAGCGGTCGAGATAGCGAGAACTCTACCCCTCGATTTCCAAACCAACGTGATTTTCTGGGATCCATGGCTTACGCTCGAAGAGGCGGTCGAGCACGTGGAACTCTTGGACCAGATCCGAATTCAGGACCAGTTGGGGTCAGCAAATTTCCCTTTCCACTCCGGACTGTTAATTGGGCGTCGCGGGACAAAACTTCATTCATTGCTCGCGGCGGCGGAAATGCTGCAACAGCGCTCAGGAAATTTTTATGAGTACGACTACGACTTTGTTGACCGCCGTGTTGCAGCGTTCCACAAAGGCGCATTCTTCAAATTCCTCGCGCGAGCCCATGCAGTCGTCAGACCGGCGGCTTTGTGGCTGTTCGTCCCACGAATTGAACATGCCGGACAACTCGAAATCGCCAGTGCCTACCGAAGATACGCAAGGACCATTGCCCACGCTGAGTTCGAATACTTCAGGGCGCTCGTAACCGCCGCCTGCCATAACGTCGATCCGGTGGAATCCGAACGACTGGCCGACCGAATACATGCGGAGTTTGGCCCACAGATCGATCGCTGTGCCGACTTACTTCCAGTGCTCTCATCGCGGCATGCGGCTGTCGCGGTCAACTAACAGCTACTTCATCAACATAGAATTGCCGGTACCATTGGCGGAACTCTACTATGGGACCATCGGCGTCAGTGAAGGGCGGATGTGGCCGGTAGATCTTGTTCTGGAAAATCGGGATGTCGCGCTCAACTTGTTTACTCATTTCAGCCAGGACCTGTTCCTGAATCATCTCCAGACCTTTCATACCTCTGTTGAACGAAACCGCGATGTTGAAAACAACGGTCTCGTCATCGATAGGTGTAACCGGATTCAGTACGATGAATCGAGGAAAGCCTGAGTACCTGGCCCAGGTTTGACCGGGCCCATTATATTCCGTCGTAACCGTTGAAACTGACGACAGGCCGTCAGCGGCAGATTCCATCACTACGCGGCTTTGGTGCCCGTTGTACGAAATGTCAAACGACGGCTCAAGAAGATGAACGCACTTGAAGTGAGTAACGTCGATAATGTTTTCGTGTGATTCCTGAATGTGACACTTTACAAGCCACTGCCGCGTAACAAAGTCGGTCCAATCTTCGTTCTCGTCAGTGAACTCCGGAAGCAAGATGACGTCGAAGAGTGGCGATGTATTCCTGGGATGAAACCAGGCGTAGATCGAACGGTTGGCCTCCACCACAGGCCACGACTTGAGGCATCGCTTGCCCACCAGCTCGGGTGTCTTCGTGGCATAGGGCACTTCGATGCACACTCCGTCCCCGTCGAAGTGCCACGAATGGAAGGGACATATGATCGTCTCGCCATCGATACGACCTCCGTAGCCAATATGGGCTCCGAGGTGAGGACAGAAGGCGTCTAATAGTTTTGCGTGCCCGCCATCGGTGCGATAGAGCACCAAATCCTTTCCAAAGAACTTCCTGGGGAAAACATCTCCGGGCTGCAATTCATTTGAAAATGCGATGTGATACCACCCGTAGGGTTGAGTCATCGGATAGCGCTCTTTCATAATTTGACCCCTTCAAGGTCGAGTGAATGAGGTGTTGATTTTGAGAGCACGGTATCGCTGCCTGGTTGTGAATTTGATGGATGGATAATACCAGAATAATGAGTCGAGAATTGCCGTTAAAAAACCCGCTCAACTTTCGTTGTGCGGGTTTCGTTTTCAGCCGATAGTTAATCTAGAGCGCTCAGCAGTTCACTGAGCAGCCCGGTCAGGGTTTTTCCTTTTTGTCGCCCCTACCTCTGTTGCCCTGATTGTTGTTGTTCTGCGGCGGCGGCTTCTCACCCTTTGGTTGGACAACTACCCGGTTGTCCTCTTTTGGAGGACGCTTGTCTCCGCCGTGTTTTTGAGCAAAGACCCCCATTGACAGGAAACATCCCACCGCCACGGCCAGTATTTTTCGCTTCAAGTCGAACATCTTATTTCCGAACCTCCTCATGCTCGGCTCCCCGTCGCTAGAATGCTCGCCGAAAGCATTGAACAGGTGATGTTGCTGCGGCATTACTTACGAAGTAAGGGTGCCGGGCACTGGCTGAAGGTCGGGCCCCAGGGGGCGTCCCGTACGGGAATCGAACCCGTGTCGCCGCCGTGAAAGAGAAGCGACCTATTGTAATTCAATGTAACTTCGCGGCATGGATAGCACTTTACCGCATTTGAAGGACTCACGGGAACGCTTATTGGACTCTTAATGGATGCGCGGTTTGCCATGCAATGCCCGCCGTTGCTTTCCGTTACCGGCAACGGATTTTAAGTCCTTTGAAATCGGTATCACCTAGTCTGACGAAACGATACGAGCCAGTATTTACAGGCCTAGCGGTCGTCAAGGTATTGCTTCGGCTGATTTCGTATCAACACATACCGCCACCATCTTAGCCCCATCTTGCCCTATCGGGACAAGCAACAAATAAGGCTGGCTCTCATTCTCAATCCCTTCATAAATTCGCTTCGCATTAATTCGGTTCTTCAAGCGAGCGCAAGCGGTCAATGCATTCAATTAGCACCATAGTAGTCACCGACTACAATCGGCGTTCATGCCTATTGCTGCCGTTGTTGTTCTGTGAATGCCTCCGCAGCTCGAGTTACTGAAAGGATTTGTTCATAAAAGTCACAAGTTGAGAATAACCTGATCTGGCGCTTCTTCCATAAGCCAATGGCCGGAACCTTAATGACGACTCCTTGAACATCTGTATCGACCAGGCGTGCTTGCTCAATCAAAAAGTTTCCTGACGCCTTCTCGCCCGTGAGGACCTAGCATCGGCATAGTTAATTTTGTTTTGCGTAAATTCGGCGAAACGCCTGCTTAAGAGCGCGACATCGTTTAAGAGCTTCAGGCGGCGCGTTGTGTTACAAAAATGTTCACTCAACTTGTTAGTAAAACATTCTGCCCAACTGTCTTTACATAGAACGAGGAGATTGCGAGGCGAGCTCGACCGATGCCGATATCCCAAGATAACGTACTGCCTCTGCCATATTTTTTCAGCCTAAAGATGGAGGAGACGCGCCGAGGAGGACAGAATTTAGAGGAGATCGTGACTGATCTCTACGCGAAGCTGCGCGCACCCCTTCTGTCGTACGTCTACCACCTAGTCGGCTCCACCCGCGACGCAGAGGATCTAGTACAGATTGCATTCCTGCAACTCTTCGATCAACTCAGCCTCAACATCGAGATACGGAACGTGCGCGGATGGCTGTTCCGGGTCGTTCACAACCTGGCCGTCGAAAACGCGAGCCGGCTGGATCGGAGAGAGGCTCTTATTCAGAAGTGGCTCCCCGACCGGCGTGAGCCAGTAACTGATTCACGCTCGGCGGAAGACTGTTTGATCCGGCGCGAACAGATTGAGAACGCCCTCGAGAAGCTCAACGAGAAAGAGAGACACTGTTTAATACTGCGCGCGGAGGGTTTGAGCTACCAGGAGATCGCAGACGTCCTGGAAATAAGCGCCAAATCAGTCAGTGTTTATCTTGCGAGGGGCCTTCAGAAATTTGAGCAGAAAAATGGAAAACAAAATTAGCGACAACGGCGCAATACCCAAACACCTGGCTGGTGATGAGCTGATCTCATATCTGGACGGGGAGCTGTCGCGCGGCGAACAGTTCGAGGCGCGTACGCATCTCGAAAGCTGCTGGAAGTGTCGCAGCCAGTTGAATGTCCTCCAGAGCAGCATCGACAACTTTCTATCTCTACGTCAAGAGAGCCTCTTACCCGGCAAGCTACCTCCCTCCGGTCCCGCAGTGGAACTGTTCCGCCAGCGGCTGGTCGAACACAGCGCTTCACCTCCACCTCAGGCGTCTTCCTGGCTCCGCATTGCACACTGGAGCTCGGTGTTCAGCAGTTTCACTTCACCGTTCAAAACTGTGTTGCCGAAGCTGACGGCCTCACCCCTCGCCGCGAGAGCGGTCGTATTTATCTTCCTGGCGGTCATCGTGGGGATCCTGTTGCTCCGCTCAAACAGAGTTCCTACCGTCTCGGCCAGCGAACTGCTGCGGCAGGCGACTCAAGCTCAGACAGCCGAACTCCGCGCGACCTCCCAGCCCGTGATCTATCAGAAGCTGCAAGTGCGACGGGTCCGCCAAGTGTCCGGACGCGACAGCGTGGTGAGCTTGGAGATCTGGAACGACGCGACGCGCCCACGCTTCCGGCAATCGGTGACTGAGGGCGTCGGTCGCCGCTTCCTGCCCGCCACGGCGTCGGCAGGGATAGGCGGAAGGGAAACCTCTTCCTTCCCGGAAGTCCTGCTCGAACTTGATCAAGTTCTGCGCGCCAACCGTATGGACCCGCAGCACCCGCTCTCGGCAACTTCCTATCGGTCATGGCGCGACTCATTAGGACAAAAGCAGGATGAGGTTACCAGAACAAAACTGTCCGGTGATATCGATACTCTGACGCTCCGCACTGTCCCGACAGGTGTTTTGAATGTAGGCCAGATCACGGAAGCCGTGTTCGTCGTGCGAGCGCGCGACTGGCACCCCGGAGAACTGCGCCTGCGAGTCCGAGCCGAGGGCGGAGATCGTGAGTACGAAATCGTAGAGACAGCCTTCGAGGTAGTGAGCCTGCCGAGGCTCAGCTCCGAGATTTTCCCAGATCAGCCAGGCGCGCCGACCGCGTCCAACTCGATCCCCGGCGCGACCCTAACCGGAAGCCCGTCGCCAGAGCTTTCAGCCAACGCTAACGGTGCCCCGATGCCTTTGCCGCCTGTGCGCGCGACCGCCGAGTTGGAGGTGGAAGTCCTTCGACTGCTCAACCAGGCCGGTGCAGACCTAGGCGAACAGGTCAGCACCAGGAGGAACTCAGACGGATTGCTCCGGGTCGAAGGGATCGTGGAAACGGAATCACGCAAGGCTGAGATCCTGCGCGCCCTCGCGTCCGTCATGAATCACGCGGCGGTCCGCATAGAAATTAAGACCGTGGCCGAAGCCCTGGCCGAGAAGCGCGGGCAGGGCAGGGACGCATCACGCCCGGCGCAGGAGCAGAAGGTCGAAATTGACAGCGGTGCGGTGGCCGCTGAAGGTGAGCTTCGCTCCTACTTCAAGAGCGACGAAGGGGCACGCCAATTTGCCGCCCGGATGGTGTCAAGGTCACAGCACGCCATGCGCCGCCTTTACGCGCTGAAACGACTCTCGAATCAGTTTTCGGCGGAAGAGTTACGCGCATTCACTCCCGAAGCGCGCGCCAAGTGGCTCGCTCTGATCCGCACGCACGCACGCGCCTACCTGCAGGAAGCGAGCGGTCTCAGGCAGGAGCTACAACTGGTCTTTTCTGCGTCCGCGCAATCAGCGGGCGCACAAGGTGGGCCAGCGATAACCGATCCCATTGATGTGGTGCACGCCGTCGAGCAACTCTTCAAGTTAGGTTCGGCCAACGACCGCGTGATCCTGTCGGCATTTACGACCTCCTCGGAAGGTGTCAAGGTCACGACCATCAAGACTGGAGCCTTCTGGCAATCACTCTCCGCCGCCGAAGCGTTAGCGGCGCGCATTCAATCAGCACAATGAATTACTGAAAGGAAATGAAGATGTTAAGCCCCAGACGCGCCTTCCGCCTGCTATTGCTTGTTACCCTCTGTCTTTCAACCCTCGTCGCCGCGCACGCGCAGGCGGCGACCGCAACGCTTTCCGGCAGGGTCGTTGATCAGAACGCTGCGGTCGTCGCGGGCGCGAATGTGACGGCGACGAATACGGCTACGGGAATGCAGCGCCAGGCGCAAACCTCCGACGACGGCGTTTTCACCATCCCCCTGCTTCCGCCGAGCACGTATATCCTTTTAGTCGCGCGCGAGGGGTTCGCCACCGCAAAGGTCGATGATGTGGTGCTTAATGTCGGCGATCAGAAGGCGCTCCGGATCGAATTGAAGGCGGGGGAGGTCACTGAGATTGTGCAGGTGACGGGAGAAGTGGCGCTGATCGATGAATCTCCGGCGGTGGGCACCGTTGTTGACCGGCAGTTCGTTGAAAACCTGCCGCTTAACGGAAGGAGTTTCCAGTCGTTGATCGCGCTAACACCAGGTGTCGTTCTAACGACAACAAACTCAGATTCTCAAGGCCAGTTCAGCGTTAATGGTCAACGAGCGAATGGAAACTACTTCACGGTTGATGGTGTGAGCGCCAACATAGGCGTCAGTACTGCGCGCAACCTTGGACAGACCAGTGGAGGTCAACTTCCGGGATTGAGTGCATCGGGAGGAACGAACGCCCTCGTCTCCGTTGACGCCTTGGAGGAATTTCGTATTCAAACGTCCACTTATGCGCCGGAGTTTGGCCGCCAGCCGGGAGGCCAAGTATCGATCATTACCCGTTCAGGAACAGACAACTTACATGGAACGCTTTTCGAGTATTTCCGCAACGACGCACTCGATGCCAACGACTGGTTTAATAATGCTTTCCGTTTGCCGAAACCGAAGCTGAGGCAAAATGATTTCGGCGGAGTTTTAGGCGGCCCAATAGTCAAAAAAAGACTTTTCTTCTTCTTCTCGTATGAAGGATTGCGGTTGACATTGCCTCGCACAAGGATTGTGTCCGTCCCCTCGGCGGCTGCGAGGCAAGCCGCTCCCGCGCAGCTTCGACCATTCTTAAATGCATTCCCTCAACCCAACGGCCCTGATTTAATCGGAGCCAATGGCCAACCAAACGGTCTGGCGCAGTTAACCGGCAGTTTCTCGGACCCCTCCGAACTCCATGCCACCAGCATTCGGGTCGATTATACTTTAAATCAAAAGGTGAGTCTGTTCGGCAGATATAACTATTCTCCTTCGAACACGACGACGCGGGGCTCGGTTGGAAGCCTCAATAGTAGTTTTCGTTCTGCAGTAAATGTGCAAACAACTACTATTGGCTCAACACAGATCCTTTCGTCGCGTCTCACTAACGAGGTTCGTGCCAATTACAGCTCGACAGTTGGAAGGGGCGATGATTTGATCGACGACTTCGGGGGGGCGATACCATTAGACGACGCGGCAATATTGCCAAGTTTTGCTTCCCGTGAGACCAGCAGGTACCTCTTCGGTCTTGGCTCTGGGATTCAGTATTTCGTCGGAAAGAATGTTGAGAACCGTCAGCGTCAATTCAATTTGATCGACAACCTTTGGTTTCAAACCGGGAATCACCAACTCAAGTTTGGCGTGGACTATCGACGTTTAATCCCGTTCTACGGGGCGAGAACATACGATCTGTTCGCTAACTTTAGAGGTATCGGAATGGGTGTAGCTACGCCGCCGGTCGGGTCAGTCTTATCGGGAAGAGCATCGTCCGTCTCGGTTACTTCTCGATTACCGGTGAGTGTGCTTATCTCAAACTTTGCCGCTTACGCACAGGATACTTGGAAAATAGTGCCTAGGATGACGATCACATATGGTGTTCGATGGGACGTTAATCCCGCCCCGAAAGGCAGAGACGGAAATGACCTACTGACGCTGCAAGGATTGGACAATTTGGCGACCGCGACGCAGGCACCTGACGGCACAGCGCTCTACAAAACTACATATGGCAATTTTGCGCCTCGCGTTGGTATTGCGTACCAAGTGTTCAGCGGTTCGGGCCGAGAAACAATGCTGCGAGGCGGGTTTGGTATATTTTACGATCTTGGAAGTGGCGTGACGGCGGACGGCGCCGTTAATTTCCCATATTCAAATAGAAGGAGTTTCACAAACATTGCTTATCCGCTCGATCCCTCTCTGCTCTCGCCTCCATCCCTTCCGGCGACATATCCAATCTCTAACTTTAACTTTATGGTGGTCGCGGACCCTCAGCTCAAACTGCCCAGAACATTCCAATGGAATCTTAGCCTGGAGTAGTCCCTTGGAGTAAATCAAGTATTGTCCGCTTCTTACGTTGGTGCGGCCGGGCGCGAACTGTTGAGACAAGAGCAGGTGTTGGGTGGTGCGTTGAATTCAAATCCGCTGTTCGTACCCTCAGCTGCCTTTCTTGAAGTTACAAGAAACCAAGCATCTTCTGACTATCATGCGATGCAGCTCCAGTTCCGGCGCCGTTTGTCCCGCGGATTACAGGCACTAGCGTCTTATACATGGTCACATTCAATCGATAATGCGTCGACAGACTCATTTTTCAGCGGCGTGCCTGCCGACCAATTGGACGTGAAGAGCGATCGCGGCGATTCTGATTTTGATGTACGCCATGCGTTTAGTGGAGCTGTTAGTTACGATATTCCGACGCCGCATCTTGGACCATTTGGCAGTTTTATCTTGCATAACTGGTCGGTTCAAGGAATTTTTAGAGCTCAGACTGCAACACCCGTGAATGTATTTAATTCGTTTGTCATCGTCTCTCAGGTCGAATCTGTTCGTCCGGACTTAATTCAAGGAGTTCCGCTTTATATAACTGATCCATCCGTCGGGGGCGGGAAAAGAATAAATGCAAATGCCTTTGCTCTACCGCCAAGCGATGCAGACGGCAATGCGCTCCGACAAGGCAATCTGGGCCGAAACGCGCTGCGCGCCTCTATCCGCAACCTTGTATGCTCGCCGCGCTTTCCCTCAAGCTGGAAGAAGCTTCTGAGAACAGCTAGCGATCTAATAATCGGTCCCTCCACGTCACGGTTGATACCGACATTACACTCGAGACAAACACCTTGATTGAGCGTCGTGTTGTTTCCCAAGCTCTCAGGAATAATGTGCGAAATGGAAGCAGCCTCATCCCGTCCGCAATAGATACATCCGCTCATGACCAGCCTATGACGAATTCCGATCGACGTAACTCCTGACTGAAAACTCCTTGGGAATCAATCTCAAATAACTCCTCGCCTTCATTCCGCTTCGCTTCATTCCAGCCGAGACTGTGAATTTCAGAAGAGGATGCGACTGAAGGGGTCAAATCGCGGGTTTTTCACAGAAGAGGATGCGAATACGTACAAGAGTTGATGCGACTGGTTTCGATTTATACAAAAGAGGATGCGACGAGTTTCAAACCCGCCTGCAACTACGAGCGCGACGTAAGCGCATAAGGCACAACGAGTTTGAGTCGACGCTGTAATGGGACCGCCAACTCCATTCGCATCTTCTTCTGTATCGATTCGCACGCTCTTTTAGCCATTCGCATCCACTTCTGAAATTCAGAGACAATTGATTTAGTTTCCCCCTCTATGGGCCGATTGTGCCACGAGAGCCCGCCCGCACAACTCTCCGCAAAGCCTCCGAGTGCTCCACTCCGTTTCGCCCCTACGGGTGTGCGTTCGTTATGGGGAGAGGAAGAAAGGTCCGTCAGGAGAGTAAGCAAGCAGACGCCTTGGGGCCGTGGTCGTACCTCGCGAACTTGTTAATGGAAAGATCAAAGTTTCTTTACGCATAGTTAACTACGTGACGCTACCTTTGCCATTCCGTGTGTAAGCCGGACATTAGATCTCGATTCAACCGCGTTTGAAGCACGGTTGTTTTCTTGTCTTGCTCTGGTCGTGGCCGCTGCGGGCGGCGAGGGCGAGCGGAGCGAGCCCGAGCGGCCCGTTGCGGCCACGACCAGAGCCACGCCGTCAGACCAGGAGATGGTCTAGCTGCAGTAGCGGTTCTCGTGCAGGTTTCTTATGGTGCGAACGATCTGGGCAAAAGTAGAAGGCAGGCGACGGTTGTATCTCATCGACGATCATTGTGACTTCATCGAGCCGGTGAAGCTGTACCTCGATCATTTAACTTCGCTAGAGAAGTCTCCAAACACACTTGAGAACTACTGTCGCCATCTCTGTCGCTACTTCGTTTTTCTGCAGCGCAAACAGATAGATTGGCGTAGCGTCAAACCGGATGAGCTGGTTCATTTTATTCAGTGGCTGCGCAGTTTCGGCACCGGTATCGTTAGTGCGCGAACGAATGAAAGCCGCCTGAGTGAGAGGACAGTCAACACCATCGTTACGGCAGTGAGCAGTTTCTATCGTTATCACATTCAGCGTGGCGCGCAACTCGATAACCCGATTGTCTACGAACAGATCTCCGATCGTTTCAGCAAGTTCAAGCGCTTCCTTGTTCATTTGAGCCACGGCAGAACTGTCAAGCGGAGCTTCAAACTCAAGGAGCCGCAGCGTCGGATCAAGACGGTGAAGGACGATGACTTCGCGCGGTTCTTCGCGTCAACTGAGAACTTACAGTTCAAGTGCATCATGCTGTTGATGCGCGAGGGCGGACTCCGCATTGGTGAGGTGCTCGGACTCTGGTTACAGGACATCGAGTTTCATCGCAATGGAGTCTGGGTGCGCCGCCGTCGCGATCTGGACAACCAGGCCTTGGCCAAGAGTCTGCGCGAAGGGGAGGAGCGCTTTGTCGATCTATCGCCTGGTCTGATGGCTCTTTTAGATCATCTCGTTTTGAAGCACAACTTCGACACGGACCACGTCTTCGTCGTGCTCAAGAAGACGGCCAGGGACAAGCGCGGAAAGACTACTTACGGTCGCCCGTTGAACCGCCACGCAGTCAAAGCAATGTTCCGGTATTACAGCCGCAAGAACCAACTTCCACTTCATGCACACATGTTACGGCACACTCATGCGACCGAGTTGATTCGAGGTGATTGGGACGTCAGCTATGTGCGGAAGCGTCTGGGTCACGCGCAGGTCCAGAGCACCATGCTCTACGTACATCTCGACGAAGAGGACATGCGAAATAAGTGGCAGCTTTTTCAGGAGAAGCGTCGTGATGACTCAAATGACCCAAGACGAATCGGGGATTCTGGAGAAACGCACAAAAGCACAATGGCGATTTTGGCTCCTGCTACAAGATGAGCAGAACCGATCTCTTTCAGTCGTTGAGCTTTGTCGTCGCGCCGGATACGCCGGCACCAAACAATGGTTTACCTCTTTGAAGGATGAAGGTTTTCGGGCGCAGTTAGAAAGCCTCGGAGTACCGACCAGACGAAGAGAAGTCTTCGTCCCTGGTCCAGTGACGTTAGAAGATCCCGATAAAGTCTGGGGCAGAGATCGAGTAGATCTCCGTCGCTTGTGCACGGACTATCCCAAGCACATGAACCAGAGCACCTTCAAGCTGGTTTTTACGTTCATCGTGAACCCACGGTTGCGGGATCTGATCAAACGGTACTTCCGTGCCCGTGTCAACTTTTGGCAGCCGGCCACTTTCAGGCCATATCTGAAGCACGTCAAACCCTTCTTGATTCGACTCGGCGAGCTGTACCCGGACTTAGATTCTTTCAGCTACCTAACCAGAGAGATGATCGAGCCCGCATTGAACCATCCTTACTGGATTGACCAAACAGGAGAGCAGCGATCGATTACGGGTTATCACCGAGCAAAGATGGCCAGCTTTCTCGATGGAATGTTTACCTACATGCGGCTGCATGACTGGCTTGAAGCTCCTTTGCGCCCATTGATCTTTCCTGAGGATAAGCTCGGACGCCCGTTCCGACGCCCACGCCCAATACCAGAGAGTGTGCTGACGCAATTGGACGCTCACCTACATTTACTCCATCCCTACGCGCATAACCTGGTTGAGATCCTGCGCGTGGTGGGGCTTCGTGGTGAAGACGCCCTCCATCTGCGGGAAGATTGTCTTGACTGGGATGCTGCGGGTGACCCTCGTCTGCATTGGTACAACCACAAGATGAAACGCGACGGACGACCGCTGCCGATTACCAAAGAGGTCGCACGAGCTGTCGAGAGGCAGCGTGAGTTAGTTAAGGATATAACCGATCACTTCGGCGGGCATTACCTCTTTCGCACCGAGTATGGACTGTATCAGTTTGAGAGCTTTTGCAATCAACTAACAGCACTCGCTAAGAAGGCGCCACTGCTAGGTCCAGACGGCAAAGTCTATCGACTCACGCCCCACGCCTTCAGGCACACCGTAGGTACTCAAATGCTGAACAACGGCATGAGCCTTATTGACGTGATGACCTATCTGGACCATAGGAGCCCAATGATGACACTCAACTACACGCAGATATTTGATGAGACGTTGAAGAACAAGTTCAAGGAAATGGTCCAGTCAGGCCGTGCAACAGGCGGCATCGCGCTCGTAGCCCTTAAAGAACAACTGGACAACGGTGACGAGAGTGAGTTGGACTGGGTTGTTTCGAACCTTCGCCGACTTTCGCTGCCGTGGGGATATTGTCTCCATCACGCGAAAGCTTCTAAGTGCCCTTATGGACAGAACGCTTGCTTCACCAAAGACAACGGACCATGCCACAAGCTAGTCACAGCCCCGGAGCACGCACCCGTTATCGTAACGACTCTCGAGGATTTGAAGAAGAGTAGGAACATCGCTCAGGAGAAAGGATGGGAGATGTACGCCAACGATCTCGGTGACCAGATTGATGGCATGGAGAAAGTTCTGTCTGAGTTAGAACTACCGGTTGAGATGCGCCAAAAGAATCGCGGTGGCCAGCGGTGACTTTAAGACGGAACACGCAAGCGATCGT
>Ga0137374_10002103_pt1 | contig 23402 bp, 22 predicted proteins | sample SagtaG_20_FD_104811 | JGI IMG/M metagenome (GOLD analysis project Ga0137374, IMG submission 104811) | Vadose zone soil microbial communities from Sagehorn Ranch, Mendocino, California, USA - Sage1_R_100_16 metaG | ecosystem: Environmental > Terrestrial > Soil > Vadose zone | place: USA... | reverse complement strand
TCGCGGCGCCGCCGACGAGCGCAGCGATGTCGACATCCTGGTCGACTTTCGGGAGCCGGTGCCTGAAGGCTTTGCCTACTTTGGCGCGCTGGACCAGCTCGAGCAGGATCTGAGTCGATTGCTAGGTACGTCGGTGCATGTGAGTGTCGTGGACCCAACGTCCCCTACTGGGCAAAGGATCCTGCGGGAGGCGGTTCCTCTCTGAGCGAGGAGCGCGACCGACGCCTGCTGGAATTCATCGAGAGTCGGATCCGCCACATCCAGGCGGCATTGCGCCAGGACCCGCTCGCTCTCTCAGACGAAGGCCGCCTCGCCGCGCACGCAATCCTTTGGAATCTGATGACGCTAGCGCGCAGGTCGCCTGTCGGATGAGCTGAAGAAACGCCATCCGCAGATCCCATGGGATCAGGTGCGCGGCTTTCGCAACGTGGCTACCCATGCCTACGAGAGTCTGCACCTAAAGCAAATTGACATAATCATCAAGAAAGATTTGCCGCTGGTAAGCGAAGCTGTGGAGCAGGAGCTGACAGCTACGGGTGAAAAGACTTCAGGTAACACACACCGTCTTAACCAGCCGAGGAAGCCTGGTGATCGGACGACATCGACCGAGCACACTCGAGGCGAAGAAATGGAGCGATGATGCGTATTAAATCGTTGGCTGAGGCTTAGTTGGTCCGGACGCGCGTGCACGTGGCCCGAAAGGCCGCGATTACGCGGAAGCGAACCGTGGGCGTGCGGAGTCCGCGAAGTCCGCGAACTTGGCTCTCGATAAGGATCGAGCTCGTCGAAGGCCGAGGGGAGCGACGCTGGCCGCGGCCCGGGCGCCTGTTCGCAGCAGACCGCAACCACACGTTCGCTCAGCTGGCGCTCGCCGTCGATGATGCCTTCGCCCGCTGGGACCGCTCCCATCTACACGAGTTCCAGATGTCCGACGGCACCCGATTCGGGATTACAGATCCGGAATTCGACAACGAAGAGGTGCTCGACGGCAGGAAGGCAAGGCTCTTGCGCCTTCAGCCAGGCGAGAAGTTCATCTACGTTTTCGACCTCGGCGATGACTGGACCCACCTTTGTACGGTGGGCGACACGGCCTTGGACCCGATGGAGACCCTGGGTATCGTTCCCGAAGCACCGATTCCCTACTTCGGATGGGGGGCAATCCCAGACCAATACGGTAGGCGTTGGGACGGCGATGATGGGGAGGGGCAACCTCCTCCCGATCCAGAGTTCGCGGACCTGCCGCCACTACGTCCTTGGTGGGGGTCTGGAGCTGCCGAGTGGTTTGGAAAGGGACGCAGCGACTGACGCTTCACGGCATTGGTGCACGTTCCCAAGAGCCGCTTTCGCGTACAGCAACGCCGGCGATAAACCGTGATATTCAGGGGCGCATAGCGGTACTCAGCGAATTCAGAGCGCCGTTTCTGAACGGGGCGCAGCCGTCTGTTAACCGCAAGGTTCGGGGTTCGAATCCCCGCTCCGGAGCCAAACTGCATAGGAAATCGCGAGTCGGTGACGGAGCTAGCGGGCGAGCGTACAGCAACCGTACAGCAACGTACTGGCGAAGTCGGCGCAGGCTGGCACGATGTGTATGACTGGTTGATCTCGGTCGGCTGGTACTTCTCATGCCTTTCGCGGAAGCTTGCGGTCGAGAACCGCAATGCTCATTTTCGCAGACAACCTTTCTTCAATCGGAAATCCGATGGGCGGCTGGCCGGCACCGCCAATCCAAGCGAATTACGAACAGGTGCCCCGAAGGCCGAACGCTGTGACGCTCACGCTCACTAGGAGCCCGGCCGCAGAAAACAGATAGAGGGCGGGATGGCCCCTGCGAACGAATACCCAGACAGCCGTGGCGACGGCCACGACAGTACCTATAATTCCGCCAACGACGGCAACCGCGGGGATTTCCGCCGAAGAGAGGCAGCCCCCAAAGCCTATGAAGAAAAGGGCTGCGACGGCCATTGAGGCGCAGCCCATGCCAATAGCACCGCCTGCCGTACCAACGGACGCGTCAACGGTTCCAACCGCCTTCCAGTCGTGTCCATCCCACCACCAGCGGCGATCCAACGACCACCACGTATGGCCGTCCCAATAATGATCGTTAGGGTTGAAGCCACCGCTGCTGGGTTGAGGAGCGTTGAACGGCATATGGCCGCGCTGGTTTTCGGCCGTGATGCCCAGCAGCTCGTCCTCCATTTGTTTAATGCGCCGGCGGTCTTCCAGGAGATCTGCCGCTTGCTCCTCCGGGGTACCCAGTAGTTCGCGATCCAGAAACCGCATGACAGAACTCTCAAGTGGATCGTCCGCCGGCAGGCGGCGGCCGCGAACCGCCCAGGCCCTACATGTGAGCGTGATTGATCCGTCCGCGGCAATTGGAAGCCGGGTCCGGATCATCTCTCGCACTCGCGATTGGCGGTCTGGTGGCAACGACGCGAGGTATCCCGGGGCCGATGCTTCACCGCTTAGAAAGGGCGTCCAATATTCATCGAAATCGGAAAATCTATCGGTGACGTCGATTGGCCGCGCGGCCACGGCTGCGAGACCTGCGGTCTCGAAGGCTGACTTCAATGCGCCGGGGGCACAGATTGGAAAGCGACGGCCTTCATCTTTGCTATGGGCCGCTGGATCCTCCTCCGCAGCGGCGTCCCAGAAGTGACGCATCATCGCCATCCCGTTCGCGTAGTCCCAAACGTATGCCGCGATCACGCCGCCCCACGCCGTGGCTTCGGCGGCCGCGCGAAGGGCATCGATGGGGTCGGGCACGAAATTGAGTACAAGCCCAGAGACAACAGCGTCAGCGCTCATGCCCACTGACCGCACATCCTGGTCTGTCCCATAACGGAACTCGACCCGCGGGTCTGTTATCGACGCGCGGGCATGGTCGAGATAGCCCGCAGAAGGATCCAACGAGACGACCTTGCTCGGCGCCGCGAGGCGCAGGATCGAACGCGTTAGTTCTCCCGTGCCGCAACCGACATCGATCCACGTCGCGCCCGCGGCTACATCAAGCCATGCGATGAACTCGGAAGCGACAAGGCGGCTCCAGCGGCCGACGTAGTGCTCGTAAGCGGAACCGCTTGACCACCGGAATTCGGAGCTCATCGCCCTCGCGGCTCCGCGCATGCTGTCGACTCCATGACCTCGCCTAGAGATCCCCGCGCCTGCCTCACCATGGGGCAGCATTCTGGATCAGTTCTTTCGTATATAGGCATCTGCTGTCGCGGCATCCTTCAAAAGCCGGTTCCGAGTTGGTGCCGGTCGTCGTGGGCTGGTGGGCAGCCGCTTGCCTGCCTCTTCAAGGGCGGTGGCGGCGCACCCAGCGTTGACTGATCCTCCACTCCGGGTTGCTCGGTGCCGATAGGCTGATCGTCAAGACGCCGTTCTACGGCTTGGCGCTGACGGAGCTAAAGGTCACGTCACCGCCCCACGGGGACCGTTCGTACAGCAACGCCGGCGGCAAACGGTGCTATTCAGCGGCACTCAGCGGCACTCAGCGGCACTCAGCGGCACTCAGCGGCACTCAGCGAATACAGGCCGCCATTTCTGAACGGGCCGCAGCGGTCTGTTAACCGCAAGGTTCGGGGTTCGAATCCCTGCTCCGGAGCCAAATCCGAATACGAAATTTGGTCTGATCGCACGTCTAGTGCGGCCGTACTACAGCACCCGTGTAGCAACCGTACAGCAACCCAGCGGAACCTCTTGCGCCGATGCGCATGGATTCGGCCGGTCGCTGACCTTGACGTGCGGGCTAAGGCTCTCGGTCAAACCATGAGCTTGCGGCCAATAACCGCAAGGCGCCCGTTCGTGGCCTGCGCGTTCCGCGAGGGAACTCCGGTTGCGCTGTCTGTCGCTTGACCTGGGCGCCGGCACGAGCGCGCCCAGATTTTAAAGCCAAGACGTTGAACTCCAACGGGACGGCTAATCAGGCGTTCCTGAGCCAGTGCCCGATGCCGTTGTTTGATGGTGGCGTACACGATGACAAGCCTCTGGATCATCGGCCAGCCGAGCAGGACGAGACCATCGGCACCAATTCAGGCTGTACCGAGCAATCTAATAAATGTGCTCATAAGCCGATGAACACAATGATTCCGATCACGATCAGAACCACCGCGGTGATGGTGTTCGCATTCTCCTCGAGCCAATGCCCCTTCACCTGATAGCCGACTGCAGTCGCGCCAACTGTTAAACCCACAAAGGTCGCGATGGTCGCGAACGAGAACAACCCCAGGACCAGCGCGACCGTACCTATCCCATAGGCGGTGGCCGCCAAGGCAAGTGGCAGGAGGGTGAGATCCGGAGAGGCCGCCACGCCGAATGGCACGGCAATCATCGCCAGCCTTGCAGCAAGCGTCGGCTCCTGGGATCGCGCCTCGAGGAGCTGCCGACGGGCTTCAATGAAGACCTCGTGTCTATGCCGGTGGGAGTGCACTTTCTGTCCGTGCAAGTGCTCGTGGGCGTGAGCCCGACTGGCCAGCTCAGGCTTTGTGTGCTTGTGTAGGTGGGTTTCGCCCACACGGGCCAAGTTCGCCTCATGCTCGATGTGACCACGATGGTCGTGCGAGCGCCCCTGCTCACCCACGCGGTGGTGACTGTGGGGGTGCGCGTAACCAGTGACGCCCCAGATCAAGAGGCCGACCCCGGTAAGTACGAGGATCGCGCCCACGATGTGGCCCTGCTGGGTCTCGATCTGTCGCCTGAACTCAAGCCCGATCAAAGCGACGATCCCAGCCAGAACCAGTGACGCCAAAACATGGCCGCCGGCTGCTAACCCGCTGAGGCGCGCCACGCGGACCAGACTCCAGCGCTGGGTGCGACAGACGACCGCGAGCGGTACCCAATGATCCGGAAGGATCGAATGGACGATTGCGACGACAGCGGTCGCTGACAGGAGCAGGACCGATGCGGTTATTGGCGCGGCGACGGATTCCTTATCGGGCGCATGTCAGCCAGCTCCATGGGCTCGCTTCGCCACGTGGCTAGGCCGACCCTGGACTGCCGCGTGCTCTCCGTGATACCGGATCGCAGCCAACAGGTCCGACACATGGTCGTCGAAGAGTCGATAGCGGATGTAGCGCCCGTCGCGGCGGGCGGCGGCTAGGCGGAGCAATCTGAGTACCCGCAGCTGCTGAGAGACCACGTTGGGATTAAGGAGAGTGGATGCTGCGAGTTCCTCAACCGTTCGCTCCACGCCAAGAAGTGCGTAGAGCAGCTTCAGCCGGCTGGGGGTTGCGAAAGCAGACATCGCTTCAGCCAGGGAGTTGGCTTCGTGGTCAGGCAGCGGGTCGCCTGGGACTTGGTGTTCGAACCTGCTGGCCATTGCACGAGTATATCTGCACAGTTGTGCGGATAGCGTCTTTCAGTAGCCTGGTAGCTCCAATGCCACTGGTCGCGTGCCACCTGCCTCTGGCAACAGGCGTAGAGAGCGTCATACATCGGACTCTCCAGCTCGATCTTCCGGTGGTCGTCTTCGGCGTAGACGAGGGCGAAGCCGTGAGCGATGGCGTAGAGGCCGGCAGCCTCCGGACAGTTGTCGCGGTCAGCCGCGACGTCGGCGCCGTGAACGATCTGGGCGAGACGCTTGAGCGCCTTATCCTCGAGGCCGTACTTGACAATGATCGATTCAAAGCTGCAACGGCTATCGACGTGCCCGAGCTCAACGTCCGGTACGTCGTAGGGGATCGCATCTTCGCGTTGCGCCGTCGACATCACTTCCTCGGGGGCAACGTAGAGGAATGTGGCTTAGCGGTCGACGAACCGCTTGACGAGCCAAGGGCACGCCACCCGATCTACGTTGGCGTTCTTCCGAGTCACCCATTTCATGGTGTTCCTCCTTGCTGATAGGTAGGCTCCGCTGGTGTGAGCAATGTAGCCATGGCTAGTTGAGAGGAGCTCGAAGAGAACCGCCTGTATGAAACGATTACCACAGCCATGGCGTGGCATTGGGTACTCGTTGGCGTGGCTCGGCTTGGCTTGTTGGCTCGCAGCGAGTTTCAGCTTCTTTTTTATCGGAGTGGGGCCGCCGGGCCAATCGATAGGCTTCGTCTTAGCGGGGCTCTTGGCCGTCCTCGGTTTCCTGCTCTTCATCGGTCTCGCTGGAATCGGAGTCTTCCTAACTAGATCGCAGCGGGTCGAGCTGATTCCCATCGATGAGGAGAGAAAAGCAGCCATTCGACGGTCGCGGAAATGGATTCCGATCAGTTACGCCTTCTTGTTTGCCGGGCTGGGATGGGTGGTGTTCGCAACCAATCACTGGCTGGGTCGAGAGGTGTCCTACTCGGGGCGAGCGGCGTAACGATTGGCTTCGTAGCGAGCTCGGCCGTGGTTCTCCCGTTTCTTCGCGTAGTCGTCCCGGACCGACGATTCATGGGCATGTCCTTCAGCACCCTTATGTTTGGTTCAGTCTTTCTTGGCATCGCCGCCGCTCTGATCCTTGCGATCGCTGCACTAATCGTGCCTCAGTGGTGAAGTCATAGCCTTGGGCGGTCGGTGTCGGATATGGAGTCTGGGGACTGCTCGCCCTAGCGGTCAGCCTGCTGCCGGTGGCAGTGGCAGAGCATGGGCCCTGGCGACCTGCCGGGAGAATGCGGCTTTACTGAGTTTTCAAAGTCGGCCTAGCATGGTTGCTCCATGCCGAGCCTGCAGGCTCGCCTGCTGCGGCCGCTGCTCCGCGTTCAGCGCGCTTATCAGGGCCGGATGGCGACAGCCCCGATCGAGCGCCTGGTCAAATTCCGGCGACGGTCGGATGCGATAACCGCTCGGCTGATCCGCATCCCCCCGGGCGTGGCGGTCGAGCTGGAGACCGTGGCCGGCGTGAACGGAACCTGGATTTCGCACGAGAGCGCGGCCGCTGATCCAGTGGTCATCTTCATTCACGGAGGGAGTATCTTCTTCGGCTTGACTCCGGCCCACCGGCGGGCCGTTGCGCTGATCGCTCGCTCGGCTGGGGTGCGGGTCTTCGCGATCCAGTACCGCCTCAACCCGGGCAATCCCTATCCGAACGCGCACGACGACTGTTTTGCGGTCTACAGGGAGCTAGCAGGCCGGGGCGCCCGCCTGGTGCTCATCGGCGAGTCATCGGGGGGCGTGCTATCGCTCGCGACGCTGCTTCGAGCGAAGGCGGCCGGGCTTCCGCAGCCCAGGGTTTGCATTGAGATCTCGCCCACGGTCGACTTCGGCTTCAAGGACGATCGCATCTGGCGAATTCGCGACCCGTTCGTGCACCCGCGCTTTGTCGTCGAGTCCCACAAGATCTACGTAGCCGGCAACGATACTTCAACCCCCGACCTTGGCCCCATCCATCACGACCTGTCCGGGCTTGCGCCTCTGCACATCGTGGCGGGCGAGAATGAGCTGCTCGCCGGCGAAGCAGCCCGGCTCGAAGAGGCCGCGCGGCGGTACGGGGTTCCCGTGGAGGCCCGTTACTGGCCCGGAATGTGGCACGGATGGCACCTGATGTCGGATCAGGTGCCGGAGGGAGCGGCGGCGCTTGCCTACGTCGCTGGTGTGGTGCGAGCCGCCGCCGCCTAGAGTCCGGGTTGTTTGGGCGGCAGCGGGCTGCGTGAGATGCACTCGCCACGCTTTCGGCGGTAGGGGGCGCCACCGCGATCGGGTTGCTCGCCACGGCGCGGCGCGCTTTTAACGTCGTTTGCTGTCACTCCCGCGTACAGCGGCTCTCAAGCGCTCCGAAAGGACGTGTACGAACGGGCCGTGCCTCCTTGACAACTGGCGAGGTCGGCGTGAGTATGGTGGCGATTCGTTCAACCGCGTGAGTTTTCGACGCTCTGGAGTGGGGGGGAACCGGCCGTGAATCACAAAGTCCTGCGTGCACTGCTGGTTCTCGCCTTGGCGAGCGTACCGCTCCTGGCCGGCGTCAGCCCAGCGCGCGCCGGCGCACCTCCCAATCGTCTGGATTACAACGGCGGTCGAGTGCTCGGGAATCCGGCCATTCACAACCTGTACTTCGACTTCAGCTGGGACTCTGACAACCCGGCGGCGATCAGCCGTGGGAACATCGACGGCTTCACGGGCAGCCTAGTTAGCAGTAACTACTTCGCCAAGGCCGCGCAGTATGGCGTTGGCTCGGCCTCCTTCACGGGGTCGGATGGAGCCAGCATCCTGTGCCCGCCGCCGGTGATCGGCGGGGTCACGGACTTCTTCTCCATTTCCCTCTGGATGGAATGCGAAACGGCGCCGGGCCCCGACCCGATCATCCGCCCCGTGCTCACGGGGATCCCCAAGCCGGACGACAACACCGTATACGCTGTCTACCTCCCCACGAACACCCAGATCAACGACATCGCGATCAGCAGCTGCGGGGACTTCGGCGCCTACCACTTCTTTGGCTCCAACCTGGCGTGGACCACCGAGATCGTCCCGTTCCCGCCGTTTGTGATCCCCGTGCTCGAGCCGCAGAGCTTCGCCTACACGGTGGTCCCGGCAGACTGTGCGATCGCCGGCGCGGCGAACGCGCTGGACGGCATGAGCACGGCCGCGACCCACGAGCTAATCGAGGCATCGACCGATCCGATCATCCTGACGGGCTGGATCGACAATTCCAAGGCCGGCTTCAATGCCGATATCCTGATGAGCGGCGAGGCGGCCGACATCTGCTCGAGCGCAGGGGACGTGCCGACTCCGTCGGTGCGATTAACCAACGGCCTGTTGGTAGCCCCCTACTGGTCGAACGCCGACATCGCCTGCGAGCCGATCACGCACACCTTCCACCTTGGCGAAACGGGCTTGCCTCTAAGCGTTCCGCATCAGGCCACCTTCGATGGCGGCACCGTCTCGCTGCCCTTCAACACCATCGTGGATGACAGCACATCCCACAGCTACAGCTTCCCGTCGCCCGTTAACGACCCGAATCCCGGCATCCGCTACGTCACCGCCGAGCCGCCGGCCACGGTCAACGTGACCGCCAACTTCTCGAAGACAGCGGTCTACACCACGCAGTACTTACTCACCGTCCACGCCGTGCCGCCCGCGGCGGCGGCCCTCGATGTCAGCCTGACGCCGAGCGCCTGGGAGAATGCGGGCACGACGGTCAATCTCACGACCGACGCGATCATCACCGTCAGCTCGGACAGCCGGTTCCGGTTCGACCACTGGAGCGGCGACGCGTCAGGCACCTCCCCGTCGACGACGGTGTTGATGACCGGCCCAAAGACCGCAACGGCAAATTACGTGTCCCAGCACCTGGTCACCGTGATGACGACCGGACTGGGTGCCAACGACACGCACATCTTCAACGGCACCACGCTTCTTGGCACCGCGAACGACTTAAGTCCGCTGGCCCTGTTCGTCGATGACGGACCGTTCGCCCTGAACGCGGACGCCAACGTCAACGGCGTAGGCGGCCTGCAGTACTTCTTCCAGGGCTTCACGCCGGCGCCGCCCGCCACCTTGACCGCGGCGTTCACGACCACCGCGACGTACAAGACAATGGCGCAGCTAATCGACGATGCCCTGGCCGGCAGTGGAATCTACGGACCAGGTGCGGACGGGTTGGCGAACTCCTACCGCCAGCAGTTCGCGGCCGTGCAGGCGGACATGGCGAGCGGGGACTACGCACAGGCACTCCTGGATCTACAGAGCTTCATCAGCCACGTCGAAGGGCAGTCGGGCAAGCACGTCACCCCCACGCTGGCCACGACCTTCCAGCTCGACGCCCTGCTCGTCTATCACAACGCCCTCTGCCTAGCTGTGGGCGCCGCTCAGATCGACGCCGCAACGGCCAGCGCCGACTACACCTTCTACAGCAGCCTCGAATCGAGCCTCGGGGGAACGGTCCTACCCCCCTGCTGAGGTCATAGAAAAGCCGGCGCCAATTTGGCGCCGGCTTTCCGCGTGGCGGCACGCAGCGGCACGCAGCGAATTTGAGCCGCTGTTTCTCAACGGGCTGCAGAGATCTGTTAATCGCAAAGGTTGGGGGATCGAATCCCCGCTCCGGAGTCAAATCCGAATACGAAATCTAGCTACGACCGTCATTTAGAACGAATGGTGGTCTCGATAGGGCCAATATCGCTAACTACATTTCTACCCCGGTCTGTATCAAGGCGAAGCCGAGCGACAGGCCGCTGAATCGGGCGCGCGAGTTGTGCGATGGACGCTGCGCTCGACCTCGATTAGCCGGTGCCTCAATCCGCCGCGAACAAGCAATTAACAAAAACTCGTCAGCTATTCGGGATCGGATTGCGGGCACAGTGCGTAAGCTGCCTGGGTGACAGAAGCGACTCGTCAGATCTCGCCCGACGGCGCTTACTGGTGGGATGGCCAGGCATGGCGTCCCATGCCGGCACCAGCCTCTCCGGTGTTGATCCCGAAGTCGCAGCCTGAACCGGAGTCCGCCCGGCCTTCATGGTTACCGGAAGGGACCGACCTTCCAGATCATTCGTCGCAATCTCAAACCACGGCAACAGCCGATATAGCGATCCCCTCCGAGCCGGCTTACACGGATACCGCCCCGATGCAGCCATGGATGGCACCTCAGTCCTCGGGCGGAAGTCGCAGCCTCATCATGATTGCAGCTGCGGCCGCGCTCGTGTTGATGGTCGGTGGGGTGGGTGTCTATGCATTGACTCAATCGCTGAATCGAAACTCGGCTGAGGCACCCACTGGGAATGTGGTCGCGACGGCAACACCTTCAATCAGCTCCACACCGAGCACGGCACCTCCCATTACGCAGCCACTGACCGGCCAGCTGGGCGGTGAGTACTGCCCTGTCGCACATCCCAACGATTCAGCGTGCTGGAAGGGATCGTTTCTCAACACCGGACCTGCCCTCCGCCAACTCGCTCTGATCTTCGTCGTCGGCTCTGGATACGCAGATTGGTTCGCGCATCACGCCAACGCCACTCTGTCCGGGTTTTACACCACGTCTGGTTGCGACATTGACGCCAAGAACAGACGGATTGTCTGTGGAGGCGTTGCGCCAAGAGGTCAGGTCGATGTGTACCTGGGCGGGGATGTGACCACCAGAGGCACCTTCAAGTATGCAGTCAAGTTTGCGGATATTTCGTCTGGATCTCCGGTGTACGTCAACCAACATCCCGACGGCACTCACGACATCGTCTCATGGACCGAGGTCATCAGGTGACCGCCACGCAACTGCGCAGGGGACGCAAACGGGCTCTAGAGCTTGTAACCGATCAGGAAAACAGGCTGTAGAACTGCTGCTGATAACCCTCTGCTATCGGCAGCGACTGGACTGGACGCCTCGGATCACGTAACTGCGAATGTGCCCCGTTTGATTCACCGACCCTGTCACGTCGCTCGCCGTGACGGTGACGAAGTACGTGCCGCTGGGCGTCGAGTTCTTGACGGCGAATGAAAACGACCGTATCGCTGCCTGTCCGGCGGCGATGGTCACCACCGCCTTGTCGCTCGCCACGGTGGACGTGTCGCCGAAAGCATCGGTGAACGTGACCGCGTAGGTGATGGTTGTCCTTCTGCTGACGGCAGATCCGATCAACTGACTCGCAGTGGACGTACAGGAACCCAGGGAGATGCACGATTTGATGAATTGCACCGTGAATTCGCCAAATGGCGTAAACTGGTCAAATGATTAGCCGAACCGAGATGGTCTGGCGCCATCTGCTTGTCGCCGCACTTGATCTGGGCATCAGGCGCAGCTCGCTGACTCAATTGGGCGCCGAGCTCAACTTACCTGTGTCCACCATCCACAAGGCTCTCGAGCGCCCCCGAGCAATCGGTGCTGTCCGCGGCAGCGCCAGCGGCTTGCGCGTGTTGGATCCGAGGCGGCTCCAGCTCTTATGGGCCGCGCAGCGCGACCTCAAGAGAGACATCGTCTACGCAACCAGAGTCGCACTGACCGTCAGCGAGATCGAAGCTCGACTTCAAGTCTCGGTCATCCCAACTGCGTACACGGCTTTCGTTCTGCATGAGGGACGCAACGTGGTCGCCGATTACGAGCAGGTGGTCGTGTATGGGGATGGGAATGAAGTCAGGCGCCGATTTCCGCGTCGGCGCGGCCCGGCCAACCTTCTGATTCTTGAGCCCGATCCTCTCCTCAGCCGGTACGGACGAGTTGCGCCGCGCTGCCAAGTTTACGCGGACCTCTTCAATCTTCCAACCTGGCAGGCACAGCGATTCCTCGAAGCTCTAGACCGCGAATTGCTGCGCGATGTCGCCTGAGCGCCGATCTCGGTCGGACGACGATGACGTCCGGGCGGTGATGGAGAGGTTCCTTCGGGACTTTCCCGACGCCGTCCTCATCGGCGGCTGGGCCACACACATAAGGACACGCGTTGCCAAGAGCCACGACATCGACATCATTGTCGACCTCCCGACCTTGGCCAAGTTAAAAGCAAAGTTCCAGCTGTCCCCAAGCCACCACATCAGCGGCCGGAAATTCGAGATCAAGGTCGAAGGCGTCGGGGTTGATGTGTATCCGGTTTATCAGTCCAAACTCGGTCAACGGTTGCAGATTCCGGTCGAAGTTTTGATGAACCACACCGAGAAGCTCGATCGCACCAGGATCCTTACGGCAGAGGGTCAGTTCGTGGCCAAGATGGCCGCGCTGCTCGACCGACCGGACACGCTCCCCGGTGAGAAGGATCGGCGAGAAATGTTTGCACTCATCAACTCCGGCCCGGGCGTCGATTTCAAGGTCGTGGCTGGGATCCTGCGAGCCGGAGGTTGGGAGGGCATGCCGCAATCGGAGCTGCTCGACCAGACCTTTGATCTCGTCGGGGAGACGGACGGTCTGACGAAGCGAGATAGGTCCACTCTTAGGCTGAACCGAGCTCGTGCCCTCGAAGCCGCGCGGTCGGTCGAAGGTCGCGATCAAGACCTCGAAAGGTGATTCGGGTATAGATTTCGGGCTGGAATGGCCCAGCGTGTGACCGTCCGCGAGCGGATCGACCCGGCTATCACCGCTTCGCTGTTCGCCAACTACCGCTCGTCTGCCGACGCCGTGATGGAACTGGTCGACAATGCCATCGACTCACGACTCAAGGGCAGTCTTCTCGAAGTCCTGCTGCAAGTCCATTCCGCGCAGTTTGTCATCGAGACTCGGGGTGGGGAGGGATGGGGCCGGCCCGGTACGGAGGCTGAACCCCTCATTAGGCAGCCGTCTGTGGCGTAGGCGGCTGTGACCAAGGCCAGCTGGGAAGGCCTTGCAGTTGGCCTTCTCTTCTCAATTGCCGGACTGTCTGCAGTTGGATTACTCATGATCGCCGCTGTTGCCACCGGCTGGCTTACCTGGTCGCTCGGAACGTTCCTGATCGTGCTTGGACTTTCAGTCTTGGGCTGGATGAGCTGGCTCACACGAAGGAGACGCGGGTAAGCAAGCCGCAGCGCAGCGCTCAAAATCAACTCAAGGTTGCCTTGGCGACGCGCAGTGATTATTGCGGCACTCAGCCAATTCAATATTCCTCCTAGCTGACGGCGATCCGGGATCGAAGCGCTGGCCGAATGCCATTTCGTATTACAGCGATGTCGGCGTTACCGTTCGTCGTTTTCAAGGACCTTCTGCATTCGGTTGGCGGTGTCTCGGCGGAGGTCTGCCGCGCCCCGGCATGGGCCTCAACACTCAAATAGGAGGAGCCAACGAGCTTCCACGTCGACGGTGACTACTTCGAGTCCTGCACCTGCCAGGTCAGCTGCCCATGCAACTTCCTGGCCGCAGCGGCCGAGGACGCCTGTGATGTCTTTTTTCGCCTGGCACATCGCGCGCGGGGAGATGGATGGCGTGCGCCTTGACGGCATGAACGTGGCGCTGGCCGTCCACTCCCCTAACGCATGACCGAGGGTGGTTGGAAGGTGGCCCTCTACCTCGACGAGCGCGCCCATCCGGACCAGGCGAAGGCGCTGGGGGCCATCTTCTTGGGCCCGGGCGACCGCGAATCGCCGAACCCGCACGCACAAGAAGGTGGGCAGCGACAACAAAGGGCCGCCCAGGCGGCCCTTTTGTCGCTTGCCCGCTTGTGCCGCTTAGGTGTGCATCGGCGTCACAGTCACCTGGAACGAGACGCCCGGGGCTGAGAAGCCGAAGAAATCTACGGTCGAGAGCTTGGCCTTGGCGGCTGGCCCGATCGGCATGAACTCGCTCGGCACGGTGATCACCGTCCCCGTCCCCAAGAACCCGCCGCTGGCCGTGTCCACCTCGTCCACGACGACGATCCAGGGACCGAGCCCGAAGTCGGTGATGATGTAGTGGCCGTCGGCGTGGAAATGCTGGGCACCCTGAAGCCCGGGTGCGTGATCGTTGGCCAGGTGGCCACAGCCGGTTAGCTCGGCATCGAAAGTGCCGTCCTGGTTGAAGACCGCCCAGGCCCAGAAGCCGCCCAGATTGTTTCCGCAAAAGGACGGGTTATTACAGTTGAACGACGCCGTGACCTGGTACAGCTGGACATTGCCATTGCTGTTGCCATAGTCGGCCGCGGCCGGAACCGCGCCGCCGATCGCCCATGCAGCGACCAGTGCCGCGATGAGGCCAAACACCCGAAGATCTCTGAGTAAGGGCATGGTTCCTCCTCCTGCTGAGTAGAGCCGTCGTCTGGCATCTCGACGCCAGACCCATTCACCTGCGAGAGTAACCCGGTTCACATAGCTCTGTCCATGGTGCGTTGTCCCTGCTTTCAAAGTCGACCCACACGCGCGAACTGGGACTTTCGCGTTCGGATCAACTGATGGGGAATGCAAGCACCTGTGTGACAGCCAAGATGACGCAGGACTGCGTATGAAGCCGGACGATCATGGACCAGCGAGGCTAGGGACGAATTCGTGCGGACGTTGGCGGATGCAGACGGACGATCACAGAAAGCGGCCGTTCACGACTGAACTGGGTCGGTGGATGATAGCCGGTGGCGGACGCCAGGCCCGCGGTCTCCAAAACCGTTGGCGGCTTGGCGAATCCAAGCTCGCAGCGCCGCCGTTACAAATCTCCGGGGCCGATGATGTTGCCAAGGCCTCTCGCCGATGCCATGACTTTCGCATCGGTCGTGAGTAGTCGGCATCTCAGTAGGCGCGCCAGCGCCACGTACTCAGCGTCATATGTTTTTGCCCAGCCAAGCCGATCAGCGACGCTCTAGGCTTCTGCCGTCAGGCCCTTGGGCCGCCGCGGGTTGATTTCAGAGGTAGCAAGACGTTCGAGTGCAGTTGCAGCCAGCTCGGCGGAGATTTCCTTTCGCCATCTCAACTCGTGCAGTACCGAAGAGGCTTCGGACCACATCAGATATGGAGCCACCAAGGTTTCCCGCGAAAGGGGCGTAAATCCCACTTCGCTGAGACCAGCCGTCACGACGGTTGAGGCATCGACGACCAGCAAATCAGCGGCTGGTGCGGGAGGCGCGAAAGGCTGGGATACCGGTGATCCTGTCGAGGAGAAGCGTGCGATCCTCTTTGTCAGGATTCCGAAAACGGACAGAGACTGTCTCGACTAATTACCGCTGGCAGGCGCACTGGTCGGCTTCTCCTAGAGATTCCCGCTGTTAAGTCACTACTTGACAGGCAGATGGCAGGGAGTATTCTCGCCACCAGGTTTGCCCGGCCGGCTCGACTTGGCGTCTGGACTGTCGGCCCAGGCACCGCGGGGTTTGATCTGGGAGGTGTGCAGGTATGCGCAGCGCGGCCCTCACTGTTCTGTCAGCTCTGCTCCTCTTGGCGATCGCGTCGCCGGACGTCGCGGCGTCAGGCCTCCGCGGCGCAGTTTCACCCGCCGATCCCGATTTTGCGCGGCTGATTGGTGACATCAACAGCCTCGTTGCTCATGAAAGCAGGCAGCCGCTTCTGAGCAAGGCGGATGCCGCTTCCGCGGCGGCAGCCCGCGGCCAGGTCTGCGCCGCCATCAACGTGCTGGCCGCCCTGAGAAACGAGATCGCGGCCAAGACAGGCAAGAAGGAAATGACGACGGCGCTGGCCGGGGTTCTGGATTCGGATGCCCTGGCGGTGGTCGCTGATCTGAAGGCGACGCCGGCGGCCGCCCGGTGTGGCGGAGCGACCGTGGCTCCAACCAGCGCCGCAGGACCGGTCGTGCAGGTCGTTTCCAGCGACAAGAACGGCCTCGAGCTGCGGCTCACACTGCCGCAGGCGCATTTTGTCTCCCGCGTCGGGGGCAGCCGCGTGTTCACGGACATGGCGATGGATGGCCTCGGTCTCCACAACCAGGTCGGCGCGCCGAACGTGCCGTCTTTCAACACGTTCTTTGCCGTTCCCATGGGTGCCGACGTGTCGCTTCAGGTCCTGAGTGCCTCGAGCTATGTGCTCGACCGCATCGACCTGTGGCCCGAGCAGGAGCAGCCGGCCGATGACGATCGGTTCGGCGACAGGCCCTTCACCATCGACGCACGCGTCTATTCGATGAACAGCTTCTTCCCTGCAAGTCCGGCTCGGGCCGGCACGCTCGGGCAGATGAGGGACCTGGTCGTCGGCGGTGTCGAAGCCGACGGGGCTCAGTACAACCCGGCCCGCAGATCGCTTCGCGTCTTCACCGCCTTTGACGTCAAGATCGCGTTCGCCGGCAAGAGCACGGGCGTTTTTGGTGATACCGGCCTCACCAGTCTTTGGAACCTGCCTTTCCAGGACCTTTACAAGCAGACCCTCGTCAACTATCAGGCGGTGATCGGGAATCTAGCCAGCCTCATCCGATACCTGTTCTGCGGCGAGCAGGTGCTGGTGATCACCACCAAGGCCTTGCGCCCGGCCGCCGACACGCTCGCTGCGGCTCGCTCAGCCGACGGCCTCGACGCGCGGGTTGTGGAGGTCGGCAGCGGGTCCGGCCAGATCGGAACCACCAATACGCAGATACAGGCGTACGTCCGCGGACAGTTGACCGCCAATTGTGCCAAGCGGCCTTCCTACGTGATCCTCCTCGGCAACACCGCCGGCGTACCGACTTTCCATGTGCCGACGACTTATGGCGTCGACTGGGACGGCACGATGGCGTCGGACCTTCCCTATGCGCTGGCCGATGACACCGACCTGTTCGCGGACGTGGCGCTCGGGAGGATTCCCGCGGGCGACCTCGCCACCGCGAATACAGTCGTGGCCAAGATCCTGGGCTACGAGGACTCTCCACCCATCAACTTCGGCTTCTACGGTCATGCCACTTTCACGTCGTACTTCCAGGGTGCGGGCCCGACCGACGCACGCGGCTTCACCAAGACGAGCGAAACGATTCGAGATGCGCTTGTCGCGTCTGGCTACAGCGTCGACCGCGTCTACACGGACGACAACGCGACGGTCAACCCGCTTTACTACTACGACGGCACCGCCATCCCGGCTGCACTGAAGAAGCCCGGCTTCGCCTGGAACGGGACGGCCTCGAATGTCGTTACCGATTGGAACGGCGGCCGCTTCATCGTCTTTCACCGCGACCACGGCTATCCCGGCGGTTGGAACAACCCCGACTTCTCAACCGCCAACATTCCCAGCCTGACAAACGGCAGCCTTCTGCCGGTGGTCTTCAGCATCAACTGCGCGAGCGGCAAGTTCGACGATGCAAGCCCCAATTTTGCCGAGCAGGTGTTGCAGCGCAGCGGCGGCGGCGCCGTTGGCGTGATCGGAGACTCGCGCGACAGCCCGAGCTACACCAACAACCACCTCGTGCTCGGGCTGTTCGATGCCGTCTTCCCCAACGTCCTGTCCACTTACGGCAGCTCCACTCCGATTACGCGGATGGGAGATGTGCTCAATGCCGGCAAGCTCTACATGGACACGCAGAATGGGCTCGACTTCCAGTCCGCGACCGAGACCCAGGTCGACCACTACATCTATCACTGGTTCGGGGATCCGACGATGCAGATATGGACCTCGCAGCCCCTTACCTTTCTGATTGCGATCGCTAAGGCCAATCTCACAAGCGGCCAGGTCTCGATCACGTTCCCACAGTCGAACGCCGATGGCGCCTCCCTGACGCTGATGCAGGGCGAGGAAGCGATCGGTCGAGCGCTGCTTGAAAACGGGCAGGCGGTGATCATCGCCGAAAAGCCGATTGACCCCGATCGGCTGACGGCCCTGTCGGTTGCCTTTGACAAGACCGGCTTCGAGCCGGCTTCACTTAGCCTGCTCGTGTCGCCGCCGCCGCCGGAGTAGGCATCTGAACGAGCAGCGAGGCGGACAGGCTGTTGTTCTGGCTCGGAGATGGCGGATGCTCGTAGACACGCGCGATCATAAGCGCCGACCTGCACGCAGATAGATTGAAGACTCTTGTCGCCCTGCTCCCGAAGTTCCTGTGCCAGTTCATCTGCTGGGTGCTCAAGCCGGAGCCACCCGCCTATAACCCCACGTACTGGAACGACTGCAGTGGTCCGGAGCCATGCGCGCCGTGGGGAACATGCACCGCGGTGATCCAGTGCAACAACAATTGCTACAACTACGCCAACAACAAGCGGACCGATACCTTCGCGCAGCCGGGCCTGGCTGGCGCCGGGCACGAATTTTCTACCGACTGCGCGGGAATCACGGCCGGCGCGCTGGCGGACGGTTTGGTCGAGGCCACCGGTGCCTGCAGCGGCTGCTGCCACCGGGTGGCGCTCGTGATCTGGCCGGGAGTTGACTACCACTGGTACCGACTGGACAAAAACGGTCGCTGGTCGCATAAACCTGGTCACACTCCTGTCCGCGACGTGGATGAGTCCAACCAACCGATCACGAACCCGGAGACAGCCGACCGCGGAGGCTACACGGTCTTCTGCGGCTATTTCTGCTCCTGCCGCTGCAATGTGAAAATCAACTAGGAGGTCTCGAATGGGCGACGAAAGCGGCGTCGAGGTGATGCTCGATGCCTTATCGGGGCGGCCGAACCCGACCTGGACTCTAAGTCCCGACGAAGTGGAGCAGCTTCGCAATCGGCTTCAGCCGGCGGCGGCCGGGACGGCCGAGGCTGCCGAGGCTGCCGAACAGAAAGACCCTATTAACCTTGGCTACCGTGGATTCCTCGTCCGCACGATCGGGCAACAGGAAGGCATCCCCGCGTCGTTTCGGGTCTTCCGCTCTGTGATCACGATCCATGGGAAGGACCGGCGGCGCCAGATGCGAGACCATCGCGGCGTCGAGCAGTACCTGACCGAGCTGGCCAACAAGCGTGGCCACGAGCGCATCGTCGGGGCGCCGGGCGAGCCTACCTAAAACCCGGGGGACATCTTGTTGCGCTGGCGCGATGTTGGATATGACCTTTCACGGGCCAAAAAAGCGTGTTGGGCGACCGTCACTGGGCGGCGGTGTGTCTCCCCGGGTCAGCTTCCGTCTAGCACCGACGGCCTATTAAGCGGGCTCGACGGCGAGCTGCGGCCAAAAAGACGACTGTGAGCGAATTAGCCAGAAACGGCGCTCGAGCAGTACGTCGCTGCTCCTCGCTGACGCGGAGGGGGCGCGGGGCCGGCGGTATACCCGCCCCTGACATCACGCCCGCCGTACCGCAATGCCTGCGGCAAACGACGATATTTGGCGGCACTCAGTGGTACTCAGCGAATTCGAGCCGCCGTTTCTGAACGGGGGGCGCAGCCGTCTATTAACCGCAAGGTTCGGGGTTCGAATCGCCGCTCCGGAGACACCCCGGAGCCAGACACCGGAGCCAGACATCTGCTCCGGAGCGAGGCTCATTCTGTGTGCGCCCATCTTCTCGAAGGAGCTGAAGCATTGCCACCGGTGGTGCTGGCCGTCCTGTTCCATCTCCTTGATCCACTACGAACCTAAGCGGGCGTGATCAACGGCTCATCGAGTTTGACGAGCGTCGGCGACCTGAACGAAGTGATTAGCTGCCCGCCGCAAGACGATGGACGATCGCTATCGACTCTCCGTCCGGGTTCCTGTGGCCGAGTTCCCACAGCCAGACATCGCCCTCGGAGTTTGCCGCCGGGGACGCGCCCCAGGGCGAATTCACGTGGGGGAGCTCCAGATGGGCGACGATGCGGCCATCAGGCGCCCACTTGATCAAGGGACCGCCGGACGCGGCGTACACGTTCCCGGCTCCGTCCACCGCGACGCCGACCAGCGGCCGTGGCGACGATTCCCGATCGGCCACATAGTTTCGCACGAAGGCGCCGCTGTTATCGAACTCGACAACGCGAAAGTCCCCCGGGTCGGACACGTAGACGTGCCCACCAGGGCCGGCCGCGATCTGTTCCGGTCCGAAATTGTTTTCGGCATCATTCACGAAAAACTGTCCGTCACCCCTCCCTGTGGTGCCGAACTCCGCCAGAAGCTTCCCCTCGGCATCGAATTTCTGGACGTAGTGGTTGTGGAGCCGGTGGCCGGCGACAAAGATGTGGCCGGCTCCGTCGGCGGCCGCGCCCGCGGGGAGGTTGAACGTCGGCCAGGTCCTGGTCACCCGGCCGCGCGGGTCAAACTTGACGATCCGGGACAAACCGGCGTCGGCGAGGTACACGTTGCCTCCGGCGTCCACTGCGATCCCCGTCGGAAACCCGCCGCCGGCCGGGGCTTCGAACCTGCGGACAAACTTGCCGACGCGGTCGAACTCGGCGACGCCGTATTTTGTGATGTCCCCGACGTAAACGTTCTCGTTTCGGTCCAGCGCCTGGAAGTTGGGTGTGCCCAGCTTCTTGACGTCGGGGACGGTAGCCCACACGTTCTTGAGTATCAGCAGCGGGATCGCAGAGGCCGTCGCGGACGGCGCGGCAGTCGGTGGCGAGCCGGTCGGTGCCGGCCCGCCGCAGGCAACCAGCAGTAGTGCGAGGGATGCGAGCTTGGTCCGCATGAATCGAGCCTCCAGAGCCACAGAAGGTAGGGTTTCCTACCCTGGATTGTCGCAGGCGGCGTCTTCGTGGTTATCTGGTGGTTTGCTTGGCAGCGTCTGTGGAGGCGACTGGTCACGACCGTGGGACGTGACAGATGGTAGGGCTACCGGGACTGATTCCGAGATCAGCAATTAGCTCCCAATCGGGCTCGCACTAGGCCTGCGGTCCACTCAGCCGTGGGCAGCCATCGGCTCTGCCGAACCTGAACCGACGGCAAACTTGCAGGCGGTGGCTCACACAAGTCCACTCGGCAACTCCGTCTTGTGGCCGCCGCGTAGACTTGGCTAGCAATGGCGGTCCCGCTTCAAGACACCCCAATCGCGGCTGCGAAGGCGTTCGTACAGGCCGGGCGTCACGGAGCCAGTGGCCTGCGAGCACTCGGCTGGAGCGGCGCGGCAATGCTTATCGCCGCGGCTGCTCTCTTGATCCCGGCCGTGAGCAGAAACCGCGAACATGACCTCGTGTCCGTCGGCCTTGATGCCGCCGTCGCCGACGATGAACCAAGAGATCCTGCCGAAGATGTTGCAGTGACCAAGGCTCGGACTGAGCCGAGCGTTCCTTGGGATCAGGCTCGTCGGGAGCTCGGCCGACACGAATCCAGGCGCCGCTGACCGACCGCCCCGCCTGGCGCGTCGAGATAAAGCCATCCGCCTTGAAGGCTCTCCAACATGCGCCAGCCGCAGACCGGGTCCGCTTGATCGCGGCGATTGACCACTTGCCGGAGGGGTGGCTTCAGGACGCACGGATGCCTCGCGGCAACATGTGCTCGGGGCGTGCAAATCGAACGCTCCTGCCATGCTGGGACCAGTGACCGGGCGAGACTGGGCCACCCGATTCAACGAAGTCTTCGCTGCGCCGGCATCCGCTGTCCGCGCTCGTATTTGGGGCGAGGTTTACGGCGACGAATACCCGGCCACCCTCGACACCTACAGTGAAGTGACACTCAGCGAGCTGAACAGGTTCGTCGTAGAGCTGCGGCTGTCTCCGGGTGATGTCTTGGTCGATGCGGGTTGCGGTCGCGGCGGTCCGGGGCTATGGGTAGCAGCACAGGCGGGCTGCCGCCTGATCGGGATCGACATCGCCGAGACGGCGGTCAACGCGGCACGAGTTCGGGCGGTGGCGCTTGAGCTCGCAGACCGCGCGGAGTTCCACCCTGGGTCATTCCAGGACACCGGCCTGTCAGAGGCGAGCGTCCACGCCGTTATGAGCATCGATGCATTGCTCTTCGCGCCCGACAAACTGGCCGCGATACAGGAACTGGCTCGGATTCTCATGCCCCGTGGCCGGCTAGTGGTCACCACGTGGGACTATTGGCGTCAGCCGGTCGGTCGACCTCCCCAGGTGGCTGATCATCAACCGATTCTCGAGAAGGCAGGATTCGAGGTCCGGTCATACGACGACACAAGTGGATGGCGGCAACGGCAGACGCGCATTTGTGAGCTGTTGCTGCTGGCAATCGATGAACTCGCCGCCGAGACTGGGTCAGATCCCAGCCAGATCCGGTCGGGCGTCGATGAGATGCGAGCCACCTTGGACTGCATGAGCCGCCGCGTGCTCATAGTCGCCGAGCGCAGTCCGAAGCCACTGTGAAAGCCGCAGCGAAGAGACCGCTGCCAGGGCTAGCCGTCGGCCGGCGCCCCGCGATGCGGCCAAGGCGCGTGACGGTTTGAGCAAGGGTGGCCGTGCGTACCACGGAACAGCGCAACTTCGGGTCGGGGCTTCAGCAGCGTGGTTCGAAGAGCGTCCACCAAGGGGAGCCAAAATTCGAATACTGGTCCGCCGCGGGCGTTAACCCTGGGTTGACAGGCGCCCAGCAGTCGTACAGCAACGACGGAGTCCGTGCCGGACGCCATCGCCGTCGACGGGTCGCTTGTCTACCACCGCGCGCTCGTCCGGAGGTCAGGAGCAGTTCTCGGTCGAGGAGAACTCAAGCTAGAAGGTCTGGGCGCTTTGGTGCCTTAGCCCTCCGCTCGCGGATTAGATGGATGGCCATCACCCGTGAGCGCGCTTGGCTCGTTGGCGGCAGAGCACGGACTCGACCCGCGGTGCCCACCAGGCGCCTTGACCAAGAATCCAATATCCTATAGGATCGCTCCAGCTTACGAGATCGACATTCGCGCCCAGTCAACTAAGGAGGAGCCCGATGGAGATTAGAGCCTTGCATCGACTATTGGCCGTCGCAACGGTGCTGTTCGTAGTTGCGTGCGGAGGAAGCTCCTCCGGCGGAGGCAAGACCGGCGCCTCTGTCGCCATCGTCCCCGGCGGTCCGCATCCCTACTTTGAACCCATGCGGCAGGCGATCGTAGACGCCAAGGCCGACTTCGACCTGAGCAAGGGCACGTTCGAAGTGCCCACCGACTGGAAGCAGGACCTTCAGAACCAGCTCCTGACAAGCCTCGCGGCCAAAGGTTATGACGGATTCGGCATCTTCCCGACCGATGGCAACGCGGCTAACGGCATCGTCGGCCAGCTGGCCGCGAAGAACTACCCGGTGATTGCCGTCGGAGGCTGCGTGCAGGAACCGACCAAGACCACGTTCTGCATCGCGACTGACGTGGGAAATTCCGCCTACACCGGCGCCAAGGCCGCGATCCAGGCCATGGGCGGAAAGGGTGTCCTGCTTCACGGCACTGGACTTCTCACCGACCCGAACACCGTGCTTCGGGTTGACGCCGTGAAGAAGGC
>Ga0137374_10002093_pt1 | contig 23439 bp, 18 predicted proteins | sample SagtaG_20_FD_104811 | JGI IMG/M metagenome (GOLD analysis project Ga0137374, IMG submission 104811) | Vadose zone soil microbial communities from Sagehorn Ranch, Mendocino, California, USA - Sage1_R_100_16 metaG | ecosystem: Environmental > Terrestrial > Soil > Vadose zone | place: USA... | reverse complement strand
AGAAACCGGGTCCAGTTCTCGGGATGATCCTGCAGATGCTCCTGCAGCACCTGCGCCTTATACAGCTCCGCCGCGCGGCGCGCCGCGATCGCGGCGGTAAAGCCGTCGTCTTCGCGAATCACGATTTCAACGGCGCCGGCGGTGTCAAACACTGGAACCGCCTGGATGTTGCGGTGCGATCGAAAGAACTCGGCACACTGCGCGAGCGCAACGGGGTGTGAAAGAACGCGCCGCACGTCTGCGCGCTGCATGTGGGCGGGACCGACCAGCACGTGATCGATATGGGTTCGTGTCTCACCGACGACACGGACATCGTGGGAGAGCAGGAGCTCGTATACGTTCGGCACCGTGCCCGAGAGCGTGTTTTCGACCGGGACGACGCCATGACGAGCACCGCCTGCCGCGACGGCTTCGAAGACTTGTTCGAGGGACCGGCGGGGCAGCATGGTCGCAGTTGGACCGAGCAGCGTGTGCGCGGCTTCTTCGCTGTACGCGCCCGGCGCGCCTTGATAGGCCGCGTCGTAAACCGCCTGGTGAAGGTCGACGTGCATGATCGCTCCTCGGTCGCAGGACGAAAGTCTCGCACTGCATGTGTGACAAAACAAAAAAACCCGCGTTCCTTGTGGGAGGCGGGCTCGTGAGAATCAGAACTGCTGTGCTCGGCCCGCGGTCAACCTCCGGTAAATGACCAGAAATCCCAGCAAAATCGGCCCATCGACCGGCGGCACGAGCGAACAAGCCGCGCCCTTTCGGTCATCACGACGGAGCGACCCGCAACTCGAGCGAGCATGAGTCGGATACGCTACCGATTCGGACCGGGCTTGTCAATTGTTCGATCTCCGGAAGATCATGAGGAAGAGATGAAGCGCGGGGTTGCCATCGTCATCGCGTTGCTCGTGCTCGCGCTCGTCGTGTCGGCCGCGGCAACCCTCGTCTTGTACCTGGTTGTTTCGCCGGCCCCGCGGGTATCGCCGCAATCGACGCTGGTGCTGCGTCCGAGCGGTGAGCTCCACGAGATCATGCCGGACGCCGTGCTTCAGTTCGTCAGCCGAGGCGAAGCGCACACGGTCCGCGGATATGTCGACGCGCTGCGCAAAGCCAAGATCGACAAGCGGATTTCGGCGGTGCTTCTTGCGCCGCGGCCGCTCGACTCACCCTTCTGGGGAAAGATTCAGGAGATCCGCGAAGCGATTGTCGACTTCAAGGCATCGGGCAAGCCAGTCTACGCGTTTCTCGAGTACGGAGGCGATCGCGAGTACTACCTGGCCAGCGCCGCCGACAAGATCTTTCTCGTGCCGTCGGCAACGTTGGATCTCACCGGCGTCGCGACCTACGAAGTGTTCCTGCGCGGCACGCTCGACTGGATTGGCACCTATCCGGATTTCATACACATCGGCGACTACAAGACCGCCATCAATACGCTGACGGAGAAGACCTTCACGCCTGCGCACAAGGAGATGAGCGCCTCGCTCAACCGCGATCAGTTCGATCAACTCGTGCGTGCCGTTGCTGACGGCCGCCACAAGCCGGAATCGGAGGTGCGCGCGGCAATCGATCAGGGACCGCTCCTTCCTGAAGACGCGTTGCACCAGGGACTCATCGACGATCTGGCATATGAGGACGAGCTCGACGATGTTGTTGGAGGTCTCGGTGGCCCGGGCAAACTTCAGCTGACCGAAACCGATGACTATGCGGACGTCACCTGGGCATCCCTCGGCGTGAAGCCGCGCACGAAGATCGCCCTTCTCAACGCGATAGGCGCCATTACGTCCGGCAAGAGCGGCTACGACCCGGTCAACGGCTACGTCATGGGTTCCGACACGCTCGTGAAGTACATCCGCGACATTCGCGCGGACTCGTCGATTCGCGCAATTGTTTTACGCATCGATAGTCCTGGCGGAGGATCGACGGCGTCCGACGTGATCTGGCGCGAGCTGATGATCACGAAATCGGCCAAGCCGCCGCGGCCGATTGTCGTCTCGATGTCGGACCTCGCGGCATCCGGCGGTTACTACATTGCGATGGCCGGCGATGTGATCGTCTCGCAACCAGGCACGTTGACCGGATCGATCGGCATCTACACCGGCAAATTCGTGACCGGCGGCACATTCGGGAAGCTTGGCGCGAACATCGAGGCCACGAGCGACGGCGCGCACGCGGAGATTTACTCGCCTGACAGAAAGTTCACGCTTGAAGAGCGGGCCAAGGTGCAGGAGTCGATGCAGGCCTTCTACGATCAATTCGTGGAGAAGGCCGCCGAGTCGCGACACACGACGCCGGAAAAGATCGACCAGATTGCGCAGGGTCGCGTCTGGACCGGGCTGCAGGCCAAGCAGGTGGGACTTGTCGATCAGATCGGTGGACTACAGGATGCGATCATCGTCGCGAAGCAGCGCGCGCACATTCCCGCGGACGAGGAAGTGGAGCTCGTCGTCTATCCGCCGCGCCGCAGTTTTTACGAGGTGTTGACCCAGCAGTTCGAGACGTCGCCGGAGCGTTCCTCCGCCGAAGCGCTCGCGATGCTGCTCGGACCGCGCGACCGCCGCGCGCTCGGCGCGCTGCTGGCACCGTCACGCCTGTTCCGGCCCGGCGAGATCCTCGCGCACATGCCTTATGTATTTCTCCGCTGAAGGCTGCGATCATTCGCTCGGCTAAAGGCCCGCGAGCCGGCGCCATCCAAGGCGGCCCTAAAGGGCCGCCACTCCCTGAGGACGTGTAGTGGCGGGCTTGAGCCCCGCGATCCATGGAGGGCGGCACTAAGGGGCCGCACTCCCTGAGGACGTGTAGTGGCGGGGCTTTAGCCCCGCAACGCGGACCGACAGTACTTAACTCGCGTTCGACCCGACGACGCGCGCGAGTGTGTCCTGGCGAATTTCGATTTTCAGGTTTTTCTTCGCGTTCAGCATGTACGCGCTGAAGAACTGATCGCGCCGCTGATTGAGGACCTCTTCTCGCAGTTGATCCATGCCCGCGGCAATCTGCTGCGGCGTGACATCTTCCTTGTCGACAACCCGAATGATCGCGGTGCCTTGAGGCGTCGAGATCGGATCGCTCACGCCGCCCTTGGGCAGCGAGAAGGCGACCTTGTCGACTTCCGGGCTCGCGCCAATGTCCGGAATCGGCGCCTCGCGTGCGAGAAGCTCCGTCGTCTTCACGGCAAGGCCGGCCTTTTTCACCGCGGCCGCAAAATCCGGTGCGCTCTTGAGCACGGCTGCGATCTCGGCGGCTTTGCTCTTGGCGACTTCCGCCGCGCGTTCGCGCACGAGGTCGTCGCGAACCTTGTCGTGCACTTCGGCGAGCTGCGGCACGTACGGATCCTGTTTGCCGGTGACGGTCACAAACACCCAGCCCTTCGCCACCCGCACCGCGGGGCTGACGGCGCCGTTCTGCAGCTGAAACGCCTGCGCGGACACCTCCGGCGAAGGACCGAGGCCGTCGATGGGCTCGTCACGCAGAAACAGACCGCTCTCGTGCGTCTCGAGGCCGCGCTCTTTTGCAACGCGGTCGAGATCCGCTGCGGATTTCATCTCCCCTTCGAACGCCTTCGCGCGTTGCTCCGCTTCGCTCTGGGCCTTCTGCCACTTGAGCTGATCTTCGATTTCGGCGTGCACGTCAGCCAACGGACGCGTCGTCGCTTCTTTGCGATCGACCAGTTTGATGATGTGAAAACCATATGAGGTCTTCACCGGCTCATTACTAATCTCACCAGGCTTCATCGCGAACGCCGCCTGCTCGAACTCAGGCACCATCGTGCCGCGCGAGAAGTAATCGAGATCGCCGCCCTTCAACTTGTTGCTGTCGTCTTCTGAATACTCCTTGGCGAGCGCGGCGAAGTCTTCGCCTGCCTTCACCCGCTTCAAAATCTCGTCCGCCTTCGCTTTGACGTCCGCTTCGTTCTTTCCTTCGGTCTTCAAGAGGATGTGACTGGCCTTGATCTGCTCCGCCGTCTGATATTGCCCGAGGTTCTGCTGGTAAAACGCCTCGATGTCCGCCTCGGGGACCTTGATCTCCGCGCGGACTTTGTCGACGTCCACGAGCGCGTATTTGATCTTCCGCTTTTCGCCGATCCGATAGCTCTCTTTGCGCTTGTCGAAGTACGCGGCGATGTCGGCATCGCTCACCGTAATCTGGCTCTTGAATGCGTCCGGCGTGATCGGGACGATGTCGAGTTTTACCTTCTCGTTGCGGCGGCGGTACTCCTGCGCGACTTCTTCGTCGCTCACCGACATCCAGCCGGTCACCGCATTTCGCAGCTTTTGAACCAGCAGCGCGCGCCGGAGCTGCTCTTCGAATTCGGACGTCGTGAGCGGCGGGTTGTTCAACTGGAGCATCTGGCGGTAGCGCGGCTCGCCGATGAAGTGGCCGTTCTCCTGGAACGCGGGGATCGCGAGAATGCGCTCGCGCACTTCGACGTCGCTCGCGCTGATGCCCTGGCGGCGCGCCTCGGCGACCATGGCTTCTTCGTCGACCAGCTGCTGCAGGATCTGTTGTTCGATGCCAAGCTGTCTGAGAAGCTGCTCGCTCAGTTGCGATCCGTACGCCTGCCGGTACCCCTGCAACTGTGCCGAATAGCGGCGTTGAAATTCGCGAACCGTAATCTGATGACCCTCGACCATCGCGACGGTATCGCGTGCCGCCGCGCCAGTCGTGCTCGACACGAAATCGGGAATGTAGAAGAGAACAAAGGTCAGGACGACGAGCGCCAGGCTCCACTTGAGCCAGCCTTTGTGGCGCCGCATCCGATCGAGCATGGTCATACGAACTGGAATCCTTGGGAGGCCTGCTGATACCTCTTCACGGCCTGCAAGCCGGTGGCAGGTTTGCCACGGCAGACGAAACAGTGATCGTAACACGGCCGGATGTGAGGTGATATATCTGTTGCCGCCGTGAACTCCTCACGCTCGGCCGGCGTCCGTCCAGACCTCGCGACGCGTCTTCGTCACGGCCAGCGCACGCTGAAACGGCGGCTGGAACAGCCCGAGACGGTGCTGGCGCTGATGCGCGAGGCGCATAGCACTCTGGACCCCGCAAAAGTCGCCGAAGTCGTGCTGGAGCGCGCCGTCGAGTGGTTCAAGGTGACCTCGTGCGCGGTGATTGCCACCGATTTGGACGGGCAACTGGTGCCGCTTGCCGGTCGCGCGCTGTCCTCCGCGACGGTGAGCGCCGCCGTGGAAGTCGGACGCTGGGTGTTGCGGAATGGCCGCGAGTTTGCTACCTCGGGTCTGCGGCGAGATTCTCGCGTCACCGGCCCCTGCGGCGCGGTAGTGGCACTGCCCCTTCGCTGCCGCGGCCGGACGATTGCCGTATTGGTGCTGCTCGATCGCGCCGCGGCGGGCATTGAGCCGGAGCTCGGCAGCCGCATCGGTGAACTGCTCGGTGAGGTCTTCGAAGGGCCCGCCCAGGCGTTGGATAATGCCCTGACCCTCCGGCGGGCCGAGGCGCTCTCGGTTACCGACGACCTGACGCAGCTCTACAACTCGCGATACCTGAATCAGGTGCTCAGGCGCGAGTCCAAGCGGGCGTCACGAAGCGGCCGGCCCTTGTCGCTGCTGTTTTTGGATCTCGACGGGTTCAAGAGCGTCAACGACACGCACGGCCATCTCGCCGGCAGTCGCTCGCTGGTCGAAGCGGCCGCCGTCATTCGTGGCTCGGCGCGCGAAACGGACATCGTCGCGCGCTTCGGGGGCGACGAATTTGCCATTGTGTTGCCCGATACGGGCTCGGAAGGTGCCGTGGCGGTGGCTCACCGCGTGCGGGAGCGAATCGACGCGCACCCGTTTCTCGCAGGCGACAACCTGAATGTGCGGCTCACGGCCTCGGTTGGCGTCGCGACGCTGCCCGACATCGCCGCGTCTGCTGAAGAGCTGGTGCGAGCCGCCGATACAGCAATGTACCGGGTGAAAGAATCCGGGAAGAACGGTGTTCATGTCGCCGGAGAAGCATTAACGTAAGGAGACACGCGGCGCCGCGTATCCAAAGGAGACTTTTTGGCACTGGCCTCGATCCTGTCGTTTCTCTCTACAGACCTGGCTATCGATCTGGGCACGGCCAATACCTGCGTGTACGCCAAAGGGCGAGGCATTGTCGTCAACGAGCCCTCAATCGTCGCCGTCAACAAAGTAAATGGCCGCGTCGAAGCCGTGGGCAAAGAAGCCAAGGAAATGCTGGGCCGCACACCCGGCAACATCGTCGCCATCAAACCGATGAAGGACGGTGTGATTGCCGACTTCGACGTCACCGAGAAGATGCTCACGTACTTCATCAAGAAAGCTCACAACGGCAACGTGTGGGTGCGGCCGCGGATCATCATCGGCGTGCCGTCGGAGATCACACAGGTCGAAAAACGCGCGGTGAAAGACAGCGCGTACCGCGCGAAGGCGAGCGAAGTGCATCTCGTCGAAGAAGCGATGGCCGCCGCAATTGGCGCCGGCCTTCCAATCACGGAGCCGGCGGGCAGCATGGTCGTCGACATCGGCGGCGGCACGACAGACATCGCCGTCATCTCGCTTGCGGGCATCGTGTATAGCAAAGCGGTCCGCGTCGCAGGCAACGAGATGGACGAGGCCATCATTCAGTACGTCAAGAAGACGTACAACCTGTTGATCGGTGAACGCACGGCGGAAGCCATCAAGATGGAGCTCGGCTCCGCGTATCCGGTCGAAGAGCGTTTGACGATGGAGATCAAGGGGCGCCACTTGATCGAGGGCGTCCCGAAGACCATTACGATTACCGACGAAGAAATCCGCGAGGCGCTCGCCGAGACGGTCAACGTCATCGTCGACGCTGTTCGCGTGGCGCTCGAGCGCACACCGCCCGAGCTCTCCGCCGATATCGTCGATCGCGGAATCGTGCTGACGGGTGGCGGCTCGCTGTTGCGCAATCTCGACAAGCGCCTGCGGGAGGAGACCGGCTTGCCCGTGACGATGGCCGAAGATCCCCTCTCTTCCGTCGTCCTTGGGGCAGGGAAGATGCTGTCGGATTTCGACCTCCTCCGGAAAATCGCGATTGATTGAGGTCGCCGTCGAGCCGATAAGGAGACAAGCCGGCAGCCGCTAGCAGGGAGCGGACAGGCTAAGCAGAACGCATCGATGCCCACCGTCCAACTGTCCCAGCGTCCCGTTCTGGTCCTCGCTGGCGCTGTGGTTCTGCACATCATCCTCATCTCTGCACAGGTCAACACGCGCACCGGCATTCCCTTGCTGCAGGTGGCGACGTTCGGCTTTTTCGCCGAGATTCAACGTGCCACCATGACCACGGTGTCCCGCGTGCGGAACCTGTGGACCGGTTACGTGGATCTGCGATCGGCACAGGCGGAAAACGAATCGCTGAAGCGAGAGCTCCAACGGCTGCAGATTCGCTTGCAGGAAGAGCACGCGCTGGCCCAGCGGACCGAGAGCCTCCGGCAGCTTCTCGAATTGCGCCAGCGCTCCAGACTCGAGACCGTGGCCGCGGAGATCATCGCGTCGGGACCGAGTGACGAGTTTCGAACGATCACCATCGACAAAGGATCGACCGATGGTCTCAAGCGGGACATGGCGGTGATCTCCCCCAACGGAGTCATCGGCCGCGTCAACCTGCCGAGCGGCCGAGCCTCGCAGGTGCAACTGCTGATCGATCGCAACGCCGCCGCCGGAGCCTTGATTGAGCGAACCCGCGCACAGGGAATCGTCGCCGGTCAGGGTGGCGACACGCTGCTCATGGAATACGTCCCGAGCAGCGCCGATGTAAAACCCGGCGATCTCGTGGTCACATCGGGCATAGACGCGATTTATCCCAAGGGCTTCGTGATTGGCACCGTACAGAGTGTGGAACGAGGACCTGGGATTTTCCATAAGATCACGATCCGGCCGGCGGTTGATTTTTCGCGGCTCGAAGAAGTGCTGGTTGTGACGACACCGCCGGCGGTGAAACAAGCCGAAGCCGAAGAAGCGGCAATCGCGGCCCGGCGCGCGCAGCCTCCTTCGGCCGAGTCCGCCAGCACGAATCAGTCTGCGGCCTCGCCGCGGCCGGGTAATCAGTCGCCGCGCACCGCACGTCCTCGAACGCCACCCGCCGGTCTGCCTTCTGCGGTCCCGCCAGCCACGAACCAGGGTCCGCGACGACCGCCGGGGACAACTCAACCCCCGCGACGACCGGCCGCTAATCAGACGCCTCAACGTCCCGGCGTGCTGCCAGGGGCTGGAGAGTGAAGGCGGCCGCAGCGCTCGGAGCCATTGCGCTCGCTCTGGCCCTGCAGACGACGTTGGCCAGCCTGGTCTTTCGGGGCGCGGCCGCCCTCGATCTGGTCCTGATTGTCGTGGTCTATCTGTCGCTCATGTCCGGGCCGGTAAACGGCGTGCTCATCGGCAGCATCGCCGGTCTGGTGCAGGACGCGCTCGCGGGCGGCGTGCTCGGAATTGGAGGTCTCGCGAAGACTCTCGTCGGTTTTACCACCGGCGTCCTCGGCACGCAGTTCATTGTGACGGCGCCTTTGCCGAGATTCGTCGTGTTTGTCCTGGCCACGATTCTGCACGCTGCGGTGTTCATGGGTCTTTACGTCCTGCTGGACTTGCGCCAGTTCGACGCACCGTACCGGCAGGTTCTCAGCCAGGCGGTCGGGAATGGGTTTGTCGGCGTGGTGGGCGCGCAAATCGTCGAGCTTTTGCCCGGGTTGCGCGAACGGCGCCGCGCCCGCCGCGTGAGCCGGCATTAACGGTAAACTATAGATAGAGCTTGGGTTCTAAAATTTGAACGGTCCGGTGTTCGGGCATGCCCGTTACGAAGGTGCGACGGCACTAACTCGCAAGTTTGAAGAAAATGACCAACTCTGAGGATCGACAACGCATTCACGCGCGGCTGACCGCCATGCAGGGTACGGTCGCCGTGTGCTTCGTCGTCCTCGTTGGCAGCTTCTGGTTCCTGCAGATCCCGCAGCACGATCTGTATCTCGAGAAGGCGGAAAGCAATCATCAGCGCACGCTGCCGCTGCGGGCGCCGCGCGGTGTCATGTTCGATCGCCAGGGGCGTGTTCTCGTCGAGAACCGCAGCGCGTTCAGCATCTCGATCCTCCGTGAGCACAGCAAGAACCTCGATCGAACCGTTCGAAGCCTCGCGGAAGTCACCGGAGCGCCGGAGGACCAGCTTCGCGAAGCGATTGACCGGCACAAATACGAACCTGCCTACCGGCCGATCGTGGTGTTGACCGACGCGACGCTCGCGCAGGTCGCCGCCGTCACCGCACGCCGTTTGGAATTCCCCGACGTCGTGGTCCAGGAAGTGCCGACGCGTCAGTACCCGAGCAACGCGCTGGCGGCTCACCTGTTTGGGTACGTCGGCGAAGCGAGCCAGGAGCAGGTCTCGCAGGGCGTCTTCCCGATGGGCGCCATCGTCGGGCAGCAGGGGATCGAGAAGATCTACAACACCATGTTGATGGGACAAGACGGGGCGCGCCACGTCATGGTCAACAGCATGGGCCGCGAAATCCAGAAGCTCGAAGAAGTGCCGCCGGTTGAAGGCCGCCGCGTGCAGCTCACGATCGATCTCGCCATGCAAAAGGCTGCGGAGGACGCCTTCAAATTCTACGGCTATCACGGCGCGGCGATGATCATGGAGCCGAAAACAGGCGAAGTGATGACGTTTGTGAGCACCCCTGCCTACGATCCCAACGCGTTTACGGGCGGCATCGATCGCGTGACGTGGCAATCGCTCAACACCGACGAGCTCAAGCCGCTCCAGGATCGCGCGATTCAGGGGCGCTACTCACCGGGATCGACGTTCAAGCTCATTGTCGCCACCGCGGCGCTCGAAGAAGGCGTGGCGACACCGGACTTCAAAGTGCACTGCAGCGGCGGCGCCGTCTTCTACGGGCGCTATTTCAAGTGCCATCTGAAAGGCGGGCACGGCACCGTCGACATGCGGCACGCGATTGAGAAGTCGTGCAACGTGTATTTCTACACGCTCGGCAACATGGTCGGCATCGATCGATTGCACTTGTGGGCCGAGCGACTCGGCCTCGCAGGCAAGACCGGCATCGATCTGCCCAACGAAATCGACAGCATCGTCCCGTCCACCGAGTGGAAGAAGCGGCACACTGGGGAGCGGTGGTATCCCGGCGAAACGATCTCCGTGTCGATCGGCCAGGGGCAGGTTTCCGTGACGCCGGCGTCGATGGCGACGATGATGGCGACGCTGGCCAATGGCGGCACGCGCGTGATTCCGCATCTCGTCCGAGCCGTCGATGAGGGCAAGGGCTGGCAGCCCGTGCCGCCTCCGGCCAATCCGTTCAAGCCGATGTTGCTGAAGCCAACCACCGTGCAGGCCATTCACGATGGACTCTGGCTCGTGGTCAACGGCGCGGGCACTGGCGGCCGTGGCCGCATCCCGGGTCGGGACGTCGCCGGCAAAACGGGGACAGCGCAGGTGATTTCAATCGAAGGGAAGGAGCGCGCCCGGGGCAGCGGCAAGGATCTGCGCGATCACGGCTGGTTCGTGTTCATGGTGCCACGGGACAATCCGGAGCTCGCCGGCGCGGTATTCGCCGAGCATGCCGAGCACGGCTACCTCGCGGCGCCGATTGCAAGACACATTATCGAGACCTATTACGCGGAGAAGGAAGGGCGGCCACTGCCGTCGCTGCAGGCGCCGACCCCTGCGCCTGGAACACCGGCGCGGACCGTTGCGACCGTCGCCTCGGGCGCCCCGCGCACGGCCGCGACCGCGGCCCGTCCGGGCGGCAATTAGGCCAGCCTGAAACACTTTCAGTTTCCAGTTCCCAGTTGCCAGTTCAAAGTCGGCGGACGTCCGAAGGTACTGAGGGAACTTGAAACTCAAAGAACTGATAACTGAAACTTTGAACTGGAAACTAACGAAGTGACAGCCGGCTAGCCACAGCCTTACCCCATGCTCGAACGGCGACTGTATTTCCATCTGGATTGGGTGCTGATCATTGCGGTGGTCGCGCTCTGCGCGATCGGCGAGACCATGATCTACAGCACCACAGGCGGGCCCACGCGCATCTACTGGACGCAGCTCTACGCGATTGCGCTCGGCATCGGCGCGATGTTCGCGGCAATGCTGATCGATTACCGAACGCTCGCGGACAAATCGCACGTGGTGTATCTCGGGCTCATCGCGCTGCTCGTGTGTGTCATGTTCTTCGGATCGGTGCAGGGTGGATCGCGGCGGTGGATCAACCTGGGCTTGTTCAACCTGCAGCCGTCTGAATTCGCCAAAGCCACCCTTGCGCTGGTGCTCGCGAAGCTGCTCGGCGAGAGCCGCAAACCCGCGCTCTCCAATCACGAGCTTTTTCTCGCGTGCGTGCTGACCGCCATTCCGCTGATCTTCATCGCCAAACAGCCGGATCTGGGCACCGCGCTCACGCTTCTGCCCCTGTTGTTCGTCGTGGTGTTCGCGGCGGGATTGCCGATGCGCTACGTGATGGTGGTCGCGGTCATCGCTACGCTCTCCGCTCCGATTGCGTGGAAATTCGCATTGCAGGACTATCAGCGCGAACGTGTCGAAACGTTTCTCAATCCCGAGCAGGACGCGCGCGGGGCCGGTTATCAGCAAATCCAGGCGCGCATCACGGTCGGTTCGGGAGGATTGTGGGGGAAGGGATTCCGGCAGGGCACGCAGGGCCAGCTTCGCTTCCTGCCTGTGGCGCACAACGATTTCATTTTTTCGGTGCTCGCCGAGGAGCAGGGCTTCGTTGGCGTCCTCGTCGTCCTTGGGCTTTACCTGTTTGTGATCATGCGGTCGATCGATGCGGCGCGGCTGGCTAAGGATCGGCTCGGCGCATTTCTGGTCCTGGGCGTGCTCGCGACATTCACGTTCCAGGTCATTTACAACGTCACGATGTCGGCGGGTCTTGCGCCGGTCAAAGGATTGACGCTGCCGCTCATGAGTTACGGCGGCTCCTCGATGATCGCCACGCTCACCGGCTTCGGCCTCATTTTGAATGTCAGGATGAGGCGTTTCACGAATTAGGCTGGTAGGTCTGGTTGGTCGGGTTGGCCGGGTAGGAACGAGAAACGTTCTCCACCCGACCGACCAGACTGACCCGGCCTACCTGACCCACCTATGAACAAAGAGATGATCATCTCTTCGAATGGCCACGAGACCCGCGTGGCCATCCTCGAAGACGATCTGGTGGCGGAAATCTTCGTCGAGCGCGAGCGGAATCGGGGGGTCGTCGGGAACGTTTACAAGGGACGCGTTTCAAAGGTCCTGCCGGGCATGCAGTCGGCATTCGTCGATCTCGGCCTCGAGCGCGACGGATTTCTGTACGTCTCGGACGTGGTGAACACCGAGGACGCGTTCGCGCGCTACAGCGGCGAAGAGGAAGACGAGGACGAGCCGAACGGCAACGCGCAGCCGCGATCGGCGGCTGGTGCGCAACGTCGATCCGACGCAGGCCGCCCGAAACCGGCGCGGCCCGAGCCCGTCGACGCGAGAATCGAAGATCTGCTGAAGGAAGGGCAGGAGATTCTCGTGCAGATCGCCAAGGAGCCGCTCGGCACCAAAGGCGCGCGCCTCACGTCACACGTGACCCTGCCCGGCCGGTTTCTGGTCTTCATGCCGACCGTCGATCACATCGGCATCTCGCGCAAAATCGCCAGCCGCGAGGAGCGGCAGCGCCTGCGCGGCATCGTCCGCGAATTCCGCGAGCAACACAACTTCACCGGCGGCGTGATTATCCGCACCGCGGCCGCAGAGCGCTCGAAGGAGGACATCGTCGCGGACCTGCAGTACTTCCACCGCATCTGGACGGACATGCGACAGCGTTCGGAGACGCATCGCGCGCCGGCGGTGGTGTACCGGGAGCCGAGCCTGGTGGCCAAGCTGCTGCGCGATTTGTTGACCGACGATTACACGGCCATTCGCATCGACAACGCGCAGGAGCATCAGCGCGTGCTCGAGTTCATCGATCGCATCATGCCGGGCCTTGCGTCGCGCGTGAAGCTGTACGACAAGGACTATCCGATTTTCGAGGAGTACGGCGTGCAGGCGGAGCTCGATAAAGCGCTTCGCAGCAAGGTGTGGCTCAAATCGGGCGGTTCGATCGTCATCAACCAGACCGAAGCGCTGGTGGCCATCGATGTGAACACGGGCCGCTACGTCGGCAAGAAAACCGCGGGGCGGCTCGAAGACACGATCCTCAAGACCAACCTCGAAGCCGTGAAGGAGATCGTCCGGCAAATACGGCTGCGCGACCTCGGCGGCATCATCGTGCTCGACTTCATCGACATGGAGGAAAAGAAGAACCGCCTCAAGGTCTTTCAGGCGGTGGAGCAGGAGCTCCGCAAGGATCGGTCGCCGTCTAAGCCGCTGCAGGTCTCAGACTTCGGCCTCGTGATCATCACGCGCAAGCGGGTCAAACAAAGTCTCGAGCGTGTGCTCACCGAGCCGTGTCCGTACTGCGCGGGCGCGGGAACGATCAAATCGAGCTCGACGATCTGCTACGAGATTCTCAGCGAAATCAAGAAGGTGGGCACCGACATCGACGGCGCCGGCGTGTTGCTGCGCGTCAATCCGGACATCGCGCGCGCGTTGAAGGAAGAGGAGCGCGGAGTGCTGAAAGACCTGCGTCACCTGCTCGGCAGGGACGTGATCGTGAAGCCCGACGTGCACCTGCACCACGAACAGTTCGATGTGATGTCGATAGGGGGCTGATCAGGGATCAGGGATCAGGGATCAGGCAGTGCGCAGATTCAAGAGTGAATCCGCGTCATACCTGATACCTGACACCTGACACCTGACACCTGTTATCGGCCGCGCGTGGGGCCGCCTGCCGGCGGCAGATGAATCAGATAGTTGTTGCCGCCGCGGTTGATCCAGACGCGCAGGTAGTCGCCGCCTTTCAGCATTTCCACACGCGTTTGGTTCCGGCCGACGTGACCCGGCATGTCAGGGCCGGGCATCGTGTCCTTCACCTCGTCAGCGGGGACGATGCTCACCACTTCGCGCCCTTTGACCGAGTTGCCCTGGACGAACTCGACCCACCGGTTGAGATCGGGTACTTGCCCGGGAACAGTTGGCTGCGCGGTCTGCGCCGTCAGCCGGATCGTGTAACGTCCGCCCGCGAGTGCCTTGCCGTCAGCCATGACCGATCGCGGAATAGTCACCGTCCCAAGCACGGTTTCGCCTGTTGGAACTTCGCCGCCGGCCGCACGCTGTCCGCCCATTGGCGTGGTCCGAGGTGCGCGCTCCGCCGTCGCCGGCTTCTGGGTCGTGGTGGCTGGCTTTTCCGTTCCCGTGGCCGGCTTCTGGGTCGTTGTGCTCGGCTTTTCTGTGCCTGTGGTTGGCTTCTGCGTCGTTGTGGCCGGCTTCTGCGTCGTAGGTTTTGATTGCGATGGCGTCTGGGGCTGCGTCTGCGCCGCGGCGCTAGCAGCCAGCATCACGCCCGCGAGGGCTCCGACGAGCCACGTATGCTTCATCCGCGTCCTCCTGCGAGAAGGTGGAGCGCTGCGATCGCTCCTCCCAGCCATTATAGCTGCACCACGGATGTAGCAAGACGCAGGCCGTGGGTTTTTGACGGTAGTGCTACTAGCTCTGCCGGCGCTTCAGCTGCGAACACGCCGTGCGGAGGTGCGACGGTGCGGAAGTGCGAAGGTGCTGGTGCCGGGGCGAAGGTGCAGCTGCACAGGTGGAGGACGGCACGAAAGCACGAGCACGTCGCACCCTCGCATCTCCGCACGTCGCACCGGCGCTTCACTTCTTTGTGATCACCACATTGCCCGAGAAACTTCGCACCGAGAGAATCGCACTCGCGTCTCCGTACGTGCCGCGGATGGCGCGGTTGAGGCCGCGGCGATCCCGACCGCTGGAGTCGGCCGTCGATCGCATCGTCACCGGAAAATCGGATCGAATGCTGCCGCTGAAAGTGCTGGCGTCGAGCTCGAATCCGGGCGCACCGGAGAGAACGATTCGCACGTTGCCTGAGTGCGAGTTGAACGCGTACCGACCGCCTTGCGCGAGCCTCGCATCGAACTCGATATCGCCGCTCACCGACTTGGCGTCGACGCGTTCGACCTGCACGTCTGTCAACTGCACGTTGCCGCTGACGGTCCCTGCATCGATTGCCCGCACTTTGAGCGCGGAGGCGATGACGGAGCCGCTCACAGTGCCGAGCGTCAGCGTTGCCGGAGCGCTGATGCTGCGTGCGGTGACATTGCCGGAAATGGTCTTTGCCGACGCGAGATTCGGTGTTGCCGAGACGTCGACGTTTCCGCTCGTCGTTTCCGCCCTGACTTCGCCATGAACGTCCGCGACGGTGACATCGCCGGAGATGGTCTTCAGCGCGACCGCGGTATTGGCGGGGACGCTGATGACGTAATCCACCGACGCGGAGAGTCCGCCGCGGCCGGACATGCGCGGATAGATCGTCCGCACCTCCAGCCGGTTGCCCACCTGCGACACATCGATGCGCAACTCGCCGAGGAGGCGCTTGGCTTCGTCTGCCTCGCGATGACGGACGCGCTTGGTGGCCTCGATGCGAATCTCGTTTCCACGCGCAGCCGTGACGCGCACGTTCCCGGATAGATTCTGCAGGTCGAGAGCGCTGTCGGCGCCGACCTTGTAACTCTGCGTGAAGCGTTCGGTCTGTTCGGGTCCCCGTCGCGAATCCTGATAGTGCTCGAGCCACGCCGCCCGTGCATGAGGGTCGACGCCGCGCGGATGATCCGCCGGAGCGGACGCTGCGCGAGCCGGTATCGCCGCAGTGAGCGTCACGGCGGTCAGAGCAATCAGCAGAAGGAGTTTGAATCGATGCATGGTGTTATTGATTGAGTCCTTTTATGAGGCGTCCGGCTTCGGCCTGGTTTCCCTTCCGCATTTCGTTTATGAGCTCCACGGTCTGCTGCAGCACGGCGACCTTCGTTCGCATGGCGTCGAACAGACTGTCCTGTGCGTCGGTGCTCGACGGCTGCATCTTGAGCGCTGAGCGGCTCTCTCCAATGGCCTGATCGATCACCTGCAGGTTCTTCTGCAGGACGGCCGCAACCTGCGGATCGAGATCGCCGCTTTGGCTCCGTGCGATTTGCTCGAGACCCTGAATCGCGCGGTCGTAATGTTCTTCGGCGGCCTGGAATTCGGCCTGAATCGAAGCCACGTCACCGGAAGGCTGTGAGCCCGCCGCGAGATCGGTGCGGTGGCGGCGTTCGTTGATCAGCGGATAAACGCCGGTGACGGTCGTGATGAGCAGCGCCGCAGCGGCGGCAGCCCAGATTCCCCACGCCGCGCGCGACCGTGGCCACACGAGCACGCGCCCGCGCGTGTCGGACCGCGGCTCCGCGGCCACACGATCGCGAACCCGTTCCCAGACGCCGGTGGGTGGCTCGTGCCGATCGAGCGTAAACGCCGCAGCTTGAATGCTCTTGAGATCGGCAACGAGCGCCCGGCACGCGGCGCAGCTTTCGACGTGGCGCTCGAGCGCACGTTGGCCGTCGGCATCGAGCGTGCCCTCGATGAACTCCGCGATCGCGTCCCGATACTCGAAGCAATTCATTGCGTCAGATACTGCCGAATGCGAAGCCGCGCCTTGTGTACCTGCGACTTCGAGGTCCCCTCCGAAATTCCGAGAATCGTGCCGACCTCTTCATGTCCGAACCCTTCGACATCGTGGAGCAGAAACGCCGCGCGGCATGCCGGCGGGAGCGTCGCAATCGCCCGTTCCAGGTCCATCCGGTTCACCGCGCCCATCGGAGGCGTTGCCGCCACCTCCGCGGCGCCATCCTCATCGAGCGAATCCGTCTGGTGCCCCATCCGCGTCTGGCGGCTGCGGAGCACGTCGAGACAGTGGTTCATCGCCAATCGATAGAGCCATGTGCCGAGCGACGACTCGCCTCTGAAGCTCCCCAGTTTTCGGTAGGCGAGAAGGAAGATGTCCTGCAGCAGATCCTCGGCTTCCGCCGGTCCGCCCGCCATCCGGTAGGCCAGATTGTAGAGGCGGGTGGCGTGCTGCCGGTAAAGCTCCTCGAAAGCGCCCCCCTCGCCGGTCCGGATGCGGCCTGCGAGCTCCAGATCGGCGCTTTTCACGTCTCCTGTGGGCTTAGACGAGACCGTGGGCAGGGGGGTTGATCGGATCACTTCTCCAGCGGTGCCGGCTGGCATTCGGGCCGTTCTCGCGCGTCCGGCGCATTCAGCGGACTGGAGGGGGCCGGCTTGGGCGCCTTCTCGTCGACGACTGCGTAGCGCTTGTTGACGAGCAGCACCTGATACGCGGTCGACAACAGGGGCGGCGCGGCCGTCGTGCATGCCCAGTTGTTGAAATGAAGGTTCACCACGTAGAAGGTTTTTTTCAGCTTTCGAATGGTCTCCACAAACCGACGCTCGCTCGTGCCGTGAAGTTCCATCGGCAGCTGCACAAATCGATCGAGCACTTCATCGGGCGTCGCCATCAGTGAATCCCACTCGGCGCCTTCGACGTCCATCTTGACCAGGAGCGGTTTGCCGGCGTCGCCGTTCTTCGCGATTTGGTTCGTGACGCTGTCGAACGGCTGGCCCTTTATCGTTTCCGCTTTCGGCCCGACGCACTCATCGTGAAACACGAATGTGCCGCCGTCGCACGTCGGCCGATGCTCGGTAAAGCAATCGTACTGATGCACAGGCACCTTGTACTCGCGCGACACGTCGCAGCCCCAGTTGTCTTCCGTGTCGATGCCGTAGGAGTACGCGGAGCGAACGCCGTCCACCAGGTTCTCGCACATCAGATAGCCGCCGTCGTTGCGGCTGCCAAAGCGCTTCAGCGTGCAGTTCTTAAGCGCGACAGGCTGAAGCTCCTCGTAGATCGCTTCCGGGACGGTCTGCTCGTGCGGCGGAGATGCGGGAGCGGGAGCGCTCGCCGCGCAGCCAATCGATGCCACAATCGCGGCTATTCCAATCGCACGCGCTCGGATTTGGATGCGTCTCATCGTGTAGTAGTGGCGGGGCTTTAGCGCCGCCGGCTCCGGGGCTTCAGCCTCGCCGGCTGCGGGCCGGTGAGGGCCAGCGATATTTGTCGAAGTGCTTCACGCGTGTCGCGGTGACCGTGAGGCCTTCTGCTGCCAGCAATGCGCGTTTGAGTGCGATATTCGCGCCATAGCCGCCGAGCAGTCCATTGGCCGCAATCACGCGGTGGTACGGAACGCCGCGCTCGTGCGCATCGCGCATGATGTTGCCCACGGCTCGCGCGGCACCCGGTCTCCCGGCGAGCTCGGCGACAGCGCCGTATGTCGTCACGCGACCGATCGGCACTCGCTTGACGACCGTGAGCACACGACGCGCGAACGGTGTCGCGCCCTTCTGTGATTTCACTTCGCCAGGCCGAGCCCGCGCAGCGTCGCGCGCGGGTTGATCAGGCCGACTCCGTACTCGCTGTCAGGTCCCGGCGGGCCGAGATCCGTCGCGAACTGCTTCATCGCAGCTTCGATGGCCGCAGGGCTGGTGACGCCCTGCTGAATCAACAGCGCCGCGAATCCCGCCACGTGTGGCGTCGCCATCGACGTCCCTTGCCAGTAGTAGTAGGCAAAAGCGTCGGCGCGAGGGGCACGATATGTAGCCAGATACGTGTGGAGCAGATCTTGATCGATTGACTGCTGCAGCACACCGCCGGTCGTGCCGTCGCGTCGTTGATCGCCGCCCGGGGCGGAGAGCTCGACATAGACATTCGTCGTCGAATAAAACGCGCGCTGACGATTCCTGCCGACTGCGCCGACCGCGACCATGCCCTCGATATTGGGTGCGGCTTCCGCGGGTCGACTTGGCCGGTTGCCGACGTCCGCGGCGTTGCCCGCCGCGATAGCGACGAACACGCCTCTCCCGACGGCATAGCGAATCGCATCCTCGATGACCGTGGCGGGTCCGCCGCCTTCACGGCCAATGCTCATGTTGATGACTTTGGCGCCGTTGTCAGCCGCGTAGCGGATTCCTCTCGCCACTGTGTCATCCGTGCCCACAAACGGACTAAGAAAGATCTCGTCCCAGACGTCGTCAATCACCTTGACGGGCATGATCTTGACGTTGAACGCCATGCCGGCAACCCCGACGCTGTTGTTGGTGAGCTGCCCGATGGTGCCGCTGACGTGTGTGCCGTGGCCGTCGAGATCGACCGGCAAGTCGTCACCCCAGATGAAATCTCGAGGCGACACGAACTTTGATTCGCCGAGCTCGGGTGCGACGGCAAACGGCATATCGACGATTCCAAGCGCCGGCAGGTTTCTGCCTGCGACAGGCGTCGCGCGTGCGTTGTACCGAATGGTGGTCGTGCGGAACGCGACGCCGGTGTCGAGCACGGCAACGGTCACGTTGCTGCCGGCGGCGGGCTGAATGTCCCACGCGCGTTCCATGTCGAGAAGGGGCAGGTTCCACTGTCTGTCATACAGCGGATCGTTCGGCCTCAGCATCGGATGGTTCCGATACCGCGGTTGCGCGTATTCCACGTCCGGCCGTTCGCGAAGTGCTGCCGCCGCAAGCTCCGCATCGAGATCGTCGGGAATCGCTACGATGTCGAAATCCGCATAGGACAGCCGCTCGGCACGACTCGCGTCAACCACTTTCATTGTGGAGTTCACCCCCGCCGCGTCCGCACCGCTCTTGAACTTCACGATGATCGACCCGCGCAGGTACTCGCCGTCGACGTGACCGGTGAGCGCCAAGCCGCGCGTTCCGCGTCCGTACGGATCCAGGGGCGGATCCTGATCGCGCAATCCGCGGTCGATTCCGGGCAGGCCGATATCGTTGACGACGAGTCGACGCGCGCCGCCGAGCGGATCGCTTTGCGCGAGCCCTGTCAAACAAAAGCCGGCGACAAGGGCGATGGCGCCAGCGAGGAAGGCAGCCCAGGAGAGCCGCCGACGGAATGCACTCATGTCAAATCCTATGTATCGGCAGGACGCGCTCCAACCATCTTATCGGCAATTCGCGGGTGTCCGCGCCTACTTCAGGGCGCTCGTCAGCGGCTTGCCCTCCGTACCGGCAAGGTCCAGCTTGACGACGCGGGCAAGCGTCGGCGCGATATCGGCAGGCGATGCAGCGTCGTTGTATCGACCGGGCTTCACGCCGTGGCCAAACAGCACGAGCGGCACATGTTGATCGTATGAGTGCAGCGTGCCGTGAGTCGCCGCCGCCGTTGGCGCGCTGCTCCAATCGGGCTTCAGAACGACAATGACATCGCCGCTCTCGCCTGACACGTAAGTGAGCGCAGCGGCACGCTCGATTGGATCGTTGCTGGCGCGCTTGGCCTCGAGGCCCGAGGTCGGAATCACGCGCAGCACGCCGTCGACGCGCGAAAGCGCGTTCACGAGCGGTTGCAAAACCGCGGGATCTGCAGCCGCCCGCTGGCGCATCGCGTCGGTGAGATAGATGTCCGTGTACTGGACGTGCGAGATGTGCGGCCCCGGGCCGTACGCGGCCGCCATGGCCGCCTCCGCCGCCTGTTGCAACTCGGGTGCGAGGAGTCGACCTGCATCCTTGCCTTGCGCGCGGAGCGCTTCGGGGATTCCGGCGACACCGTGATCCGCTGAAAGCGCGAGCACATAGTGATCCGGGCCGACGCGTTCATCGAGGTGCGTCAGCAACGATCCAATCGTGCGATCGAGCCGGAAGAGCGTGTCCTGCACCTCGTGGCTGTCGGGACCGAACGCGTGTCCGACGCTGTCCAACGCGGAGAAGCTGATCCCGAGAAAATCGAGTCGTCCTCGCCGCCCCAGCTGAAAAGCGTCGATAAGCGCGCCCGCCATCGCGCCGAGCGCCTCATCGGCAAACGGGCTCGTGCGCCACAGATCGAAGAACTGCCGCGGCTTTGCCGGATCGCCTGCGAGCGGATGCGGGAAGACGCGAGTCCAGCCATTTGGCGGCCGCTCTCCATCGCCATCGTCTTTACCGCCATATCGGCTCTCGGGAAACATACGATCCCACGATCGACGGCGGTCGCTTTCAACCGGATGCGATCTGACGTAGCGGTCCACTTCCGGCACGGCCGTCCGCGTGAAGGCCGTCGACGTCGCCCACGAATTGGCATCAGAGAACCAGGTGACGGCTGTACCGCCGTGGCCTGCCAGCATGACGCTGCTGCGTGGCTTCATCGAGAGGGTGACCACGCGAGAATCGGGCGAAGCCGCGCGCAGCCGGTCGCCGAGCGTCGGCACACGCAGCCTGTGCGCGCTGTGCCCCACTGCTTCGCGCGTGCTGCCGTACGAGATGCTCGACACCGACGGATCTTCCGTACATGACGTGACGCGCCCCGCCGATCGATCCCACCACTCGTTGTTGATGAGGCCATGCGTGGCGGGGTAGGTGCCCGTACTGATCGTCGCGTGCCCCGGACACGTGACGGTACTGAGGTACGGATAGAACGCGTTTTCGAAGAACGCGCCCTCTCGTGTGAGTCGTGCGAGACCATCGGTCCATGTCGATCCGAAGCGCTCGATGTAATCGAACCGCATCTGATCGACCACGACGATGACCATGAGGTCGCCGCCGGGCGGAGTCGCCGGGCGGCACGCGATCAGGGCCCACAGCAGCGTTGCCGTGACCGTCAAAAGGCGCGGGCGCGACATGGGATCTTTAAACCCGGAACTCACCTGAGTTGCCCGCGCCAACGGCGTCAAGAAGCTCGAACAGTGCCAGTTTTGGCCAGGACAATGTATTCATGGCGGTGCAGCGATTGCCAACGCAAGTGAATCGAGGGGTTAGAGATACGTGAGCGGATCGATGCCGACGGTTTTCGGATCGATCGGGCGCAAAACGGACAACACCGGACCGTCCGCGGAAGACTCCCAAAGATTGATATCGCGAGGCCGCGACAGTCTTTCGCCGGCGGCGTCCGCCACGACGCGCACCTTTGGTCGATAGGGATCAGGGGCGTACACGCGCACCACGACCGCCATTTCTCCCGTGTCGAGCGCGACGAGTGTTCCCGGCGGGTAAATCCCCATCAGCTGTGTGAACCGGCGGACGAGATTCTGATCGAATTGCAAACCATCGTTGCGTTTCAGAACGGTCAGGATGCGGTCCGTTGGAAATGCTTCCTGATACGCGCGCTTCGATCGCATCGCATCGTAAACGTCGGCAATGCTGCACAGCGTGGTGCCGAGATTGAGCGTGTCACGTTTGACGCCAATTGGATAGCCAGATCCGTCGAGCCGCACGTGATGTTCGAAAGCGACGACAGGAGCCAGCGCGGGAATCTCGGGGGTGTGTCGAAGGATCTCGGCGCCGTCAACGACGTGCATTCTAATGGTCTCGAACTCCGCCTCGGTCAGCTTGTCGACCTTCTGGAGAATCTCGAGCGGCGTTTTTACCTTGCCGATGTCGTGCATCAGCGCCGCGAGACCGAATTCGCGCAGGAGGCCGCCCTCTATGCCCAGGCCGCGTGCCTGCGCCATCGTCAGGATCGACACGTTGACCATGTGAGTGAAGGTGTAGTTGTCGTACTCCTTGAGAGCTGTCAATGCGATGAGCGCGGTTCGATTTTGCGCGACCGCCTGCGCCAGACTGCCGACGAGCTGCCGCGCCTGGGCCGGATCGGGCTGCCCGTTCGTCAACGCCGAGTCCCACAACCGCTCCGCGACATTCACGGCGTCGCTGTAAAGACGACGAATAGTGGCGACGTCCGCGGCGGATGTGTTTACACGTTCGTCCAAAGTGATGCGCCCGACCTTGATGTGCCGCAGGTTCTGCAGCGATGACGCCGGATCGGCGGCCACGATGCCGGATCGCGGCTCGCCGGGTGTGCGTTCCGGGTGCGCGATGGTGAGAACCAGCGTCGACAACTCCGCGGCATCGACGCCGCGCTCGAACGAGATGCGTTCGATTTGCAGAAACTGCAGTCTGCGAATGAGCTCGAAGTACTGATCGGTCTTGCTCAACGGCAGGTCGCCGACGACGAACTCCTGCTCGATGAGCCCGATTGTGATCGACGACTGATCCGCGAGGAGTTGATCGAGGCTGTCCGAGAGCGCGTCGAGCGAGCGGTGGACGAGCGGATGCGCCGGCGCGTACAACTGCGCGCTGCGTACGGCTCCAGAGAGCCGGCGCACAGCATTCTCGGCGAACCGCAAACGTCGATCGGTGTCCATCAACCGGTGCTCCTGCTTGCCGCCGGGCTCTCTTGCAGCGCCGTCCGTGCCGCCCGCCTGACGCCGCGGCGGCCCTCACTTGCGGCTTCCTCCAGCGTCTGTCGTGCAACGTCCGATCCCGACGCTCGGAGCGCTAATGCAGCCGCTCGCCGCATCCGCCGTGTCCGGAGCGGCGCCCACCACTCCCTGCGGTACAACACTTTTCGCAGCGCAGCGAGCGATTCTGCGTCGCCGCCAACTTTGCCCAGAGCTTCAATTGCGGACAGGTAGACGCCCTCGAGCGCGCGATAGTCGGTGTGCTCGAGCATGTACACAAAGAGCGGGGCCGCACGCTCATCGCGCGACGAGCCGAGCACGCGCATCATGGCGGTGCGCGTTCGCGACGTTCCCGACTTGAGCGCGCTTT
>Ga0137374_10002091_pt1 | contig 23456 bp, 16 predicted proteins | sample SagtaG_20_FD_104811 | JGI IMG/M metagenome (GOLD analysis project Ga0137374, IMG submission 104811) | Vadose zone soil microbial communities from Sagehorn Ranch, Mendocino, California, USA - Sage1_R_100_16 metaG | ecosystem: Environmental > Terrestrial > Soil > Vadose zone | place: USA... | reverse complement strand
GGGGACGATAGTATTCCATTTCACCGGGTCGCGAACCCGCTGCACGACGACGACGCAGTTGTGCTCTCCGACTCGCCGTATGGCAGCGATGATGCCGGCTACCTGCTCCCGCAACGCGTGGTAGCACGCCTGCCAGATGGCGCGGATGACCAGCCGGAAGTGCTCCTCAAGCTGCTCGATCAGATGATCGATTATCATCAGGGGCGCGGCTCGCAGCTGAGGAACCGCTTTTTTCACTTGCCCCTTCTCGGTGGCCGCCGTAACCTGTCGCGAAAGCAATCCAGCCCGGCTGATGCCGGCTATAGCGCCGAGGTCTGGCGTGCGGCATCGCGCATGGCGCTTGACGCGCTCGACGCTGGCGCACCGCTCTCGTGTAGCCCGCCGCTCGATACCGATACGCTCGATCTTGCCGAATGGATTGATCGCCGCGTCCTATATGTCAATCTGCATGGCGCATCCGGCCTCGCGAATTGGTATGGTCAGCCCGATCTGCTCTGGCCTGGCCCGGCAACGCAGCTGCCGATCGCGCTCCGCCCCGATCAGCTCGCCGACCAGCAACTGGCCGGAACCTTGCTGATCAGCGAGGCATGCTATGGCGCCGAGCTGGCGGCTCGCACGCAGCAAACATCGATCATGCTCAAGGCGCTCGCGGAGGGCGCGCTGGCGTGCGTCGGCGCGACCGTAAGCTCGTATGGCAGCCTCACAATGCCACTGATCGGCGCCGACCTGCTTTGCCAGAAGCTGCTGGCGCATCTGGCCAGCGGGATTCCGGTCGGTGCCGCATTCCACCAGGCCCGGCTAGAATTCGCGCAGACCATGTATCGTCGCCAGGGATATCTTGATGACGTGGACGTCAAGACATTAACGGAGTTCGTGCTGCTCGGCGATCCGTGGGCGGTTGTCGAAGCCAGCAACCGCGCCCCAGCACAGTGGCCAATCACTAAAATCGCGGGGATCGAGCGTGTGCCCAAGCCGCGGCCAAAGGCCGTGATCGACGAAGCGCAGGTTCCGCAGGATCTACTGAAGCGCGCGCGTACCGCCCTCCGCCGCGCGCTTCCAATCGCCGCAGCCGCGCCGCTCTATATCACCGCACAGCCGGAGCCACGCTTCATACGCAAAAGCAACAACGCCCAGGAACTCGTCTTCAGCGCCCAGAATCACCAGCCCACGATCGATGGGCACGAGATAGCGCAGACTGCGCACGTCACGGTCAACCAGCGTGCGGTTGTCAAGCTCGCGGTCACGCGGTAAGCGGGCGCGCGATGACAATGCGGAATCCCAAATGATAGCGCCAGTAGGTGGACACCAGCCGGCTGCGGAACGTACAACGCGCGTGGTTTGATAGCGAGACACAGGATGATCCACGCAGCGTGTAGCTGCCTGGCTCCTCGAATGGCGCTGCTGCTCCCGGATAGCTGCGGTAGACGCTGGCGGTCCACTCCCAGACATTGCCAATACAATCATGTAACCCATAGGCGCTCACGCCTTCTGGGTAGCAGCCGACCGGTGTTGGCATCTAGGTGCCACGCCCAGCGGCCGTGTTTGCTCGCGCGTCACTCCACTCATTGCCCCAGGGGTACTGCCGTTTTGCCTGGCTGTGGGGATCCCAGCTGGCCGCTTTCTCCCACTCGATTTCGGTCGGCAGCCGCACGACCATATCGGGAGAGCGCAGACCAGCTTGCCCGAGCCGCGCGTTGAGCCAGGCGCAATATGCCACCGCATCATGCCAGGTGACACCGACAACCGGATACGATATGTTATTGAAGCGCGTGTCGTGCCAGTAGCGTGGCGGCTGATGGGACGTATCGTCTAAAAATACCGCGTACTCCTGATTTGTGACCGGGTAGATGCCGATGGCGAATGCGAGCACGTGGATGTGCTGCTCCGGCCCTTCGTCGTCGTACCCGCCTTTGCTTCCCAACACATATGATCCGGCCGCAATCTGGGCCATTGGCGGCAGCACCTGCGCCAGCCGTGGGTCGCCCAAGCGCCCCAGCAGAGTACCAGCCTGAATACGCTCAACGAGCATGGCTTTGGGCTCGCCAAGCAGCGCCACCAGATCGTGCTGTGCCACAACTCGCAGCGCGGGTGTGGCTTCCTCGGCTCCAATGGCATCGAGGCAGCTGGCAGCCAGCAAGAGCGCTTGCCACCCAGCAGTACGGGTCAGCGCAGCCTCGAACATGAGTCGCTCGGTCAGCTCGGTAGCGACCCGCGGTGTCGCACCGTGTGCAAGCTCGTAGGCAACCAGCGGCAGCGCCTCGCGCCAGCGTGCGTCGGCGGCCCGCGTGGCGACGTGATGTACGAAATCTGGCTGAGTCGCCAGGGCATGCACTGCCAGGTATTCGAATAGCGATCGGCGCGGCATTGTGTAGACGCCCGGCGCCACCGCTGCCAGCAGCCCGCGACGACATAACCATGTCAAGAGGCGCGGAAGCACCTGTTCAACTACACGGTCAGGGGCGATACCAAAAGATTGGAGCTGCGCGGCGAGGATTGGCTCGATTATAGTGCGGCTAAGCGTGGGTAGCATGTCAAGTTCGGGGCTGCTGCCGAATTGGAGCGCCAGCGATTGAAGCAACGCCTGTCGTTCCACAGCGGTAAATGATACACCAATATCCAGCGTCTGGCTCAGGCTTTGCCCACTGCCTAGCGAGCTGTGCGCCCATCCATTGAGCAGCAAGTCGCACTGCCGGTGAAGAATGAAGCCCCGAGCTGCTGGTAATGGATGGCCTTCCGCATGCACAAGAATCCAAAGCGCGAGTGTCAGCGGGCTGGCGGCTAGCTCATCAAGCGGTGCATTGCCATGGAGTAGCCCTTGCAGCGCCACGATCTGCGGGGAGACATTATCGGATAGCTGAAGATACGGGCCGGCAGCGAGCGCGGTATACCAGCGCTCGATCATCGCGTCAATCTGGCTGCGGTCGAGTGGAGCAAGCGTATAAGCAACAAACCCGCGCATACCTGAGAGCGTGGCGACATCAGAACCGTCGCAAGCGACAACAAAACGGTTGCTCGGATACCGCAAGGTAAACAGATTTAGCGCAGCGATAACATCATCAAAAGCCGATTCTTTCAGGATCTCATCAAAACAATCGATCATGAGCAAGCACCGGCCCTGCTCCAACTCATGCTGAATGATCGGCAGCAATACGCCAAGATCTTGATCGCGAAACCATGCCTCGATAGCATGCCACATGCGTGATTCGATCGGCAAACGCTGATCATCCGGCGTTGTTGCAAGCAGCTGGAGGGCTCTTTCAACCTCGTGAGCGGTGAGGAGGATCGGTAGTGGAAGTGGGCCACCCCAGCGCTGGGTGAAGTCGGTCGGTAGCGCCGGCGCACCATCAGCAATCGCCACACATGCACGCGCGACATGGCGCATACACATACTTTTGCCACCGCCGATATCACTTATCAGTGCGATCTGTGATCCTGGAGTGCGAATCAGATCGACAAGCGTTGCCCTGGTTGTGTTCGTTTCAACCGCTATCTGCTGGGTGGCGAAAAGATCAACTGGCGCCAGCGTTCGCTCAATATAGATATCGTTCAACCGTAGCTTAATATGATGTATTCCACTGATGCCATCAAGTGACAGGTAATCCAGCCGATCAAGCAATATCTGCTGATATTTCAGCATAAGCTCGCTCTGAGCGAGGCCAGCTTGGCCGACAGCGATCATCCTTGGATCACCTATCATCCGAGTGATCCTCGAGCGCGCGCGAGGCGGCGCTGCCTAGAGCTGGTCGACTTGCGCTCATCCATAGTTAAGATATGATCCTATGATTACGATTGGAGAGGTGATGAGGAACATCCATATGGACGATGGTATCTTCTAGGGAAGGTGCGCTTAAATAGTCATCCCACTAGGATGTTTTAATAACAGAGAGTTCCTAAGTTCAGAGAGTATATCGCGTAATTACTACATGGTCAAGTAGATGTTCAGATATACCTACTCGCCTTGCCCGAGATAGTGGAGGCGGGCGTCCCGATCGTGTTCTGAAAAACTATAGCTCAAGCCTCTCGCTGCGCTGGGTAAACCGCCGCGATCGCCTCGTAGAGCTGATCATTATCCCAATATGCGCTATGTGATGCCGGGAAAGGCTTGCCAGATGTGCAGACCTGGTCGCCTTCGGCTGCCCCTGGAAACACTCTTCCGATCGGGAAGCTCAAAAAATCGGCTGGATCATAGAAGTTGAGCCACCGCCCACGCAGACGAGGCGCTTTGTAGACCGGGCGATGCGCGAGTGGCCCCGATTCCGCCGGCGAAGTGGATCCCTGAAAGAGACCATACTCGGCGAACAGCGCTACCTGAGAGCCCATCGTCACGAGCAGATCGATCGGCGGACGATCAATGAAAGCAGGATCGGCGGCATAATCATAGGCTATCACACCCCCAAGGCTGTGGGCAATGATCACCAATGGCTCGGCTGGGCGCAGCCTACATGCTTGGGTAACAGTATTGTGGACAAACTGACGTAGCGCGGCGGCTCGCGCCAAGTACATCATAACATCGCCCACATAGCTGGTTGCGACCTGCATAATGTTGCTGCGAAGATGGCTAACCAGCATCGTCACTGTTGCCCAGAACGGATATGTCAGCGCTAACGGCAGGCCCTTTTGCATTGCTTGAGGTTGATCGAGGAAGAGCGCGAGCAGCGCCTGTAAGGCTTGCCAGCCCTCCGGACGCTCGGTGAAGTTGCGCGATCGTTTGGATCGTTGGAGCAGCGCGCGTACCAGCAAGAGGTTAACGGTCGCCGTGGATCTACGCGGCTGCCCGAAAGTCCGTGCTGCTGCGTGAATCAGCTCCGATGCACTTACCCCAAGCTCATCGAGTATCTCTTGGAGCGGGCTGGGCGTCGATAGAACGATCTGGAGCGCGTCGAGACCGACATCCAGCGTGGGCGACGCTGATGCCCAAAGCGACTTAGCCTGGATCGCTGTCGCCAGATCCACGCTGTTGCTCTGCGAGGTTGATATGATCGGTGTGCCCGTCTGGAGTTCTATCCCTTCATACCAGGCCGCGGGTCCCCAGTCACCCCAATAGACGGGAAAAAACGCATTCTCGGGCACGGTATACCCGCGCGATTTCACCACACTGTCACGTAAGCGGTCGCGCGCGTTGAGAAAGAGCGCCCGAAATTCGGCTACGTTGTGCTGCCCGATACCATGAATCAAGAGTGTCGGCATGGATAAATCCCCACGCTGCTATGCACCGCAGTCTCACCGCAGTCTCGCCACAGTTGTACCGCACCAGCACCATGCTATGCTGGCATCGATACAGCGATTGTGATGACGACATTGGCGAACAGACTGAGGAGGTATGCAATGAAGCTCTTACTGAAAGACGCTAATCTCGACGGACTGAAAGGCTCGATTCAATACTGTGCCGATTGTCGGAAGCCGAGCGTCCACTATCGTACGACGAATGGTTGGCCAATCTGCGGTATGTGTGGCTACAATCCGGATCTCGTAAGGTTTTGTGAGCAAGAGCGCGCGCCTGAGCAGCGCGAAACGCATACTCCGCGCGTAAGGTATCGTGTTTAGGAGAACATTTGGGGGCCATAGCAGCTCGTCTTGCGCATGTGGCAGCTTGGTGGCCGCCTCGTCGAGCAGCCGGTTCAGCAGCGCGCGCGCCTCGGATCGAAAATCATCAGTTGACATACCGGGACTCCTTTGCCATGGCCTCTTCTGGAGCCGCCGGTCGATTGGACGGACAGCGGCGCGGGGTTGTGCAGGGCCAGTGAGAGCGGCGAGCGCTCGCAGCGCGGCACAAAAGGAGAGGGTCTTGGCGGGACTGCGTCCCTTCATACCCCCAACAGTCACGATGAGATTGGTAGCGCACGTAACACCTTGTTGAGGCCGTGGATGGTCTCGTCGATATCCTCGGTGGTGAACAAAGGGTTAACATCCAGGTGGATGGCGCGCCGCAGGAGATCCAACGTCTGCGGGCACATATCCGCGCGATACTCCACCGGCGCCCCCCAGCGCCATGGGCCGCCCTGCTCCGACCAGGTGCGCCGTTCCATGATCGGGCCCCAGTGCGGGTAGACGTGGTAGTCTATGCGATCGGGCCGGTACATGCCGCCCGCGCCGACATTCTCGGCGCGCAACGCCTGGATCGCGCGGTCGGCTAGCTCGGCGGAGGGCAGGAAGAAGATTAGCGAAATCCCCGTGTCGCCCTCGATGTCGGTCACGCCGCGGAAGTGGCCACCGGCGCGGGCCAGGGCATCGGCAATGCCGGCTTTGAGCGCGTGCTTGCGCGTCAGCATCTCGTCGATCAGCCCGTCGAGGCGGCCAAGCTGAACCAGGGCCACGGCGGCGGTGAGCTCGGGCATGCGGAAGTTCATACCCATTAAAATCTCATCGTCCGGCACATTGTTGCGTAGGCCGCCGATGGTATCGTGGAACATCACGGCGCGCTTGTGTATCTCGGCGTCCGAGGTGATGACCATGCCGCCCTCGCCGCATGTGATGATCTTGTTGAATTGCAGGCTGAAGCAGCCGACATCGCCCAGCGTGCCCAGGCGCTGTCCGCGGTAGCCGCCGCCATCGGCCTGCGCCGCATCTTCGATCACACGCAGCCCGCGCGCGCGGGCCAGCGCGAGCAGCTCGTCCAGCCGCGCTGGCGCACCGCGCATATGTACCGGCATGATCGCTTTAGTGCGCGGCGTGACCTTGCGTTCTACATCCGCTGGGTTGAGCGTCAGCGTATCGTCGACCTCGGCCAGGATCGGGATACCGCCCATCATCACGACTGCGGAGGCCGATGCGATCCAGGTATAGGCCGGCACGATCACCTCGTCGCCAGGGCCAACGCCAATCCCGGCTAACCCGCACATCAGCGCCGCCGTGCCCGAGCTCACCGCGATGGCTTTCTGCGCGCCCATATGTGCTGCGAACGCCGCCTCCAACTGCGCGACCCTGGAGGGGCCGGGCTGAGGGCCATAGTAGCGGAACAGCCGCTTGCTCCTGAGCACCTCGAGCACGGCCTGCTCCTCCTCGTCGCCGATCAGGTTCCCGCCTGGGTACATGGGCGGGTCGGGGCGGCGGCGCGCCGGCTGGCCGCCGTCGATCGCCAGGCGATCCTCTGGCGAGGGATTCGTGTTGGGTGTCATCTTCGCTCTCCTAACGTCCTGCCTCACCAGCCGTAGCGCTCCGGCCCCCACGGCCGGTCGATCGTCTCCTGCGACTTAAGCAGGCGCAGCGTGCGGCTTGGGACGTCTTCATACAGCATCACACCGGCGCCGACACAGGCGTAGGCGCCGATCTTGACACCGGGCTGGGTGATTACATTCACGCCGGTGCGGCTGAAGTCGCCGAAGTACGTGGCGTTGCCGCCCCACTCAGGCACCTCGTGGCGACCGCGGATGCGGTGGTCGGTCACGCTGTCGTCGAATCGCAGGGTGCCGCAGACGGTCGCCGCGCCAATATCGACTGACTGGCCGACCACGCCATAGATCTCGCAGTAGTGCCACAGATACGAGCCGTCGAACTGGACGCCGCTGATCTCGGCGCCGTGGCCGACGACGCACCGGCTGCCGAGCGCCACATGCGATTCCACCAGGCAGTAGTCGGTCACTCGGCAGCGATCGCCGATTACGGCCGGACCGCGCACAATCGCGCCGTTGCTGATCTCCGTCTGTGCGCCCACGGTCATGTTGCCGCCGATGATCACGCGGTTTCCGACCACGCTGCTGGGGCCGAGCACGACCTTGCCGCGCAGTTCGGCGCCGTCGTGGATGCGCGCGGTCGGGTGGATGCGGCTCTCGGTGATAGCTGCGGCCACATCCTCCACCCGATAATGGTTCGCCTCCAGAATATGCCAGGGCTTGTCGATGTCTACAAAGAATCCTTGAGCCATGACAGCGGTGATAGGATTTCCGTCGTCGATGAAGCGCTGCAGCGACTCGGCCAGCTCGGCCTCGGCCGGGGGCATGCCGCCGACCGGTACTGTGCTCATCAGGCCGGGGTTGGCCTCCAGGTAGGGTACCAGGCGCCGGTCGGATGCGACCACTCCGCACAAGCGGTGCTTGGCATCGCGGCTATGCCCTTCCAGCCCGCGCAGCGCATCTCCATCGACGAACGCCCCGATCCAGTCTTGCGGGCGTCGCGGCGGATCGAGCGGCTGGATCAGCGCGACGGCGGCCACGTGGCCGCCCTGCCAGGCCTCGCGCACGGCCGCGAGACTGCGCGCGGACACATAGATATCGCCATGGACGATCAGAAATGAGTCGTCTTCGACCAGGCGCAGGCCGGTGAGCGTTGCATCGGCGGTTCCGCTCGGTCGCGCCTGCTCAACATAAGCGATCGTGCTGGCAGCGCCGAGCAGAGCTGCGCGCACCGACGCGGCGTGCGTGCCGATCACCACCACCACGCGCCGGATGCCTGCCTGGGCCAGCGCGTCGACCAGCAGCCGAATATTAGGCACGCCGCCCACCGGCAGCGCGCATTTGTTGCGCAGATCGCCGTAGGGCCACACGCGCTCGCCACGCCCGGCCGCGAGCACAATCGCCGTCTCAATCATGCGCTACACCGCTGCGCGAATCTTCGCCACCGCAGCCAGGACGTCGTCCATATCCTCGCGCGAGCCAAGCAGCGCGCTCTGTCCCAGCATCCATACCGCTTCCTCAGCGCAGGCGCGCTCGGTGTTTGGGCACTCCGGCTGTGCGATCTCCCCCAGCCCGAGCGTGCGCTGCAGCAAGCTGGTGGTGTTCTGGACGGCGCCGGTGGTGTAGAGCGGAATGTAGCCGGGCGAAGCTGGGATACCCTCCGCGCGCAGGGCCGCGATGAAGCGCTCGCGCGGCCAGCCGCCAAACGCCGCGGGTTGGTAGCGCGTGAGGATGAAATGAAAGCCGTGGCGTGTGACTTTGTCGTAGGCGCGCTGAGGGATGAGCCCGCCGATCTCGCTCAAGCCCTGGCACAGATAAGTGCCGTTGGCCGCGCGGCGATCCGCCCAATCCTCCATGCGCGTCAGCTGCGCGCGCAGCAGCGCGCCCTGGAACTGCGACAGCCGAAAGTTATCGCCGAGCACGTCGTGCTGATACCACTCGCCGTCGCGCGTGCGGCCGCAGTTCTTGAACGACCAGGCGCGTTCGAGCAGTTCGGGGTCGCTGGTGGTGATCGCCCCGCCCTCGCCGGAGTTAATATTCTTGGATGATTGGAAGCTGAAGCAGGCCAGGTCGCCAAGGCTGCCGGTGAGGTTGCCGCCCCAGCGCGCGCCGTGGGCCTGGCAGGCATCCTCGATCACGGTGAGTCCATGCCGTGAGGCGATCGTACAGATCGAGTCCATGTCGGCGGGGTTTCCCGCGATATGCACCGGGATGATCGCCTTGGTGCGCGGCGATACCGCCGCCTCGGCCGCCGTCGGGCTGAGGCAGTAGGTCTCCGAGTCGATATCGGCGAAGATGGGAATCGCGCCCACCAGCAGCACCGCCGTCGCCGTGGCCACAAACGTGTACGGCGGGACGATCACTTCGTCGCCGTAGCTCACCCCAGCCGCGCGCAGCGCTGCCTCCAGCGCCGCGGTGCCGTTTGTGACCGAGAGCGCGAAGCGCGCCCCAACCGCCTGCGCGAACTCGCGCTCGAACGCCTCGGTCTCCTCGCCGCCGATGCCCCACTGCCCAGAATGCAGCGCGCGCAGCAGCGCCTGCTCCTCGCGCTCGTCCCAGATCGGCCAGCCCTGGAACGGGCGCTGGCGCACGGGCGTGCCGCCGTCGACTGCCAGTTGTTTGGAGGCTGTGTTAACAGTTGTCATGGCTCACCTCTCTATAGATCGATGCCAGCTGGTGCCTCGCTGGGATGACATGAGTAATCCGCCCTGGTAGAGTCCGGCATAGAGCGTGTTCTGATGCTCTGCCAGCGCGAGCACCGCATCCGGTCCGGCCCAGCCGTATTCCCAATCCGCGCCGCCGTCGGTCGAGCGCATAATCTCGCCGTCGCCGGTGCCAGCTACCAGAAGCTGTGGATCGTCCGGGGCGATCCAGAGACTGTTGACATTGCGCAGCTTGGCCGACCGTAGATGCCAGGATCGTCCCGCGTCGATCGAGCGGTAGAGCCCCGCGCCCTCGCAGCCCAGGTAGAGCGTCCGATCGGCGGCGAACCACGGGCTGATCGCCAGCGCCTGGGCCGCGCCCACGAACCCCTCGTCGGCCCGCTGCCATGCGCGGCCGCCGTTCGGCGATCGGTAGATCCCCTCCTCGGTAATGGCGAATACTTCCTCGCGCCGGCCCCATTCCAGCGGCGCGGCGATCGCCAGGATCGTGTAGCCCGTAAGCCCGAAGTTGGCCAGCCGCCAGCGGCGCCCGCCGTCGATCGAGCGTAACACGCCATCCTGCTCGGTCCCTGCCAGCACTACTCGATCCACCGCAAAGCGCGGCGAGACGGTAAAACAGGTCACGCCACTGGTGACCTCGTCGACCCATGCCTCGTACCAGTGCGCGCCGCGATCGACCGAGTATTGCACGCCGCCGATCACCCCCGCCGCCAGCATCAGGCCATCCGCCTCGTCGCCAGCGCGCACGAATGCGGACACGATCGGCGTAGCCGGGGGCGTGTCCCATAGCTGCCAGATCCCGCCGCAGCCTCGCCACAGGCCGGCATCGGTCGCCGCCCAGAGCGCGCCATCCGCCACGGCCAGGCTCAGCACCGTGCAATCACGCGGTGGTGCGGATGCGCCTGCGCCGCCGCGCTCGTCGCGATCGCTCATGGCGCAAAGCTCGTCTCAGGGGCGCGCTTAAGCACCAGCGCCTCGGTTGTGAGCGCGGTCACGGCGCCGCTCGCCGCAGCCTGGAGCGCCTCGCACAGTACGTCAGCCGCGTCGAGCATCCCGCACTCATCTACACGGACAATCGCATCGGCCACCCCATCATAGACCCAATCGGAACCGCGGCGACGCAGCTCCGCCAGTACTTGCGCGGGGTCGCGCTTGCCGGCGTTGGCCACGATCTGCCGGAGCGGCGCCTCGAGCGCTCGGCGGACAGCCTCGACGCCCAGGCGCTCCGCTCCGGACGCCTCCAGCCCGCCGAGCGCGTCGGCGGCGAACAGGTATGCGCTGCCGCCACCGGCGACCACGCCATCGCGCAGGGCCAGCGGCAGCGCGCGGACACATTGCTCGGCGCGCGCCCCCAGCAATTCTCGCTCCGGCGTGCTCGCGGCGCCAATCTTCAAGATCGCTGTGCCATTCGCCATGCGCCCAAGCCGCGCCCGCAGCTCGCTTTGCTCGGCCTCGTCGGCGGCCACGGCCAAGTGTGTGCGCAGCGCGGCGACCCGCGCGCGCACGTGGCCGCTGTTGCGCGTGCCGTAGATCGCCAGATCGCGATCGGTCGCCTCGGCCCGCCGCACGCGCCCAAGCGACTCGCTCGCGACATCGCGCAGGCGGTCGCCGCGATCGGCCGCGAGCAACCGCGCGCCTGTAAGCGCCGCGAGATCCTCGAAGTCGCGGCGGCGCCGCTCGCCCGCCTCACGCAGTTCGACAGCCGCGATCTGAGCCAGGCCGCGCTGGTGGTTAATCACCAGCGTGGTAAGCGCTGGCTCACCGAAATTCTGCGCCACCAGCAGCAACCGCCGTCGATCGGACTGCGCCACCTGCTCGAGCAGCAGGCGCAGCTCCTCAAGCGACTGGACCGTCCCCGCGAACAGTGCCACACTGCAATCGTGCAGCACAGCGCGCGGCGCGCCGAGCAGCATCCGGTTGGCGGACTGGCCGGCCAGGTATGGCGACGCCAGCCGGGCTTTCCAGCGTCCGCCCTCCAGATATTCGCGCTCGAGATAGGGCGCGGTGTAGCTCTCGACCACGATCGAGGCGTCGGCGCCCAGCAGCACGAACAACTCCGCGAGCAGCGGGCTCATCTGAGGGTCGCCGCACATGGCCAGCGCCACCCGCTCGATGTCGTCCTCACCATCCACGGCGCGGGCCGCGCGGCGCAGCGCAGCGGTCGCCACGGCGACTGCGCGATCGATTCCGCGCCGCAGCGCTACCAGATCGAATCCCGCGGCTTGATAACGATCGGCCGCCGCGAGCAGCGACTGCGCCAGCACCGCCGCGGAAGCGCAACCGTCGCCGCAGCGCTCGTGCTGACGCCAGACCAGGTTGCGGAGCAGCATCGCGCCGATATTCTCCGCGCTGTCGGGCGGCGCGACGAAGCGCCGCGCGATCGTGGCCGCCTCGCCGAGCGCCTCAGGCATCGCGCGCTGGTAGCTGGTGGCTAAAATTGTGCGTTGCGCCGGCCCAAGGGTGATCGCCAGCAGCCGCGCGAGCGTATCGAAGCCGCGCATTAGGCTTTCGCGCGCCGCCAGGCCCAGGAGCACCTCTGGGATCGCCATCGATTGCCCCTGCTCATCCTTTGACGCCGGTCAGTACAGCGCCCTGGATGAAGAATCGCTGCGAGACAAAGAAGAGCACTAGCGGCGGAAGGATCGTGACCAGCGTGGCCGCCATCAGGTAGTTCCAGTGTGAGTTCGCGAGCGTGCTCAGGTACAGGCGCAGCCCGATCGGTAACGTGTACTTTTCGCTCGTATTCAGGTAGATCAGCGGCGGCAGGAACGCGTTCCAGTGCGTGAAGAACGAAAAGATCGCCACGGTGGCGAGCGCGGGTTTGGACAGCGGCATCACGATCTGCGTGTAGATATGGAACAGCGACGCTCCGTCGATCTTGGCGGCGTCGTCCAGCTCGGTCGGCAACGTCAGGAAAAACTGGCGCAGCAAAAAGATGTAAAAGGCGCTGCCGCCGAACCAGCTTGGCACAATCAGCGGAAGGTAGGTGTCAAGCCAGCCGAGATTGCGGAACAACAGGTAAACCGGCACCAGCGTAACCTCGCCCGGCAGCATCAATGTGCTGAGGAGGATGATGAACAGCACATTTTTACCCGGCCCGCGCAGGCGCGCGAAGGCAAACGCAACCAGTGACGACGAGAGCACGGTCCCAAGCACCGCGAGCCCGGTTACCACCACGCTGTTGAGGAAGTAGCGCGCGTACAGCACAAAGGTCAGGGCTGCCGGGTAGTTGCTCCACAGGATGCGCTTCGGGATCCACTGGACCGGGATGAGAAACACATCGCCCTCGTCCTTGAGCGATGTCGAGACCATCCACACCAGCGGCGCCAGCATCAGCAGCGCGCCGAAGAGAATCACGAGCGTGCTCAGCGTGATGCGCGCACGCTGCCGGAAACGCTTGCTCCCCCAGGTGTTGCGGAGGAGCAGCGTGCGTCCTGGGCTAGCTGTGGAACGAGTGTCAACGCCATGAGTCGCCATAGTAATCATTCTCCGAGCGGCAGGCTGACCCGAGCAGCCCAGGTTGGCTACCGGCGCAGACCACCCTCGTAGTACACCCAGCGGATCGACGAGCGAAACACCAGCCCGGTCAGCAGCAGGATGATCAGGAACATCAGCCACGCGAGGCCGCTGGCGTAGCCCATCTTGAACCACTTAAAGGCGTTGTTGTACAGATACAGGCCGTAGAACAGGCTGGCGTTTGCCGGGCCGCCGTTCGTCATCAGGAAGGCCGGGGTGAAGGTCTGGAACGAGTCGATAATCAGCTCGATCATGACGAACAGGATGACCGGCGACATCATCGGCAGCGTCACATGGCGGAACTTCGCCCACAGCCCGCCGCCGTCGATCTCGGCGGCCTCGTAGAGATGCATCGGAATGCTCTGCAGCCCGGCGAGAAACACCACCATCGGCACGCCGATCTGCCACAGGCTCATCAACACAAATGAGGGGATCACCCAGGTGGTGCTGTAGAGCCACTTGGGTCCCTCGACGCCGAACAGCCGCAGAAAATTGTTCATGAGCCCGAAGTCGGGGTTCAGGATCCACATCCATAACAGCGCCACCGGCACACCGGCAATGACCGACGGCAGGTAATAGATGGTGCGGAAGACACGCACCCCATACACCCGCTGGTGCATGAGCAGCGCAACCAGAAACGACACAATCAGCGTCAGCGGGATCGCGCCGAGGCTGTACATCGTCGTGACGCGCAGCGCCTGCCAGACCAGCGGATCGTCGGTGAACATATGGACATAGTTTTCCAGTCCCACCCATCTTGGGGGAGCGATCACAGCGTAATCGGTGAAGCTCAGGTACAGCGAGGCCACCATCGGGCCGATCGTGAACACGAGCAGCCCGATGAGCCAGGGGCTTGCGAACAGGTAGAACGCGATGTATTCGCGGATGAGCAGCTTGCTCCGGCGGCGTGGCCGGTCGCGTGGCGATGTAAGGCTTGTGGCTGACATGAGGTGTCTCCAGGGAATCAGCCCGACGCTCCGCCGCGCAGAATCGGCGAGGCGCCGGGCCGGTAACTTGTCTAGCGCGCCGTTACGGCAGACTCACTGCTTCACCGTCTTCGTCTCCTCGATCAGCTTTCGGATGGCGGGAGCCATCTCCGCGATCGCCTGCGCCGCCGTCGCCTCGCCGATCCAGACCTTGTCCAGGGACGGCTGGAGCGCCTGCGAGTTGATCGGGCTGAAATTCACGGTCCAGTTCTCCGGGTCGATCTGCTCGTACTTAGGTCCCTCGGTCATCACGGCTAGCTCGGCCTCCGAGAGCTTCAGCCGGCTCTTCTGCACATCCAGCCACTCCTTGCCCAGCGACAGGCGCGCGCTCTGCGGGCCGTACTGAATCGGATAGATGCGCTGGGCTTCCGGGCTCACCATAAACTTCATGAACTCCCACGAGCCATCCAGGTTCTTGACGCCCTTGATCATGCTCCAGAAGTCGATCCAGACGTGCAGGTGCCGCTTCTCGCCCTTGGGCGGGTTCGGCGCGGGAGCGACGCCCCACTCGAACGCGGTGATCTTGGCGAAATCGGCCAGATTGCCGATGTTGGTGATCGCCATGCCAATCTTGCCGCTCATAAAGAGCGAGGGGATGCCAGCCTGCATCTGCTGCGACTGCGCCGGCGTCGGCGCGACCTTCTCTTTGAGCATCAGGTCGGCGGCCCATTGCACCGCCGCCTGCACGCGCGGATCTGTGTCGCCCACGAACTCGGTCACGATGCCGGTCTCGTAGGTTGCGGGCGGCAGCCAGTCGCCGCCGAAGGCCCAGCCCGACGGCCACCCGTTAAAGTAGGCGTCCGAGCCGAACTGCGTCACCTGGTCGCCGTTCTTCTTTGTGAGCTTGCGGGCCAGTTCCAGGTACTGGTCGGTGGTCCAGGAGGCATCTTTCCAGTCGGTCGTCAGGTCGGGCACTTTGGCGTCGCGAAAGATCGTTTTGTTGTAGAAGATCATGTGCGGCCAGAGGTCGAGCGGCAATGCCATGAGCTGGCCGTTCCAATGGCAACCCTTCATCCCGTCAGGGTGAAAATCGCTGAGGTCGAACTTGTCGCGGGCCACGAAGTCGTCGAGCGGCTGGCTGAGCCCGCGCGCGGCGTAGTATCGGTAGCCGCGATCCGAGAAAGGCGCGTAGATCGCCGGCGGGTCGCCCGCGGCGATCATCAGGTCGAGCTTGGTGGTGTAATCGCCGCCGCCTGGGACGAAGATGCGGTTGATCTTGATGCTGGGGTTCTGTTTCTCGAACAGGTCGATCGCCTTGTTGAAGAACTCCTCCTCGCCGGATCCCGAGCGCAGCAGCGCCGGCACCGGCTCGCCCGCGGCGGCCGGGGCGGCGCTAGGCGCCGGCGCGGCCGGGCTGGTTGGCGGCGTGCTCGGAACTTCCGCGCCGCATGCAGCAGTGAACGCTCCCACGCCAAGAAGCGCTGCTCCAGACTTGAGAAATACCCGTCGACTGATCGGAGCCATGAGCTACCTCCTTCATTGGGCGCCGCGGACATAATCATACGGTTCTCGGATAGTGCAGCTGCCGACTGGGCTTGGGCATGAGCTGGTAAGCCGCGCACTTGTCTGCAATACAGGGGCGTGCTAAGCCTATTGTCACAACAAGGACACCAGGCGACCTAGGCCGCCAGCATTATCATACACCTCATTAGGGTGCGCTTCCGGAGATGAACATCACAGCTCGTGATACGAAATCTGGTTAAAAAAATTATATCACTGCTGTCAAGAGAATCCGCAATCCGCTAGTGTCGTTGGTTTTGCTCCTATTTCTTCATCAAACCTCACACATGTCCTATAGCCACATGTTGTAAAGTATAGGTGCTTAGCGCATGCGCTCCTGGCGATCGAGAACGCGACTCCTCCCAGCGCTGATAGTAAGGAGTACTCTTTGTTTCGCTCTCTGACACAACAAGTCACACTCGCGGCGGTCTGCTTCGTAGGCGCGCTTCTGGTTGCATTCGCCGTAATTGTCCAGACGAATCAGACAATTCACGCTGCGACGATCCATCTCACGGATCGCGCAGTGCGGCGGTCGGATCTGCTCGCCGACCTCGACAGCGCGCTCGAGGCCGTTTTCACAAATGCGGATCTCTATATCCGTAGCCGCCAGGCGCCTGATCTGGCGGCGGCACGCGAAGCTATCGGCAACGCGAAGGCGGCGCTCGTCGACCTCGAAGCCCTCGACAAGCAGGCAGGGACCGACGCCTTTGTGCAGGCATTAGACAGCAAAAGCGCGGATACCCATGCTCTGCTTAACCAACAGCGGCAGATCTTGCTCGACGACATGGCCGGCGTGGTTGGGCGGTTGACCACGCCTGACGAGGCGGTCATGGCGCGGCAGCACAACATCCTGATCCCCTTACATGCGGCGTTCAAGCAGGCGCAACAGATGTCGGCCAAAATAACCGAGCAGGAGATCGCGGCGGCCAGAGGTGCGGTGATCGCAGCTTCAGACCAGAATTTTTACAGCACGACCCTAGCATTTGGTGGCATCATCATCCTCACTGCCGCTACAATACTGCTGCTGCGATCGCAGGTGGTGACGCCGCTCAAGATCCTAGCGGCCGCAACTGGGCATTTAGCCACGAGCCAGGGCGAGCAGGTTGTCCCTGTCACAAGCTCGAATGAGATTGGGGATCTGCAGCGCGGATTCAACCACGCTACTGTGCTCATCCGGCAGCAGCGGGAGCGCCTTGAGCTGCAGGTTGCGGCTGCGACCAGCGCACAGCTGGAGGCCGAAGAAGCGCGCGCGCAGATTGCCGAGCAGCTCACCCAGATCGAAGAGCAGCGCGCTGCGATCCGCGAAATGAGCGTGCCGGTTTTGCCCCTCACCAAGACCACGCTGGTGATGCCGCTGGTGGGGGCACTCGACAGCGCGCGGCTACATCTACTACAAGACCAGGCACTCCATGCCATCGAGCAGACGTCGACCCGCCACCTGCTCTTGGATATTACAGGGGTCCCCGTCGTGGATAGCCAGGTCGCGCAGGGGCTGATTAAGGTTATCCTGGCGGCGCGGCTGCTTGGCACCGAGGTGGTTCTCGTCGGCATTCGCCCCGAAGTCGCTCAATCGCTGGTCGGTCTCGGGGTCGATCTGAGCAATGTAACGACCCACAGCAGCCTGCAGAGCGGAATCGCGCATGCCATCACGCGGCAGTAGCGGTGTAGCTGGCTGGGAGGGCCAGGAGAGCCTCAGGCCCTCCACGAAGCGTCTTGGGGGCGGGCGCACCGCCCCGAATCCTCACAAAGTAAGTCCAATCTTCGCTAGCACTTGGGGCAGTCGTTGTCGGCATAAGGGCCTACTCTGGATCGATGGTCTACCCTACGCCGACGTAACCGTCACGTTCAAGGAAAATAACAGTTGCGGCGCTATGGCCCCCAGATGTTTTTCCACAAGTCCTGCACGGTCGTCTGCACGGTCGCGATCGTCTGGCGGATGGGGTCGGGCGAGAGCCGTGCATCCAGCCGCGTGCGTACGTCGCTGATTACATCGTTGAGCAGGCCGTGGGCATACTCGCGGTGCAGCTTGGTGAACTCTTCGGCGTAGATCTCCAGCATCATCTCGCGCTGCTCGTTGGTGGCCGCCTCGTCGAGCAGCCGGTTCAGCAGCGCGCGCGCCTCGGATCGAAAATCATCAGTTGACATGCCGGGACTCCTTTGCCTTGGCCCCTTCTGGAGCCGCCGGTCGATTGGACGGACAGCGGCGCGGGGTTGTTGCAGGGCCGGTGACGGGTAGAGACGCAATATATTGCGTCTCTACCCGTCGCCCTGTCACGCGTCATCTGCGTGGCCCCTGCGCCAGCGTCTGTGTCTTGTACTTGCAGTTGTCGCAGTAGGTCACGCGATAGCCGGCCAAGGTTGCGTGCTGCAAGGGCTGGCCGCAGTTCGGGCAGGCCGGCGGTCCGTTGAACAGGCCGTTAGTTGCGGCGGGCGCTCGCCGCTCGGGCGCGGGTAGCGCGGGCAGTTCGGGCGTGGACAGTTCGGGTGGGGGCGGTGTGGTGCGCGCCAGGTCGCGCGGGATAGCGCGAAAGCCGAACATTGTGCTGATCCGCTCGACCAGCAGCGCGTAGTCCACCGCGCCGCGCGAATGTGGGTCGTATTCATAGATCGTCTGCCCCAGCGTCGGCGCCTCGGAGAGCCGCACGTTCACGCGGATCGGGTCGGCCACCAGCGCGCCGTAGCGCGCCCGCAGCTGCTCCAGCAGCTCGCCGGATTGGCGCACGCGCGGGTCGAACAGCGTCGGGATGATCAGCCGGACGCCGCTGCGGTTGCCCTTGATCTGCGCGATCTGCGCGAAAAGCAACTCGATGCTCTTGAGCGAGAAGTGTTCGATTGCGGTTGGGACGATCACGTCGCTGGCGGCGTTCAGCGCGTTGGTGGTGAGTGTGGTCAGCGAGCCGCCGCTGTCGATCAGAATGAAGTCGTACTCGCCGATCAGCGGGCGCAGACCATGCTCCAGCGCGCGGCTCCAATCCGGCCGCTTGGCGATGATCGTCTGGACGCTCAGCAGCCCTTCGTCGCTGGCGATCAGGTCGAGGTTCGGCCGCGCGCTGGAGACGCAGTCGGCCGCCTTGGCGCCGTCGATCAGCAGCTCGTACAGCGTGCGGCGCGGCCGTACGCCCAGCGCCAGCGCCAGGTTGCCCTGCGCATCCACATCGACGAGCAGCACGCGCGCGCCCTTCAGCGCCAGCCCAGCGCCGATGTTGACCACCGTGGTTGTCTTGCCGATCCCGCCCTTGGCGTTCGAGACCGCGATCACTCGGCCCATACCGATCGCTCCGCTGCCGTGCTCATTCGTGAGTGCTTACCTGTAATGACACAATCTACGTGGTGAGGGTTCGGGAGAGGCCGGGTGCCCTTTGGGCGCCGCTCCCGAATAATCTTCATCTCGCCCCTACTGGCGACGAAGTCGCCAGTAGGGGCGAGAACATGAGTTCCTTGGAGGGATTGCGCCCTCCAAGCCACCCATTGGGAGGTGACCGCGTAAGTCGCGTAATTAATGAGGTGAGTGTAGCATATCTTGGCTTGGCTGACCACTTTTGCCAAAATGCTAAAATTTGGTATAATGCAGTTATCAGAAATATACCCGCCGGGGGTATGGGGATTGAAACATGCAAAGGTTTACCACATTCATGTCGAATCAGCAGATCACCGTATATGGTACGCCGTGGTGCGGCGATTGTAAGCGCGCCCTGCGCGTGCTCGACCAGCATCAGGCGAGCTATCAGTATGTCAATATCGAGGTTGACGACGGCGGGCGCAGCTATGTCGAGCAGGTTAACCGCGGCTCCCAAAGCGTCCCGACGATCGTCTTCCCCGACGGCTCGGTGCTGGTCGAGCCTTCCGCTTCGGTGCTGGCGCAGAAGCTGGCGGGGGTGAGTAGCTAATTACATTCCAGCAGCTTAGCGTTTTAACGAAGGACGGAGGACGAAAGCATGTTCGTCTTCCGTCCTTCGTCCTTCGTCCGCCCTAGAACGCGCTCCGTCGGTCATCGGTCGTCGTTCATCATTCATCGGTCGTCCTTCGTCCGCATCAGAATAGCTTGCTCACCTCAATCACCTGATCGCGGCCGGGACCGACCGAGACCATGCCGATCCGCGCGCCGGTCAGCTCGCACAGCCGTGCGATGTAGGCCTGTGCCTCGGCCGGCAGCTGGGCGAATGAGCGGATGCCGCTGGTGGGCTGCTGCCAGCCGGGTAGCTCTTCGTAGATCGGCTCGACCTGACCAAGGATGGCGATATTGGCCGGCGGGTGATCCAGCTCGGTGTCGTGCCGGCGGTAGCCAGTGCAGATCTTGATCGATGCCAGTGTATCCAATACATCGAGCTTGGTGATCACGATCGTGTCGATGCCGTTCAACCGGGCGGCGTAGCGCGCCAGCACCGCGTCGAACCAGCCGACTCGTCGCAGCCGCCCGGTGGTGGTGCCGACCTCGGCCCAGGGCTTCCCCAGCTGCCGCAGCACATCGGCCGCGTCGCCGTCGACCTCGGTTGGAAACGGGCCTTCGCCAACGCGGGTGGTGTAGGCTTTGAATACCCCAACTACCGAGTTGATGCTGGTCGGGCCGATTCCGGCGCCCTGGCATGCCCCGGCCGCGCCCGGCGGCGATGATGTGACGTAGGGGTAGGTGCCGTGATCGACATCCAGCAGCACGCCCTGCGCGCCCTCCAGCAGAATCGCGACATCCTTCTCCAGCGCGCGCTGGACGATTGGATACGTGTCGGTCACATGGTCGGCCAGCTTTCGACCATAGGCCAGGTAGCGCAGGTAGGTTTCGTGCAGCAAGATCGGCGAAAGATTGTAGATTGCGGTGAGCAGCTTGTTCTTGGATTCCAGCACCTGACGCAGCCGGCTCAGCAGCGTCTCTTCGTGTAGTAGGTCGCCGAGCTGGATGCCTGTGCGCGACATTTTATCGGCGTAGGCTGGGCCGACACCGCGCCCGGTTGTGCCGATCTTGTGATCGCCGCGCAGCGTCTCTTCGTATTGGTCTTGCAGTAGGTGGTAGGGCATGATCACGTGCGCGCGCTCGCTGATGAACAGCTTGGCCGTGTTGATACCCTGTGATTGCAAATCCTCTAGCTCTTTGATCAGCTCGGCCGGATCGATGACCACACCGGCGCCGATCACGTTCACCGTGCTTGGGTCGAAGATGCCCGATGGCACCACGTGCAGCTTGAAGGCGCCGCGATCGTTGACGACGGTGTGACCGGCATTGTTGCCCCCGCCATAGCGTATGACCAGGCGCGCGCGCTCGGCCAGCAGATCCACGATATGGCCCTTGCCCTCATCGCCCCACTGAGCGCCGATAACTGCGACAACCGGCATTGCAAGCTCGCTTTCGGGCTTCCTGTCCCATCAATACATTCGAGGTCTTTATTATAGCCGAATTGGCGGGTGGCGATACAGACCGATAGTCCTGATTTGGCGATGTTGGCAGTTTGTCATGTGAGCGGGTTGACATCGCTCTGCAAAGGGTTACAATACAGCAAAGCCGAGGTGTCAGAATCTGAAACGTCCCTCAGTTTGTGTCGAGTTATGGAGTGACGGCTCGCATACTCTGCTCAAATGCGATTCATTGGATCGCGGTGAGCGAAATACGCGATCAGCGTCGCCCGCATGAGTTCGGATGCTCGCGTTACCGCCGACAACCCAGCCCGCTCTTCCCCTGCTCTCTACGATCGCACGCCTGCTGTCGAGCGATCGGTCGTTTGCGGCGCGTATCTCCGACCTGTTCGTCCTGCTGCGCGAGGCGGTGGCGTTCCACGATGGGCGCCTGGTCTGCTGGCTCCAGTCCGCGCATGCTTCCGGCCTGCGCGAACAGTTCTACACCCCCAACGGCTGGCAGGATGCTTGGAACGACGAGCTGACCCGCCAGGTTGTGCAGCATGGCGCTGCAGTGCGCCTGACAATGCCCATGCGGCTGCTGCTGAACGGCGACATGCCCGATCTGCCGGGCGAGGTGACCTACTTCGGTGTGCCGGTGCTGTGGAACGGCCGGCTCTGGGGCGTGCTGGAACTGCGCGCCGCCGGCGCTGGCGCGATCGGCGACCCCGAGCAAGGCTTTGTGTCGGCGCTGCTGCCGCTGCTGGCTGCCGCGATCGCGGTGGAGGGTGGCGCCGGCGATGTGGCGACGCTACCGCTGCATGCCGGCGAGCTGACCGGCCAGCAGGAGCAGAGCATCACGCTGCTGCGCGCCGAGCTAGAGGCGCCGCTTTCGCTGAACGAGCTGCTGACGCTGCTGCTGCGCTGGGCGCTCGACTCGACCGGGGCCGAGGCCGGCGCAATCAGCCTAGTCGATCACGATCGCGCCGAGATCGTGCTGCATGTCTACGAAGGCTATGGTCACGAGCCGTATACGAATGGCGATCTCTATAGCGCGCCGCGGCGGCGCATCAGCTGGGAGAATGGCATTGCCGGCAAAGTCGCGCGAACCGGTCGCTCGATCCTGCTGCGCGATGTGACGCGCGAGCCCGATTACCAGCCCGGCAGCCCGGATGTGCGCGCCGAGCTGGCGATGCCGATCGGGCTGGATGGGCGACCATTGGCGGTGCTGGTGTTGGATAGCCCGCGCTCGGCCGCCTTTGGTGATGGCGAGGTAGCATTTGCGCAGGCGCTTTGCGCCGCCGCGCCGCAGCCACTGCGCCGCGCGCTGCGCTACCAGGAGCTGCTCGAATCGAGCACTCAGCTGAGCCAGGTGATCACTAGCATGCCGATCGGGCTGGCGCTGCTGGATGGGCAGGGCCGAATATTACGGCACAACCCGGCCTGGCCGGCCGCCTGGGGCGTTGAGCCGATCGATGCCGATACGCCATTCCACCTGCCGTGGGATCTGGTGCCGCTACTGCTGGCGCGCCTGACCGACCCGATGGCGCTCAACGATTTCTGCGCGCACGGCCAGAGCAACCCGACCAATATTGAGACCACCACCATCCGCCTGCGCGACCCGCATCAGGAACTGGATGTGCTCTCGGTGCCGACGCGCGACAGCCTGGGGCAGCTGACCGGCCGGCTGTGGGTGGTGAGCGATGTCACGCGCGAGCGTGAGGCCGACCGGCTGAAGAGCGAGTTTATCTCGGTCGTCTCGCACGAGCTGCGCACGCCGCTCACGTCGATCCTGGGCTACACCGAGCTGCTGCTCGCGCGCGATTTCGCGCCGGCCGAGCAGCGCGAGTTCGTCAAGACGGTCTACAACGAGGCTAACCATCTTTCGCAGATCGTCGAGGATATGCTGGGCATCTCGCGCCTGGAGGCCGGCAATGTCAAGCTGAACCAGTGGGTCGTCTCTATGCGCCAGCTGATCGGCGAGATGACTGCGCAGCTCAGCCACCACCTCTCGGCGCGCCACCGCATGGTCATCCACATTCCCAACCAGCTGCCGCCGGCCTATGTGGATCGCGATAAAGTCAAGCAGGTGCTGTTCAACCTGCTGATCAACGCGGCCAAATACTCGCCGCGTGGCGGTGAGATTGCGCTGAGTGTTGAGGAGGCGCCCGATCTGCCGGCCGACCACCCACAGGGCCGCTTTCTGCTTGTCACCGTGCGCGACCAGGGCATCGGCATCCCGCCCGAAGATCTGCCGCGAATCTGGGAGCGCTTCTACCGTGTGGACAACACCAACACCCGGCGGATCGGCGGCACTGGCCTGGGCCTGGCGATCACGCGCGCGCTGGTGGAGCTACACG
>Ga0137374_10002088_pt1 | contig 23463 bp, 20 predicted proteins | sample SagtaG_20_FD_104811 | JGI IMG/M metagenome (GOLD analysis project Ga0137374, IMG submission 104811) | Vadose zone soil microbial communities from Sagehorn Ranch, Mendocino, California, USA - Sage1_R_100_16 metaG | ecosystem: Environmental > Terrestrial > Soil > Vadose zone | place: USA... | reverse complement strand
GACCTGGCCCGCCAGGACGAGGACGGCTACTTCTTCATCGTCGACCGCAAGAAGGACCTCATCATCCGCGGCGGCTACAACGTCTACCCGCGGGAGGTCGAGGAGGTGCTCTACGAGCACCCGGCGGTCGTCGAGGCCGCCGTGGTCGGAATCCCGCACCCGACGCACGGGGAGGAGGTCGGGGCCGCGGTGGTGCTCAAGCCCGGCGCCGAGGTCACTCCGGCGGAGCTGCGGGCCTTCTGTAAGGAGCGGGTCGCGGCCTACAAGTACCCCAGGCACGTGTGGCTCGAGGCGGCGCTGCCCAAGACGGCCACCGGGAAGCTCCTGCGCCGCGAGGTGCAGCCCCCAGAGGGCCTGTCGCCGTGACCGGCCAGCCCACGGTCACCCAGCCGCCGGGCACGGCATCGGCCGCCGAAGCAACCGACGCGGCCGCGGTGCTGGACCTGCTGCTGGCGGCCGCGGCGCTCGGGCCGCTACGCCGCTTCGTGCCGGGCAGGGCGGGCGTCCGGTTCGCCGCCACGCTCGCCCGCCGGCCGCACGAGCTGGCGCGCAAGGCGACCTGGCTTGCCGGTGAGCTCGCCCGTGTCGGTCTGGGCAGGTCCACCCTGGCGCCCTCGCCCAGGGACCGCCGCTTCACCGACCCGGCGTGGACGTCCAACCCGCTGCTGCGCCGGCTCGTCCAGGCCTACCTGGCGGCCGGCCAGACCGCCGAGCAGCTGGTGGCCGACGCCGACCTGGACTGGCGCGACGCCGCACGGCTGACGTTTGTGGTCGACAACCTCGTGCAGGCGCTGGCCCCCAGCAACAACCCGGCCACCAGCCCGGTCTTCTGGAAGGCGCTGATTGATTCCGGCGGTGGTAGCGTCGTCCGCGGCGCCCGCCACCTGGCCGCCGACCTGGCCGCGCCGCCCCGGGTGCCGTCGATGGTGGACGCCGGCGCGTTCGAGGTGGGCGCCGACCTCGCGGTGTCCCCCGGCGCCATCGTGCTGCGCACCCCGGTGTTCGAGCTGCTGCAGTACCAGCCCCAGACACCCAAGGTGCGCCGCGTGCCCCTGCTCATCGTGCCGCCGACGATCAACAAGTACTACGTCCTCGACCTCGCCCCAGGGCGCAGCCTCGTCGAGTACCTGGTCAGCAGCGGCCAGCAGGTCTTCGTCATCTCGTGGCGCAACCCCGACGCCCGCCACCGCGACTGGGGTGCCGACACCTACGGGCAGGCGATCGTCGAGGCGCTGGCGGCGACCCGGCGGATCTGCCGCACCGACCAGTCGCTGCTGCTGGGGCTGTGCTCTGGTGGCATCCTCGCGGCGATGACGCTGGCGCACCTGGCCGCCACCGGACAGCAGCACCGGGTCGCCGGGTTGGGCCTGGCGGTGACAGTGCTCGACCAGGCCCGCGCTGGGATGGCCAGCGCGGCTCTGGACGAGGCGACCGCGCAGGCCGCCGTCGCCGCCTCCGCGGCGCGCGGTTTCCTTGACGGTCGCGCCTTGGCCGAGGTGTTCGCCTGGCTCCGACCCGGGGACCTGATCTGGAACTACTGGGTCAACAACTACCTGCAGGGCCAAACGCCACCCCCGTTCGACATCCTGTACTGGAACGCCGACACGACCAGGATGCCCGCGCGGCTCCACCGCGACCTCGTCAGGCTCGCCGTCGACAATGCCCTCACGCACCCCGGCACCGCCGGCATGCTCGGCTCGCCGGTGGACCTGGCCAGCATCGACGTGGACTCCTACGTCGTCGGCGGCATCGCCGACCACCTCTGCCCGTGGCAGTCCTGCTACCGCAGCACTCAGCTCCTCGGCGGCCGGACGCGGTTCGTGCTGTCCACCAGCGGCCACGTCGCCTCGATCGTCAACCCGCCAGGAAACCCGAAGGCCACCTTCCAGGTTGCAACGGACACCCCGGCGGACCCCGCCGACTGGCTGGGCCAGGCGACCACCCAGCGCGGCTCATGGTGGCCCGACTATGTCCGCTGGCTCGAGGAGCACGGCGGCGGCGAGAAGGCCCCACCCCGCCGGCTCGGCGCGGCCGGCTTCCGCCCGGTCGACCCCGCCCCCGGCACCTACGTCCTGGACCGCTGAGGCGCCGGCATGCCCAGGTCCGTGCGCACCGTGGCGGTTGGGGGCCAGCACCTGCGGGTGGCCGTGCGTCCCGGCGATGGCACCCGCACCCCGCTGGTGCTCGCCAACGGCATCGGCGCCAGCCTGGAGCTGCTGCAGCCGTTCGTCGACGCGCTCGACCGCTCCATCGAGGTGATCCGCTTCGACGTCCCCGGCGTCGGGGGCTCACCACCGCCGAGGGTCCCCTACCGGCTGCCGGCGCTCGCGCGGCTTGTTGCCCGCCTGCTCGACCAGCTCGACTACACGACCGTCGACATGCTGGGCATCTCCTGGGGCGGTGGCCTGGCCCAGCAGTTCGCGCTGTGCCACCGCCAGCGCTGCCGGCGGCTGGTCCTGGCCGCCACCGGCACCGGCACGCTCATGGTGCCTGGCCGGCCACAGGTCCTCGCGCGGATGGCCACCCCCCGCCGGTACCTGGATCCCGACTACGCCGTGCGGATCGCCGCCGACCTGTACGGCGGCACCATGCGGTCGGACCCGAGCCGGGCGCGAGCGCTCCTGCACGGCCGGACTCGCGTGGGCCCCTGGCGCGGCTACCTCTACCAGCTCGCCGCCGGCGCCGGCTGGAGCAGCCTGCCCTTGCTGCCTTGGATCCGGCAGCCGACGCTGCTGCTCGCCGGCGACGACGACCCGATCATCCCACCGGTCAACGCCCGCATCATGCGGCGCCTGCTGCCCGACGCCGAGCTGCACGTCTACCACGGCGGCCACCTCGGCCTGCTCACCGAGGCGGCCGAGCTGGCGCCGGTGGTGGACCGGTTCCTGCGCCGCGACGGCCGAACGATCGATGCTCCCGCCTGACCGTGCCCGCGAGGAGGCCCCCATGCCAACCGATGCCGACTTCTACGCTCTGGAGCTCTTCCTCGACGACGAGGACCGCGCCCTGCTGCACCGTGTCCGTGGCTTCATGGAAAAGGAGGTGCAGCCGGTCATCAACCGATTCTGGACCAGGGCGAAGTTCCCGCACGAGCTCCTGCCCGGCCTGCGCGAGCTCGGCATCGCCGGGCTCCCCTACAGCGGCTATGGCTGCCCCGGCAAGAGCCCACTGCTGGACGGCATGGTCGCGATGGAGCTGGCCCGCACCGACCCGTCGATCGCCACCTTCAACGGCGTCCACGGCGGGCTCGCGATGGGCTCGATCTACCTGTGCGGCTCGGAGGAGCAAAAGCAGCGCTGGCTACCCGCCATGGCCCGCATGAAGCAGCTCGGCGCCTTCGGGCTCACCGAGCCCGAGGTCGGCTCCGGGGCCTCGCGGGGCCTGACGACCACCGCCCGCCGCGACGGCGACACCTGGATACTGGATGGGCGCAAGAAGTGGATCGGCAACGCCAGCTTCGCCGACCTGACGGTGATCTGGGCCAGGGACGCCGACGACGGCCAGGTCAAAGGCTTCGTGGTCGAGGCTGGGACACCCGGGTTCACCACCGAGAACCTGGAGGACAAGATCGCGCTGCGGGTCGTGCAGAACGCCCGCATCACCCTGGACGGGGTGCGGGTTCCTGAGGGCAACCGGCTCCAGCGCGCCACCTCCTTCCGGGACACCGCCGAGGTGCTGCGGATGACGCGGGCCGGCGTTGCCTGGATGGCGGTCGGCTGCGCGCGGGGCGCCTACGAGCACGCCTTGGCCTACGCCCTGGAGCGCGAGCAGTTCGGCCGCCCGATCGGCGGCTTCCAGCTGGTCCAGGACCTGCTGGTGCGGATGCTCGGGAACATCACCGCGTCGGCGACCCTGTGCGCCCGGCTGTCGCAGCTGCAGGCCGCCGGCCTGGCCAGGGACGAGCACGCGTCGCTGGCGAAGGCGTTCTGCACCGTGCGCATGCGCGAGACGGTCGGCTGGGCCCGTGAGCTGCTGGGCGGCAACGGCATCCTGCTCGAGCACCACGTCGGCCGCTTCGTCGCCGACGCCGAGGCGATCTACTCCTACGAAGGCACCCGCGAGATGAACACGCTGATCGTCGGCCGCGCGATCACCGGCATCAGCGCCTTCGTGTGACGGCACTGCCAGACCCATCCGAGCCGCGTCCTGAGGTCTGTCAGGTGGCGGGGATGTCGCGGCGACGCAGCCCGACCAGCCCGGCGACGGCGAGCGCGGCCGCGACGGCGGCGAGCCAGGCCAGGGACGTGGCGGACACGGCGGCGCCGGGGGCCTTGGGGATGTGGGTGAACGGCGAGGCGTCCAGCAGCCACTGGCTGAGCTGGACGGAGGCGCCGACCAGGAGGACAGCAGGCAGACCGCGAGCGCGCCCCAGGCGGCGAGGGCGAGGCGGGGCAGCAGGCCGAACAGCGCGACCGCGATCGCGGCCAGCAGCCAGACCGCGGGTAGCTGCACCATCGCGGCACCCAGCACACGAGGCAGCTCGCGGCCGACGTGGCCGGTGTTGAGCCCGTGTGCCAGCCCGGCGGCCAGCCCGGCGGCTGCCAGCGCGACGGTCGGGCCCAGGACCGAGAAGACGAGGTGGCTGCCCGCCCATCGCAGCCGGCCGACCACGGTGGCCAGCACCGGCTCGGCCCGCAGGCTGCTCTCCTCGACCCGCAGCCTCAGGGTGGCCTGGATCGCATAGGCCGCGGCGATCAGCCCGAGGATGCCCATGATGGCGGCAAGGTAGGCGTCGATGAGCCCGGCTCGGCCGCCCATCCGCGCGAAGATGTCCTGTAAGGTCTGATTATTCTGCATGTCCCCGATGCCGCTGGCGAGACTGCCGAGCACGACACCGAGCACCGCGAACCCGGCGGTCCAGCCGGCCAGCAGGCCACGGTGCAGCCGCCAGGCCAGGGCCAGCGGCGTGCGCAGGCCGGGCGCCCCCGTGGCCGGGCCGGGGCGGGTCGGCAGCAGGCCGGCGCCACGTCGCGCCGCGCGGACAGCGCAACGGCCGCCGCGGCGAGCAACGCGGTGAGGCCGGCGGCAGGCGTGAGGATCCACCAGCGTTCGCCGCTATAGGGGCGGATCTGGTGGACCAGGCCGATTGGCGACAGCCACGACAGCCAGGACAGTCCACTGCCGGCCTCGCCGCTGAGGTCGCCGGCGACCCGCAGCAGGTAGGCCGCGCCGAGGACGCTGAGGGCGATGCCCCGGGCGCCGCCGGCGCTATCGGTGAGCTGTGCGGCCACAGCCCCGACCGCGGCGAACACCCAGCCGGCGGCGGCGAGCTCAACGCCGAAGGCCAATGATCCGGCGGCGGGCAGATCCTGGCTGATCATGCCCAGCGCCACCAGTGCCCCGAGGACGAGGTTGGCGCCGAACGTCGCGGCCAGCGCCGCCGCCAGGCCCGCGTGCCGGCCGACAACGGTCGCGCCGAGCAGCTCGCGGCGGCCGGTTTCTTCCTCGGTGCGGGTGTGCCGGATGACGGTGAGCAGGCTGATCAGCCCGACGATGACGGGGATGAACCCCGCCCGCCAGGTGACGAACTCGCCGAGGCTCGTGCCGGACAGGCGACCGTAGAGCGCGACGAATCCCGCGTTGTCGGCGTACTGCCGGCGTGCCGCGGCTGTGGGGAAGACGTCGGCGAGGGAGGGCACGTAGCTGATCAGGATCAGGCAGATGACCAGGATCCACAGCGCCATCGGCAGCCGGTCCCGCCGCAGGATCAGGCGGACCAGCTTGCCGGTGCCCGTCAGGGTGGTCATCGCGACACCTCCGCGTGCCTGGCGCCGGCCGCGCGGGTCAGGTCGTAGTGCCGCAGGAACAGTTCCTCCAGGGTGGGCGGCTGGCTGACCAGGCTGCGCACGCCCACGTCGATGAGGTGGCGCAGCGCCGCGTCGAGCGCGTCGTTGTCGGCGTCGAAGCGCACCCGGCTGTCCTGTACGTCCAGGTTGTGCACGCCGGACAGGGAGTCAAGCCCGGTTGGTGGGCCCGCCAGCTCGGCCCGGATCGAGGTTCGGGTCAGATGGCGCAGCTCGGTGAGGGTGCCGGTCTCCACCGTCCGACCCTCGCGGATGATGGTGACCCGGTCGCACAGCGCCTCGACCTCGGCGAGGATGTGGCTGGACAGCAGCACGGTGCGCCCGTCGCGGCGCTGTTCCTCCCGGATCACCTCGCGGAAGACCTGTTCCATCAGTGGGTCCAGGCCCGAGGTCGGCTCGTCGAGCAGCAGCAGCTCCACGTCGGAGGCCAGCGCGGCGATGAGGGCCACCTTCTGCCGGTTGCCCTTGGAGTAGGCGCGGCCTTTCTTGCGCGGGTCCAGGGCGAAACGCTCCAGCAGGTCGGCGCGGCGCTGCTTGTCCAGCCCGCCGCGCAGCCGGCCGAGCAGGTCGATCACCTCGCCGCCGGACAGGTTGGGCCACAGCGTGACGTCGCCGGGCACATAGGCCAGCCGGCGGTGCAGCTCGGTGGCGTCGTGCCAGGGGTCGCCGCCGAGCAGCCGGGCCGTGCCGGCGTCGGCGTGCAGCAGGCCGAGCAGGATGCGGATGGTGGTGGTCTTCCCGGCCCCGTTGGGGCCGAGGAAGCCGTGCACCTCGCCGGTGCGCACGGTCAGGTCCAGTCCATCCAGGGCGGGGGCGTGCCCGAACGCCTTGACCAGAGCGTCGGTGCGGATCGCCTCGGTCATCGTTGTGCTCCTTCAGACGTGGAGCGCGGCTGCGCCGCGGTAGCGGGTCTGTGTGCCTGGAGCTGGTCGAGTCCCGCGTGTGCCTGGGCGGCCTGGTCCGGGCTGAGCAGGGCGTGCGAGTGGAGGTCCACCGTTCCCCGGGTCATCCGCAGATGTCCTTCGGGGCTGAGGATGTCGGCGCCCAGCGCCCGGGACAGGTGGTCGTGCATCCCGAGCATGCCAACCTGCATCGCGACCAGTACCGCGGCGTGCGCCCGCGGATCGGTGGACTGGCCCGGGTGGTGGCGGTTCAGCCACTGCTCGGTGAGCTCGACCATGTCGTCGAACATCGACGCGGCTGCCGACGAACCATCGAGCATCGCACGCGCGAGGTACCGATACAGCGGCACCACCGTCGGGTGGACGGCGGGCAGGAACCCCTGGTCGGCCATCTGGCCTTCGAGGATCGCCTGCTCCTTGATGCGCATGAGCCGGTCCAGCGCGTAGGAGTCGCAGGCGTCGCGCAGTGCTTCCTTTGACCCGAAGTGGTGCCGGACCAGCCCCGCCGACACGCCCGCCGCCTTGGCGATGTCCCGGATCGTCGCCCCGTCGACGCCGCGTTCGGCGAACAGGCGCAGCGCCGCGTCCCTGATCCGCGCGCGGGCCGTCAGGTCCTCGAACGCTGGACCGCCAACCGGGTGCTCTGCCACCATCCCTCAACCCCTATATCCAGGTATCGGTGGCTACTCATGATGGCAGGAAACTATACGCATGTATAGACGTTCTGCAGACCGCCTGCCCTGGCTGGTGATGATCGACCACGGCCGGCTCAAGTTCGACGGCCCGATCGGCGACCTCCTGCACCGCACCCGCGCCGAGCTGGTGGTCGCGGCCGAGCGGCCCGGCGACCTGGCAACGGTCGCCAGGCTGGCCGCCGAGGCGGGCACCCCTCCACCACCACCGACGGCCGCATGCTGCGCGTCCAGGCACCGGCGAGCTTCGCCGGGCCGCTGAACCGCCTCGCCATGCGCCCTGGCGATGTTCGCGATCTCGATCGCCGGCGAGTACAGCCAGGGCACGCTGCGCAACCTGCTGGTCCGCCAGCCCCGCCGGGTGCGCCTGCTGGCCGGCAAGCTGCTCGCCCTGGCCGGCTTCACCACCATCGCGATCGTCGCTGCCGAGGTCGTGGCGGTGGCGACGGCGTTCGCCCTCGCCCCAAGCCAGGACGTGGCGACCACGGCCTGGTTCACCAGCGCCGGGTGGGCCGCGCTCGGCACCGGGTTCGCCAACCTGCTGCTCGCCACGCTCGGCTGGGGCCTGCTCGGCGCACTGCTCGCTCTGCTGCTGCGCTCGCCGGCGCCCGCGGTCGGTGTCGGGCTGGCCTATGCGATCCCGTTTGAGGAGCTGGTCACCGCAGCCTGGAGCTCCGGCGAGCGCTGGCTGCCCGGGCAGCTCCTGGGCGTGCTCGCCGACGGTGGCACGGCCACAGTGACCTACCCCGCGCCGCGCTTGCGCTGGCGATCTACGGGGTGCTGGCCGTCACTGCCGGCGCAACCCTGTTCGCCCGCCGCGACGTCACCACCTGACCACTGCGCTGCGCTGATCGGCCAGGTGGGGCTCCGGCAGTGGGACGTTCCGCCATCGCCACGCAGAGGTCTTGCGCACGCGTCACCCCTGGGGTGACCTATCTCACGCCCGACCTGTCAGCCGTTCCATGCTGCTGGTGAGCCCCGCCCATGCCTGCTCGGCATCGGCCGTCCGGTCATGGGGGGAGCGTAACAAGTCGACGAAAATGGCCACCTCCTCAAGGTCCCACCGAAGACGGTAGAGCGCCAGGGCCGACGGATCCGGACGCCGGCCGGCGGCGGCGTACCCCGCGAGGTCGTCCGGCTCCGTGGCGACCATCCACAGGTCCCGCTCGGGCACTGCCAGGCCCACCGTGTCCCAGTCGACCAGCAAGCACCGGTCTGCCAGCCGCAACAGGTTGCCGGGATGCGGCTCGCCGTGAGTCACGACGGGCTCCTCGCACTTCCTGCTGACCTCCCCAAGGCGCCGATCGAACTCGTCCAGCCGCCGGCGGAACCCGGAGGCGCACTCCGACACCAGGACCCTGGCGGGTTCGGCGAATGGCCCGCCCTGCCAGGGCCGGTCCAACTCCTCAAGGGCCTCCTCCAGTCGCACCCGTGCCGGAAGGTCCGGCTGCAGGACAGGGGCCGAGGCGGGAGGTGTCCTGCGATGCAGCTCGGCGAGCAGGTCGACGACCGGGCCGCGCTCGGCTGGCGTGAGCGTTTGGCCGAAACGGCCGGGAGTGCCGTCCACGAACGGGAAGACACTGAGGGCGTGCCGGGCCCCCAGACGACGGACCGTTTCGCCGTCAGCGGTTGGCAGGGGCGCCACGACGAAGCCCAGCTCCCCCTGGTGTCGCAGGGCCCAAGCGGTGTCCATGGCCCGGCGCAGGCCACCGAAGGCGGCTTCGGGCCCATCTCCGCAGTGACGCTTGTGCGCCAAGTCGGCGACGGTGACGAACCACTGCCGTTCGCGGCCATCGACGGCGGTCCAGTGATAGTCGCCGAAGCCCACCGGGGCGTACGCCAGCGAGACGGCGTCGATTCCCCACGCATCCAGGGCACGCCGCAACCTGGGCTCGTCGAGGCCCTCTGGGCGATCCTTCATGCCGGTGAGGCTACCGCGGCGCGCCCCAGCCATGAAGTTCAGTCATTGGATCTCAGGACCAAGCTGTTGCGTCGGCTTGTTCGGTGGAACCCGGACAGCGTTGCGCGCGTCCAAGGATCGGCTACGGTATCTCGCCTTGGTCAGGGTCACTGTGAGCGGAAGGTGACGGGATGAGGTGCGGTGGAGGGCTGGTGGCGGGGTGCCTGGTGGCGGCAGTCGTCCTGGGAGGGTGCCAGGCGAGCGCCTCGCACGGGACACGCCGGCAGGACTCGACGAGGACCTCAGGTTCACCGGTGATCGCCGACGAGCACGGCAACGGCGGGACCGTCCGGCTGAAGGCCAAGGATCGGCTCGAGGTCGACCTGCACAGCCTCTACTGGACCGTGCGGGGCAGCTCCCGACCCGTACGTTCTGACCCAGGACGGACCGCCCGCGCGGGTCACCGCAGGACCCGACGCCTGCCCGCCCGGCGTGGGGTGCGGTCTTCAACGCACCATGTTCACCGCACGGCATCCTGGCACGGCCACCGTCAGCGCCTCCCGGACCAGTTGCGGCGAAGCGCTCCGCTGCACGTCGAATCAGGGGACCTACCAGCTCAACGTCATCGTCGGCGACCTGTGACCGGGTAGCTCGGAGCGGTCGGGCACGCACGCGTCTAGGGTTTCAGGAGGTCGGCTGCGTCCGGAGCGTTGGCTCTGAGCCAATTCTGGATGGAGTCGTCCTTGTGGATCTCGGCAAGCAACTCCGGGTTCCTGGCCGCGGCGCGCAGGTCGGCCAAGATCGATGCTTTGCGTTCCGAGGGGACGGGTGCGGCGGACCGCTGGCCCTGCTCGATGCGTAGCGCCGCGCGGTTCAGCTCGTAGAACAGCCAGGCCGTCTCGCCCGCCGTGTCCCGCAGTGCGATAGCGCTGTTCAGCTCGTGCTCGGCCTCGTCCAGGTCCGGTGGGATGGCATACCTCAGGGCGTAGGCCAGTTGGCCATGGTTGCGGTGGGAGTCGGGCTCGGCGGCGATCAGCGCCCGGAAGACCAGAGCCGTGCGGACGAGGTTCTTCCTGCCCTCAGTCGTCTTCTCGTCGGCCAGGCGCTGGTTGCGCGCCAACGAGAACACCTGGCTCCGGACGACCGGTGACGCCTTTTGCAACGCCTGGTTCAGGTCCTCCTGGCTCGGCGGGCTTGCACCGGCTGGCGGCTGCAGCGTCCGGGCGACCAGACTGTAGGCGTCGGCGTCGAGCTGCTGCTGCCGCTGCACTTGCTTGCTCGCCGCGCTCGTCGCCACCGCAACGACGGCGGACAGGTCGGCCTCGGTGAAGGCGCGCTGTAACAGCAGACGGGTGAGCAGGTAGCTGGCCAGGAAGCCGACGATTGAGAAGAAAATCAGGATGCCGCCGACCATCAGCCGGTCGACGGGCTGGCCGCCGAGCCCATCGGCGATGCTGGCCACCAATCTGCCAAGCGGTCTGCTTGTCCTGCCGAGCTGGATCAGCCCAACGCCAACGAGGATCTTCGTCAGCCAGTCAGAGATCTGCTCAAGGTTGGTGTTGACCCCATAGACACCACGCTCGTCGGCGGTCTGGGGCGTCTGGCTGCTGGCCAGCGGTCGCGGTTCCTGCACGCTCCTTGGGATGCCGAACAGGAATCCGAGGAGGCCCCCGACTGCGGTTGCCGCTGCGGCGAGCATCGCCGTAGCGCTGAACACCGCAAGCCGCGATGGCGGCTGGGCCGTCCGCTTGAGGGCGAAGAGGCCAAGCAGGGCCACGCCGAGGACGACGATCAGTACGATAACGGGTCGGAAGACCTTCGCCGGGTGCGGGTCCGCTGTCGGCGTATCTTCGGTGCGGGCGGGCACCGCTGAGGCGCCGCCCTGGTCAGGCCGCGATTCCTCCCGACCTCGCAATGCTTTCAACGCGCTTCCGAACCGAGCTGAAAGACTCATGCTCCTTATCCGGTCGGTGGTGGCGAGGTGCGGCGGGCAGGTCGTCGTAGACTATCGCTACGTCGATCTCGTAGTAGTCCTCAGCAAACCGCTGGTAACCCTCGGCGCTGCCGTCCACGAGCAACTCCAGCAGCCACCCGCTGCCGTCCGAGTCCTCGCTGCCCTCGGGGAACCGGATTGCGCCGGAATCCAGGCACCGGCCTCTGAGAACACGATCGCGTAGTTGTCTCCGGAGCCGTTTCGCATCGACGCCAACGCCTCACCCGGGCCCCATCTGGCGTCGAAGGAGTAGTACCGGTGCTCCCACTGCGGGCTCAGGATGGCATGCCGGCAGGCCACGTCGTGCACCATCACGTGCGCATCCTCCCGCCCGCCATGAGCCCTTGCCCTGGTCGGTGTCGGAGCCGTGCGCGCGGGCACCCTGGCGCGCCTGGTCGATGAGGGTGCAATTGCTGGTCCGACGGCCCGAACTCGACGAAACCGGCCTGGAGGCGGAGGCTCAGGAAGCGCGCGCCGATGCCTACCCTTCCTTGCCTGCGGGTTGATAGGAGAGAACGACGACGCCCGTACTGAACGTCGTTGTGTGGACAAGCTTCAGAGCGGTCTTGCTGCTTCCGTCTGTGAAGAGACGCTTTCCGCTCCCCAGCACAACAGGATTGACCCAAAACCGGTATTCATCGATCAGGTCATGCTGCATGAGCGTGTGCATGAGGTCGCCACTACCATAGATCAGAATGTCCTGACCGGACTGTTGCTTCAGTTTGGAGACCTCTCTCGGGACGTCGCCGCGGATCAGGCTCGAGTTGCTCCACTCAAGCTCTTCGAGCGTCGTTGAAACAACGAACTTGGGGAGGCTGTTCATTCTGTCGGCGAACTCCCCCCCGCGGGACGGCCAGGAAGCGGCAAACACCTGATAGACCCTTCGCCCCAGGAGAAGAGCGTCCGACGCGAGAAGCTGCTCCCACGCATACTTCTCCATCTCTTCACTCCACAATTCCCAATTCTCTGGAGCTTCCATGACGCCGTCGAGGCTCACATACGTCGATACGACCACTCTTCTCATTTTGGTCCTCCAGTGGTTTCGGCTCTCAAGGACCCCTACTACTACTACTACTACTACTACTACTCTTCGCTCCTCCCATGGGCATGGTCCCGGTGTCGGACGTCGTCAGTGTCACAGCGGGTGAACTGGCGACAAGGCAGAACACCGGCAGTCTCTCGGCAGCTTGGTGGTGTGGGATCTCGGTGCCAGGACCCGCACATTGCCCGAACACTAGACGGAACCCTGGGTCAGGCGGCCATCAGGGACCGAAGACGAGATCGGCTCCCGCCGTGAGGAGCGTGGCCGGAGGGAGTCGCACTCCCCCGGTCACACGACCGCGTGCGCCGGGTTCAGTCCGTACGGGCGGCGAACACCTGCGCCATGGCTGCCCGCTCGCCGCGCGAGATCGATATCGGGCGCCCGGCGGAGATGCCGCCGTCCACGACCAGGTTGTGGCCGTTGACGAAGCTGGAGGCATCGCTGGCCAGCCACAGCGCGGCCGGGGCCACGTCGTCGGGCGTGCCGGCCCGGCGGATCGGCTGCCAGTGCTCCAGCGCGGCGGTGAAGAGGGGCTCGAGCTCAGCGGCGGTGCGGTCGGCCTCGGCGGGGTCCAGACCGGCGCCCTTGGCGAAGATGCCGGTCAGGACCGGCCCAGGCGAGATGCTGTTGACGCGGATGCCGTGCTCGCCGAGCTCCACGGCGGCGGAGCGGGTGAGCTGCAGGACGGCGGCCTTGGCCGCGGAGTAGCCGAGCCCGGTCCATCCCGCAAGCCACCCGCCGATGCTGGCGAGGTTGACGATGCTGCCGGATCCCTGGCGGAGCATCACCGGGGCGGCGTGCTTCATGCCGGCGACGACCCCGCCCACGTGGACCGCCATGGTGCGCTCGAACTGCTTGAGGTCGACCTCGGCGATGCTGCCGCCGATGCCGTAGTCACCGGCGTTGTTGACAAGGACGTCGAGGCGGCCGTGCCGGTCAACCGTGTGAGCGATCAGGGCGTGGACGTCGGCCTCGACTGAGACGTCGGTGCGGACGAAGCTGGCCCCGAGCCTGGCCGCGATCGCCTCGCCTTGCTCGGTGCGCCGTCCGGCAATGACCAAGCTGGCGCCTTCGGCAGCGAACAGCTCTGCGGTGCGCGCCCCGATGCCGCTGGTGCCGCCGGTGACGATGGCGACTTTGCTGTCGAGCAGACCCATGTCGGTGCTCCTTGCCCTGCGCCGAGCGCAGTAGATAGAATGGATGATCTACTGCGAAAGTAGATAGCATAGTCGATCTACTGTCAAGCCCATGGGAGGCGGAATCTCGTGAACACCGCAGCCAAGCCGGGGCCGCGTGAGCGGCTGCTGCGCGCCGCGCAGGAGCTCACCTACGCGCGGGGCGCCGGGGTCGGCGTCGACGCCATCCTCCAACAGGCCGACGTGGCCCGCCGCTCGCTGTATCAGCACTTCGGTGGCAAGGACGGGCTCATCGCCGAGGTCATCCGGACCAGCGCCGCCGAGGAGGAGGCGCGCTACCGGGCCGCCATGGACGCGGGCGGCGATGACCCGCGCCAGCGCCTGCTGGCCGTCTTCGACGCCCTCGACGAGATCACCTCAGGTCGGGGTTTCCGGGGCTGCCGCTACCTCGCCGCCGATCTCACCCTCGTCGACCCGGGCCACCCGGCGCATGCCGAGACCCGCGCGTACCGGCAGCGGGTGCACCGGCTGCTGGAACAGCAACTGGAGAAGCTCGGGCACCGCAACCCGGCCCATGCGGCGGACCAGCTCCAGCTCCTGATCGAGGGGACGCTGGTCACCGGCGTCACCCGGCCCGAGACGCGTCCCGCCAAGACCGCCCGCGAACTCGCCGAGCACGTCCTTGACAGCTCACACTGACGATCGACGCTCGCCGTGCCTTCCACTCCAGGATCAGGCGCGCTTGTGAGGATGCGGCCCGGGCGGTGCCTGGGGATGTCGCCGCGGAGCCGGCGACGGGTGCAGCGGCAGCATCATGGCGAAGGTGCTGCCGACCCCAAGCTCGCTCTCAGCCCCGATGCGCCCGCCGTGCGCCTCGACCAGCTCTCTGCAGATGGCGAGGCCGAGGCCGCTGCCACCCCCCGCGCGGGAGCGACCCGTGTCGGCGCGGAAGAAGCGGTCGAACACCCGCGGCAGCGCCGCGGGCGCGATGCCCGGCCCGGTGTCCCGCACCGACAGCCCGGCCTCGTCGCTCGCCGCCCAGACCCGCACCTGGACCGTGCCTTCGGGTCCGGTGTACGTCACCGCGTTGTCGACCAGGTTCGTCACCACCTGCACGATGCGTGCGCGGTCGGCGACCAGCTCGGGCCCGTCGCCCTCCAGCGTGAGCGCGATCCGCTTGGCCTCGGCGATCGGCCGCAGCTTGGCGACCACCGCCCCGGCGACCTCGCCGAGGTCGACTCGCTCCGGCAGGAGCTTCAGCTGGCCCTCGTCCGCGCGGGCCAGCGTGAGCAGGCCCTCGACGCTGCCGCTGAGGCGCTCCACTTCCTCGATGCTGCTCTCCAGCACCTCCGCGCTGCCGTTGGCGCGGTCGGCGTCGCGCAGGCCGACCTCCAGCTCGGCGCGCAGGATGGCGAGCGGGGTCCGCAGCTCGTGGGAGGCGTCGGCGAGGAAGCGCCGCTGTTCGGTGACGCCGCGCTGGATGCGGTCGAGCATGGTGTTGAGCGTCTGAGCCAGCAGCGCCAGCTCGTCGCGGGCCGGTGGCACGCTGACCCGCTCGTGCAGGTGGTCGCTGCCGATCGCGCCAGCCTGACGGGTCATGCGGGCGACTGGCCACAGCGCCTTGCCGGCGAGCAGCCAGCCGCCGGTGCCGGCCAGCGCCAGCGCGGCCGGGACCGCGATGAGGAGCAGCAGCTGCAGCCGGTCCACCGACTCCTCCACCCCATCCAGCGAGGACGCGACGACCAGGATCTCGCGGCCGCCCCTACCGTCGAGCGTTGTGGCGAGGACGCGCAGACGCTCGTGCGCCGGACCCAGCCGGACGCTCGCCCTCACCTGGTGGCCCTGCCGCACACCCTCCAGACGGTCGGGCGCGAGCAGTGGCCGTACCGCGATTTCGTCGCCGACGCTGGCGAGCACCCGGCCGTCCGGCGACAGCAGCTGGGCGGCCGACTCGCGCCGCGGAAGACCGGCAAGGGCGGCGCTGCCCGTCGGCTTGAACTCGCCGTCTCCGGAACCGTGCAGCGACAGGAGGATCTCGGCGGCCCTGGCATCCAGGGAGCCGTCGACCCCAGCGATCAGGTCGGCGTCCAGGCGCAGCAGCAGGAAGCTGCTGAGCGCGGCGAGGGTCAGGCCGAGCAGCGCCAGATACCAGGCGGTGAGCCGGACGCGGACCGGCAGGTGCGCGAGCCGCGCCGTGCCCGGCAGCCTCATGCCACCTCCAGCGCGTAGCCGACCCCCCGCACCGTGCGGATGAGGGTCCGGCCGAACGGCTGTTCCAGCTTGCGGCGCAGGTAGCCGACGTAGACGTCGACGACGTTGGACAGGCCGTCGTAGTTGTAGTCCCAGACGTGCTCGAGGATGGCCGTGCGGGTGACGACCTCGCCAGCGTGACGCATGAGGAACTCGAGCAGGGTGAACTCGCGCGTCGACAGCTCGACCCGCCTGCCTGCTCTGGTCACGGTGTGGGCCGCCGGGTCCAGGGCGAGATCCCCGGCCCGCAGGACGGCCGGGCGCTCGGTGGTACCTCGGCGGATCAGTGCCCGCAGGCGGGCGAGCAGCTCGCCGAACGCGAACGGCTTGACCATGTAGTCGTCGGCGCCCACATCCAGCCCCGCGATCCGGTCCTCGACCGTGTCCCGCGCCGTCAGCATCAGCACCGGGGCCCAACGCCCGGCCCCTCGCAGGCGCCGGCAGACCTCGAAGCCGTCCAGACCCGGCAGCATCACGTCCAACACGACCGCGTCGTAGGCGTTCTCGCTGGCCAGGTACAGGGCCTCGTCCCCGTCGGGGGCGGTGTCGATGGCATACCCTTCCTGCTCGAGCCCGCGCCGGATCGCCCGGGCCATCTTGACCTCGTCCTCCACGACCAGTACCCGCATCCTTCCGCACCTCCTCGCCCAGGTCATGGTCGTGCTCCTTGCATGAGAACATGATGAGGGCGATATGAGGAGCAGGCCGGGACAGCCCTCCCCCGCCAGTCCGACCGGCGCTCTCATCAGGCCCTCATCGTCGAAGGGCTACAACCAGGGGTGGCTCGACCGCCGACCCTGTCGTCCTGCCCGATCTCGGAAGGAACCGATGAGCGCATCTCCCCCCCCGCGGCGCCGGTCGTGGTGGCGCTGATCCTGGCTCCCAGACAGGCGAGTCGAGCTGGTGGGGGACCGCCGTCGACTCGAGGACGTCCCGGTGGCCGCCGGCCACACGTTCCCGTGCGAGACCTCCGGGCGCTGCTTGCGTGGTTGTTCGCGTACCAGAAGCCCCTGCGTCGGCGCGTCGTCCGCTGGGGACCCCTTCGCGCCGCACCGGTCGCCGTGGGCTTTCTGGCAGTGTGCCTGCTGGTGAGCCTCGCGTGGGACACCTCGGGAGCGGGACATCGGTTGGTGGCCGCCTGCTGTGCCTACCAGGGCTGGCAGCCGAGCCTCGGCGGCACAGTCCGGCTGGTCGCAGGTGCCTTCCTGCTCAGAGCCGGGTACGAGGTCGTCTGGACGGTCGCCGCGACCGTGTTGATCACCGCCCCGTTCGAGGCGTGGATGGGCAGCGCCCGCATGCTCACCACGATCGCGCTGAGCCACCTGGTCCCGACCGTTGCGGTGGCCGCCGCCGGCCTGGCGCAGGACCACCGGTTCGGCGGTGGAGGGCTGGACGTCGGGTCGTCGGCGGTGATCGTGGCGGCGGCCGCCGGGCTCGCCGTCCGGAGCCGCTCGCTTCCCGTGGTCGGTTGCCTGGTCATCGCCCAGCTCGTGGCCAGTCTCGTCCAATCGCCGTTGACCACCGCGGAGCATGTGGCCGCCGTCGTGGTCGGCGCGCTCGCCACTGTGGCGCTCTCCTGGCGCCGCAAACAAAGCCGGCACGGCTGGTTGAGAGCAGCCAAAGGGGACATCGAGCGGTGATCAGCTACTTCCAGGCGATCGTCATCGGGTTGCTGCAGGGCGTGACCGAGCTGTTCCCGGTCTCGAGCCTTGGCCACTCGGTGCTGCTGCCCGCCCTGCTCGGCTGGCACGAGGTGGCCGCCAGCCAGGCGGCACAGGAGTCATTCTACCTGGCCTTCCTGGTCGGGCTGCACGTGGCCACCGCGGTGGCGCTGCTGGTGTTCTTCTGGCGCGACTGGCTGCGGATCGTCTCCGGGCTGGTCCGCTCGCTGCGGCAACGGCGCGTCGAGACCGCCGATGAACGGCTCGGCTGGCTGCTGGTGATCGCCACGCTCCCGGCGGGAGTGGTCGGTGTCGCGTTCGAGCACGCGCTGCGCATCCTGTTCGCCAAGCCGCTCGCGGCGGCCGTCTTCCTGACCCTCAACGGAGTGATCCTGTTCGTCGGCGAGCGCCTGCGGCGGCGGATCACCCCAGCGTCGGCATCGATCCCGGACGGGCCAGGAGCCGCCCGGGCGCAGGTCCAGCCCTCGCGCCGACTGGGAACGTTGGCGTCCGGCGAGGCGCTGCTGATCGGCGCCTGCCAGATCCTCGCCTTCTTCGCGGGCATCAGCCGCTCGGGCGTGACCATGGTGGCGGGGCTGGCGCGCGGGCTCTCCCATGAGGACGCGGCCCGCTTCGCGTTCCTGCTCGCCACCCCGATCATCTTCGCCGCCGGGCTCTACAAGCTGCCCGATCTCCTGGGCCCCAACGGTGACGGCGTCCGCGGCCAGATCCTGGCCGGCAGCCTTTCCGCCGGGGTCGCGGCCTGGCTGTCGGTGCGGTTCCTGACCCGCTGGTTCAAGACCAGGACCCTGACGCCGTTCGCGATCTACTGCCTGGTCGCTGGAATAGTCTGTATCGCTCGCTTTACCTGACAGCGAAGATGCTGTTGGCGAATTCCGATGCCTTGCCGCGTGGGTGATGGTCCTTTGCCGCGCCGGTTGTGGTGCTCTGCCGCGCCCGTGCAGCTCTGCCGCGCAGATCACTCCACGAACCCCCCAAACCAGGCGCCCGAGCGACAAGTGGCGCGGCAAGGCTGCCTCCACGCGGCAGAGCACGATCACCCACGCGGCAGAGCAGCCCTTGGAACCCACACCACCCACCACACGCCACAGGCCCCGAGACCCCTCCCTCAATTCGCCAACAGCATCCAGCGAATACGGAGCCGGCGACGCGGGCAGCGTATACAACCGACCGGCGATAGAGGTTCCATGAGAACCGTCGGCTGCCTGCCGCGGGCGGCTCCTGGTGGGCACTGCTATGGCGGCTCCCGCCACGGCTGGGATGGTGCCCGCGGTCGGGTCGGCCGCGTGCCGAAGCAGCGGCAGGGCGTAGAGCCGCTCGATGGAGCGCAGCAGGGCGTAATGGTCATAGGGGAGTCGCGTCGCGCACGCCGCCCGGGACGCCGGCGCCGACGACGACCGTGGCGACCCGACCGCCGCCCGGCCCGCCGTCGATGCCCTGGCGGCTTGCGCCTTCGTCGAACGTCACGATCAGCCGAGTGTCCGGCCATGCGGGGGAGGCGGTGAGCCGGTCGTACAGGTCCCGCAGGAACCGGTCGCCGGCAGCCACCGAGCCGCTGTGCATGTCGTGCCACAGGTCGGGCGTGACCACCGCGAAGTGGGGCAGCCGGTTGGCGGTCAGGTCGGCGTCGAGCTGGCCGAGCGGAACGACCCTGTGGCGACGGGCTGGCGCTGTGCGGACGCCGTCGAAGTGCATGAACGGGTCGACGTCGATGCTGTAGGCGCCCGCGTGCGCCACCAAGGCGCCGGGACCGGGCAGGTCCTGGTAGTAGGCCTTCCAGGAGATGCCTGCCCGCTCGAGTTGGTCGACCAGGCTGGTCGCGCGCAGATGGCAGCTCGTGCAGTCGCTGCGGATGCCGAACGTGTCGCCGCCGATCAGGGCGAGGTAGTTCGGTAACGAGGGGTGGCCGACCGCGTAGTAGCTGGTCAGCAGGGCGCCGCCGGCCGAGAGCCGATTCAGGAACGGCGCTTGCCGGGAGCCCGATGACCTGGCCGAATTCGTGGTTCTCCTCGACCACGAGCACGAGATGCGCTGGAGCCGAGAGCGCCGCCGGCGCGGTCGTGTGGTGCACCGCGACGACGGGCTGGGCCAGCCGCCGGCCGAGGCCGGCCAGCAGTCCCGGGATCACCAGCAGGACCATGGCCAGAACGATGCCGAGCCCTGCCTTCCGCCGCGTCGTCCTCACGTCGGCCTCCCTACCTGGCCGGACCTGGTGGTGGCGGGTCGTGGCGGTCGCGGTCAGGTGCTGAGAGGCGAACGCGAGCGCGTAGAGGATCTCGGCACGGGCGCCATGCCAGGTGTGGCCGACGCCGGCCACCTCTGTGACCACCGCCAACTGGCCGCGGCGGGCGAGCAGGCCGGCCAGCAGCCGGGCCTCGCGGAGCTGGGAGTCTTTCGAGCCGGCGCTCAGGAAGACCGCCATCGGGTGGCGGAATTTCATCATCGGGATGTAGTGGCTTGGCGAGTTCGCCAGCCACAGGGCCTGGCTGCCGCCGAGCAAGGTCTGGGTGACTGCGCCGGGGTCGCCGTAGGGCATCATGCTGAGAATCACCGCGTAGGTGGCCTGGTGGCGCAGTCCCAGGTTGAGCGCCCCATAGCCGCCGCTGGACATGCCACCGATCGCGCGGGCGGAGCGGTTCGGGACGGTGCGGTAGTGAGCGTCGATGGCGGCGACCACCATACCGGTGAGGTAGGTCTCGACCTGGGGGCCGCCGACCTGGTTGAGCATCTCGGAGTCATGCAGCCAGCCACCGCTGGCGTTGGGCGCGACGATGAGCATCGGCTGCACCAGGCGGTCGCGCAGCAGCGCGTCCATCTGGTCCTGGACCTCGGCGGCGCGGAACCAGTCACTCGGGCCGCCGGGGTAGCCGTGCAGGAGGTAGACGACGGGATAGCGACGCTTGGGGTTGGCGCCGTAGCCGGGCGGCAGGTACACGTAGACGCGGGCGGGGGGCACGCCGAGCGTGGGGGCACCGACCATCAGGGTCTCCACCCGTGAGAAGCGGTTCCCGCCGGGGTGGCCGGGGAGGGCGCCGAACAGCTCGGGCACGGTGGGCACGTAGCCGACGTAGGCGTTGAGGGCGGCGGCCGTGTCGAGCAGGGCGAGCAGCGCGAACCAGCCGCCGAGCGTCGCCCGGCGCAATCCCGGATGGTGCGGGCGTCCGCCGAGCCGGCGATGCCGGCGTGCCCGCCACAGCGTCGCTGCGATGCTCGCCACCAGCATCATCGCGATGCCCACCGCGAGCCATGGGCTCTCGAGCGGGCCACCCCGGCCGAGCTGGTGGAGCAGGTCGGGCGGGATGCGGATCAAGCGCACCAGGCGCGGACGGTGGTGGGGCGGCGGGACCGGCTGGTGCGAGGCGCCCAGCGTCACTGCCAGAGCGAGACTGGCGGGCAGACGGGCGAGCGGAGCAGGCACGCCAGGGTCACCCTTGGCCAGGCGTGGGTGCAAGCGGCTCGGGTCGCGGCTGCTCGGGAGGAACCTGCTCACGCCCGGTTGCGTGGCGACGCGGCCGCCCCCGGGCGAGGTGCCATGGCACCGCTGGGAGCAGCCCTTCGGCGCGTAACGCGGCGATGGCGACCCGGGGCAGCTCCTCCGGGGCTTCGACCGCGAGGTAGCGGGGATGCCAGGCCGGGGCGAACTTCTTGTTGAACCGGTACAGCGTCTCGATCTGGAACGGGCCGGACAGCCGGCGCAGCAGCCAGCGTGCCGCCTGGAGCCCAAACGGCACTTCGGGTTCGGCACCGGCCGCGACGACGGCGCGCAGGAACGAGAAGTTCAGTGACAGCCGCCGCACACCGAGCTCTGGCAGGCGGCGGGCCGCCTCCACGATGAGGAAGTCGCCGAGGTAGCCGGGGCTGTCGCGGTCACGGCGCATCACGTCCAGGCTGGCGCCGTCGGTACTCCAGGGCACGAAATGCAGAAACCCGACCGGGCGGCCAGCCGCGTCGCGCGCAACGACCACCAGCGTGCCGGTGTCGCGTGGGTCGAACAGCCGCCCGAGCGCCATTGAGAAGCCGCGCTCGGCGGCCTCGCCCCGCCAGCGTCGCGACAGCTCCCGCAGCGCGACCACCGTATCCGGGTCGAGGTCGCCCGAGCGGCATGCCAGCGTGGTGAACCCGGCGCGGCAGGCCCGGTTCCAGCTCTGCCGGGCGATGCGGACCGACCGCCCCTGCAGCGAGAACCGGTCGAGATCGAGCACTGCCTCGTCGCCCAGGTACAGCGTGGCCAGCCCGGCCGCCGCCCACACCCGGGCGGCCTGTTCCCCGCAGCCGAGCACCGCCGCGATCCGCCCTTGGAGAGCCGCCTCGGCCAGCAGCGCCCGGGCGGCCTGCGGCCACTCCTCGCGGGGACCCAGCGGGTCCCCCGCGGCGAGCGCGACCGTGCCGACCGGCCGGTACGACACCAGCGTGCGCGCCGCCCGGACGGTCGCCCGGTCGTCCCGCAACGCGAAGTACGCCAGCGAGTCGTCGGCGGCGGCCACCGCCGCGCCCAACCCCGGATCAGCCTGGCCGTGGACCAGCGCGGGCGCGAGCGCGCGGGCCGCCACCATCACCACGCCCAGCCAGAACACGGCCGCGACCGAGGTTGGGAAGAACCGTCCGAAGCGCCCGGTCAGGGTCAGCGAGCTGCCCAGCCCAAGCGCCATGCGCCCGACCTCCCGCAGCACGCGAGCCGCGCCGAAGTCGGCTGCCACATCGCGCGCGTTGGCCAGCAACCCGAGGATGCCGTAGCCGGCCGTGACCGCGATCACACCGAGTGCGACCCACGCCGTCGTGCGGCGCTCGGTTGGATCGGCCCGGGCGGTGAACCGGCTGCCCTGGCCGGCGAGCAGCCCCGCCAGAAACGCCTCTGCCACCGCTTCCTCGAAGTCCAGGCCCTTGAGCAGGTGCAGGACCGCGCTGCCGCCAAGCAGCACCACGGCCACGAGCCAGGCCACCCGGCGCCGCCGCCGCAGGCCGCCCGCGAGCAGGAGCAGCCCGACCCCGGCAGCCGCCGTCACCACCGTCGCGGCCCGGGACAGCGCCCCTGGCACCAACCGGTCGAGCAGGTCCAGCCGCACGCGCTCGGCAGGCAGCAGCGCCGATCCGAGGTTCAGCACGCCCGCGGCGAGCGCGAGCAGGGCCGCCACCCGCGGGGCAGGGTCCCGGCGCCCGGCACGCCAGCGGGTCGGCCTGGTGGTGCCATCCATACTCGGCTTCCTCGTTGAAACGTCCACCAGCCTCCAACTGGCGGGCCGGCCGGGCGGATCTCCAGGATCTGGTCACGTCAATAGAACTGGGTCGACCGTGAGGCCGCGATGAGAGGGCGGAGGGCACCGTCACGATCCGATACCGCTCCGGTTGAGCGCGCAGAGGCACGCGTGCGTACTGGAGCTCCAGCGTGTCCTCCTGCAGGTGGGGTGGGGAGCGGTCGATACAACAGGTGACGCTCCGCGACAAGGGCAAACCCGGGGAAACCCGGGGACGCAACGCCACGGGCCTACCTCGCCGGCCGCCACCACCGGCCGGCGACAGGCAGCCGGGCTGCCGAACGGAAGGCGCCAGCCTTCCACGACGTGCACGCTTGGGAGGCACCATGCCTTTCCCCTGGTGGTCGTGCCTCGGCCGTCAGGTCGGTCCGCCCACGCCCCAGCCCGGTCGCACCGCCGATGCGACCGTTGCCCCGCCACGGCCACAACCACGCGCGCCGGTGGCAGGTCCGCTGGCGCGGGCTCGAACCCTCCCGGTCGCCTTCCTGGCCGTCGCGCTGCTGATCCCGCTGCTCGGGCTGGTCGCCGTGCGCGAGCAGTACACCGCCAGCCGGCGCGCGGCGCAGATCGAGGCGCAGCACGTCGCCGAACCAATCGCCCACACCATCGCGCAGAGCAGCGATCTCGACCCCCACGACAACCATACCGACCTGTACCAGCAGCCGGACCGGCTGCAGGACTTCCTCAGCGACGTCCACCGCGACCTGCGCCGGGACATGGCGGTCATCGGCCTTGACCGGCGCATCCTGGCCGACGCCATCCCCGCCAACCAAGGCGAGCGGTTCACCGCCGATGCCCACGGCGAAGTCG
>Ga0137374_10002085_pt1 | contig 23475 bp, 20 predicted proteins | sample SagtaG_20_FD_104811 | JGI IMG/M metagenome (GOLD analysis project Ga0137374, IMG submission 104811) | Vadose zone soil microbial communities from Sagehorn Ranch, Mendocino, California, USA - Sage1_R_100_16 metaG | ecosystem: Environmental > Terrestrial > Soil > Vadose zone | place: USA... | reverse complement strand
GGCCGAAAGGAGCTGGATGAACCGGAGCTGCCTGGCGGCATCCAGCTCGCCCGGCCGAAGCTCGCGTTTGAGCATCCACCCGATCAGGACCTCGGCCTGACGCAGCGCCGGGGCGCGCTCGGCAGGGTGCAGGCCCGCCAAGAAGACCACCCGGGCCTGCGCGTCGAGTACATCGAGGTTGGCCTTTCGCAGCTCATCATCGGCTTCATAGCTGATCGCGACCAGCCGCTCTCGGTTCATTTGATCTCTTCCGGCTGCGCGGCGTTCGTGATCCGCGGGCAAGGGCGATCGCATCAGGATACGGCTCGGCCGGCGGGCTCGGGGGGCAGCCCGACGGCAAGGTCACCCCGTGTGGATGACGCCCCACCGTCATACGTGTCGCAATCATTTGATTACGTAAAGTTATCGCGGCCCTGACATGGGAGGCGAACATGACGTCGGCACCAACGATCAAATCCGCCGGAGCCAGGGGCATGAGCCGCCCAGGGCAGGGATTGCTCATTTACGCAGCCGTTATACTGGCCGTTCTCGGCGCCCTCAACGTGATATGGGGCAGTGCGGCGCTCGCCAACTCACATGTCTTCGTCGTGGGCGCACATTACGTTATCTGGAGCCTGAAGACCTGGGGCTGGATCCATCTGATCATCGGGATCATCGAGTTCGTCACGGCGGCGGGCGTCATGACCGCCAACCAGGCAGCGCGCTGGTTCGGCGTCTTCCTGGTCGCGGTCAACGCGCTCGGTCATATGTTCGCCGTCGAGGCACATCCGTTCTGGGCGTTGGTGATCATAGCCCTCGATGTGGTCGCGCTCTACTCGCTCTGCGCGTACGGCGGGCGCCCGGTCGAAGCCGCATAGCCGCGCCAGGCGCTCTGGCGTCGTGGCCCGTCAGCACGTGTGGGGCATCACCCTCAAGGGGTGACGTTGCCCCGTCGCGGCCCGCGCACCCTAGGACAAGCAGTCGGAGGGACGCGGCGATGACGCAAGCCCCAGTTGCCCGGCGTCTGCACCCGACGCTGACCAGGCGCGGCGACCGCTACGGGCTGCTACTGCTGCTGCTGGTCTTCAGCTATGTGATATCCGCGTTCGCCGCGACGAAATACGCCGGATTGATCCAAACGCCGCTCTTCGTGGTGGCACTGCTGCTGGCGCTGCGCACGTCCCGGGTCAAGAAGCGGACGGCGCGCATCATCGTCACCGGCATGCTGATCGGCACGTTCAGCGCGGTGGCGTTCGCGCTTGGCCACGCCACCGACATCGGTCTCGGCATCGCGAACGTTTGGACCGGGCTGGTGTTGTTCACCACCGTGGTGGTCATCATCCGCAGGATCCTCTCCAGGCCCGTCGTGTCCTTGCCGAGCATCTTCGGGGCAGTGAGCGCCTACATGATCATCGGCCTGATGTTCGCCTCCTTCTACGCGGCGATCGAGCGGCTGGGGTCCGCGCCCTTCTTCGCCCACGGAGCGCCGGGCGACACAAGGACGTTCCAGTACTTCAGCTTCACCACGCTGACGACCCTCGGATATGGCGACTTCACCGCCGCGACCAACGGCGGCAGAGCGGTAGCCGTAATGGAGGCTCTGAGTGGCCAGGTCTTTCTCGCCACGCTTGTTGCCCGCCTGGTGGCCTCCTACCGGACGCCGCCGCGAAACGGCAGCACAGCCTCGGCCAACACCGGGCCTGCTGACACCGGGCCTGCTGACACCGGGCCTGCTGACACCGGGCCTTCAATCGGTGGCCGCGAGCCCGCGGCGGGGCCCGCCCAGGCCCAGCACCGGGCGGGCAACCCGCGCCGCGGCCCCGTGACGCGGCCCGCGGCCGGACGGCGAGCACCGGTGAAATGGCGCAATGCCCACCGCCGCGAACCCTAGCAGGTCCCGAACGGGACAAGGTGCAACCTGTGGGTTGCGCTCCATCTCCCGATGTGCAACCATCGGGTAGCACGTTAACGATATCGGCCGAATGGAGGTTCCGCCTTGAGCCCAGACCGGATCGAGCGGGAGATCACCATCGCCGCGCCCGTCGAACGGGTGTGGGCAGTACTAACCGAGCCCGAGCACGTCGGCCAGTGGTTCGGCCAGGGAAAGCCGACGCAGATGGATCTGCGTCCGGGAGGCATCATGCTCCTGGATCACGGGGACGCCGGCACCTACCCAGCCAGGATCGAGAAGGTCGAACCGCCACGGTACTTCGCCTACCGATGGGCGAGCGCCTATCCCGGTGAAGCGGCGACCGACGACAACTCCACCTTGGTGGAGTTCACCCTCATTCCTGAGGGCGCGGAACCCGGCTGCGCCTGGCGGAGAGCGGCTTCACGAGCCTGGTGATACCGGAGGCACGCGTTCCCTACTCCTCGTACGAGAGCCACTCGAAGGGCTGGGCCGACAAGGTCGCCGAGGTGCGAGACTACGCGGAGCGGCGGCTCAGTACATAACCCAGTGGCACATGACCCAAACTGCCGTCAACGCACAGCAGTTGGCCGGTGATGAACGACCCGATGGGCGCTGGACCTAGCCGGCTCGTGGGAGAGACGATGCGGGAGTGTTCAACCGACGTTTGAACCCGCTGGCGGTTGAGGTTCTGCTCCTCATGCTCGGCACAGTCCTCGGGATCGTCTCCAACTTCGCAGCTGGCGGGCCAGGCAAACGGTGGGTGTGGCTGGCGGCGATCGCGCTGCTCATGGTGATGGTCGTCGCCTTGCAGATTTGGCAGCACCAGTCGCAGCGTCCGCCACCACGGGCACCGGTATGGGACTCAGCCCGGCCTCCGTACCCGGGCCTGGAGGAGTTCACCGAAGAAGATGCCGGGGTGTTCTTCGGCCGGGAGGCCGAGATAATGATGCTGTACTCCCGGCTTCACCCTGCGCTTCCCGCCCAGGCGGACCGGCTGATCGCCTTGGTCGGCCCGTCGGGTGTCGGCAAATCGTCGCTGGTACGCGCCGGTCTGCTGCCCCGGCTGTCCCGTCGGCGCAATCCCTGGACGATCATCCCACCGATCGTGCCTGAAGACAGCCCGGCGGTGAATCTCGCTCGCACACTCGGCTGCCCGCCGGACAGCCTGCGTGGGCCCGGGGCGGCGGCGGCGGTCGTCCAGCGCGTCAGCGAGTTAAGCGGAACAGGACCAGCCCTGCTCGTCATCGACCAAGCCGAGGTACTGCTCAGGCTGAACCGGGACCGAGATGATTTTCTCACCATGCTGCGCGACGCGACGGAACGCGATCAGCGGCTGTGGGTGATCATGATTCTTCGCTCGGAGTTCCTGACCGGATTCCTCGAGACGGGGTTCGCCAGGATGTTCCAGGATCCGGTCGCCGTGGGGGCGATGAGCCGAGGGAGCCTGTTCGAGGTGATCGAGCGCCCCGCGGCGCCGGCGGGCCTGGTCTTCGACCCGCCCGGGCTCGTACGGGAGATGGTCGACGATACCGGGGGCGGCGACGCCCTGCCGCTGCTCGCCTACACACTGCAGGAGCTCTACCTCGCCGCTGGTCCCGCTGGGCGGATCACGGCGCAGACCTACCAGCAGCTCGGCGGGGTCACGGGAGCTCTCACGAGGCAAGCCGACCGGGTTACCGCCGAGCTGACCCGCATTGGACTCGGCGACCAGGTCATCGAGACGCTGTTGAGGTTCGTCACGATCTCCGACAGTGAGCCGATCCGCCGCCGCGCCCGCAGGGACGCGCTCACCAGCGCCGAAACAGCGGTGGCCGACGCGTTCGTGGCGGCACGGCTCGTAACCAGCCACGCGGCCGCCGATGGCGTGGCCGGCCTGGAGGTCGCGCACGAGGCGCTGTTCCGCCAGTGGCCACCGCTTCGCCTGGCCATCGAAGCGGCCGCTGGCGATTTGCGGCACCGTGCCGACCTGGAGCGATGGGCACGTGACTGGGAACGTTCTGGCCTGCGCGAGTCCTATTTGCTTCGAGACGAGCGCCTGCGGGAGGCCACGCAATGGATGGTCACCCATGGCGAAATGGCGAGCGAGCTGCCGCTCGTGGCCGAATTCCTCGAGGCCTCCAAGCGGGTGGACCGCGCCGGCATGATGCGCCTGGCTGACGCCATCGCCCAGCGCGCGCTCGTCACCGTGGGCAGCGACCCCGAGCACGCCCTGCTGCTCGCGGTTACCGCCGCGGAGGAGTGCGCCGTGACGTCAATGGTGCGCCGCGCGCTGGCAACCGCGCTCGCCGCATCGAGGACCCGCGGGGTTTGCCGTGGGCACACCGACTGGGTGCAGGGCGTGGCCTGGTCGCCGGACGGACGGCGGCTCGCGACCTGCTCCAGGGACCGCACCGTGCGGATCTGGATGCGCGACCACGACGAGCCGGCCGCGATCATCACTGGCCACGAGGACGTAGTCCGAGGCCTGGCGTGGTCCCCGGACGGCCGCACCTTGGCCACTGCGTCGTATGACGGGACCGCGCGAATCTGGGACACGACGACCGGGAGCGCGCTCGCCACGCTCCGCGGCCACACCGACGACGTGCTCGGCGTCGCCTGGGCGCCGGATGGTACCCGGCTGGCGACGGCATCGAGGGACCGGACCATCCGGATCTGGGCAGCAAACGACCACAGTGAGGCCGGTGTCCTTTCCGGCCATGCCGCAGCCGTGCGTGCCGTCGCGTGGTCGCCAGACGGAAGCATTCTGGCCAGCGTCGGGGACGACCGGACAGTGCGCCTATGGGACGCGAAGACAGGCGCGGAGACACGTGCGGGACGCGGGCACGACGACGTCCTCAACGGTCTTGTGTGGTCACCCGATGGGCGCCGGCTGGCCACCTGTGGCCGTGACCGTACCGTCCGCGTATGGTCGGTCCCGCACCTGCACGCTACTGCCTGCCTGCGCGGCCACGAGGACACCGTCATAGCCGTCGCCTGGTCACCGCGCGGTCGCTGGCTGGCCTCGGGAGGCAACGACCGGACCGTCCGGATCTGGGATCCGACCCTCGGCGGCGATCCCCTCGTCCTGCGCGGGCACACGGACGCGGTGACCTCCATCGCCTGGTCGCCCGACGGGTGGCGGCTTGCGACCGGGTCGTTCGACCGCACGGTTCGTGTCTGGGACGCAGACCTTGGCGGTGACGTTATCGTCTTGCGCGGGCACCGCGACACCCTCCGCAGTGTGGCGTGGTCACCCGATTCCCGCAGGATAGCGACCGGATCGCAGGACCGCACCGTACGGGTATGGAGCGCCGAGTCCGGGGCCGAGCTGCTGCGGCTGCGCGGTCACAAGAACACGATCCGCGACGTCGCGTGGTCACCGGACGGCAGGCGCATCGCCGCCGCCTCGCTCGACCGGCTGCTGCGGGTCTGGCGTGCCGACGACGGCGGCGAGCCCACCATCCTGCGGGGTCATGCCGACGCGGTCCTCGGGCTTTCCTGGTCCCCCGACGGCCGACTCGCAAGCTGCTCACGTGACGGGACGGTGCGGGTATGGGATGGCGCAATCGGGCGTACCATCTGCGTCCACGACGATGAGCTGCACGACGTGGCCTGGTCGCCGGACGGTCGCTGGCTGGCGGCGGCGTCACAGGACCGCACGGCCCGGGTATGGGATGCGGAGACGGGCCGCGAGGTGGCGGTGCTGCGCGGGCACTCGGAAACGGTCTGGCGGGTGGCCTGGTCGGGCAGCGGGCGCAGACTTGCCACGGCGTCACAGGATCGGACGGTCTGCCTGTGGGAGCCTTTCGGCGCCGCCCCGGCGACCGTCTTGCGCGGCCACGAAGATGCCGTCAGGCAGGCGGCATGGTCCCCCGACGAGCGGCACCTGGCCACCGTCTCCTATGACGGGACCCTGCGGGTGTGGGACACCGCCTCCGGGGCAGAGCTCGTGGTGCTCGGTGTCCACCCCGGCCCGGTCACCTGCCTGGCCTGGTCACCCGACGCACGCCGCATCGTCACCGGGTCCTTTGAGCACACCGCGCGCATCTGGAATGTCACCACCGACCTCACCAGCCTGCTCGAACGGGCCAAAGAGCGGGTCTTCCAGGACCTGACGGCGCAGCAACGGCAAGCCCTCATGCTGCCGCACCGGCCGCACTCGCCGCACAGACCCTCCCGGCGGTACCACCTCGCGAGCTAGAGTCCACCTAACGCCCAAAAGCCACTTTTGGGACGCCACGCCAATGACGCCCGTTGGAGCGTGACCCATGTTAAGGATCCGCAGACTCCCGCGACTGTTGTTCGTTATCAGCTTGCTGGCCGGGACCATTGGGCCCGTCGGGTTAGGGTCCGCGCTCGCTGCGTCATTCCCCGACACGTGCGGCCAGCAGTCCCCGACCGGGACGTTGCCAGACGGCGCGACGTACCGGATCGACGTGCCCGGCAACTGGAACGGCACGCTGTTCCTGTACAGCCACGGCTACGTTGCTCCTGGCTCAAACAATCCCGCGCAGGCCTTCGGCGACCCTGTGACCTGCGGCTGGCTGCTCAGCCACGGTTACGCACTGGCCGGCTCGTCGTACGCGTCGACCGGCTGGGCTATCGCGCAGGCCCTGCCGGACCAGATCGCCACGCTGGACGCCTTCGACCAGCTCGTCGGCCACCCCACCAGGACAATCGCCTGGGGTCACTCACTCGGCGGCATCATCACCGCCGGCCTGATCCAGCGCTACCCCGACCGGTTCAGTGCCGCATTGCCGATGTGCGGCGTGCTGGCCGGCGGCGTGGCGACGTGGAACACCGCCCTAGACTCGGCGTTCGCCTTCAAGACGCTGCTCGCGCCCTCGGTGGCGGTCACCGGCATCACCAACCCAGTGGGCAACCTCCAGGCCGCCGCGGCAGCGGCCACGGCCGCGCAACAGACGCCGCAGGGCAGGGCCCGCCTCGCGCTCGCCGCGGCGCTCGGCGACACCCCCGGCTGGTTCACCCCGCTGTCCCCCGAACCGGCGGCCACCGACTTCGCGGCGCAAGAGGCCAACCAGTTCCTGTGGGACACTCAGGTCAACTTCGCGTTCGGCTTCCTCCTGCGGGCCGAACTCGAGGCCCGCGCGGGCGGCAACCCGTCATGGAACACCGGCGTCGACTACACCACGGACCTCGCCAAGTCGGCCGACGCGGCCGAGGTACACGCGCTGTACAAGGCGGCCGGACTGAGCCTCGCCAGCGACCTTGACCGGCTGAACAGCGCACCGCGGATCAGCGCGGATCCGGCCGCCGTCCGCTACCTAGCGGACAACATCGCCTTCAACGGCCAGCTCGCCGTGCCCGTGCTCACCATGCACACCACCGGTGACGGGCTCGTCGTACCTGAGAACGAGCAAGCCTACCGCCAGGTGGTAGCGACAGCCGGCGGTGCAGGCCTGTTGCGCCAGATCTTCGTGCACCGCGCTGGGCACTGCACCTTCACCCCCGCGGAGACCATCACGGCCGCCCGCGACCTGCTGCGCCGCCTCGGCACCGGCCGCTGGGATCTCCGCTCGACCGACCCCGCGGCCTTGAACGCGGCGGCGGCAGCGCTCGGCCCGGCCTACAACATCTTCGGCTCAGCCAGCCAGCCGGTCGCCACCCCGCCAGCGTTCCTGCACTATTGGGCGCCGCTCTACCTCCGCCCGTTCGACGCGGGTGACCAGCCGCCGACCGTTCCCTGAGGCCGGTGCTGGCCCGGGGGACGACCCCCCGGGCCAGCCCGCATGCGCCGCACGCGGCGCCCGCCTCAGCCTGCGGGGCGGATGTTCTGGTTGATCCGGAAGAAGTTGTCCGGGTCATAACTGGCCTTGACACGCGCCAGCCGGTCGTAGTTGTGCCCATAAGAGGCACGCACCCGGTCGGTCCCCTCATCCATCATGAAGTTCACGTACGCTCCGCCCGCGGACGTTGGGTGCAGCGCCTCCCAGTAGCGCACGGCCCAGTCCCTGATCTTGTCGGCGTTGGACGGTTCGGGATCAACGCCGACGATCACGCCGGCCCAGCCGACGTCACGGTAGGCAAACGCGGTCGCGTCGGCGGCCACGCGGTGCACGGCGCCGTCGATGGGATACATGTGCATGGTCGAGTGCGCGGTGGGCAGCGCCGCGCCGAACTCCTCATGGACGGCGATCGCCGCATCCGAGATCTCACGGATGAAGTCGGCCCGCCAGTACCACTGCAGCCCGGGCGGGTAGAGCGCGTCGAACGCGCCTTGCAGCATGGAGAAGGGCATCGGCTGGACACCGTCGAGCAGGGGTGATCCGAAGCCGCGAACCGGCGCGAGCGCCTCGCCCGCGCGCTGCGGTGGGCCGGTGTAGCACCACACGATCCCGCACGCCTTGCGCAGCCACAGCGCTTCGGGAAACGGCGGGGCCGGCGGGACCGTGAGCAGCCCGAACCAGCCGTTGAGCTCCTCAGGCAAACTTGGCTGGACCTCGCGGTACCAGCGCAGGACCTCGCCGGTGTCGGCGATATCGTAAAGCACGGGCCCGGCGACCACGGTGCCGACGTCGTGGCAGCGGAGCAGGAACGAGGTCACGATCCCGAAGTTGCCCCCGCCGCCCTTGAGTGCCCAGAAGAGATCCGGGTGGGTGTCGGCATCCGCGGTGGCGAACGAGCCATCGGCGAGTACCACGTTCGCGGACAGCAGGTTGTCGATGGTGAGGCCGAATCGACGGGCGAGATAGCCGATCCCACCGCCCAGGGTGAGGCCAGCCACCCCCGTGGTGGACAGGATGCCCGACGGCGTGGCCAGGCCGAACCCGCCCGTGGCGTGGTCGATGTCCCCGATTGTGGCACCACCTTGGACGCGGACGGTCTTGGCCGCGGGATCGACGGTGACTCCGTGCATGGCCGACAGGTCGACGACGAGCGCGTCGTCCCATACCCCGAGGCCGCCGGCGTTGTGCCCGCCACCTCGTACGCTGACCGTCAGGTCGCGCTCGCGGGCGAACCTGATCGCTGCCATCACGTCGGCCACGTCGGCGCAGCGGGCGATCGCCGCTGGCCGACGGTCGATCATCCCGTTGTAGACCGCGCGCGCCTGGTCATACTCGCCGTCCGCCGGCTGGATCACCGGTCCGCGAAGCGCCGTCTTGAGCGCGTCGAACATCGTCGGCTCTGCCGTTGTGGTCATTGGTTCCTCCCCCAGAGTTCAGCGTCGCCTTTCTGGCGTCGCAGTGACCAGCCACTGGTCCGCGTGCGGCAGGCATGTCCGCAGGAGCCACCGCCCGAAGCGACCGCAGTGCGCTGACGACCGAGCCGTCAACGGGAACCGCTGCTCGCCAAGCAGGGAAATCTCAAGCACGACTTTGCCCCCCAAGCCGATTACATACTGCTAATCAACCTACGGCTCAGGGGGCGAATGCGTCCAGAATTGTGACGCTGGGTTACCAGGCTAGGAATCCCAGGTGATCAGCGCGGGCGGGGTAGTAGCCGCATCTCACGCCCGTGCGCACGCAGGCATCAAGGTGGCTGCCGAGCTCCGGGTGGGCCCGCGCGAGGAAGGCCCGTTCGGCGCGGGCGCTCTCCGCGCGGTCCGCGTCGCCCGCGGATTCCGCGCTCTCCACTTCGGCGGATAGCTCGGCCAGCCGCACGCGGTAGGCCGCACGTGCCTGCGCGTCAAGCACGGCGTCGGCGCCCGCGGCCGGTGCGGTCACACCAAGCAGTTCCATCGCCGTTACCTCCTTGCCTGGCGCGGCGAGCAGGGTCGCCAGATCCCGCAGGCCCTTGCCATCGGCGACCATCGCTTCCCGCCCGGCGTAACACAACCGCCACATGCCGTCCTCCCGCCGGAACATCCTCGTCGGCCGCGGCTGCCTCGGCCCGCTCACGCTCCACGTCCAGCGTCACGACCGCACCGAGCGCGGGGTCCAGCCGGTCAACGCGCTCCAGATAAGTCTCGAGAAGCTCACCGCTCCCCAGTTCTCTGCGGCGCAGCGCGCCAATCAACTCGGAGGCGGAGGCCAGCGCCCGCGCCATCATGGCAGCAGCTCGAAGACGGTGTGGGCGGGCGGGCTGTCCAGGATCCGCCGCACGCTGGTGAACCCAGCTCGACCGGCGAGTTCGGCGAGGTGCGGCTCCGGCCACAGATCCAGCCCGTACCGCTCGTCAATGCCTGTGTGGGCGGCAAGCTCGACTGGCGTCTGATCGATCATCTCGCTCCTCCTGCCTGGTCTTCGGGATTGCCCTTCGGCAGGGCCCCTTCGGCAGGGCCCCTCGGCAGGTAGGCGCGAGATTTGGTGTCGCGGCCCGCTAGATGGGTATGCGCGGGCGTGCCACCATGCGGCAGCCGTTCGGGATAGTGGGCCAAACCAACCCGCCGGTGCTTGAAAGCCGCACGCGGGTTGGCCGCCTGCACGGCGCTTACGGACGTTCACCCGTTGTTGGCCGAACCGGCGACCACAAATTGCGATCATGGTGAAGTGCGGTTCTTCAGGCGCCGGCGATTAGCGGCGGTGGCTGGGGCACATTAACCTCGCTTGGAGGCTACTATGTCCGATCGGCCGTCACGCGCGATGCGGCTCCGCCAGTTTGCCATCCGTTCGGTTGACCGTCACGGGCATCCGGAGTCGCCCGAACGGTCGATGGATCCGCGCCCTGAACGCGTGGTCCCTGACGCCGGCAGCCTCGTGGACTGTGCCATCTACGTCGATGGCCATCGGCTGCATTCTCCGCAGACGCTGGTCGACACCTATCGGGCGCTGCGCGACGAACCGCAAGGCATGGCGTGGATCGGGCTCTATCGGCCATCCGAGGAGCAGCTGCTCTTCCTGGCACAGCAATTCGGCCTGCACGAGCTCGCTGTCGAGGACGCGATCGTCGCGCATCAGCGCCCGAAACTGGAACGGTACGGCGACACGCTGTTTGTGGTCCTGCGGCCAGCTCAATACCTGGACGCCATCGAGGAGGTCGACTTCGGCGAGTTGCACGTGTTCGTCGGCCGCGACTTCGTCATTACGGTGCGGCGCAGCGAGACACCGGACCTCGCGGGTGTCCGGCGCCGGATGGAGTCAGACCCTGAGCTGCTCGCCCGCGGGCCCGAGGCGGTCCTCTACGCCATCTTCGACGCGGTCGTCGACGGTTACGCGCCGGTCGTCGCCGGCCTGCAGAACGATATCGAAGAGATCGAGGCCGAGGTGTTCCTCGGTGAAGCGGGCGTGTCACGTCGCATCTACGAACTCTCGCGCGAGGTCGTCGAGTTCCAGCGGGCGACGAGGCCGTTGATGCGCATCCCCGACGCGTTGGTCGCCGGCTTTGAGAAGTACGACATCGACGAGGAGTTGCGGAGCTACCTGCGAGATGTAACCGACCACTTGACGACGGTCGTAGAGCGGGTCGACGGCTTCCGGCTCATGCTGCAAGACATTCTCACCGTCAACGCCACGCTGGTCACGCAGGCCCAGAACGAGGAGATGAAGGCCCAAAACGAGGAGGTCAAGAAGATTTCCGCATGGGCGGCCATCCTGTTCGCTCCCACGCTCATCGGCACCGTCTACGGCATGAATTTTCACCATATGCCGGAGCTGCATTGGTACTACGGCTACCCGTTCGCCCTCGCGCTCATGGTGGCCGTGTGCGCGGCGCTCTATGTTGTGTTTAAGCGCCGTGGGTGGCTCTAACGGGGGCGTCGGCGAATCAGCGCGAAGCGAGGTCGGGGGGCTGCAGTACACCGCGCAGACCTCGGTTTCTCGCTGGGCACCGCGCTGATCGGCTCGATCCTCATCGGCGCGCTCGCCGTCGCGGGGGCTGAGCCGACGGGTTGAGCCGGGGTTGAGCCGGCGGGTTGAGCCGGGCATAGGGTCGATGCCATGGCTCTCGCAGGACGGAAAGTGCTCCTCCTCGCCGCTGATCAGTTCGAGGACATGGAACTGCTGTACCCGCTCTACCGCCTCGGCGAGGAGGACGTGGCGGTGACTGTGGCCGGCCTCGATGACCAGCCCGTGACGGGCAAGAAGGGCCACGGGCCGGTGGCGGTCGACACCACCGTCGAGCGGGTCGCGGCGGACGATTTCGATGCCCTCGTCATCCCGGGCGGCTATGCCCCCGACAAGCTGCGGCGCTCCGGAGCCGTACTGACCCTGGTACAGGCCTTCGATACCGCCGACAAGCCGATCGCCTTCATCTGCCAAGCTGGCTGGGTCCCGATCTCAGCAAAGATCGTCAAAGGCCGGCGGGCGACCAGCGTGGCAGCAATCCGGGACGACATGGTGAACGCGGGCGTCGACTGGGTTGACCAGGCCACCGTGATCGACGGCAATCTCATCTCGGCCAGAACCCCGGCCGACCTCGGCCCTTGGATGAAAGCGTTGCTGACGGCGCTGGACAAGGCCGCAGGCTAGGCTCCTCGGCCAGATGCTACGTCGTAATGGCCGCTGCCTCGCGGACGGCGGGCTGCAGGAACTGCCGCTCGTACAGGGTCGCGTAAAGTCCGCCGCGGTCCAACAGCTCCGCGTGGGTGCCGTGTTCGGCGACGCGGCCCTGGTCAAGGACGAGGATCATGTCCGCGCTGAGCACCGTGGACAGCCGGTGGGCGATGACCAAGCTGGTGCGGCCGTGCAGCAAGGGCTGCAGAGCAGCCTGGATGAGCTGTTCGGAGACGGTGTCCAAGTGGGAGGTGGCCTCGTCCAGGATAAGAATGAGCGGGTCCTTCAGGATCGCCCTGGCGATCGCGACCCGCTGTTTCTCGCCGCCGGACAGCCGGTGCCCCCGCTCGCCGACGACGGTTTCGTAGCCATCGGGCAGCGATGCGGCGAAGTCGTGCAGGTAGGCGGCCTTCGCGGCAGCGATGAGGTCGGCGTCGGTAGCCTCGGGCCGGGCGTAGCGGAGGTTGTCGGCGAGGCTGGCGTGGAACAGAAAGGTGTCCTGGAACACGACCCCGACCTGCCGGCCGACTGACTCGAGGGTGAGGGCGCGCAGGTCGTGGCCGTCGATCAGCACCCGACCTGCCTGTGGGTCGGCGAACCGGGGCACCAGGCTGGTCAGTGTGGTCTTGCCCGCCCCGGACGGGCCGACCAGCGCAGCCAGCTGGCCCGGTGCGATGTCGATGGTCACCTCCGCCAGCGCCGGGCGGATGGCACCCGGGTAGGTGAAGGTGACGTTGTCGAACCGGACCGCACCGCGCGCATCAGTCAGTGTGCGCGCGCCTGGCGCGTCGGTGATCTGTGGTGGCAGGTCGATGTACTCGAACAGGCGGCGGAACACCGCCAGTGAACCGATGACGTTGACGTGCATCGTGGCCAGCGAGCTGACCGACCCGGCCAGCCGCTGCCCGAGCACGGTGGCGAATACGAACACGATGCCCACCGTGGTGCGGCCGGTAAGCACCAGGTAGCCGCCCGCAGCCATGATCAGCGCGGGGCCGGCCGTCTGCAGCGTCTGCATCAGCATCCCAAACCAGCGGGCGATCATCTCCTGGCGGATCTGCAGCCGCCGCACCTCGTCGTTGAGGTCGCCGAAGCGGGCACGCTCAGCCCGGGTCCGCACAAAGGCCTTGACCAGCAGGATGCCGGAGATACCCAGGATCTCCTGCAGGTAGGCGGTCATCTCGGCGAGCTTGCCCTGAGTACGGGTGCGGGCCCGGTAGGTTGCCGTTCCCGCCTTGCGGGCGGGGAGACTTACCAGCGGGATCAGCACCAGCACCACCGCGGTGAGCTGCCAGGTGAACCGGAGCATCAGCACTAACGTCGCGGCCGCGGTAAACACGTTGCGGGCCAGGCCGAACACCGTGTCGGTAACAACGTCTTCCACCGCGTCAATGTCGTTGCTGAGCCGCGACATCAGCTCCCCGGACCGGCTGCGGGTGAACCATCCCACCGACTGGTCCAGCAGGTTCTCAAACACCTGCTTGCGCAGCCTGAAGACGATGCCCTCGCTGATCACCGTGGTCAGGTACGAATCGGCTACCCCGATCAGCCCGCCCGCGAGCGCCGCCCCCACTCCGGCCGCGACCAGCAGCAGCACGTACCCAAGCTGACCATGCGGATCGGCCAGGTAGTCGATCAGCGTGGCGAACACCACCGCCGGCGCCAGGCCCAGCACGGCTTCGGCTGCGATGCACGCCGCGACGAGCGCACCCCGCCCCCAGTACGGGACGAAATAGCCGAACACCCGGCCTAACAGACCGCGGGTGACCCGGATTGGGACGCCATCCTCGCCCCAGTCCACCGCCATCGTCGGCCCAACGCAGTAGCGCGCCATGCCCGAAGCGTAAACCGCCGCACCCTTCCATGGCGACGCGATTAACTCCTCTGATACCGTGGTATCATCATATCACTATGGCTAGAGAGCGGTCCACTGGGACCAAGAACACCGGGGCCAAGAACATGGTGTTGCGACTGGACGCGTCGCTTGCCGAGCCGTTGCAGGCGGTGGCCGAAGTGGAGGGCCGCTCGATGGCGGACGTGGTGCGGGAGGCGATCGCTGCCCTGGTCGAGCAGCGCAAAGGGGACGAGCGGTTTCAGCGGCTGCTTGAGGAGAACATCGCCCGGCACGAACGCATCCTCAAGCTGTTCCGGGACGATGCGTCGTGATCGAGCTTGAGGTGGCCGACCTGGTCCTCATTGCGGGCCGGGTCCTGGGCTGGGAAACCACGGCAGTGTTGGAGCGGCTGGACATCGAGGCGGCCGAGGCTGCGTTTGCCGACGTCCGCCCCTTGATGTCGGGGGGTCACCCGGCGCGGCCGGCCGCGGCTCTGCTGCGCGCCCTGGTGCACCGCCGACCGCTGCCGGAGAGCAACGAGCGGGTCGCGCTGATGGTCATGGTCCAGTTCCTGGCGGTCAACGGGGTGGAGGTCGACCTCGATCCGGGCGAGCAGACCCGGACCACTATCGCCGAGGTGTCGGCCGGACGGCTGGACGCTGCCGGGCTGGCCGACTGGCTGGCGCCCAGGCTGCGCCCGCGCATCGTCGCCTCCGCCGAATGCGGGAACCAGGCGTCTCCACTGCGCTGGCTGCGCGCCCGTCGGCGTCGCCGGCCAGGAGATCCGTTCCATCGGTTCACCGACACGGCACGTGCGGTGGTGGTGCTGGCGCAAGACGAAGCCCGTCGGCTCAGCCACAACTACATCGGCACCGAACACATCCTGCTGGGCTTGGCCGGTGAGGGGGAGGGTGTCGCCGCCAAGGCCCTGCAGCTCCGGGGGATCAGCCTGGAGGCGGTGCGCGACCAGGTCGAGGAGATCATCGGCCGCGGCGAGCGAACACCAGTCGGTCCGATCCCGTTCACTCCGCGGGCCAAGCGGGTCCTGCTGGAATACTCGCTGCGGGAGGCGATGCAGCTCCGCTGCAGCTATGTAGGCACCGAGCATCTGCTGCTTGGCCTGCTGCGGGAGGGTAACGGAGTGGCGGCCGACGTGCTGGTCAACCTCGGCGCGTACCACGCCACCACCCGCGAGCAGGTGATCGACCTCCTGCACGGCTATCTGCACGACGACCCGGGCGAGCCGCAGACCCCGCTGCCAGAACTCCGCGACCTCGACGACCAAATCACCCAGACGCGGCTGGACGAGGAGGCCGCGATCGGCGCCGACGATGCCGAGGCCGCTCGCTCGCTGCGCGCCACCGAGAAGCGGCTGCTGTCAGAACGGCGGCAGCGGGTCGGTGAATGGATGGCCGGGGCGGACCTCGTCGCCTTGGTCGAAGAGACCCACCGGCTGCGCGCCGAGGTCGAGCACCTGCGCGCCCAGCTTCGCGAGCGCGGCTTCGAACCCGGCGACGGTCCCCCGTCAGCTGCCCACGGCGGCCGCTGACGGCCGCTGCCGGCCGGTCATGCTGCGGCCGGTGGGCTGTGGCTGCGGAGGATTCTGCCGCTGGGGCCGATGGCGGTGATGGTGCCGTCGGGGTTGAGGATGATGTGCCATCCCCAGGTATGGATCACGATCAGGTGGTGGAACAGGCAGACGAGGAACAGGTTGTGCAGGGCGGTGGGCCCGCCTTTGCTGCGGGGGATGATGTGGTGCGGCTGGCATACCTCGGGTGGCTGGTCGCAGCCGGGGAAGCCGCAGCCTTGGTCGCGGGCCACCAGCGCGCGGCGCAGGTGGGCGGGGACGTCGCAGCCGGCGGTGCCGATGTCCAGCGGCAGGCTCGGGTTGGCCAGCGGCCCATCGAGCAGGCTGGTACGCAGACGGCTGGCGAGCCCGGCCGGGCCGGAGACCACCTCGACGGCCCAGCGCAGCAGTGCGGCCTTCAGTTCCTGCCGCGGTGCCGGGGTGTGCCCTGCTTGGCCGTCGGCAAGGAACTCGCGAGCCAACTGGTCGAGGGCGTGCGGGTCAAGGTGGCCGGTGACGACCGGCACAAGGGTGGCGGCGCACGCCGCGGCGTGGGCCGCGGGCCCGGCCAGGGCGGGCACGGCGGCCGCAGCGGCCGCTGCCCTGGCGATCCAGTCCTGTTCTAGCTGCGCGGCGCCGGGCAGGGCGCGCAGGTCCCGCAGCCCGATCACCACTTCGGCGCGGGTGTCCCCACCGGTCCGGCCGGGCAATAGACCCGCCGCGAGCAGCCGACGGCACGCCTCGGCCAGGGCGTCATGACGTCGCTGCCCGACGGTTCTCGTGTCTTCCGGGCCGGCTTTGCCGCCGAGCGCGTCCAGCACAGCGCTCACCGCCCCGGCCGCGTCGGGGGTCAGGTCGCCATCCAGCCGGGCCACGCCGCCGAAGGTGTTCTCGAGCCGGACATACCGGTCCCGCGCCGGGTCGGTGCCGTCCGGGTCGCCCGGGCCGACCCGGTGGTAGATCTCGGCCGCGATCTGAGCGAGTGCCTGCAGGTCCGCGCCCCGGCGGGCGGCTGTCATCAAGATCTCGTCCGCTGCCGGCCGGTGCCGTTCGGGCAGCTTGGCGGTCCAGTCACAGACCTGCCGCGCGAAAGATGCCGACACCGCCCCGTCGGCCAGCGCAGCCGCCACCGCGGGATGGGCGGCTAGCCGCCGCGCCGCGGCAACGGCTGCCCCGGCCGCGCCGCGGGTGATGCGGGTCTGATAGCGCAGCCACGTCTTGGGCGAAAACTGCCCATCCGCCTCATGCCCACGCGCCGCCGCGAACGCGGTCAACACCCGCGCCTGCGCCGCCGCCTGCTTGGCTGCTAGCTGCTCCAAGGCGGCCAGCGACTCGGCCTGCGCCTGGATGCCCAGATCCGCCGAGTCCGCGTGGTTGAGATAGTCCATGGCGGCGTGGGCCATGGCCAGTGCCTCACCGGCGCTGGCGGGCGCCGGGGGTTCACATGGGCTGCACACCGCGGAAACCTCCCATCACAGGTCACGGCTCGGGATCGACCACCAGTTCGACACTACAACGACCCACCGACATTTTTCGGCGCCCGCACCATGTCGGTGGATATTCGGGCATGGTCCTCGCTAGCCGACCAGGGCGGTAGCGCGCCGGACAAACGTCGGTCCCTGCGGGTCACACCTGGGCTGTGTCTTGCGGCTGCCTGGGTACCGCTGTCGCCGCATTCGGGGCCAGGAGCCTTTCGGCCATCGGCGCGAACACGAGACCGATCGTGGCCCACAGGATCAGCTGAGCGGCGACGGAGTACAGCCGGAAGTTGAACAGCACGTCGGCGGGGAACCCGGGGTAGACGATCGCGCCCTTGGCGTTGACCAGTGGCAGCGGGGTTTCTGTGGCGTGATGCCCGTAGACCGCGACGTTGGCGGGCAACTCGCCGAGCTGCGGCAAGATCACCATCACGGCCCAGGTCGCTGCGGCGAACGCCGCGCCCGCGAGCAGGCTGGCGTTCCAGTTTCCGAAGCGTGGCTTAAGCCGCTGGCCGAGCCACACGGCAGCGGCCAGAAATACCACCGAGCACACCAACATCAGCAGGTACATCCCGCCGCGTTGCCTGATGGTCTCCGGGTGCCCGATCGCTGGCGGGTTGGCCGGGTACTTGATGAACGGGACGAGGTAGATGCCGACGAAGCCGCCGACTGCTACCAGCATCGCGAGGTTGCGGGGACGTAGGCGGCCGACCCGCCCGAGGCAGACGGCGTAGGCGACCGCGAACAGCGCGCCCATCGCCGCACCGAAGGCGATCATCCCGACCCCCAGGCCAACGTTCGCCTGAATCGTGCGACTGAAGATGTCCGGCCCGGCCGACTCGACGGGCAACCCGGCGGCCTTGTCGAGCGCGGCTTGGGCAGCGTCGCGGCCCGACTGGTAGTGGATCGCGGCGTTGATAGCCGGCTCGGCGAAGATCCGCGCGAACACAAACGCGAGCAGCCCACCGACGGCGCCGGCGAGCAGCCCGCGAAGGACGAGCTTCTTCTCCACGTCCGGATGCCCGCGCTGCCGGATCAGTGGCAGGGGAAGCCGAAGAAGTGACGACCGTCGTGCATGAACTCGTGAATGTAGTAGTTGTGGCCTGACACCGAGATCGCGCCCTGGTCGACGCCGATGAAGTAATACACCGCCAGCGCGAGAATCACCGTGCCGGCCAGCCAGAGCGCGGCCCTCGGGATGGGCAGCACAACCGGCGTCGATGCACTACGGGCTGCAGGTACGTCGCTCACGATGAGCCTCCTTTAGGGATCCAGCGTCCCTTGATCGATTGACCGTCGCGATGGCGGAAGATCTGACTCACAGGCACCTCAACCGGCGCTGTTCACAGTGGCGCGACCGTGCCGGACTCTCACCGGGCTTCCACGCGCCATCACGCAGGGCACCGTAACAGTATCCTCGCGCCCGCAGCAATAGCTCATCATCGCCGGACAGGCCGCCGCCCTGTCGTATCAAGGCGTCAGGCGTGGCTCTGGCGACCGGTGACTGACGTCCGGCGAGACCACGGCCGGACTCAAGTGCGTCACCCTGCGTGATGTAACTGAGGCGTATGCACCAGTTGGAACGTCATACTCGCCGAATTTGCGTTAAAGTCACTTGGGTGCCGACATTTAGGATCAAGGAAGCCGCGGACCTGCTTGGGGTCAGCTATGACACGGTGCGCCGCTGGGCCGAGGGGGGCCGGATCGAACCAACCACCGACGCCTCCGGGCGGCTCGCCGTGGATGGCGTCGTGCTGGCCCGGTTTGCGCAGGAGCGGGCCGAGTCGGCGGGTCGCCGGGACGACCTGGCGGCGGCTCAGTCGCTGCGGAACCGGTTCAGCGGTCTGGTCACCCGCGTGGTTCGCGACACGGTGATGGCCCAGGTGGAGATCCAGGCGGGGCCGCACAGGTTCGTATCGCTGCTGAGCCGCGAGGCCGCCGACGAGCTCGGCCTGGAGCCGGGCATGCTCGCTGTGGCGGCCGTTAAGGCGACGAATGTTTCCATCGAGATCCCGAAGATCCGCTGATCTCGCTTTGGCGAGACTCAATCGAGGAGAGCACCGTGCGCCGTATCGCCATCAGCTTCGCCGCCGCTGGGATCGCAGCGCTTACCGTGGCCGGTTGCGGGTCAGGCAGCGGTTCTGGAAGCTCGGCGTCACCGAGTGCGAGCAGTTCCGTGTCGTCGTCGGTGTCCGGGTCGATCACCGTATTCGCAGCTGCCTCGCTCAAGGAGGCCTTCACCACAATCGGCACGCAGTTCGAGGCGGCCCATCCCGGGGTGAAGGTGACGTTCAGCTTCGGGGCGAGCTCCGCCCTTGCGACCCAGATCACCTCCGGCGCGCCCGCTGACGTGTTCGCCTCGGCCAGCCCGAAGAACATGCAGCAGGTCGTCACCGCTGGTGACGCGTCGAATCCGGTGACGTTCGCCAGCAACATGATGGAGGTCGCCACCCCACCGGCGAATCCGGCGCATGTCGCCTCGGTGGCCGATCTGGCGAAGTCGTCGGTGAAGGTCGCGTTGTGCCAGCCGCAGGTGCCATGCGGATCCACGGCGGCGAGGGTGTTCAAGAACGCCAAGATCACCGTCAAGCCGGTCACGCTGCAGCCGGATGTGAAATCGGTGCTGACCCAGGTCGAGATCGGCAATGTCGACGCAGGCGTGGTCTACGTGACCGACGTGAAGGCCGCGGGCGCGAAGGTCAAGGGCGTCGTGATCCAGGCTGATGAAAACGCATCGACCGCATACCCGATCGCCCCGGTCAGCAAGAGCGGCAATCCGGCCACGGCGAAGGCGTTCACCGACTACGTCGTGTCTCCCCCAGGCCAGCGCGTGCTAGCCGCCGCGGGATTCGAAAAGCCCTGACCCGATTTCCGGCTGGTGATACGGATGCCCGCGGCTGACACGGTAGGCACCGAGGTCAAGCCCTCGCGGCTGACGGCCGGCGAGCGGGCCCGCCGTACCGCACGTGGCGGTGGTCCCAGATCGGCGCCCGCGCCGCTGCTCGCGCCGGCGCTGGTGGCGGTCGCGTTCCTGGTGCTGCCCCTGATCGGGCTGATCGTCCGGGCTCCCTGGGGTCGGCTCGGCCCGGTCATGGGTGGCTCTGACGCGGTCCAAGCCCTCACGCTGTCACTATGGACCGCGACGGCGGCCACAGTGATCGCGCTGGTCATTGGCGTGCCGCTGGCGTGGATACTGGCCCGGGGGAACTTCCCAGGACAGCGGCTGCTGCGGGCGCTCGTCACCCTGCCGCTGGTGCTGCCACCGGTGGTCGGTGGGGTCGCGCTCCTGCTGGCGTTCGGCCGAACCGGCTTCATCGGCAGATATCTCGACTCCTGGTTCGGGCTGACGATTCCTTTCAGCCCGCTTGCGGTGATCATGGCCGAGACCTTCGTGGCGATGCCGTTCCTGATCATCACCGTCGAAGGGGCGCTGCGGTCGGCCAACCAGGGATACGAGGAAGCGGCCGCGACGCTGGGCGCGACCCGGATGACGGTTTTCCGCCGGGTCACCGTGCCGCTGATCGCTCCCTCCCTAGGCGCTGGCGCCGTGTTGTGCTGGGCGCGGGCGCTCGGTGAGTTCGGCGCGACGATCACATTCGCGGGTAGTTTTCCTGGGCGCACCGAGACGATGCCCATCGCCGTCTACTACGCGCTGGAGAACGACCCCGACGCCGCGATCGCGCTCAGCCTGGTGCTGTTGCTGGTCTCCGTGGCGGTGCTTGTCTCACTCCGCGACCGCTGGCTGCGGGGCGGGTCGGTCCAGTGATCGGTGAGCGCAGCGGCGGCCTCGTCGTCGACGCAGAGGTCAGGCGCGGCGGGTTCACGCTCAGCGCCGCCTTCACCGCCGCGCCCGGTCAGGTGCTCGGCGTGTTGGGGCCCAACGGGGCAGGGAAATCCACCCTGCTGCGTGCGCTGGCCGGCCTGACCCCAGTGGCCAATGGTCGTATCGCGCTGGCCGGGCAGGTCATTGACGATGCAGGCACCGGCGCATTCATCGAGACGTCCGGGCGGCCCGTCGGGTTCGTATTCCAGGACTACCGCCTTTTCCCGCACCTGAGCGTGCTCGACAACGTGGCGTTCTCGCCCCGCTCCCGCGGCCTCGGCAAAGGGGCCGCCAGGTCGGCCGCCAACCACTGGCTCAACCGTCTCGGCCTCACCGGCCTCGCCGACCGCAGGCCCTCCACTCTGTCCGGTGGGCAGGCGCAGCGGGTCGCGCTCGCCCGGGCCCTGGCCGCAGAACCCGCGCTGCTGCTCCTCGACGAACCCCTGTCGGCCCTGGACGCGCGCACTCGCCTGGACGTGCAGGCCGAGCTAAGAGAGCACCTGTCGGAATTCACCGGCCCGTGCCTGCTGGTCACTCACGACCCCCTCCAGGCACTCGTACTGGCCGACCGGCTTCTCGTCCTTGAAGACGGCAGGATCGTCCAGGAAGGCACACCCGCCCACGTCGCCCGCCAGCCCGCCACGGAGTACGTGGCCAAGCTCGTTGGGCTCAACCTGTACGCCGGCCACGCCGACGGCCCCGCCGTGGCGCTTGCCGGGGGCGGGTCCTTCATAATCCCCGACCACGGCCAGCATGGGGACGTGCTCGTCGCAGTCCGCCCCTCCGCGGTCGTCGTCAGCAGCCAGCCACCCCGGTCCAGCAGTGCACGCAACACCTGGCCAGCACGCGTCGTCGGCCTGACCCTTCTCGCCGACAGGGTCAGGCTCGACCTCGACGGCCAGCCACCGGCTCTCGTTGACGTCACTCCCGCAGCAGTCGCAGACCTGTCGCTGCACCGCGGTAGCGAGGTATGGCTCACCGTCAAAGCCACCGACCTCGAGGTCTATACCCGCGACCATTGAGTGATTCGGACCTACCGCTCGGGTGGTGGATCGGGGTCCAGGTCGGCCTCCGCGAGGAGGCGGGCGGACGCGCCGGGGTCTCCCAGCAGGGCGGCGAGCAGATGCCGGGCCGACCACCTGCCCGACGCCCAGGCCAGCCCGGAGGCCAGGCCGCCGGGTCCGGCGGCGTGCACGGCGCCGGAGGTGTAGCGCCACGGCACAGGAACGCCGTCCACGACGAGCCGGTCATGTGCGTAGTAGGTCGTGGGAGCATCAGGCAGTACGGCGCGCGCGATCGCGGGGACCGGCTGGCATGCTGGTGACGACTCGACCCGGCCGACGACCTCCTCCGAGACCAGCGGCAGGTCCAGCAGGTCAGCGAGCCGGAGTGCCCGGTCGTAGGGTGCCAGCACGAGCGGCTGCGCAGCCACCAACGGCCACAGGTCCGGGGCGTCGAGTACCAGCGCATCCTCGGCGTTGGACACGACAACCTCGTCCCCGCACACCACGCGCACCCGGTCCGGCGGTGCGGCCTCATCGACGGCCGCGAGCGCCGCCCACAGTGCGCGCAACTGGGCCCGCGTCACCGGCCGCCCTGGGTCGGCCAGCCGGTCCAGCAACTCGTCCGGGCCGCCCGGCTCGGCGAGCAGTTCGGCGAGCGCGGTGCGTACGCCAAGCGCGCGGGCGACCGCCCGGTCCGCTGGCAGGGTGGCCTCGTCGTACAGGCCCGCGAGCAGCGGGTCCGTGCCGGCGGCGCGCACGTCGGTCGGCCGATGGCCACCGAGGACGGGATGGCGGCGGAGCCACCAGGCGGTGTAGGAGGGCACGTCCGCGTGGCGGCCGTCGGCGAGCAGCACCCGGGTAGGCTCGACGAGCGCCGCCCGCAGGGACGGCGCGGCGAGCAGCTCCAGTGCCCGCGGCCAGCGTGCCGGGTCGACGAGCTCAAGGTCGCGGACGGCCAGCAGTTCCACCGCCACCGGCGGCACGTCACCGCCGGGCAGCCGCGCACTTATGTCGTCCGCCCACTCCTGCGCCCCGTCCAGGTCGAGGTCGGGCGCATCAAAGGCAACGTCGGCCGCGACCAGCAGGCCGAAGGACGACAGCACGCCGACTGCCTCCAGCGTCGCGGCGCCGTAGCGGTTGAGTATCGCCGGGCCGACCGTGCCGAACGGCGTGTCCGCCGCGACCACCTCGGCCAGCGGCCCGCCGGGGAGCAGCAGTTCGCCCGCCGCATACCACTCGCCGTCGACGCCCAGCAACGCCAGATCCGCGAGCCAGGGCTGCTCCCCCGGCCGCAGGTGCGCGGCCGCGACGAGGCTGAGCACCGCGTCGGCGACCGGGCCGGGATCCTCCTCGTCGTAGGAGGCCGCAACCGCTGCGCGCACCGCCGGATCGGCGAGGACACCCCGGGGCGTCGCCTCGACCGCGCCCAGCCGGGCAAGCAACGGATGCACCGCGCCGGGATGCACGACGCGCAGGCCGAGTGGCGCCAGCCGGCCGGGGCCCTCGAG
>Ga0137374_10002082_pt1 | contig 23503 bp, 12 predicted proteins | sample SagtaG_20_FD_104811 | JGI IMG/M metagenome (GOLD analysis project Ga0137374, IMG submission 104811) | Vadose zone soil microbial communities from Sagehorn Ranch, Mendocino, California, USA - Sage1_R_100_16 metaG | ecosystem: Environmental > Terrestrial > Soil > Vadose zone | place: USA... | reverse complement strand
GTTCGAGTTCCGCCACCCGAGCTGGTTCGCGCCCGACGTGCTCGGCGCGCTCGCCGATGCCGGCGCGGCGCTCTGCGGGGCGGACACCGAGGAGTGGACCGCGCCGCTCGTCCCGACCGCCCCCTTCGGCTACCTCCGCCTTCGCCGCCCGGACTACGACGGCGCGGCGCTCGCCGCGTGGGTCGAGCGGATCCGCGCGCAGCCGTGGCGCGAGGCCTTCGTCTTCTTCAAGCACGAGGACGAGGCGCGCGGCCCGCGATTTGCGCTGGCGCTCAGCGAGCTCGCGGGAGCGGGCGCGGAGCCGCCTGCGCCGGCGCCGTGACCGCCACGCGCCGGAACGTCGCCGCGTAAACCTCCACGCGTGCGACGTACCGGGCGAGGTCGTGGTCCCCGCAGCGCTCCCCCGGGACGATCCAGAAGCCGCGCCGCGCGAACGAGGCGGCGCGCTCTCGGCCGCAGAGGTGGACGACCGCCGCGAGCCGTTGCTTCCGCTCCGGCGAGGCGCGCGGGATCTTCTCGGTGGCGAGGATCTCCTCGACCGAGCGGTGGAGCCAGGCGGCAGTCATCTCGATCGCGTGGCTCGGCACGGACCGGAAGTAGAGGGCGTTGAACCAGCAGCCGCCCGGGTCGAGGAGCGCGCCGCGGTCGGCCACTCCGTGGTCGTGGATGCAGAGCCGGCTCGCGTCGGCGAAGTTCCCATCGGTCATCTGCATGAGCCCGACCGCGCTCGAGGCCGGCGCGTAGACGTCGAGCGGGTTCCAGCTCCACCGCCAACGCCAATACGTGCGCGCGAGCGGGTCGCCGGCGCTCTCCACCTGCGCGAGTGCGGCGAGCAGCTGTGGCCGCACGATCTCGGTCGAGTGCGCCTCGAAGAGCGGCCCGTATTCGGCCCAGGTGACCTCGGGGCTCTTCGGCGCGGCGGGCCCTACGAGCCCGAGGAGCTCGGTGGGCTTGTGCGCCACCTGCCACGTCACCCCCGCGCCGAGGAGCGCCGCGGCGGCGACGACGGCCCAGACGACGGGCGGGAGCCGGAGGCGGCGGACCCCGCGCCACAGCCGCCTCGACCGCCGTCTCCACGTCCGGAACGCCCGCATGCTCCGCCTCGTAAGCAAGCCGCTTGCCGCCCCCGGCAGGCGCGGCGCGCGCCCGGGCAGGTCGTTAGGATAGCGCTTGCATGGCCGAGGAGAGGGGCGCCCTCGCGCACTCGGGCGCCGACGCGATCCGCGACGGGTTCGACGCCTACCTCGCCGAGCGCGTGCGGATCACCGCGCGGGCGCGCGGCCGGTTCGAGCGGCGCGAGTGGGCCGAAGGCCAGCGGGACGCGCGCGAGCGGCTCGATCTGCGAGACCGCATCCTCTACGAGACCGTCGGGGTGGTGCGCGCCGAGCTGGGCGGCGCCGTCCACGACCGCGCCGTCTGGCACGCGATGAAGGAGCGGTACCAGGCCGACGTGGAGGGGCGCCCGGCGTCGGAGGTGGGGCTCTCCTTCTTCAACTCCGTCACCCGGCGGGTGTTCGCGACGGTCGGCGTCGACCCGGCGATCGAGTTCCTGGCCGCGGAGCGCCCGCCTCCGGCGGAGGGGCCGGCGCCGGTCTTCCGCGTCTTCCCGCGGCAGGTGACGACCGAGCGGCTCGTCGGGTCGATCCTGAAGGGTTACCCGTTCGCGGTCGCGTGGGAGGACCTCGCGCGGGACGTGCGGCTCGCCGCGACCGAGCTGGAGGCCCACCTGCGCGAGCTCGCGGACGGACAGCCGATCGAGCAGGTGGAGATGGCGAAGTCCGTCTTCTTCCGCGGGAAGGGGGCCTACCTCGTCGGCCGGGTCCGGCGGGGGCGGCACCTCACGCCGATCGTGCTCGCCCTCGTCCACGGCGAGCGCGGCATCGTCCTCGACGCCGCGCTCTACGCGCCCGAGGACGCGTCCATCGTCTTCAGCTTCACCCGCAGCTACTTCCACGTCGAGGTGGACCGCCCGCGCGAGCTCGTGGCGTTCCTCTCCTCCCTCATGCCGACGAAGCGCGTCTCCGAGCTCTACATCTCGCTCGGGTTCAACAAGCACGGGAAGACCGAGCTCTACCGCGAGATCTCGCGCCACATCGCCGAGACGGGCGAGTCCTTCGTGCCCGCCCGAGGCGACAAGGGGCTCGTGATGACGGTCTTCACGCTCCCGGGGCTCGACGTCATCTTCAAGGTCATCAAGGACGAGTTCCCGCCGCCGAAACAGACCACCCGCCGGGAGATCATGGACAAGTACCGGCACGTGTTCCGGCACGACCGCGCCGGGCGGCTCGTGGACGCCCAGGAGTTCGAGCACCTCTCGTTCCCGGTCGCGCGGTTCTCGAAGCCGGTGCTCGCCGAGCTGCGCCGGTTCTGCCCTCGCCACGTTCAGGTGGGCGACGACGTCGTGACGCTCGAGCACCTGTACGCGGAGCGGCGCGTGACGCCGCTCAACCTGTTCATCCGCGAGGCGGACGAGTGGACGGCGCGCCAGGCGATCCTCGACTTCGGCAAGGCGCTCCGCGACCTCGCCGCGACCGACACGTTCCCGGGCGACATGCTCCTCAAGAACTTCGGCGTGACGCGCCACGGCCGCGTGATCTTCTACGACTATGACGAGCTCGAGCGGGTGACCGACTGCGTCTTCCGCGAGATGCCGGCCTCGTCCGAGGACGCGACGGACGACGGCGGAGGCGCCGCCGACGCGAGCTTCTACGTCGGCCCGCACGACATCTTCCCTGAGGAGTTCCTCCCGTTCCTCGGGCTGCGAGGGCGCGTCCGCGAGTTCTTCCTGCAGGCGCACGGCGACCTCCTCGGCGCGCGCTTCTGGCGCGGCGTGAAGGAGAGGGTCCGGGCCGGGGAGATCGTCGACATCTTCCCGTACCGCGAGGATCAGCGGCTACATCACGCGCGGTGATTTGGGAGCGGACCTCCACCTCGACTTCGACCTGAACCTCGACTTCGACTTCGTCGTGGACGTGGACGTGGACCAGGCCGAGGTCCAGGTCCAGGTCCAGGTCGAAATCAAAGTCGAAGTCGAAGACCGCGTCCAGGACCACGACCACGACCACGTCCACGTCTGCCTGGACCGCCGCCCCGCCGGTGTGTCTACATCTCGCCTCGACGTGCGGCCCGGCGGACACGCCGTCCGGGCAACGCGCGGCGCGCGGTCGTTCCGGCGCTGGCCCCGAACTTGAAACGGGGTCGGAGGTCCGCCCAACGCCACGCCGGGCCGCTCGAGGGGAGAGCACATGTCTCGTTTCACCGCCGCGGCGATCGCCGCACTCACGCTCGTCGCCTGCGGGAAGGGCTGCACGCCAAGGTCGCGTGGCGCGGGTCCGATCGACCTCGCCCCGCTCCCGGAGGCGCCGCCGCTCCAGATCGCGCCCGAGGCGCTCCCCGGCGCCGGCGGCGAGCTGGCGGTCGTCGCAGCGCGCCCGCAGGGTCCGATGGAGGGGGACGTCCGGCCCACCATCACCTTCTCGAAGCCCGTCGTGGCGATGGGCTCGGTCGAGTACGAGAAGGGGCTCCCGACGCCGATCGTCATCACGCCGCGGCTCGAGGGCGAGTGGCGCTGGCTCGGCTCGGCGACGACCGAGTTCGTGCCGAAGGGGCTCGTGCCGTACGCGACCGCGTTCCAGGTGACCGTGCCGAAGGGGCTCCGGGCGGTGGACGGGTCCGAGCTCGCGGCGGAGTACGTCTTCTCGTTCGAGACCCCGCGGCCGCTCGTGCAGCAGGTGGACCCGTCCCCGCAACATCCCGGCGGGTTCCGCTGGCTCACCGCGCGGCAGGTCATCACGCTCACGTTCAACCAGCCTGTGAAGGACCTCGCGGCGCACCTGAAGCTCGAGGTCGGTGGGAAGGCGTGGGCCGTCGAGGTCAAGGAGACGAAGCTCGCCGACGAGCGGCGCGACGCCGAGCGCGGCCGGCGCTTCGCCCGGATGGGATTCGAGGAGCGCGGCTTCAGGAACCGCCAGACCCGCTACGAGGTGACGCCGCGCGCCGCCATGCCCCTCGACGCGCCGGTCCGGCTCGGGATCGACGGGCCGCTCACAGGCGCCGAGGGGCCGCTCGTGCTCGAGGGGAACCCCTCCTGGTCCTGGCGCACCTACGGCCCGTTCCGGATCGAGGGGGTCGACGCCTGCTGGTGGCGCAGCGACGACGGCTGCCCGCACGGCCCGGTGCGCCTCCGCACCACGAACCGGGTGGACGTGAAGGCGCTCGCGAAGGCGATCACCATCACGCCGAAGGTCGAGATCGACTGGGAGAACGACGTCGAGGTCGCCTCCCAGACCGAGCTGCACCTCCCCGCCGTGTTCAAGGCGGGGACGAAGTACCGGATCGCCGTCTCCCGCGACGCGAGGGACGAGTTCGGCCAGCCGCTCGAGAAGCCGTTCGAGGGCACGTTCGAGACGGACGACGTCTCCCCGGTCTACGACGTCGGGAACACGCTCGCCCTCGTCGAGGCGAAGGGGGACGGCGCGCTCCCGGTCTCCGGAACGAACGTGTCGAAGGTGGACGTGAAGGTCGTCCCCCTCGATCCGTCCGGACTCGCGCGCGTCCTCGCGTCGGAGCCACCGGAGTCGTTCTACGACCAGGGCATCCCGGTGACGGTCGCCCTGTCGGCGAAGCGGAACCAGCCGCGCACCGCGCCGCTGCCGCTCCGCGACCTCCTGGCGGCGAAGAAGGCGACGCTGTTCGCGCTCCGCACCGACGCGCCCGACGTGAAGGTCTCGAACCAGTGGGACCGGTGGCGGCGCTGGAAGCGCGTCACCGGCCAGGTCACCGATCTCTCGGTGCACGCGAAGGTCGGCGCGACGAAGGGGCTCGTCTGGGTGACGCGCCTCTCCGACGGGAGGCCGGTCGCGGGCGCGAAGCTCGCGCTGCACGACCGGATCGGCTCGCTCCGCTGGTCGGGCACGACCGACGCCGACGGCCTCTCGCCGCTCCCTGGGCTCGCGACGCTCCTGCCCGAGGAGCGAGGGCAGCACGGCGACGTCGTCCCCTTCGCGCTCCTCTCGGCCGAGTCGGGCGGCGACGTGGGAGTCACCCTCTCGCACTGGACGGGCGGCTTCGAGCCGTACGCGTTCGGGGGCATCGGGGACTGGGAGGGGAACGTGCCCCGCGCCCTGGGCGGCGTGTTCGCCGAGCGCGGCATCTACCGGCCCGGCGAGTCGGTCCACGTGAAGGGGATCGCGCGCACGCGGAAGCTCGGGAAGCTGCGCACGCCCACCTCCGGCAACGTGCAGGTGAAGGTGACGAGCTCGCGCGGGAAGGAGGTCTTCTCGCGGGCGGTCCCGCTCACGCAGTTCGGGACCTTCTCCGCCGAGGTGCCGATCGAGGCGGACGCCCCGCTCGGCGGGTTCCGCATCGAGGCGTCCTGGGCCGGAGATGGCGAGACGCTCGCCTGGCACGGCGGCTTCCGGGTCGAGGAGTACCGCTCGCCGCAGTTCCAGGTGGACGTGGTCGCGCCCGGGAAGCAGCTCGCTGCGGGCGACGCGGTGAAGGCGCAGGTGCTCGCGCGCTACCTCTTCGGCGGCGCGATGCCGGGCGCGCAGGTTCGCTGGACCGTCGCGCGCGAGTCCACCGCGTTCGAGCCGCCCGGGAACGCCGGGTTCTCGTTCGGGGCCGGATCCTGGTGGTGGGACGACGGCGCGCCGCAGACGGTCTCCGACGTGGCGGCGTCGGGTGAGGGCGAGACCGACGCGACCGGCCTCCTCGCGGTCGAGGCGGGGCTCGCGGAGGCGACCGGGGGGAGGACCTTCGTCTACACCGTCGAGGCCGAGGTGACCGACGTGAACCGGCAGCGGATCGCGAACCGCACGGCGCTCACCGTCCACCCGGCGTCGGCCTACGCGGGCGTGCGCCGGCGCGCCACCGGCTTCGCCGAGGCGGGAAAGGCAGACGTCCTCGAGATCGTCGCCGCCGCGCCGGACGGCGCGCGTCGCTCGGGCGTGGACGTCGAGGTCGCGGTGAAGCGGCGCGAGTGGAAGTGGATCCGCAAGCGCGGCCCCGGTGGAACCTGGCGCGTAGAGACCGAGGTCCAGGAGGAGAAGGCGGGCGGCTGCAAGCTGACGACGGCGGCGACGCCGGCCGAGTGCGGCTTCACCCCGCCGAAGCCGGGGCTCTACGTGGTCGAGGCGACGCTCCGGGACGAGAAGGGGCGCACGCAGGCGACCCGCTACCCGTTCTACGCGACCGGGGCGGGCTGGGTGTCGTGGCAGCGCGAGGAGACCGACCGGCTCGACCTCGTCGCGGACAAGCGCAGGTACGAGCCGGGTGAGACCGCGAAGGTGCTCGTGAAGAGCCCGTTCCCAGAGGCGGAGGCGGTCCTCACGGTCGAGCGCGAGGGCGTCCTCACGGCGCGGCGCGTGAAGCTCACCGGCGCCGCGACGACGCTCGAGGTGCCGATCGTCGAGGACCACGTCCCGAACGTGTTCGCGTCGGTGGTCCTCGTGCGCGGGCGCGTCCCTTCGAAGGACCCGGCCGATGCGGACGCCGACCCGGGCCGGCCGGAGGTCCGGGTCGGCTACGTGAAGCTCGAGGTCGAGAAGCGCTCCCGCCGCCTCGAGGTCGCGGTGACGCCGGACGCGGCGGAGAAGCGGCCCCGCGACAAGGTGACGGTGGACGTGAAGGTGACCGACCACCGCGGCCAGGGGGCGGAGGCCGAGGTGACGGTCTGGGCGGTGGACGAGGGCGTGCTCCGGCTGACCGGTTACGAGGCGCCGGATCCGGTGGAGCTCATCCATCCACCGCGCGGCCTCTCGGTGCGAGTGGGCGAGTCGCTCATCCACCTCGTCGAGCGGCGGCGCTACGGCGCGAAGGGCGAGACTGCGGGCGGCGGCGGGGGAGGCGACGGCGCCGGCTCGGGCTTTCGCTCGCAGTTCAAGACGACCGTCCTCTTCGCGCCGGAGGTGCGGAGCGACGCGCAGGGGCGGGCGAAGGTGACGTTCGACCTACCCGACAACCTCACGACGTACCGGATCATGGCGGTCGCGGTGTCGCGCGGCGACCGGACCGGCGTCGGCCGGTCGAAGGTCGCGGTGGCGAAGCCGCTCATGGCGCTCCCCGCCCTGCCGCGCCTCGCCATGACAGGCGACCGCTTCGAGGCGGGCATCGTCGTCCACGCGCCGACGGGAAAGGTGCGCGAGGTGGAGGTCCGCGCCGAGGCGACCGGCGTCGCGCTCGAGGGCGAGGCGGTCCGGAAGGTCTCGCTCGACGGGAACAAGCCGCGCGAGGTCCGCTTCGTCTTCAGGGCGGGCGGCCCCGGCGAGGCGGTGCTCCGCTTCGCGGCCTCCGGCGCCGGCGAGCGGGACGCCGTCGAGCAGCGGATCCCGATCCGGCTGCCGGTCGAGCAGGAGGCGGTCGCGACCTACGGCGACACGAAGGATCTCCGGCGCGAGGCGCTCGTGCCGCCCGCGGGCGTCCGGCCGGACGTCGGCGGGATCGAGCTGTCGCTCTCGTCCACCGCGCTCTCCGGGTTCTCGGAGAACATGCGGCAGCTCGTGGAGTACCCGTACGGCTGCCTCGAGCAGCTCTCCTCGCGCCTCGTGCCGTTCATCGCGCTCCGCGAGATCCAGGGGAAGTTCGGCCTCCGCCACGAGCCGGGGGAGAAGCCCCGCGCGCCGCCGCCGTGGGCCCGCGCGTGGCTCGGCGACGAGGTCTTCCGGATCAACGAGACGCAGGATCCCGACGAGGTGGCGCGCCGGACGGTGAAGGCGATCGAGCGGCTGCAGAACCCGGACGGCGGCTACCGGTACTGGGCGACGTCGGACTGCTCCGCGGAGTGGGCGTCCAGCTATGCGGTGCTCGCGCTCGGGCGCGCCGCCGCGCTCGGGTACCCGGTGGACAAGGACGCGCTCCGGCGCGGGCAGGGGTACCTCGCCGACACCGTCGCCGCCGGGCGCTGCACCCGCTGCGGCGCCTCGTGCGCGCCGCCGTGGGAGGCGACGCGGGTCTTCGCGCTCTACTCCCTCGCCCGGACCGGCGCGCCGCGCGCGTCCTACTACGGAGAGCTCTTCGACCGCAGGCACCGGCTGCCGCTCTTCGCGCAGGCGATGCTCGCCGACGCGATGTACGTCGGCGCCGGCGACCGGGCCGACGCGCGCAAGCTCCTCGTCGAGGTGATGAACCACGCGAAGGAGTCGGCCGCCGAGGTCCACCTCGAGGAGACGGACCCGCTCACCTACGCCACCCTCTGGTCCTCCGACACGCGCACGACCGGCATCGTCCTCGCGACGCTCGCCGACGTCGCGCCCGATCACCCCCACGTCGCGAAGATGGCCGCCTACCTCGCGAAGGTGCGCAAGGGCGACGGGCGGTTCCGCAACACCCAGGAGGCGGCGTTCGCGCTCATGGCGCTCGCCGAGATCGCGCGGACGAAGGAGAAGGACGTCCCCGCGTTCACCGGCCGCGTGACGCTCGCGGGGAAGGCGCTCGCCGAGGTTCCGTTCGAGGGCCGCTCGACGGACGTCAAGGTCACGAAGCTTGCGATGGCGGACTTGCCACGCTCGAAGGAGCCGCTCCCGCTCGACTTCAGGCGGGACGGAAAGGCGGGCGTCCTCTACTACGGCGCGCTCCTGCGCTACGCGCCGGCGGAGGTCCCGAAGGATCCGCTCGAGCGAGGGATCTTCGTCCAGCGCTGGATCGAGCCGTACGAGGGCGGCGGGCAGATCCGGACGGTGCGCGCGGGCGAGCTCGTCCGCGTCCGCGTCCGCGTCGGGACGGCGCAGGAGCGGCACTACGTCGCCGTCTCGGTGCCGATCCCGGCCGGGCTCGAGATCGTGGACACCTCGCTCGCGACCACCGCGCGCAAGGACCCCGCGGCGCGCGCCGAGGGGCCACAGGAGGGCTACGAGGCGGAGAGCGAGGAGGATTTCTCCGACGTCGGGATGAGCGACGACGGACGGTACGAGGACCCGTGGGGCTTCCGCTTCTGGACCCCCTTCGTGTTCGAGGAGAAGCGGGACGACCGGCTCGTGCTCTTCGCGGACCAGCTGCCGCCGGGGCTCCATGTCGCGAGCTTCGTCGCGCGGGCCACGACGCCGGGGGAGTTCGCGCTCACGCCCGCGCACGCGGAGGAGATGTACAGCCCTGAGGTCTTCGGCAGGTCCGATGGGGGGACGTTCAAGGTGGTCGCGAGCGAGAGCGTCGCGGCGAGGTAGCTGGGCGTGGATGGCGACGGGCTCATTCACGTCGGGTTCAGATACCGGTCTTTCCGTTCGCAACATCGCTGCGTCCGAGGTCAGGTGAACCGTCGACTCACCAGAACGGCTCTCGCGCTCGCCGCGCTCTGCGTGACAGGGGCAGCGCTCTTCGTCGCCTGTCCCCTACCGAAAGCCCTCCTCGACCGCCGCCCCATCGCCGCGATCCGCTTCTCGGACCGGACCGGCCGCCTCCTCCGCGAGGTGCGCTCGCGCGCCGACGGGCGGAGCCTTCCGCTCCCGCCGGGAGAGCCCATTCCGCCGCTCGTGCGCGCCGCGACCCTGGCGGCCGAGGACCGGCGCTTCGACCGCCATCCGGGCGTCGACGTCCTCGCAGCCGGCCGGGCGGCGGCGCAGGCGATCGCGCGCCGGCGGATCGTGAGCGGCGCCTCGACGGTCCCGATGCAGCTCGCGCGGCAGGTCGTCCCGGAGCTCGCCCCGCACCGCCGCACGCTCGGCGCGAAGCTCCTCGAGGCGCTCTGGGCGCTCCGGATCTCCGCGCACTTGCCGCGGGAAGAGGTGCTGCGCGCCTACCTCGACCGCGTCTACCTCGGGAACGGCACCTACGGCCTCGAGGCTGCGGCGCTCACCTACTTCGCGCGGCCGGCGCGGACCCTGTCGCTCGGACAGGCGGCGCTCCTCGCGGGCGTCGTCCAGTCGCCGGAGCGGTACGAGCCCTGGCGCCACGAGCCCGCGGCGCGCGCCCGGATGGCCCACGTCCTCGGCCGCATGCAAGAGCTCGGGCTCGCCTCGCCGCAGGAGGTGGCGCGCGCGCTCGCGGCACCGCTCGATCTCGCGCCGGCGCCGCGCACGTTCGAGGCGCCGCACCTCGTCGACGCGCTCGTCCGCGCGCTGCCCGCGCTCGGGCTCGACGGCGCCGCCGCGGTCGAGACGACCATCGACCCCGCGCTCCAGCGCGACGTCGAGGAGATCCTCCAGGCCGAGCTCGCCGCCGACGTGCGCCTCGCGAACGGCGCGGTCGTCGTTGTGGACAACGCGTCGGGCGAGGTGCTCGCCTACGTCGGCTCGGCCGACTTCCTGGACGCCCGGAGCGAGGGGCAGAACGACGGCGTGCGGGCGCTCCGCCAGCCCGGCTCGGCGCTGAAGCCGTTCGCCTACGGGCTCGCCCTCGCGCGCGGCTTCACGACCGCGACCGTCCTCTCGGACGCCGAGGCTCACCTCGCGACCGCCGGCGGCGACTGGGCGCCGCGCAACTACGACCGCCGGATGCACGGACCGGTGCGCCTGCGGGCGGCGCTTCAGAACAGCTACAACGTGCCGGCGGTGCGGGTGGCGGAGGCGCTCGGGCCTGAGGCGGTGCTGCGCGTCCTGCGCGCGGCGGGGTTCGCGTCGCTCGAGGCCTCAGCCGACATCTACGGCGCCGGGCTCGTGCTCGGGAATGGCGACGTGTCGCTGCGCGAGCTCGCCCGCGCGTACCGCGGCCTCGCGCGCGGCGGCGTCGTCGAGCCGCTCGTCGAGATCCGCGCCGCCGCGGACGGTGCAGGCCGCCCGCTCGCGCCCGCGCGAGAGCTCACCCCGCGCCGCTTCCTCCCCGCGCGCGCGGTGACGCTCCTCTCCGACGTCCTCTCCGACGAGGCGGCGCGCGCGCCGGCGTTCGGCCTCCAGAACGCGCTCCGGCTGCCGTTCCCGGTCGCGGCGAAGACGGGCACCTCGCGCGCGTACGTGGACAACTGGACCGCGGGCTATACCTCGGAGCGGACCGTCGCGGTCTGGGTGGGGAGCTTCGACGGCCGGCCGATGCAGGGTGTCTCCGGCATCACCGGCGCCGGGCCCATCTTCGGCCGGGTGATGATCCGGGCGATGCGCGGGCTCTCTCCGGCGCCGCTCCTCGATCGCAGCGCCCTCGCCCACGCCGCCGTCTGTCCGCTCTCGGGGAAGCGCGCCGGCCCGAACTGTCCCGCGTCGCTCGACGAGGTCTTCCTCCCGGGCACGGCGCCGCGCGAGGCGTGCGACCTGCACCGCCCCGGCACGCCCGGCCGGCCCGCGCTCGATCTCCCGGCAGAGCACCTCGCCTGGGCGCACGCGGAGGGCATCGAGGCCGGGCTCGCCGGGAGCGGCGGCGCGGTCCGGATCCTGAGTCCGGGTGACGGCGACGAGTACCTCGTCGAGGCGGGCTACCCCGACGGCGCCCAGGCGGTCCCGGTGCGGCTCGCGTTGCCGCGCGGCACGGCGCCGGCGGAGGTCCGGCTCGACGGCGAGCCGGTCGTGCTCGCGCCGCCGTTCGCGGCGCGGCTCCCGGCGCGCCCCGGCGTCCACCGTCTCGAGGTCTGGCTGCCCGGGGCTTCGGCCCCGGCGGCGACGGCGCGCTACACCGTGCGCGGTGGCGGCACGTGATCGCCCTCGCCCTCGCCCTCGCGCTCGGCGCCGGTCCCCGGGTGCCGGTGGAGCTCCTCGGGAAGCTGGCGCCGCGGACGCTGGCAGTTCGCGGAGACGGCGTCGTCCGCTCGCTCGCGGCGCGGGGAGACGGGCTCTTCGTCGACGGCCGCCCGGTCCCGCGCCTCGCGTTCCCGCCGGGCACCTGGCGCATAGACGTCCCGGGCGAGCGCGCGCGGACGTACGAAGGCGCCCTCTCGATCCGCGCGGAGCGCGGGAGCCTGAAGATCCGAGGCGAGCTCGAGCTCGAGCCGTACGTCGCTGCGGTCGTCGCCTCCGAGACCCGGCCCGGGACTCCGGCGGCGGCGCTCGAGGCGCAGGCGGTCGCGGTCCGCTCGTACGCGCTCGCCGCTCGGGACCGGCATCCCGGCGGCGCGCTGTGCGACCTCGCCCACTGCCAGCTCCTGCGCGGCGGCGGGATCCCCGCGGCGCACCTCGCCGCGGCGGAGCGGGCGGCACAAGCGACCGAGGGCGAGGTGCTCGTGCTCCGCTCGGGCGAGGTAGCGGCGGCGGCGTTCCACGCGTCCTGCGGCGGCCACACCGCGGATCCGCGCGAGGCGTTCGGCGCGGACGGAAGCGGCGGCGCGGCGGGTCCCGACCCGGGCTGCAGCGGGCCCGCCTGGCGCGCCGAGGTCGATCCCGCGCGCCTCGCCGACGCCGTGCGCCTCGCGCTCGCGGGCGACGTGGCCGCGGTTGCGGCGGTGGGGCGGCGCCTTCGGGCCGCCGACGTGGTGCTCTCGCCTGGCGCCGGCGGCTGGATCGGGCGGGTGGAAGGGGCGCGCGGCAGGTGGCGGCTCTCGGGCGACGCCTTCGCGCGGGCGCTCGACGCGGCCCTCGGGCGCGGCGTGGTGAGGAGCTCGCGGTTCTCGCTCGCGGACGTGGACGGGCGCGTCGTCGTCCGAGGCACCGGCCACGGTCACGGTGTCGGGCTGTGCCAGGCGGGCGCGGCGCGCCGCGCAGCCGCCGGGGAGGACCACCGCGCGATCCTCGGCCGCTACTTCCGTGCCCAGGTGATCGCGCGGCGTCACTCCGCCGACGTGCCCAGGGCGCGGGAGTGAACGGGGATGGGGGCCGGAGGGACGGTGATCGCGTCACCCGGGGTTCACCCCGCCCCGCCGGCGCACTCGCGTGGCGGGGGCGGAAGCGCGCGAAATTCCGACCGGAGCGAGGAGCGACTCTCCGGCGCCGACCTTGCAATACCGTCCCTTGCGTGTGGGCGGAGCACGGTGCCCTCACGGGGAGGTACGTTGATGCGCACGATCGCCCACACCGACGCCGCGATCCTCTTCCTTCGGATGCAGCCGTCGTGGGTGGTCGTCGACGACATCCGCCGGTTCGTCGCGAGGTTCTGCGCGAACGCCTGCCCCGAGGCCGAGCGCGAGGAGCAGGTCGCGCTCGCCGCGCACGAGCTCGTCCAGAACGCGATCGCGAACGCGGCGACGCCCGACATCGAGATGAAGCTCGAGTTGGACCGCTCCCGCGAGCGGGTCGTCGTCTCGGTCTCGAATCACGCGCGCGCCGACCAGATCGAGGTCCTCCGCTCGCGCCTCGCCCGGATGCGGTCGCACGCGAACGCGCTCGAGGGCTACGTGGCCGCGATGCGCGAGGACCCGGAGTCGCGCGGCGGCATCGGTCTCGCGCGGATCCGTTTCGAGGCCGCGCTCGACCTCGCGCTCGAGGTCGACGGCGAGAGGATCACGATCCACGCCGCTGGCCCGCTCGCCGCGCCGGACCCGACGCTCCTCGTCGCGTAGCGCGAGCCATCAGCGCTCCGCCACGGCCGTGCGCGTCGCCGTGATGGCGCGCTCGATCGAGTCCCCCGTGCAGAGGAACGCGAAGAGGCCGCTCGAGCGGCGCGCGGCCTCGAGAGCGGGGAGCGCCTCGGGGTCCCGCAGCTCTCCGAGGAGCAGCGCCGCCGCGCGGCGCGCGGCGCAGCCCTGGTCGCGGCCGAGCAGGACGCGCGCGTTCCGCCGGAGCGCGGCGTCGTCCCTCAGCTCCGGGCGCGCAGCGAGCGCGATCCGGTAGCGCCGCACGCACTCCGACGGCGCCCCGCGCGCACAGGCGAGATCTCCCCGGAGCTTCTCGACGAGCGGCAGGTCTGCGCCGGCGCGGGCGGCTTCGTCGAGCCGCAGGCGGGCGCCGCCGAGATCTCCGGCAGAGATCGCCGCCTCGACGTCGCGCGCGAGGGCGGCGTCCGACCTCGGCAGCAGCGTAAGCGCGATGGCGAGGAGCGGCAGCGCGGCGATCCCGGCGCGGTGGAGCGGTGAGGGCGGGAGCCTGCGATCGAGGGCGGCGGCCCAGGCCGCCGTGCGCGCCGCCGCCGCGCGGGCGAGGTGGCGCAGGCGGGTGGCTGCGGCACGGATCGCATGGGTCGCGGTCGGGGTCGCGGTCGAGGTCGAGGTCGAGGTCGAGGTCGGAGTCGGGGTCCCCTTCGACTTCGCGCCGCCTGCGGCGGCGCTACGCTCAGGGTGCGCGGACGTCGGGGTCGGGATCGGTGTCGGGGTCCTGCTCGACCGCACGTGTGCCTCGCCTGCTCGGAGAGCGCGCGCGAGGTCCGCCGGCCGCGCCCTGCGGCGGGGGCGCTTCTCGAGGAACCGCGCGAGGAGCCCCTCCTCCTCCGGCGTGAGCGCGGGGGCGTCGAGGCGCGCGGGCCGCGGCTCCTCGAAGAGGACGCGACGCGTGACCTCGAGCGCGCCCGGACCGTCGAACGGGCCGCGCCCCGTGATCACGAGCTGCGCGAGCGCGCCGAGCGCGAACGCGTCGGAGCGGCGCGTCGGCCGGCCGCCGCGCGCGACCTCCGGCGCGTCGTAGCCCGCGCGGGCGAGCGGGGAGGAGGGCGCGGCCGGCGCGGCGAGCACGACCGCGTCTCCGATGACGAGCACCGCGGAGGGCGAGAGCGCGCCGTGGACCCGGCCGCGCGCGTGGAGCGCCGCGACGGCGCGGGCGAGCTCGCGCGCGATCCGGACGCGCGCGTCGAGCGGCGCGTCCCCTGCGGCGAACCCGGCGAGCGTCTCCGCCATCAGAACACCACGGCGAGCGAGCCGGCCGCGGACAGCCGCGCGTAGACGGGCGCGATCCGCTCCGCCCGGAGCTCGGCTGCGACCCGGAGCCGCTCTGCGAGCGGCTGGACGAGCGAGATGCGGACGTCGCCGCCCGCGCGCAGGGTGGCGCCCGGTCCCGAGACGAGCTGGAGCGCGGGGCCCGCGTCGAGCGTGAGGCGCGCGCCCGCCGCCCCCGCGCGCGCGAGGGCGAGCCGCGGCGAGACGGCGAGGAAGAGCGGGGGGGAGAAGAGCCGCGGCGACGCCAAGTCGCCGTCCCGGAGTCCGGAGAGATCGCGCGCGTGGTGGGTCGCCTCGGCGGCCCCCCCGGCGGACACGGTCCAGCGCTCGGTGCGCATGAGGGTGCGATCGAGCCGGGCGCCCGCGGCCGCGAGGAACGTGGAGGGCATGCCGGCGCCCGTCACCGTCCCCGCGCGCGCGAACGCCTCGAGGCGACCGGCGTCGCGCGCCCACGCCGCCCGCGCCTCGACGACGTCGTCCGACGCCGCGCCGACGAGCCGGCCGCCGACGCGCGCGCCGGCGAGCGCGCGGAAGGAGTCCTGGCGCGGCGCGCGCGAGAGCGCGAGCGAGAGGGATCGCTCGCCGTCTTCCCGCTCGAGCCGGAGCGCCCCGGCGAGCGCCGCGGCGCCCGGGCGAACCTCCTCCCAGCCGAGCTGCGCCCGGAGCCGCCGGGCCGGGGCCGGGCGCCACTCCGCGCGGACGTCGGCGGCCGTCCCCTGCGCGGACTCGCCGCCGCCGGCGCAGCGCACGACCCCGACCTCGACGGAGGTCGAAGTGAACGGGGTCGGGTCGGCGCGGGCGGAGCCGAACGCGCGGGAGGTCGAGAGGGCCATCGGGCCGCCGCCCTGCGCGAGCGCCGCCGCGCCCCCGCCCACGGCGGGCTCGCGACCGCGGCGGAGCCCGCGCTCCAGCTCGTCCTGGTCCTGGGGGGGGCGAGCTCCCCGCGCGAGCAGCGCGTGCGCGAGCGCGCGGTCGGCGTCGCCGTTCCACGCGTAGGCGCGGGAGAGGCCGCGGTGCGCCTCGGCGTCCCTCGGGGCCGCCGCGAGCACGGCCGCGTACTGCGGGATCGCGTCGCGGCTCGTCTCCTTCTCGGCGGCGAGGATCCGCGCGAGCCCGAGCCGCGCGCGCCGGCTGCGCGGCGCCTCGCGCAGGACCGCCTCGTACTCCGCCCGCGCCGCCCGGCGGGTCGAGGCATCGGCGGCGAGGAGCTCCGCGTACTCGAGCCGCGCCTCCTGCGTGGGTTGGACGGCGAGCACGCGGGCGTAGTCCTCGCGCGCCTCGGGGCGGCGCCCCGCGAGGGCGAGCGCGCGAGCGCGTCCGAGCAGGAGCTCCGGGTCGTCCGGATGGCGGGCGAGGAGCGCCGCGTACCGCTCGGCGGCCTCGCGGGCGCGCCCCGGCTCCTCCGCCGTGAGCCGCGCGAGGTCTCGCGCCACGCGCTCGTCACCCGGCCGCTCCGCCTCCCGCTTCAGGAGCTCCGCGCGCGCCTCCGCCCGCCGCCGCGGATCCCAGAGCAGGAGCTTCAGCCGCTCGGCACGCAGCTCCGCGTCGTCCGGCGCCGCGGCGAGGAGCCGGTCGTACTCGCGGAGCGCCGCGTCGAGCGTCGCGCGGTCGCGCCCGAGGAGCCGCGCCAGCTCGCGGCGGCGCGCGCGGTCCTCGTGTACCGCGAGCCCCATCGCGAGGTAGCGGACCGCGTCGCGCGCCCGGTACGCGTACCGCGACCACTGGAGCAGCCGCGCCTGCTCGAACGCGAGCTCCCAGTCATCCCGGAAGCGCGCGAGGTGCCGGTCGAGCTCGGCGACGGCGCGATCGGTCTCCCCGTTCGCGAGCAGCTCCAGGCCGAGGCCCCGCGACGCCTCGCGCGAGCCCGGGTCCGCGTCGAGCGCCTTCCGGTACGCCTCGATGGCGGCGGCGTGGTTGCCGATGCGCGCGTTCGCGCGCCCGCGCGCGAGGTACCAGGACTCCGAGACGCCGCCCTCCGCGGGCGCCGCGACGAGCGCGGCCGCGAGGAGCGCTGCACCGGCGGCGCGGGTCATCGAGTACCTCACGAGGTGGCGGGCGGGCGGGCGCTCCGCCTACGCCGCAAGGTAGACACCGGGCTCGGCGAGGGCGACGGGCGCGGGCAGGTACTCGAGGCCGACGCGCCACAGCCCCGGCAGGAGCCGCCGCGCGTGCGCCACCCGCGCCCACACCGCGCGCTCCCGGAGCACGAGCGGTAGCGCCGCGCCGGCGGGCGGCGGCGTGCCCAGGACGAGGAGCCCCATCCCGCCCTCGGACGCGTCGACGCGCACGGCCCGCACGCGGTCCGTCCGGCGGACGAGCGCGAGGCGGGCGACCGCGACCCGCCGGGGCGACCCGCGGCGGCGCGGATGGAGCGGCAGGAAGACCCGGACGAGCCCGGCGACGAGCCGCGCCGCCATCCCGAGCTGGGTCGTCGCGCGGCGCGCGTGGGCCCCGTCGTGGACGCCGTCGCGCGCGAACGCGATCCGGACGAGGGCGCGGCGCGCCGCCGCGTCGGTCCCCTCGAAGGCGACGCCGGCGCGGAGCTCGCGTCCCACCCGCTCGCGCCAGACGAGCCGCGCCCGAAGCCGCAGCGGCTCGGGTCCCTCGAAGGCCACCTCGAGCGGGGAGGGGAGCGGGGCTCCCGCGGCGAGACGGACGCAGGCGCCCGAAGTCGAGAGGTCGAAGGTCTCCGCCGGCGCGCCGTCGAGCCGGACGGCGACCCGCGTCCGCATCCGCTCGGTGGCGCGGCGCTGCGGCCGCTCCCACGCGACGAGGAGCGCCGCGAGCACGGCGACGAGGTTCGCCCCCGCCCAGAACAGGTTGAACGCGTACGCCTCCACCTCGATCCCGAAGGCGGCGAGCTCCACGGTGCCCTTCACGACCGCGAACGCGGCGAGCGCGGCGGCCGCGAGGGTGAGCGCGGACGCGGAGGCGTCGAAGCGGCGCCGCTCGCTCGTGACCCCCTTCGGCGTCACCCCGAACCCGAGGCGCCTCGGCAGGACGAGGTCGAGCATCGCGCGCGCGAGCGGGAAGGCGACCGCGCTCTCGTAGATCCCGCCCCAGAGGAGCCGCGGCCAGCCCGGGACGAGCGCGCTCGCGGCGAGCGGCGCGAGCACGAGGTGCGGCACGAGAAACGCGAGCAGCACCGGCAGATCCGCGAAGAGCGGGTGCAGGTGGAAGAGCAGGTACCAGAGCGGCGTGATGAAGAAGACGAGCCGCGCGAGCGGGAAGAAGAAGTACCAGAGCGAGGCGAGGTAGCCGAGCCGGTGCCGGAGCGGGAGCCCGCGCTCGAGGAGCGGGTTGTCCCTGAAGAAGATCTGCAGGCACCCGAGCATCCAGCGCCTCCGCTGGACGAGGTAGCCGCGGAAGCTCTCCGCGGAGAGCCCCGCCGCGAGGTCCTCGTCCACGAACGCCGACCGCCACCCGCGGGCATGGAGCTTCTGGCTCGTGTGGATGTCCTCGGTGATCGACAGGAGGTTGAACCCGCCCACCGACCGGAGCGCCTCGCGGCGGAAGACGGCGCCGCTCCCGACGAAGAACGCTCCGCCCCACGTGTCGCGCGCGCCCTGGATGGCGTGGTTGAAGAGGTCGGCCTCGTTCGGCACCGCGTCACCGGCGCCGAACGCGCGCTGGAAGACGTCGGGGTTGTAGAAGTGGTGCGGCGTCTGGACGACGCCCATGCCCGGATCCCGGAAGTGCGGGACGGTCCGCTCGAGGAAGCGGGCCTGCGGGACGTGGTCGGTGTCGAAGACGGCGACGAGGTCGCCGGTCGTGACCTCGAGCGCGGCGTTGAGGTTCCCGGCCTTCGCGTGGCGTTTCGGGCCGCGCAGGTAGCGGGCGCCGTGCTCGGCGGCGAGCCGCGCCACCTCGTCGCGGTGCGAGTCGTCGCAGACGTGGACCGCCAGCCGCGGCCAGCGGAGCGCGGCGCACGCGGCGAGCGTGCGGTCGAGGATCTCGAGCGACTCGGTGTAGATGGGGACGAGGACGTCCACGGAGAGGTGGGGCTCGCCCGGCTCGAGCGGCCGCGGCGCCGGCCGGCGCCGGCCCGACACGCCGACCTGCACCGCGAGGAGCGCCACCGTCGAGAACGCGTAGAGCTCCGCCGCGAACAGCGAGAGGCTGACGAGCGGACCGAGCGGCTCGACGAAGTTGAGCGTCCGCGCCGCGCGCCACCCGAGATAGCGCAGCGAGAGCGCGAGCGACAGCGCGAGCAGGAGGGCGCGCGCCCAGGCGCGGCGCCGCGCGAGCGGAGCGAGGAGGAGGCCCGCCGCGAGAGGCAGGAGCGGGAACCGCTCCTGGAACGCCCCCCAGTCGAGCAGGAGGAGGAACGAGAGCGGCTCGTCGTAGCGGCGCACGGCGCCGAGCTCGAGCGCGCGACCGAACCAGAGCCAGTTGTGGAGGTAGTACGGCGTCTCGTCCCCGGAGAGCGCCCGCTCGAAGAGCCCGTCGAGGCGCGCGGCGCGCATCCCCGCAGCGAGTCCCGGGTCCTCGACCTGCGCGAGCGCCTGCACCGACGCGAGGAGCGGCAGGCCGTCGAGCGGCGAGAGCGGGCGCCCCGCCGTCGTGGCGCGGTCGCGGAGCCGCCCCTCGGTGCGCCAGGCCTCGCGGGGGAAACGCAGCATTCGCTCGCGCAGGTCCGCCTCGCCGCGCCGACCGAACCAGCGCGCGTCGAGCGCGACGCGCCAGAAGATCGGGACCGCGTCGTAGCCGGAGGGCGACGGACCTCCGCCGCCCGGCCGCTCGAGCAGGATCGCGCCGGTGCGCGGCTCGAGGTAGACGACCTCGGGCGGCAGCGCGAGCCCGCGGTCCACGTAGAGGAAGCGCAGGAGGTCGTAGCTCGACCGGACGAGGTCCTTCCAGGGTCGCGCCGGATCCGCCTCCGCGAAGACCTCGTAGGCGTAAGGGGCGAGGTAGGCGACGTGGACGGTCGGGTGGCGCTCGGCGGGAGCCCAGTTGCCGCCGGTCGGGAAGGGGCGTCCGCCCGCGATGACGACTTCCTTCTCCCAGATGTCCCGGAGCAGGCCGCGGGCCTCGTCGAGGTAGCGCGCCTCACCGAAGCGGCGCGAGGCGAGGACGAGCGCGAGCGCCGCGTCCTGGTCGGCGTCGGTCGCGGCGTTGCGGTCGAGGACGCGATCCTTCCACCTCCAGGCGAGGAGCCGGTCCTCGCGCACCTGGAGGTGCTCCTTCGTCCAGCGCCAGACCTCGTCGAATGCGCGCCGGTCGTTCGCCCAGACCGCCCGGAGCAACGCGTACGCCTGCCCCTCGGAGGTGGTGATCCCGCCCTCGTCGGTCGCGATGACGCGCCCGTCCTGGACGTGGGTGTACCGGTAGAGGCTCCAGAGCGCCGACAGCTCGTCCCGCTCGCGCGCGAGCGCGTCCGCCGACCGGCTCGGCCCACCGTGACCGCAGGCGAGGAGCGCCGCCGGAACGACGCCGAGGAGCCTCGTCGCGGGCGACATGCGCGCCGAGGGTGGGGCCGGCGCGGGCGCACCGGAAGCTACCCCGTCGAGGACAAGCGGCGCTGCGCCGCGCGTGCGCGGGAGCGCTACCGGCGCACGGACGAGCGTGCGAACATGCGCGCTCTCTCGATCACACCCGGAGGAGTGTCACGATGAAGGCGGTCCTGATGAGCGGCTTCGGCGGTGTCGAAGTCCTGAAGGTCGGCGAGGCGGAGCGCCCGCGTCCGGGAGAGGGGCAGGTGCTCGTGGAGGTGGTCGCGACGAGCGTGAACCGGCCGGACCTCGTGCAGCGCGAGGGGAAGTACCCGCCGCCGCCCGGCGACTCGGAGCTCCTCGGCCTCGAGGTGGCGGGGACGATCGCGGAGGTCGGGCCGGGCGTGACCGGCTGGACGGCCGGCGAGCGCGTGATGTCGCTCGTCGGTGGCGGCGGCTACGCCGAGTATGCGGTCGCCCACGCGAGCCATCTCATGCGCATCCCCGCCTCGATGAGCTTCGAGGAGGCGGCCTGCGTCTGCGAGTCGTACATCACGGCGTTCCTGAACCTGTTCCTCGTCGGCGGCCTGAAGGACGGGAACGTCGCCGTGATCCACGGCGGCGGCGGCGGCGTGAACACCGCCGGGATCCAGCTCTGCAAGGCGCTCGTGCCGCGGACGAGGCTCGTCGTCACCGCCCACCCGTCGAAGCTCGAGCGCGTCCGGAAGCTCGGCGCCGATCTCGTCGTGGACTACACGACGACGCCCGACTTCTCCGAGGCGGTGAAGGAGCTCACCGGGAAGAAGGGGGCCGACGTCATCCTCGACCACGTCGGGGCGAAGTACCTCCAGGCCAACATGAACGCGCTCGGCTACGCCGGCCGGCTCGTCGTCATCGGCGTGACGAGCGGCATCAAGGCGGAGCTGAACCTCGCGCTCATGATGGTGAAGCGGCAGCAGATCATCGGCTCGGTCCTTCGCTCCCGCCCGGTGAAGGACAAGGGCGAGATCGTCGCGGAGTTCACGCGCACGGCGCTGCCGAGGTTCGCGGACCGGACCGTCACCCCGATCATCGAGAAGGTGTTCCCGATCGACGAGGTGGTCGAGGCGCACCGCATGATGGAGGAGGACCGCCACTTCGGGAAGATCGTGCTCCGCGTCTCGTGATCGACGCGGACCTGGATCACTTCCGTCTTATCGCGGCGACGACGTTCGGGACGGGCCACGCGCGCAGGTTCTCGCCCGTGCCCTCGAAGGTCCCGACCCGCTCCACCTCGCGGCTGCCGCCGCGCGCGAAGACCTGCGCCTCCGGCCCGCCCTCGACGTACATCGCCTGCGCGAGGTCGATGGGGAGCGCGAGGAGCGCCGCCACGAGCTCGTGGATCGGCCACGGCGTCCGCGCGTGGACGAACAGGACCCGGCCGCGCCGGTCGACCCCGATGGCCGCCGCGGAGAAGCGGCGGTCGGACGGCGCCCAGACGTTCCGGCGATCGCAGGAGACCATCCGGATCGACTGGACGAGCGTGGCGTAGCGGACAGCGGCGTCGTCGAGGCTCTCGCACTCGCGATCCACGATCCGGACCGGCGGCACGCCCGAGACGAGCGGGTCGAAGGCGAGCACCGCCTTGTCCTTCGAGACGCGGCGCTGGTTCACGTGCTCGCGGCTGCGCATGAGCGAGACGCTCGTCCGGTAGTCCTCCTGGTACATCGCCGCGTTGATCGTCGCCGACGCCCCGGAGCGATACGCCCACGCGCGCGCGGTCCGGGGCCCGCCCTCTCCAGGCGCCGACGCGGAGAGGAGGCGCAGCTCGAACCGGGTCGGGTCGATGCGGACGACCGTGATCTTGCGGTCGCCGTCCGCGGGCGGGCCCTGCAGGTCGGCGACGTCGAGCCCCGGCTCGAGCGCCTGCCACGGCGCCTGCTGTGCGGCCGGCGGCGGCGTGGCCGGGGCGACAACTGGCGCGGGGGGAGCCTTCGCCGCGGGCGGCGGCGCGGCGTGCGCAGCGGCCGGCGCGACCGGAGCCAGCGCCTGGACGAGCGCCGCCGCGAGGACCGTCGCGAGCATGCCCGGCATTGTCGGCCCTCGTCCGTGACCGTGACAAGAGGCGGGGGCGTGCCAGGATCCTGGCATGGCCCACCCGCTCGCAGGAAAGCCCGCGCCGAGGGAGGCGCTCGTCGACGTCCCGGAGCTCCTCCGCCGCTACGCCGCCGAGGTCCCCGATCCCGCCGATCCTGCGCAGCGGGTCGCCTTCGGCACGTCCGGCCACCGCGGCTCGTCCTTGCGCCGGAGCTTCAACGAGGCCCACCTCCTCGCGGTCGCGCAGGCGATCGCAGAGCACCGCGCGAGCGCGGGCATCACCGGGCCGCTCTTCATCGGGCGCGACACGCACGCGCTCTCCGAGCCGGCCGAGCGCTCGGCGCTCGAGGTGCTCGCCGCGAACGGGGTCGAGGTGGTCGTTTCGGAGGGCAGGGAGCCGGTGCCGACGCCCGTCGTGTCGCACGCGATCCTCGGTCACAACCGCGGCCGGACGACGGGTCTCGCCGACGGGATCGTGGTGACGCCGTCGCACAACCCGCCCGAGGATGGCGGCATCAAGTACAACCCGCCCGACGGCGGCCCCGCCGACACCGCGATCACCGCGGTGATCGAGCGCCGCGCGAACGAGCTGCTCGCCCTCGGGAACCGCGAGGTCCGCCGCATCCCGTGGGAGCGGGCCCGCGCCGCCGCGAACGTCCGTGCCCGCGACTTCGTCCTGCCGTACGTGCGCGACCTCCGCGCGGCGGTGGACCTCGACGCGGCGCGCGGCGCCCAGATCCGGATCGGCGCGGATCCCCTCGGCGGCTCGAACGTCCACTACTGGGGGCCGATCGCGGAGGAGTACGGGCTCGACCTCGTGGTGGTGAACCCGATCGTCGATCCGACGTTCGGCTTCATGCCGCTCGATCACGACGGGAAGATCCGGATGGACTGCTCGTCGCCGTACGCGATGGCGAACCTCGTCGCGATGAAGGACCGCTTCGACCTCGCGTTCGGGAATGACGCCGACTCCGATCGGCACGGGATCGTGACGCCGTCGCGCGGCCTCATGAACCCGAACCACTACCTCGCCGTCGCGATCGACTGGCTCTTCCGCAACCGGCCCGGCTGGCCGGCGACGACCGCCGTGGGGAAGACGCTCGTCTCGTCGGGCCTCATCGACCGGGTCGCGGCGCGGCTCGGGCGGAGGCTCGTGGAGGTGCCCGTCGGCTTCAAGTGGTTCGTCCCGGGGCTCCTCGACGGCACGCTCGGGTTCGGCGGCGAGGAGAGCGCGGGGGCCTCCTTCCTCCGCCGCGACGGGACGGTCTGGACGACCGACAAGGACGGGATCGTGATGGACCTCCTCGCGGTCGAGATGCGCGCCCGATCCGGCAAGGACCCGGGC